>Ga0209254_10006737_pt1 | contig 10594 bp, 11 predicted proteins | sample FrelakmetDIP11DI_FD_187148 | JGI IMG/M metagenome (GOLD analysis project Ga0209254, IMG submission 187148) | Freshwater lake sediment microbial communities from the University of Notre Dame, USA, for methane emissions studies - DIP11 DI (SPAdes)... | ecosystem: Environmental > Aquatic >... | reverse complement strand
CGCGGCATGGCCAGGGAAGACCAGCCGCCAGCTTCCTGGAGGGAAAAGGGATCAGTACCGTGGCGGGCAGCCGATGTGGCCCAGTAGTGGCGGCAGTCGTGGGCGGAAAGCCCGAACAACCCGTGGCGCTTGCCCAGTTCACTCACCCGCAGGGTGATGGCGCGTCCGGTCATGCCGGCTTTGCCAAGCTCCTCATTCTTTTTGCTGCGCCGCAGCAGGAATCCCCCGGCGGGCATGTCTCCGCTGCTGGCATAGGCGCGTGCCGCCCGCAGTGTATCCGCCGAAAGGCGGTGGACCTGCTCTTTGCCTACCTTGGAGCGGTAGAAGCGCAGCTGCCCCAGGTTAAGGTCAAGCTCCTCGACCACCAGGGCGGCCACCTCCCCCACCCGCAGGCCGTGGTCCAGCAGCAGGCACATTAACAGGGAATCGCGCCGCCCCTGCCCTTTCTCCAGATCATGGCCGAACTTGAGCGCCCGGGCCTGATCGGGGGTGATGGTGACCGGATTTTCTTTCTTGGCGCCTATCCTGGTGCGCAGCCTTTTACTGTCAATGCGGCGGTGCTCCTTGCGGCTGTAGCCCTGCACCGCCCGTATCAGGGCATATTCCTGGTCGGTGAGCACACCGGCCTGCATGGCCAGGCGGGCGTAAGATTTGATGGTGGAGAGATGCACATTAATGGAAGAGACGGCATAACCCTGCTCGAGCTGCCACTTGATAAAAGCCTCCACCAGCCCCCAGGTGATGCCGCGCCAGGCGAGTGGACGGGAGGAAAGATCACCGATCTCGATATCCAGAAGGTCAGTAAGGAACTGGGCAAAGAGTCCCAGGTCGGCTTCCTGGCGGCGGAGGGTCTCGGTGGCGCGACGCTGGCGGTAGGCGGAGAAGCGGTGGCGGGCTGCTGCCTGGTTGGCGGCTTTTCCGGCGCGATCCAGTTGTCCGCCGGGCAGAACCGGCTGCCAAGGTGCTTCGGCGGGGGCAAGGTCGGATGGTTCCTGCATGATTTAAATTATATCACTTCCGATTATTTTTATGGCGAAGGAACCTGTCGTTTTAATCGGAGTCAAATCGCAGGATAAAGGTCGGCGCCAGAGAACTATCGAACAAGCCAACACATAGTAGACACCGTTCCAGCAGAGTAAAAACTTAAAAATATTATACAGATTAGCCCGTATTATGGACTGTATCCAAAACAGCCTGGGGATGCTTTTCTGCAACTCGCAATAACACCATGGCCGGCCCCTCGGGAACACGCCGACCCTGTTCCCAGTTCCTTAAAGTGCGCACACTGATTCCCAGCATAGCGGCAAATTGTTCCTGGGTCAATTTATAATTCTCACGGATGTGTTTGATATCAAGGGGAAGCAGGCTAAAAGAACGCGCCGCTTCTTTCTCTCCCCGGAGAATTGCCCCGCCTTCCGTAACGCTGGCAACCAGTTCATCAAATAGTTCTTTCTTCATGGATATTCCTCTTCCACAATTCTTCGTAAAATTTTAATCTGTTCAAATGTCAAATTATCCTGCTCGCCCTTGGAATATATCAGAAGCATCAAAATTTGTTCTTTTGATACCACCCAGTAATAAATAATTCGTACACCACCTCGTTTCCCATGCCCTCTCAGAGACCAGCGAACCTTTCGCAGTCCGGCGCTTCCTGGAATGATGGCACCCATTTCGGGATGGGAAACCAATGCCATCTGTAATCGCATGTACTCTTCATCCATTAGCAGCGCTTGTACCTGCCGGCTGAAAATGGAGGTTTCGATGATGATCATGCCGTTCCGTTGTCTCCCTTCCATTGATTATACGCCAATGGCGTAGTCTGTCAAGTATATACAGGGTTTACACATGATAAGCTGCAAACCAAAAGCCTATCGCGCGAGAGAGCTATTATTGCTGTAAAACATTTTATTGCAGGGTAACAATCGAATCCAGAAGCCCACTTCTCCACCCAGTCCAAAGACGACGCGCAGCTATTGTCATTTGGCAATGGAGCGTGTGGCGCTAACCCCTTGCGGGAAAGGCCAAGCCAGTACCTTTTGGCAACAAAGTGATTTAACAGTGTCTCTGATAATCCGGTTAAACACAAATATAAGGGATGTTGTGTGATCCGTCAAAGAACATGACGTCGAGATGCCATGTCAGCTGTGCAAGTTTCAGAAATTGTAGGGGACTGTCGGTGCCAGAAGTCCACTAAGCTTTCCAGCGGTAATACCGCACCAATCCCGATGCCAGGAAAATTAATAACATTCAGGAAGCCCAATCATATCGTTTCTATTCCTTCCATAGGATACCTTGGTTTTTTTATACCAAATTGATTTTTTTATTGCTAGTCAGCATGGCCTTCCATGGGGATCGTGTTTTTCCTTTAACGGGAAAATACAGGTCTACTCCCCTGACATCTGCGCCAGCAGGTAGCGCACGCGCTGCACCAGGTCACCGGGTTTCAATACCGTTACCCCACTCACTCCTGGTTGGAAATGCCTGACATTGTGACTGGCTAGATAAGCGCACTTCTCACGCACCGCCGCTGCCAGGATAGGGACATCCTTGGTATCGGCCAGCCCGGCAAAACCTTCTATTTCATTAAGAGCCGGGTCAGAAACCACCCTCAGGCAGCGGCTGACCGGGCGGTCGATGAGCGCGGGGCAGCGGCGATTAAGTTTTGTGACCAGCCGGAGCATTTCATGACCTACAAGCCGGGTGCGAAGGTGATGTCAACCAGGCAGCTCGAGGCAGTTGTTGACCAGGCAATCCGGCGCGGGATGCCAACCACGCTGCACAATGTGACGGCAGCCGGTTTCCGCCAGGGGATAAAGGCGGGCGTGACCTCGCTGGCTCACCTGCCATTTGACAGCGAACTTGGGGAAAAGGATGCATCCCTCCTGCTCCATTCACAAACCCATATTGAACCAACCCTTTCCGTGGGTTATTTCATGAGCTACAACTTGAAAGGCAATCCGGATTCCGGTCACCCCGAAATTGAGCGGCTGCAGCATTTCCGGGAGCAAGGCTATCGTGAGATTGTGGAAGAAACCTGGCTGCCAGAACTGCAGCCATCAAGATTGGCGCTGCATACCTCCCTCAGTAAAGGGGAGTTGAAGGTTTTTGGTTTCATGGATATCAGCGCGGCTTTCAGTTATTACTCAAAAATGATCCCCACCGGGGGGCAAAACATGCAGCTGCTGGTGAAGCATGGGGCCGGATCCCGGATGGGATGCGGCAATGATGCCGGGGCGGCAAATTGCTCGGCAGCTGCCATCCGCCATGAGCTGAGCATGTATGATTTCATCCTCAACAGGGAAGAAAAGCCGGAATTTACGGCAGCCGACGCCTTACGCACAGCAACGATCCAGAGCGCCCGGTCGATGGGGGTCGAGGCGGACTTCGGTTCGATTAATACGGGAAAGACTGCCGACCTGGCGGTACTCGAAGGAGATCCCTTCCAGGACTATCGCCTTATCGGGCAACCTGTCCAGGCCCTCTTCATGGACGGCAGGCTGGTGATCAACCGCTGCGGGCTGGAAACAACCCGGCCCTCCGCAGAAAATGCAGCGGTTTAATAGGCGGAGAAAAATATTACATGAACAGCCCACAGTGGGTGATGCTGACATGCCTTCGTCATAAGACAGCCATCCAAACCTGGAAGGTCATTTTCCTTTGAAGATTCATACCCTCAGGTAGGATCCATTATCGGGAATTGTCACTGATGTCAGGAGAAGCCGCCAGTAAAAGCGATTCTGCTTCAAGGATCAAGTTGGAAATGCGCTGCATACTGCTTGTCAATAACGGCAGCTGCGATTCCTCCATGGTGCTGACGGTTTCCTGCAATTGTGCCAGGCGCTCTTTGAGGTCTGAAATCTGGGCTGACGCGCCTGCAGCAACCCGGTGGCTGACCAGGTGTTTCCACAGGATTTGGATTGCCACGGATAAAGGAGGCGCGATGATGATGCCGATAAGGCCAAAAACGTCTGCCAGGGAAATAAGCAGAACAATGGACAGGATGGGATTATTCCACCTGCGGTCAAAAAGCCGCGGCCTGACCCATGCCCCCAGGATGACCAGGACAACAAACGCATAAAGGACGGTTACCAGGCTCAGCTGCACACTGGTCAAAAGGCCCACCAGGAGGGGTGGAATAACAAACAAAACCGCCCCGACCACGGGTACCAGGCTTGCAAAGGCGCCGGCCAGCGCCAGCAGCGCCGGATAGGGAGAACCGAGTGCCCAGAAACCAATACCCAACAGCAGCCCGGCCAAAAGGCTCAGGATGACCTGGCTGCGGATATAAGCCCCGGTGTCCGTTTCAACTATCCGCCAGATACCGCGGGCCTGTTTGCGCTGGCTGCTTGGAAGCAATGAGAGCCACAGCCGTTCAAAATGAATTTGATTGATCCCCCAATAAATGCTCAAGAACAAAATGACGAAAACACCGGTCAGTAAAACGCCAATGTCCTGCATGACCCCGAGTAATGCCGGCAGCACAAGCTGTCCCTGGTCACCGCTGACTGCTTCCACAAGAATACTTGGTGCAGGCAGCCGCGCAAGCAGAGCAACTTGAAAAGCGCTGCCCTGCAGCCATACCGGCAGTACCCACGCATCCTGCACCGAGACGGTACGGACTAACAGTTGAATTTCCTGGATGGCGGCATTTGCCGCCAGGAAGAGTATTATGCAGAAACCGGCCAGTGCGGCCAGGTACAGTAAAATCCAGGCGATGCGCCCTACAAGGGACTGCCCGACCAGGCGTTTCACCATCGGGCGCAGCACTGCGGCAAGTGTCAGGGAGATCAACACGTAAATTAATACCATACGAAACTGCCACAGTACCACCAGCGCCAGCAATGTGGTCATTATGGCGATACCGTACCCTGCCAGCTGCTTGGTCATTGATCGCCCCCGGCAGCAGGAACGTTTGCCAACAGGGCATCCAGGTCAGTGGTAATGGCTTCAATCTCGTCCATCACCTGGTTAATCTGCTCGACGCTGGAATCAGACCCCCCCTTCTTGATCCTTGCCTGCTTGCGCAGGTCCTGGGCCAGGTCTTGCGCTTCATACCGCAGCCTGCTGGCATGATCCCGTCCGCTGGAAACCTCTGACTCCATCGTTCCAGGATCAAAGACATAGCGGTTAAGGATGAGCTGAATAATGGCTGCTGTGGGAATGGCCATAAGTGCACCAGCTATGCCAAACAAGGAACTAAAGGCAAAAATTGACAGCAGGGAGACAAAAGGGTTGACCCCGACTGCTTTTTTCATGACACGCGGCACCAGGAGATTGTTTTCAACCTGCTGAATAATCGTTGAGGCGACAATCACCCACAGCAGCTTGGAAGGCGCTATGGATAATGCAATTACCCCGGCTGGAATGGCACCAAGCAGTGGTCCGATCATCGGTACAGCCTCGAACAAGCCTGCAATTAGCGCCAGCACCAGGGCATTGGGCAGACCGATGAGCAGGTAGGCAGCAAGCGCCATAACCCCGACGATCAGGCAAAGAATGCCCTGTCCTGCAATAAAATAACCAACCTTGCTCTCCATGGCAGAAATCAGTTCGTAGGTGCCCTGACGCTGGTCCCTGGGTATCAGCGGCAGCAGTGCCTGAATTGTGCGCGGCCCCTCGAGGGTCCAGTAAAATGCCAGCAGCAGGATGGCTATGGCTAAAAAGATACTTTTTGATAACGATGCAACGGAATTCCAGGCCTGATTTGCTGATGCCAGCATCTGCAGCCCCGTTTGCTGCACCGGCTCCAATCCAGGTAATTCGGCGGTGAGAGACTTGCTCAAGCCCACAATCCATTGGTTTGAAGAAGAAGATATCCACATTTGCAGATTTTGGTAATAACCCGGCACAGCAGCGGCTATCGTTATACCCTGGTCGATCAGCAAGGGAAATAACAACAGAATAAAACCGATCAGCAGGGCAAGCACCAGCAAGTAAACCAGGATGACCCCTGTCATTCGGGAAAATCCCCTGCGATACAACCAGGCTACTACCGGCCTGATAACCGTACCGATAAGGATGGCAATAAACAGGGTGAATACAACCATATAAAACCGGTAAAGAAGCCAGAAGCCGAAGACAACGAACACCAGGACCAGGGTCGCCCATACGACCTGCCGGAATGTCCAGTTATGCGGCTGTGGTAAGGGATTGAATTCCATCCTATCCCAATCCATTCATCCCGTTCGGGAAGGACTTAATCCGCATGGCTCAACCAATCCTCATGAGAAATTCGCGGCTGTTTTCATTTTGGAATCTCCTGCCAGGATGCTTTCCCAGCACTCTGGATAAGTACAGAGGCCTAAGCCGGTTATAGCACAGGGTATTGCCAGGCAGGTTCAAAATTTATAATAGCGGCTGCGGACTTTGGCTGTAATTTGTGGATTGGTCATCTTGCCAACCGTTGCCACACCCACAATATGATCCCCGAGTCCTTCCTCCCTGAGGCTTTTTTCAAGTTCTCCCTTTGCCTCACCAGGGCCAAAGATCCAGATCGAATCAGCATCACGAATAAAAGAAATTATCCCATCGTAGTATCTGCCAAGATGGTTGGCAAATTTTCTGTCGATCATATCCTCTGCGGTTGACCCCTCTCCAGTACTGCTAGACTTTGAAGGCGAAGCACTGGCGCGCTTCTCCATATTTGACCGAATTTCCTGGGTCACAAGGACCTCGTTTTTAATAGTCACAATCACCGCCTTGCGGTGGTCAATCCACAAACCCACTTCTATTTTCATTGGTTTTTCCATGTACTCTCCTTTTATATAGTTAACCTTCCTGAAATCAATATAGCCCTTCTCCACGTCTACCGATACCAGCTGCACCCGAACCCGGTCCCCAACATCGACACCCTCGAAGCCATCCACCAGCATTCCATCAACAGGAACGCTGAGCAGGCGAACCCAGGTGCCTTTCCCGGAGGCACCGGTGACAATCGAATCAAACTGTTCACCAATTCTCGATTGAAGCACAAGCGCAGCCGCTGATTTGCCAACCTGGCGTTCCACTTTGTTTGCCGCATCTTCTGCTTCAGTACAATGTGCTGCCAAAATTTGCAGCTCAGCGATGCTGTATGGAACGGGTTGAAATTGCATGGCCGCTTTTAATAAGCGCTGCGTGATAAGATCCGGGTAGCGCCGGTTGGGAGCGGTCGAGTGGGCATAATCCTTGACCGCCAGGCCAAAGTGACCAACGCCATCGCCATCGGGAAGTTCTGCAGCGTATTCACCCGAACCCAGTAATTTAATCACTGCCAGGGACAGGTCGGGGAAGCGCAGCGGATCAGCAGCTTTCTCTTTATTTAGAAAGCTCTCCAATGCTTTTGAATCCGGCAGCGCTGGAAGGGTAAACTTGTGTTGCGCAGCAATCGCTACGATCCGCTCCCAGCGTTTTGGTACGCTTACGACTCGGCGGATGGACGGGAATTTGCGGAATGACAAATAACGGGCGGTCACCCCGTTGGCTGCAATCATGAAATCCTCGATGATTTGTCTGGCACGGTTTATTTCTTCAGCTTCAAGAACACGCAGCTGGTCGCCATCAAATACCGGCCTGGCTTCAATCGTCTCCAGGCTGAGTGCTCCATGAAGATGGCGGAAATTCTTCATTCGTTGGGCGATCCCGTCCTGTAAACACAGGTTCTCTTCCATTCCATCTACACTGGAAACAGCTCCAGGAATTTTCCCGCTTCCATCCAGCCAGGCTGCCACACTGTTATACGTGAGCCTGGCGTGATTTCGAATAATCGCCTGGTAGACATCAGAATCCCGCAGAAAGCCTTCCGGATCAATTTCCATCTCAATCACAACAGCCAGGCGATCCTCATTGATGTTCAACGATGTAAGGTTGGTAGAGAGCTTTTCCGGGAGCATTGGGAAGTTCATGGCAGCAGTATACACAGAGGTTGTGTTATGGCGGGCGTGCTCGTTCACGGCTGAGCGGTTGTTTACCAGCGAATCCACATCGGCGATGGCTACCAAAACCTTGATCATTCCTTCGGGCAGGGCTTCCGCCACAGTGACCTGGTCCAGGTCGAGAGAATCATCATTGTCAATGGAAGCCCACAAAAGCCGGCGCAGATCGCGGACATGCCCGTTGGTACCTGAAGCAGGGGATTTTATCTTTTCAAGTTCGGCGAGCGCTTCGGTAGAAAAGTCAGGGAGCAATCCCCTTTCAAGCATGGCTTTACGGGCAATATTCTGTAAAACTATTCGATGCCGTTTATCCTGTCCATTCAAGGGGATACCTCCTGTCTCACTATTTAGAATCACTGTTCTCTTGCGAAATATCTTTCACCACTTCGGCAGTTTTTTCCGGCTGGTTAACCCGCGTCGCAATATCCGCCTGGGCAATAATACCCAGGATCTCATTCTCTTTATTGACGATCGGAATGCGGCGCAGTTGATGCCCGGACATCGCATCCAGCGCTTTCTGCAAATCATCTCCGCTGTGGCAGGTAACAACCTGGCGGGTCATGACCTCTTCCACTTTCGTAGTTTTTGCATCGCAGCCCTCAGCCACAACCTTCAAAGCCAGGTCCCGATCGGTGACGATACCGATTAATTTTCGACTGTGCTCGCTTTCAATTACGGGCACCGAGCCAATGTTCTCACGTTTCATCAACTGCGCCACGCTTTCCACCGTGTCAGACAGCAGGCAGCAAACGGGATTTTTTGTCATCACAGATTCACATGTTTTCATAAAATTCTCCTTTTGATAATTAGTATATTTCCCCCTGGTTTATAAAAACTATCCTTCGATCCTTTTCACGTTATCATCCAGCATTTTTTGCCAGCTGTTAAAGAAAGCAACAATTCAATACAAAATTAACCTCTTGTACCAGTACGGCTACTCCAAAACCAGCCAGTTTACACCACTATAATGGCTAAAAAGCACACCACATAAAGGTTATGCCGTTCTTCCCGCTGCGTTTTCACCCTGTAACCATGGGTCCTCTTCCCGATTCATGATGCAGGCATTGTCCTTATCATGGCCCCATTATTATGTTGATGCGGATTCATCCGGGGAAAAGGCGGGTGTTCCAGGGGGAAACACATCCTTGCCGTCATGCCCCTCGCCGCTTAAAATAATGCCAGCAACCAAAAGGTCCTCCTGCGAGAGCCGTAAGGATTGCATCAGCCTCCACCCTTTGCCCAGGACCGTATCCCATCCGGATGAAAGTAATCCCGGGCGGTAAACAATCGAAATGTATTTATCAAAAGAAAAGTCCATTCTTCATAACCACCTTCTTTGCAAGGGAGTGTATGGATCAGGTGGCCGTCCTCTGGGTAACGGCCACCTAAGGTTCATACCGGAGATAAAGGTCCATCCGGTTTTACCAACATTTTTGTCTTCTCCAACATTCTTCCCTATTTATGTGGACTGCAAATGTTGAAGGTTATTTCTGTCGCTTCGGTTGACAGGGGGTTGCTGCGACGCTCCCACTGTTTTTTACCGAAAACGGCACAAGTAGCAAGAATAATCTGGTTGACCGGATTATCTCCTCTTGTTGATCATTTTGTAGAGCCACAGAAGGACGACGGAACCCAGCAGCGTTACCAGCATGGTTTGGATGGTGATGGCATCATTGATGGTCCCGACACCAAGCAGGGGGGAGATGAAAAACCCTGCGATGAACGCTCCAACAACACCAACCACGATATCCATGATTAAACCCTGCTGTGAATTCGTGTGCATGATCCTGCTGGCTACATAGCCAACGATTGCACCGGCAATAAGATAAATTAACAGATTCATTTTGTATTCTCCTTATTTAACAATTAGTAATGCACGGTATCCCGTGTTGGTTAGGTCCCCCCTTTTCTCGATACAGAGAAAGAAGGGGCTTCAATGCCTTTCAGAACGCACCCAGACTGGACCATTTTTGGCTGCCCGCAGAGAAGGGTTTGTCCTTTAATAAAGGTCCCGGATTTTATTTTTGATCCGTTTCCTGGACAATTACTTTTACGATCCGGGATTTTTCCCGTTCAACCATGCGGCTGCGAACCAGCCAACTGCAGCTCCGGCTGAGAGCATTATGATGAAATTTAGCAATCTCATTTGCTTTTCCGGCTTTCGCTAATACCTGATTCATTCTCAATATTGGAACGCAGTATCCAGGAACTCTTTTCATGCAAGCAACAGATGCCCACCAGGATGGCGGGGTGCGATATGGTCTTCAACCTCCTTTGAGCGCTTTTTCGCATCTTTTCGTAAGAAGCAAATTGGGTCCGAAAGGTCGATATTATCGGGGAGATCATCCAATCCTAAATTTGACTGGACCCGTACCCGAAGTCTCGAGTTCTGACCATTGTCAGGATGGTGTTCCATGCAGCTTCCTTTCAGCGAAATGTAACCTGGTCTATTACTAGAGTATTCGAAAGCGGCTGTCTATGTCCCTAATACAGCCTATAAAATGTCTCAAAAATTATTGGGATTGCCCTGAGAGAGACCTGCCGTTTTATTTGAGGTCACTAATTGAGCCTGCTGCCTGGTGAGAGGGGTTCGCCGGTGATCCGCCGCCCCCGCATTTTTTTTAACGCTTCTGGAGACAAGCCAAAACCGGAGGCACAGCCAGCAAGGTTTATGTCCGACG
>Ga0209254_10006736_pt1 | contig 10594 bp, 8 predicted proteins | sample FrelakmetDIP11DI_FD_187148 | JGI IMG/M metagenome (GOLD analysis project Ga0209254, IMG submission 187148) | Freshwater lake sediment microbial communities from the University of Notre Dame, USA, for methane emissions studies - DIP11 DI (SPAdes)... | ecosystem: Environmental > Aquatic >... | reverse complement strand
CTAGAGATCAATGGGCCGGCTCAGTATAGACTCCACGAAATCCTTCAGGGTGCGGTTCTCGGCTTTCGAGAGATCCGGATCCGCATCCAGAAGATGCTCTGCCTCCTCTTTTGCTCTAGTGAGCAGGTCCGGTTCTTTCATTATTTCCAAAAGGTCCAATTCGACAAGACCGGTCTGCTTCGTTCCGATCAATTCCCCGTAACCCCGGTCTTGGAGATCCTTTTGGGCGATCTCAAATCCGTCATGATGATCCACCAGAACCTTGAGCCTGGAAAGGGCATTTTCAGAGAGGCTGCCGGAGGCCATCAGGAAACAGACGCCTCTGTCAGAGCCCCTTCCCACCCGACCCCGCAGTTGATGAAGCTGAGCGAGGCCGAAGCGCTCGGGGTGCTCAATGATCATGAGGGTGGCATTGGGGACATGAACCCCAACTTCCACAACTGTTGTCCCTACCAGAAGATCTATCCGGCCTCCCCGGAAGTCGGCCATCGCTGCCTCCCGTTCCTGGACTGGAAGTCGCCCGTGCATCAAGCCGACCCGATAGGGCGGGCTGAGGATTTTTGCGAGCTTCTGAGCCATTTCTGTTGCATTCTTTAAATCCAGCTCCTCTGACCCTTCGATGACAGGACAGATGACAAACGCCTGCTCGCCCTGAGACAGCCGGGCTCTCAGAAAATCGAAAACCTCCCGCTTTTCCGTCTCAGAGACCAGACGGGTACTTGCCGGGACATGGCCCCGGGGGTATTCCTTGATAACAGAGACGTCCATATCGCCGTAAACGGTCATGGCGAGCGTCCTGGGGATTGGAGTTGCCGTCATCACGAGCAGATGAGGGTTGTTTCCCTTCCTGTCTATCAGGGCCCTCTCTCTCACGCCGAAACGGTGTTGCTCATCGATGATGACCAGGCCAAGATTCTGGAAGACAAGGTTTTCCTGAATCAAAGACTGTGTCCCGATGACCACGTTGCAACGGCCTTCTCTGATTTTCCGGTAGATGCCTTCCCTCTCGCTTTTGTGGAGGGTGCCGGTGAGAAGGGCAGGCCGGAATCCCATTTTTTCAGAGAGCCCTGAGAAGTACTCCAGGTGCTGAGAGGCCAGCACTTGAGTGGGTGCCATGATTGCGGTCTGCCCATTGTTCAGGACACACGTATAGGCTGCAACAGCGGCCACAGCCGTCTTGCCGCACCCCACATCCCCCAGGAGAAGCCGGCTCATGGGCTTGCCTGCAGAGAGGTCCTGGAGGATGTCACGAACCGCCCTGGTCTGGTCCCGGGTTAACTTGAAGGGAAAAATTCGTTCCACTTCACTTTGGGCATGAGAGGATAGGGTCAGGCTGGGGCAGGCCTTCCTTTTCCTGTCCCTCTTCCGAAAAGCGATGGTCAGCATGACCAGGAAGAATCGATCAAAAAGGAGCCTCTTGTGAAAAGCGGTCTGACCGGCATTGAGATCAGCGATGGAGCAGGCCTTAGGGGGAAAGTGGACCGATCGAAGGGCATCTTCCAGAGAGGGAAGGCCCAGGGCTTCGGCAAGCTGTGCCGGAACGGGATCAACGATCAAGGTGAGATAGTCTTGCAGGGCTTTCATCATGAGGGAGCGCACCATCGCGGAGGACATTCCCTCGACACTGGAGTACACGGGGTAGAAGCCGAGCCGTTCAGCGGTCTCTTCCTTGGCCAGCCTCATCACCTCAGGGTGAACCATTTGTCTGCGGCCATGATTCCAGGTCACCGAGCCGTAGGCAAGAAGGGTCGCTCCCGGAGCGGCGGTGGCGGTGAGATGAGGCTTTTTGAAGTTGAACCAGAGCAGTTCCAATCCGGCCCCTTCATCATGAATCATGATTCGGAAGATTCTCTTTGTGCTCCGGAAGAACCTCTCTTCTTTGCCGAACAAGACCTTGCCCTGCACCTGAACAGGGGTTCCTTCCTGAGCCTCATGAATGGGCGTGATCTTTGTGCGGTCCTCATAGCGAATGGGAGTGAAGAACAGGAGATCCAGTATGGTCCTGATCCCTTTCCGGCCAAAGAAAACAGCCCTCTTGGGGCCGACACCCTTGAGGGTTGAGACAGGAAGAGTGAGTTTTTGTAGGCTCTTGAGGTGGGTATCCCTTTTGATGTTTAGTCTTTCCATCCGTGCTCGCCGATGAGATCGACAAAACGGCAGCCCCCGAAGCTCTTTTCTACGAACCGGTCTTCGACCCTGGTGACCTTGATCAGATCCTGGCTGTACTTGTTCCCGATGGGAATGATCATCCTTCCTCCATCGGCCAGTTGTTTGAGCAGAGGTTCAGGGACTTTGGGTGCTCCTGCAGTGACCATGATCGCATCGTAAGGAGCAAAGTCTTTCCAGCCGAATGTGCCGTCATAAGCCTTGAAGTAAATGTTGGTGTACCCCAGAGACTGGAGGAGATTTTTGCTTTTTTCGAGCAGGGGTTCAATCCTCTCAACGGTGCAGACCTTGTCCGAGAGTTCCGCCAGAATGGCGGTCTGATATCCGCTGCCGGTTCCTATTTCCAGAACTTTTTCCTTCCCTGCCAGCTCAAGAGCTTCGGTCATGAGGGCCACAATATAAGGTTGGGATATGGTTTGCTTGTCTCCAATAGGAAGGGGATGGTCGTTGTAAGCTTCGCCAACGAGAGCTTCCTCGACAAAGAGGTGCCTCTGGATCTTTCCCATGACACGCAGGACGTTTTCGTCGGCGATTCCGCGAGCAATCAGCTGGTTCTTGACCATTCGTTCTCTGGCAAGCCGGTAGTCGTGAGTCATGGAGGTCCTCAGAGAGCTTTTTTTGAAATTAGCACATTCAAGAGGAAATGAAAACAGGTCCCGAGGTCCGGATGCAAACAGGGTAAACAAAAAGAGGGCCTTCTGGCACCGAAGGCCCTCCGTGCTCCGCGATTTATTTTGGGGATCGATCAACCCTGCTTCAGGATTTCTTCCTTGAACTCCTTGAAGAACTTGTCCTTCTCCACCCAGTCCGGGCCAAAGCGCTTGTTGAAATAGGAATCGAGCTTGTCGAAGAACCTCTTCCAGACCGGTTTTCCTCCGCCGAGCACGACATCTTCAAGGAAAGGTCTGAGCTCGGACATCTTATCTTTTGGGAGAAAGGAAACAGCCCCCAGTTTGATGGACTTCTTCAGGGCGTCGGGCGTGAGAGCATGGGCGGTGAGCATCACAGCAGGGAATCCCCTATCCACAGCGTTCTGGAGAAGGTCGAATCCGTTTACTCCCATGATGTCCAAAATGACCAAATCGTAGGTGTAGCTTGCGAGATATTGCATAGCCGTATTATAATCCGCAGCCTTGTCTACGAGACACATGTCCAGTTCTTCGGCAACCGTGTCAAGGACATCCGATTCATCGTCTACGACAAGGACCGACTTGCCTTTCAAAGGGGATTCTGAACTCATCGCGATATGACCTCCTCTCTGGGTGTTTAGAATAGGTAACTGCTCAATCCCTAAAAGCCCTCAGCCTTCAGTCTAACTACCTGAGTAGTTACTAGAATAGATCAAATAGCAGAGATTCCTTTTTCCGTCAAAGAAAATCCGCCCAGTCCGGCGAGCATCCGGCCGGGCAAGTTATCAAAAGAACCGTTGGACATGAAAAGAATCACATCACCGGCGCGACTCTGGCCCAGGATTTCTTCAAGAAGCAGCGCAGTGTCCGGAAAGTAAAAGGCCCTCAGGCCCTTCCGGTTCAAGTCCTCCACCAATCCGACAGAGGAAAATCTTTCCTCCACCGGGATCTTCTCTTTCATCGGAGGCTCAGGGATCATGATGAGATCCGCCCTGTCAAAAGAGGAGGCATATTGCTCCTGGAAGATGTTGCGGCGGCTGGAATTCGACCTTGGCTCGAAAGCGGCCACCAGGCGCCTGTGCCGGTACTTCTCTTTGACGGCCTGGATGGTTTCTCTTACTGCGGTGGGATGGTGGGCAAAATCATCAAGGACCAGAATACCCTTTGCTTCGCCCTTGATCTCCTGCCTCCGTTTGACTCCCTGAAAAGTCTCAAGGCCCTTCAAGAGATCCTTGTCCTCTAGGTTGAGAAAACCGGACAGGGGCAGCGTGGAGAGAAGGTTGGAAACATTGTGACGGCCGTACAAGGGGGTTTTTATCCCGACGGCCGCGCCGTCCCTGTTCCTGGCTCTCAGGAAAGTGAAATCTTCTTGGATCGTGATATCGCTTGCCTTCCAGTCCCCGTCGCTTTCAAGAGAATAGGTGATCACCGGGCATCTGGCAAGCTTCACTTCAGCCATGACGATCGGGTCATCATGATTGGCGATCAGAAGGCCGTCGGGAGGGATCAAAAGGATGAGCTTCTGAAAGCTCTGCCTCACATGTTCAAGGTCCCTGTAGATGTCGGCATGGTCAAACTCGATGCTGGTGAGAACCGTGATCCAGGGTGAGTAATGCAAGAACTTCGGTCCCTTGTCAAAGAAAGCCGTGTCGTACTCATCGCCTTCGATCACAAAATATGGCCCTTTTCCCAGTTTAAAGCTCTTTCCGAAATTCCTGGGAATCCCTCCCACCATAAAACTCGGATCCAGGCCTGCATTCTCGAGAACCCAGGAGATAAGGGCGGTCGTCGTGGTCTTTCCGTGGGTACCGCATATGACAATCGATTTCTTGCCTGCCATGGCAAAAGCCCGGAGAGCCTGAGGCAGTGAAAGATACGGGATGCCCAGCCGGGAAAGCTCAGCAGCCTCAGGATTGAGCTTTGTGATGACGTTGCCGACGATGACCAGATCCGGAGCCGGATGGAGGTTCTCCGCCCTGTATCCCTCAAGGACCGGTATGGACAGCTCTTCGAGGAATTGGCTCATGGGGGGGTAGACGTTCTGGTCAGAGCCTGTCACGATGTAGCCTTCATGCTTGAGGATTCCTGCCAAAGAGGCCATGGCCGTTCCGCAGATCCCCATCAGGTGAACGTGACGGAGACAGCCTGGAAGGACATTGAGATCAGGGGAAAGAGAAGCGTCGGGGCTTGGAGTTTGGTCTTGGGTTTCCATTGAAAAAAATGTTGCTATTGCTTAAATTCAGTGGTAAAAAATTAATTTCTGTTTTTCCAAAGGAGACGAGTCATGTCTAGGATGTGCGACATTTGCGGGAAAAAGCCTATTCTGGGTTACAATGTGAGCCATGCGCACAACAAAACCCGAGCCCGATGGTATCCGAATCTGCAGCGAGTGAGGGCCGTTAAGAATGGCCGGACCATGAGGATGAGAGTCTGCACCAGTTGCCTTCGCTCAGGGCTGGTGACCAAGGCCTAGCTATGTCCTCTCCACGAGAAGAACGTTCTTGATTTTCTTGATAGCCCCCACAATTTGCTGTAACTGTTTATAATTTGCAACTTCAATCGTGAAGTGAGAAATCCCTTTCCTGTCGTCCGTGGTCTGGATGTCAGCCTGGAGGATGTTGGCGTCTTTCTGCGTTAAAATCGTGCTGATATCCGCCAGGATTCCCTTCTGGTCTGTGGTGACCACCTTCAGCTGGGCGACAAACACGTCATGATCCGTGGGTTCCCAAACGACGTCTACCACCCGCTCCCTTTCCGCATCCAACATGGTCTTGCAATCCTTTGTGTGGATGGTCACGCCACGACCCCTGGTCAAGAATCCAACCACCGGTTCGCCGGGCAGGGGATGACAGCAGTTGGCCATCCGAACGAGCAAGTCGTCAAGCCCTTTCACCTTGATCCCGAGGGGGCTCTTTTTCCGCTTGATGCGAGAGACCATCTTGCTGACAAGACTCTCTCTTTCTTCTTTCTCCTGAGTGCCGAGCCTTGCCCTGAGTCGGGTGATCACCTGCTTGGGGGACAGCCTGCCGAATCCGAGGTTCGCAAAGAGGTCATCCATCGAGTGGAAAGAGAGCTCCTTGGCCATGGCACCGAGCTCTTCATTTTTCACGGCGCTGGAGAGAGCAATGTGCGCCTGCTCCAGGGTCTTCTCCAGAATCTCCCTCCCGAGATTGATGCTCTGGTCTCTTTCCTGCCTCATGATCCACTGCCTGATTTTGGTCTTGGCCCTCGGGGTTACGGCAAAATCAAGCCAGTCTTTGCTGGGGTGGTGTCTGCTCGAAGTGATGATCTCGACAATATCGCCGTTCTTCAACTGGTAGCGGATGGGCACCATTCTCCCGTTCACCCTGGCTCCGATACACTTGTCACCGATCTCCGAGTGGATGCTGTAGGCAAAATCAATGGGGGTCGCCCCCTTTGGAAACTCCCGGACCGCCCCTTTTGGCGTGAACACATAGACCTCGTTGGGAAAGAGGTCCATGCGTACACTCTCCATGAACTCTTTGGGGTCTTCCAGGTTCTTCTGCCATTCCAGAAGTTGCCTGAGCCATGTAAACTGCTTCTCATCAATTTTGCCGGCCGCCGACCCTTCCTTGTATTTCCAGTGCGCCGCAATCCCTTCCTCAGCCACCCGATCCATCTCCCAGGTCCGGATCTGAACTTCCATCCTCTGGCCTAAAGGCCCGATAACGGAGCTGTGAAGAGACTGATACATGTTGGCCTTCGGAAGGGAGATGTAGTCTTTGAACCGCCCGAGCACCGGTTTCCAGGCGGCATGGATGATCCCCAGAACTTCGTAGCACTCCTTGAGAGAATTGACGATGACCCGAAACGCCACGATATCGTAAACCTGGTTCGGACTGAGGTTCTGCTCCTTCATTTTCTTGTAGATGCTGTAAAGGTGCTTTTGCCGGCCTTTAATGGCAGCCTGGATGCCTGCTTCCTTCATTTTCTGGGAGAGGAGATCGATCACCTCCCGGATGAATTTTTCCCGGGTATCCCGTCTTTCTGCCAGTTCGGACTTGATCCTTTCGTAGATCTCCAGCTCCAGGTAGTAAAGGCAGAGGTCCTCCAGTTCCGACTTCAACCAGTAGATGCCCATCCGGCCGGCAATGGGGGCGTAGATATCCAGTGTTTCCCTTGCGATGGTTTCCTGCTTGTTCGCGGGCTGGTAGCCGAGAGTCCTCATGTTGTGAAGCCGGTCCGCAAGTTTCACGATGATCACCCGGATGTCATTGGACATGGCGAGGATCATTTTTCGCATGTTCTCAGCTTTCCGCTCCTCGGTGCTGCTGAACTGCATCTTGCTGATCTTGGTGACCCCATCCACGATGTTGGCGATTTCCTTGCCGAAGAGGCGTTCGATCTCGGCCAACTCCGCATCGGTGTCTTCAATGCTGTCGTGGAGCACACCAGCCGTCACGCTGACCACATCCATTTTCATCTGGGTGAGGAAGTAAGCAACCTCCAGGGGATGCGAAAGGTAGGCCTCCCCGGACAAGCGCACCTGCCCCTGGTGGACCTTGGCGGAGTACACATAAGCTTTTTCGATAAGACTCACATCCGCTTTCGGCTGGTAGCTGAGGACCTGAGAGGTGATGTCATTTAAGCGAATCATAGAGATCTTTAACCTTTGCCATGATGATCTTCGGAGCATCACGGGTCGGGATCAGAAGGCTTTTTGGTTCGGCGCGAAGCTTCATTTCGACGAAACCGTCTTTCAGGTTGCGAACGCCGACATTGATGCGCACGGGGACTCCCAGGAGATCCGCATCCTTGAATTTCACGCCCGGCCTGACGTCTCTGTCGTCGATAAGAATATCGAGGCCATGCCCCAGGAGTTCCCCATAAATTCTTTCGGCCGCTTCAGACACCTCCGCCTCATGGAGCTGAAGAGGCAGGACGACCACTTCAAAGGGAGCCATGGGAATGGGGAAAATAATCCCCTCCGCGTCATGGTTCTGCTCTATGGCGGCAGCAATGGTCCTGGCCACCCCAATGCCGTAAGTCCCCATGATGATCACTTTTTCTTCGCCCTTTTCGTCCAGGTACATTGCCTGCAGGGGCTTGCTGTACTTGGTTCCTAATTTGAAAATGTGGCCCACCTCGATTCCGCGTTTGAACTCCAGTTCTCCGTTGCACCTGGGGCAGGAATCCCCGGGCATGACGAGTCGAAGATCGGCAAACTGATCCGGCCTGAAATCCCGCTCCATGTTCACATGGACAAAGTGAACATCGTGTTTGTTGCCCCCCGTGACGAAATTCGCCATGCCCTTCAGGGCATTGTCTGCAACCGTCTTCACCTTGAGCCCCACGGGGCCGGCAAATCCCATGGGCGCCCCTGTCACCTCGGCCACCAGACCGGGATCAGCGAGTTCCACGGAATCAGCGCCGAGCAAATTCTTGAGTTTCACTTCGTTCACTTCGTGGTCACCCCGGATCAGAGCAGCGACCACCTGGGTGTCTGTTTTGAAGATGAGCGTTTTCACCAGCTGCTGGGGTGAAACGGAAAGAAAAGAAGTGACCTCTTCCACGGTCCGCATGTTCGGGGTCTCTACTTCTTCAAGAGGCTTCAGGTTCTCCCGGGAGGAGGCGGCTTGGGCACCGTCCCATCTCACCTCGGCCCTTTCCATGTTGGCCGCGTATTCGCATTTTGAACAGGTGACGATCTGGTCCTCTCCTGTGTCCGCGAGGACCATGAATTCCTGAGAAAAGCTCCCGCCGATGCTTCCGGAATCCGCGTCAACGATCTTGAATTTGAGACCGCATCGCTGGAATATCCGGCTGTACGTTTGCCTCATGATCTTATAGCTCTTGTCGGCGCCTGCCTCGTCCACGTCAAAGGTGTACCCGTCTTTCATGATGAATTCCCGGCAACGCATGACCCCGAATCTTGGACGGATCTCATCCCTGAACTTGAATTGGATCTGATAGAAGTTCACCGGGAGCTGCTTGTAGGAATGGATCTCTCTTCGCACGAGATCTGTGATGACTTCTTCGTGGGTGGGCGCCAGGCAGGCCTCGTGGTTGTTGCGATCCCTGAAGCGCAGGAGTTCCGCGCCATAATAGTCCCAACGGCCGCTCTCTTTCCAGAGCTCTGCCGGGTGTACTGCAGGCATGAGAACCTCGATGCCGCCGGATCGGTTCATTTCCTCCCGGATGATGGTTTCCACTTTCCTGAGGGACTTGAGACCGATGGGCAGGAAAGTGTAAACCCCGGAGGTCAGTTTCCTGATCATGCCCGCCCGAAGCATTAACTGGTGGCTGACCACTTCAGCCTCTGCAGGGATCTCCTTGTAAGTGGGGATGAAGTACTTTGTGAATCTCATGGTCCTTTAGAACCTCATTTCATTGAGCTTTTGTTCTATAACCCTCTCTTCTTTCGTGTTTTCGTACCTTCGTGCTTTCGTGATTGCTCCTCTGTTTCCCTTTCGCCGGCTATTTTCCTTACCTCTTCAATCAGCACCTTTGCCATGTCGTGTTCAGGAATCTTGCGGACGAGCCGCCCCTTTCTGAAGAGCACACCCTGGTGCCGACCACCTGCAATGCCCACATCCGCTTCCCTCGCTTCACCGGGACCGTTGACCACGCAACCCATGATGGCCACCTTGGGAGAGGACGTGATCCCGGTGAGCGCCGCTTCTACTTCCCGAACCAGGTTGAAAAGATCAATCTCGCACCTTCCGCAGGTGGGGCAGGAGATGATCTCCGGCCCTCTGTGCCTGAGGTTGAGCGCTCTAAGAATTTCGTAACCGACCTTCACCTCTTTCACCGGATCTGCTGAAAGAGAAACCCTTAACGTGTCGCCGATTCCTTTAGAAAGAAGGATTCCAATACCCAGGGCGTTTTTCACCGTGCCGGAGATGAGCGTTCCGGCCTCCGTGACGCCAAGATGAAGAGGATAGTCCACTTGCCGGCTCAGCAACTCATAGGCCTTGATGGTGCTCAGGACATTCGAAGACTTGAGCGAGATTTTGATCTGATCAAAGCCCAGATCCTCGAAGAGCCTTATGTGCTCCATGGCGCTCTCCACCATGGCTTCCGGAGTGGGATGGCCATGTCTTTTGAGGATCTCCTTCTGAAGGGATCCGGCATTGACCCCTATTCGGATAGGGACGTTCCTCGCCTGCGCTTCCTTGATGACTTTTTGGATAGCTTTACGGCCGCCGATATTTCCGGGATTGATGCGGAGCCCGTCAGCGCCGGCCTTGAGGGCGGCGAGAGCAAGGCGGTGGTCAAAGTGGATGTCCGCAATCAGAGGGGGAAGAACCTGCTTCTTGATCTCCTTGAAAGCTTCAGCAGCCTTTTCATCCGGCACGGCCAGCCGCACAATGTCACACCCGGCAGCCTGAAGCTGCTCGATCTGCCGGACCGTCGCATCCACATTCCGGGTGTCCGTGTTGGTCATGGACTGAACCGCAATGGCCGCCCCGCCGCCGACAGGCACCTTCCCGACATGGATTTGGCGAGTTTTCTTTCTTCGCATCTCCCTGGACCACTAAGGTGATTGAACGTGAGCTGCGGACAAGCCGAACGAGGATAATACTCGATTTGGATTCATCCAAAAAGCCAATTATTTCGCTAAGGAAGCATCTATCAGTAAGCAGTAGGCAGTAGACAGTAAGCAGTATGGATCATGCGAACAGGATAACGGTCTACTGCCTACTGTTTTCTGGCCCTGTGCGGCTCTAAAGAGACCACACCCCCCGGTCCGGGCTCAAAATATCTACGCATCATGCGAAGAAGTTTTTATCTAAGACTCTAAACCAACTTGTCTGATTAGGGAAGAGATTATTTGA
>Ga0209254_10006735_pt1 | contig 10596 bp, 10 predicted proteins | sample FrelakmetDIP11DI_FD_187148 | JGI IMG/M metagenome (GOLD analysis project Ga0209254, IMG submission 187148) | Freshwater lake sediment microbial communities from the University of Notre Dame, USA, for methane emissions studies - DIP11 DI (SPAdes)... | ecosystem: Environmental > Aquatic >... | reverse complement strand
TGGTCACAGCGGTCGTGGCTGCGGTCGTCGGAGGCCTCGCCGCCATCGCCGTCCTGGCTCCCGGGCGCGCAGGCGTCGTGGCGCTGCTCGCGATGATCCCCCTCGGCGTCTCTTCCGCGACCCTCGGGCTGGGCACGCTGCTGGCCTTCGGTCGGCCGCCGACCGACCTGCGGGCGACGGGCCTGCTCATCCCCATCGCCCATGCCCTGGTGGCGGTGCCCCTGGTCGTCGCGGTCGTCGCGCCCGCGCTGCGGAGTACCGATGCCCGGCGCATGGCCGTGGCCGCCTCACTGGGCGCACGGCCCAGCCGCGCCTTCATCACGGCGTACGGCCCGGTGCTGCGGGTGGTCATGCTCGCGTCCGCGGGCCTGGCAGGGGCGGTGTCCCTCGGGGAGTTCGGCGCCGCGTCCTTCCTCTCCCGAGCGGGGGCGCCGACGGTTCCGGTCCAGATCGTCCGGCTCCTGAGTCGACCGGGGGAGCAGTCGTTCGGAGTGGCCGCCGCGCTCGCGGTGCTGCTCGTCGCCGTGACGCTCACCGTCGTGCTGCTCGTCGACCGCGCGGGGGCGGCATGGACGAGGAGGCCGGCATGACCACGCCACGGCTCGAAACGCGCCGCCTCGCCCTCGGCTACGCCGGAGCGACGTTCGCCACCGGCATCGACCTCGTCCTCGCACCGGCGGAGATCGTGGCCATCCTCGGACCGAGCGGCAGCGGCAAGTCGACGCTCCTGGCCACGATCGCCGGCGTGGTGCCCGAGGTGGCGGGCCGCGTCCTGGTCGACGGCGTCGACGTCACGGACCTCCCCATCCACCGGCGGGGCATCGGCATGATCTTCCAGGAGCCGCTGCTCTTCCCGCACCTGTCGGTCGCTGACAACGTCGCCTACGGGCTTCGCCGGCAGGGCCGTTCCCGCGAGGCGGCGGCCGAGCGCGCCGGCGAGCTGCTCGACTGGGTCGGTCTCGCGGCCTACGGGGGCCGGCCGATCGATGAGCTCAGCGGAGGGCAGGCCCAGCGGGTCGCGCTGGCACGGGCACTGGCGCCCAACCCTGCCGTACTGCTTCTGGACGAGCCATTCAGTGCCCTCGACCTCGACCTGCGCCAGCGGCTGGCCGACGAGGTCGCGCAGATGCTGCGCGTCGAGGGCGTGGCAGCCGTGCACGTCACGCACGACCCTGGCGAGGCGACCGCGATCGCCGATCGCGTGGTCTCGATGCTGCAGCTGACCGGGTAGCGGACGAGACCTCTCCCAGGCTGGCAGGTCGAAACCGGCAGCACGACCCGTCGCGTGCTCTCACCTGCCCTTACCCGGCCCTAACCCGCGCTGGGTGCGCATTTCACCCACCCCTCCGTAGCGTCAGTGGCACCTGAGGAGCCGCCTCAGCCACCGAAGGAGGAGCCCATGAGGCGAACCACAGCACGTTCCGCCATCCGCATCGCGTCCGTGTCCGGTCTTGTGGCCGCGATGCTGGCGGTGGGGGGGCCGGCGGCGATGGCCGATGGAAGCGACGACACGCCCGGCTCCGTGTCGGTCGAGATCGATGACTCGGGCATGGACTCCCCCGACGACCTCGACGACTCCGACGAGGACGCGGACGACGACGCGAACGACGACGCGAACGACGACTCAAACGACGACGCGAACGACGACTCGGGCATGGACTCCCCCGGTGACCTCGACGACTCAGACGAGGACGCGAACGACGACAGCACTGATGACTCCGACGACGACCGCGATGACGACGGCGTATCGGATCGCGACGATGACGACGTCGACGGCGACCGCCTCCGCAACGGCAGCCCGCTGGAGACCGACATCGACGGCGACGGCCTTGACGATGACAGCGTCGACGAGCTGGACATCGACGGCGACGACGTCCTCAACCCCAGCGATCGCGACATCGACGGCGACGACCGGGTCAACCGGAAGGACCGCGACATGGACGGCGACGGCCTCCGCAACGCCAAGGACGACAGCCCCAGGGGCAGCCGGTAGCGACAACCGCGCTGACCCGGCTGTGGGCCGCGATCCCTTCCCCCGAGGATCGCGGCCCACGGCCGTTCCCGGTGCGCTTGCTAGGGTTCCGCGGTGACCACGACCACCGCCACTCGCTCACGCGTCCTCACCGGACGCTGGCGCCTGATGGCCGCAAGCGCCCTGATGCTCTTCGTGCAGCTCGCGCTGATCCGGTGGAGCGGTGCCAACCTGGTCCACCTGTCGTACTTCTCCAACCTGATCCTGCTGGCCTCGTTCCTCGGCATCGGGCTGGGCTTCCTGCGATCGCGCAAGCCGCGTGACATCGGGCCGTACGTTCCGGTCGGGCTCCTCATCCTCGTCGCCTTCATCATGCTGTTCCCGGCGAAGATCGAGGGCTCCTCGAGCGAGCTCATCTTCTTCACCGAGGTCCGGCCCACCGGCCTGCCGACGTGGGTGTCGCTGCCCCTCGTCTTCATCGTCATCGCCGTCACGATGACGATGCTCGGCGAGATCACCGGCCGGGCGTTTCGCGAGTTCACCGCCCTCAACGCCTACCGCTGGGACATCATCGGCTCGATCCTCGGCACCCTCGCCTTCACCCTCATCTCCTTCCTGCGCGCGCCGTCGTGGGTCTGGCCCGTCGTCACCCTGGTGATCCTGTGGGCGCTGTACGGACTGGCGCTCCCCTGGGTCTCCCGCATCTCGATGATCCTGGTCGTCGGCGTCCTGGTCTTCGAGTCGCTCATGTCCGGCGTCTCCTGGTCCCCCTACTACAAGGTCAACACCGAGACCTTCAACGTCGGGACGCCTCAGGAGTTCACGCGCATCCAGGTCAATGGGATCCCGCACCAGAACGTCCTCGACATCGACGAGCGGCTCAAGATCGAGCCGGTCTACGGCCGGCCGTACGAGCGGGCCGTCGACAATCCCCTCGACCGAGTGCTGATCGTCGGTGCCGGGACCGGATCCGACATCGCCCTCGCCCTGTCCAAGGGGGCCAAGCACGTCGACGCCGTGGAGATCGATCCGCGCATCCAGCAGATCGGCAGCGAGATCAACCCGAACCAGCCCTATGCCGATCCGCGCGTCAACGTCTACATCGACGACGGCCGCGCCTTCCTGTCGCGCAACGACGAGAAGTACGACCTCATCCTCTTCGCCCTCCCCGACTCGCTGACCCTCGTCTCCGGCGCGAGCCAGCTGAGGCTGGAGTCGTACCTGTTCACCGAGGAGTCGATCGCCGAGGCGCGCAACCACCTCACGGACGACGGCGTCTTCGCCATGTACAACTACTACCGCGAGCCGTGGCTCATCAACCGCCTGGCGGGCACTGTCGACGAGGTGTTCGGGCACCAGCCCTGCCTCGACGAGTTCACCGCCTACCAGTCGCTCGCAGCGATCACGGTGGGCAAGAACGCCGACAACGCCGTCTGCGCCGAGGGCGCGGTGTGGGACCGGGCCGCAGTTGCCTCGGCCGGCCAGGCCACGCCTCCGCCCGCCCTCGACGACCGGCCGTTCCTGTACCTCAAGGACCGCATCATCCCGAACCTCTACCTGATCGTCATCGGCCTGATCCTCGCGGTCTCGCTGATCGGCATCCGTGTCTTCGGCGGGCCTTTCAGGACGATGCGCGGGTACGGCGACCTGTTCTTCATGGGCGCTGCGTTCCTGCTTCTGGAGACCCGTTCGATCACCACGTTCGCCCTGCTGTTCGGGACGACCTGGCTGGTCAACGCGCTGGTCTTCACCGGCGTGCTCCTCGCGGTGCTCGCGGCGATCGAGGTCACGCAGCGGGTCAGGCGCGACATCCCCCGGCCGTTGATCATCACGGCGCTCTTCGTGTCGCTCGGCGTCGCGTTCCTCATCCCGAACTCGTCCCTGCTCGGCCTGCCGGTGCCCCTGCGACTCGTCACCGCCACGGTCCTGGCGTTCGCGCCGATCTTCTTCGCCAACCTGCTGTTCACGTCCCGGTTCAAGGACGCCGCGAACCCGACGGCAGCGTTCGCGGCGAACCTGTTCGGCGCGATGGTCGGCGGCTGCCTCGAGTACCTCTCGCTGGTGCTGGGGTACCAGTACCTGCTCGTCGTCGCCGCACTGCTCTACGTGGCCGCGGTCGTGATCGGGCAGCGCCAGCTGTCGCGACAGCCGTCAGGAGCCGCCGTCACCTGACGGCGGCGTGCCGTTACGGCGCTTGGCGATCGCGCGTCGCGCACTGTCGGCCGCCGCGGATCCGGTGCTCTTCATGCGGGCCAGGATGCTCTCCGCCCATGCGAACTCGGTCGCCAGCACCGCCACGCCCAGCGCGATGAGGACCAGCCCCGGTCCCGGGAGGACGAGCAGGATGACCCCCACGACGATCAACGCGCCGCCCACTGCCGCCACGCCGACCCAGCGGATCGGGTGCGGGAGCCGACGCCACTGCGCCACGACGGACTCGCGACTCATGGGGCAACTCCCTCCTCGGTCGTGCATCCATCATGACCACGGGATGACAATCCGGCGAGCGGCGCATGAGGGGCTTTCTGCCTGTTTCACGATGCCAGCGGGTCCCCATCGCGTCAAATCGGTCCGTCCCGCCGATGCGGGACCGACAATGTCCCCATGAGTGCGCCGCGGGACGACCGGATCCGCTCGGGTCCGTGGTCGGCGGCGGAGATCCGGGAGTACCTCGACGGCACAGTGATCCCGGTGCGTCTGGCCTCCCACGGGGCCTACCCGATCGTTCAGTCCCTGTGGTTCCTGCCCGACGGGCTCGACCTGTGGTGTGCCACGCAGTCCGACTCCGTCCTGGCCCGTCGGCTCCGGGCCGACGACCGTTGCGGCTTCGAGGTCTCAGCCGATCAGCCGCCTTACCGGGGTGTCCGCGGGACCGGCCACGCCACCCTGGTCCCACACGCCGCCGCGGACGTCCTCACCCGGCTGATCGACCGCTACCTGGAGTCGGCGGACGCCCCACTCGCCCGGTGGCTGCTCTCCCGCCTCGACACCGAGGTGGCTGTGAGCATCACGCCCAGGTCGCTGGCGTCCTGGGACTACTCACCACGGATGTGAGGAAGCGATGGACGAAGAGGCCTACACGAGCATCATGCTCTGGGTTGCGCGTGCCTTCGAGCTGACCGCCGCGGCCGTCCTCGTCGTCGGGCTGCTGCTCGCCTTCGCCCTTGCCCTCCGCGCCTACCGGCGCACCGGACAGGGCGCAGCCTCGTACAAGATCCTCCGCCAGACGTTCGGCGGGGTCATCCTCCTGGGTCTGGAGATCCTCGTAGCAGGCGACCTCATCCTCACCGTCGCCGTCGAGCAGACCCTCGAGAGTGTCGCCGTGCTCGGCCTCATCGTCCTGATCCGGACGTTCCTCAGCTTCAGCCTCGAGGTCGAGATGACCGGCACGTGGCCGTGGCGGCGAGCATTCGTGAGCGGGGCGACCGTCATCAAGCAGGCAGCGACCACCACCGACGACCAGTAGCCCTCCGGGGTCCCCAAACGAGATCGGAGTCACGGTGACGGACGACAACACGAGATCGCTGGAAACGGGCGTACGGCGCGACTTCCGTCAGGCGATGTCCTACGGGGACTACCTCCGGCTCGACCTCGTCCTGTCGGCCCAGCAGCCGCTCAGCGACCCTCCTCGTCACGACGAGATGCTGTTCATCATCCAGCACCAGACGTCGGAACTCTGGCTGAAGCTCATGCTCCACGAGCTGCGGGCCGTGCGCGACCAGCTCCGGGCGGACGCGCTGAACCCCGCCCTGAAGGGCCTGGCTCGCGTCAAGCACATCCAGCACACGCTCATCGAGCAGTGGGGCGTCCTCACCACCCTCACCCCGAGCGAGTACGCCCAGTTCCGCTCCTACCTGCAGAGCTCCTCCGGATTCCAGTCGTGGCAGTACCGGTCGATCGAGTTCATCCTCGGCAACAAGAACCCGGAGATGCTCCAGGTCTTCGACCACGACCCCGAGATCCATGGCCTGCTGACGACCCTCTACGAGGAGCCGACCGTCTACGACGAGTTCCTGCACTTCCTCGTCCGCCGAGGGCATGAGATCCCCGCTCAGGTGCTCGACCGGGACGTCCGGGAGGCCTGGCGCCTGCACCCCGAACTCGTGCCCGTTTTCCGCCGCATCTACGGCGAGTCGCTCGAGTACTGGCAGGAGTACGAGGCCTGCGAGGCGCTCGTCGACGTGGAGGACAACTTCCAGCTCTGGCGGTTCCGCCACCTGAAGACCGTCGAGCGGATCATCGGCTCCAAGCCCGGCAGCGGGGGCTCCAGCGGGGTCCCGTTCCTCCGCAGGGCCCTGGAACTGACCTTCTTCCCCGAGCTGTACGCCGTCCGGGCCGAGATCGGCGAGTAGCGGCCCTCCGAAAAGACCCCCGGCGCACCGCGTTCGCCTGACGGGCGAAACGGACGGCCGCTTGTACCCTGACGGAAACGCCCAACCGAGCAGCAAGGAGGACCGGCGATGATGACTCCGCGCCTCGGGTCGCTCCGGGACGGCGAGAGCGCCGTTCGGCTGCTGGGCACCGTCGGGTGGATCGTCATCGTCGGCGGCAGCATCGCTGCGTGGTTCGCCGCGCCACCCGACAGCACCGACGTCGACCAGCCCGTCATCGTCGTCACCCTGCTGCTGTTCTTCGCGACCCTCGTCGCCCGGCTCATCACCGCGTCGGTCGTCTTCCGGTCCCGTCGGCTCTCCCTGGTCGCCCTGACGATCGGCGTCGTCCTGTGGGCGACCGGCTCGGCCGTGCTCAACGCCGGCACGCCGGTCGAGGCGACCACGTTCCCCGCGCCCGGCGAGTTCTTCTTCCTGACCTCGTACATGGGCTTCGCCGCCTTCGTGGTGCTCGACGCCTCGACCCGCTACAGCCGGGCGGAGACCGCCTGGCTCGACGCGGCGATCGTGGTCGGCGGCACCGGCGCCCTGGCCGGCGCGCTGCTCCTGACGCCCTTCGCCAACAACTTCCCCGAGGGCGGCCTGGGCCTCCTCATCGCGGTCCTCTACCCCCTCCTCTCCGTCGTCATCGCCCTCGTGGTCGTCGCACAGTGGGCGCTGTCCGCCCGCCAGTGGTCATGGCGCACCGCCTCACTCATCCTGGGTTTCGTCCTGCTCGCCATCGCCGACTCGAGCCTCGTGCTCAACCTCTCCTCGGGTACCTACGGCTTCACGATCTACCTCGACATCATGTGGGGCGCCTCCTTCATGCTCATCGCGGGCGCCGCGTGCCTTCCGCGCCCCCCACAGGTGAGCGTCGCCCGACGGCTGCCGGGCGGGTTCCTCATCGCCTCCTTCGTCACGGCCATCGTCCTGCTCCTCATCCGGCCCGAGGGCCTGCTGGGCTGGGCCATCGGCATCCCCGCCGCGATCGCCCTGATGGCCACAGGGGCCCGGCTGGCCGTCGCCCTGCGAGAGTCCCGCGAGGCGGGCGTGGCCTTCCAGCTCGCCCAGACGGACGACCTGACCGGACTGCCCAACCGGCGCGCAGTGCTGAAGTCACTCGATGACGGGATCGCCGCCCAGCGGCCGATGGGCCTCATGCTGCTCGACCTCGACGGCTTCAAGGAGGTCAACGACACCCTGGGTCACAGCGCCGGCGACACCCTCCTGGAACTCGTCGCGCTGCGCATGCGTGAGTCGCTTCCGCCCGAGATCACGCTGGCCAGGATCGGCGGTGACGAGTTCGCCATCCTCGTGTTCGAGGATGACGAGCTGGACCTGCTCGAACGCGCGCAGGAGATCCGGCAGACGCTGCTCGCTCCGGCCAAGGTCGACGGCATGGACCTGGCGATGCACGCGTCGCTCGGCATCACCATCCGCGAGCCGGGTGACGCACGCGCCGCGGACCTGCTGCGCCGAGCCGACGTCGCGATGTACGAGGCCAAGGTCACCCGCTCCGGGGCGCAACTGTACGACTCCCAGCGGGACGAGTTCTCCCGCCAACGACTGCGCATGGGCGAGGAGCTGCGCCGGGCACTCCACAAGGGCCAGGTCGTGACCTGGTACCAGCCGAAGGTCGATGCCGTCACCCAGATGGCGGTGGGCGTGGAGGCCCTCGTGCGGTGGGAGCACCCCGATCGCGGCATGATCCCGCCGATGGCCTTCCTGTCGGTCGCCCGGCGCGCCGGCCTCATGCAGGAGCTGTCAGAGGTGGTGGCGCGCCTGGCGGTGGCCGATGCCCGGCGGTGGCAGCGCGCCGGCCTCGATCTCAACGTCGCCCTCAACCTCGCACCGTCGGAGCTCCTCAGCGGCAAGATGCTCCCGGTCCTGTACGAGGCTATCCAGGAGGCCGGGATCCCCGCACACGTCATCACGGTCGAGGTCACCGAGGACACCTTCCTCGCCGACCCCGAGCGCGCGAGGGAGATCCTCCTCGACGTGCGGCGCCACGGCCTGAAGACCTCGATCGACGACTACGGCACCGGCTTCTCATCACTGGCGTACCTGCGGGACCTGCCTGTCACCGAGCTGAAGATGGACCGCTCGTTCGTCGCCACGGTCTGCACGGACGAGCGCAGCCGGCTCATCGTCGCCTCCACGATCGACATGGCCCACGCCCTCGACCTGCGGGTCGTCGCCGAGGGTGTCGAGAGCGCGGCCGTCGCCGCAGAGGTCATCGCTATGGGCGTGGACCTCCTGCAGGGCTACCATCAGTCGCCGCCGATGCCGGCGGATCTCGTGGAGGCCTGGGTTACCCACTGGAACGAGCGCTCGGTGATCACCCGTCCGTCGAGTTCCGGCCCGAGCGAACGGCGTGGCTCCTCGGCCTCCTGAGCGAAGCGCTCCTCCGCTCCATGGCCGAGAGGCCCTACGCCGGCTAGGCAGCCACGACTGAAGAGTGCTCCAGCCCCGCGGCGACCGGCTCGAGGCGCGAACGAAGCTCGAACGCGGACTGCTCGGGGATCGAGATGCCGTCGAGGCCGATGCCCAGCGACATCAGTCGGTAGGCATCGGGGTTCATCCGACGCTGGGCGTCCACCATGCCCGCGCAGTGCCCGTAGACCGGGGTGCTGGCAGGTGAGCCCAGATACTCGCCCGTCCGCGTACCGGGCAGCATGGGCATGATGAAGTCCGCCGCCGTGAGGATCCGGCGCAGCGGGTCGTCGAGGATGGCGGTGATCGAGCCGATCTCGTTCACCCGAGTCGACACCACGAGGGCGTGGTAGAGGGCGATGGCGACCGACATCTTGCTGCCGCGGTAGTCGCGGCGCACGCCGAGGGTCGCAACGTCCCACGCGTTCTCCGGATCGATGCCCGCCGCGCGGGCGGCGCGGAGGCCGTCGACACCCCACGGCGCGCGGCCGACATCGTTGAGCGTCTTGAGCCCGGTGGCGCCCGGCGTGATCAGGCGGCACGCCCCGACGACATGCCCGGAATCGTTCGCCACGGCCACGAACACTGACTGGTCATTGTACGGTCCGTACTCGTCTTCGAGCTGGGTTCGGGTGTTTCCGAAGGCCTGGAGGAAGACGTCCTCCTCGCACTCGCGGGCGGACTGAAGCACGTCACCGCTGGCGTCAAAGTGCAGGTTCAGCAAGGCGTTCATCCCGAATCCTCCTCGTGTGCTGGCCGGCGAGAGCGGCTTGAGACGCACGATAGATCCGAGAGGAAGTTGTGAGAATAGCGAGATCACGCGCTGATGAACGATCAATATGGCCAACTCAGAACAACACGCGTGTAAGTAACGGGTGTTGCTGATGGTGTTTGTGGGGTACGGCGAACCGGGCTCAGAACTCCGGTTGTGGGGTACGGCGAACCGGGCTCAGAACTCCGGTTGTGGGGTACGGCGAACCGGGCTCAGAACTCCCGGAACGACACTGCGGTGGCCCCGAAGAAGTCGCGGGTGAACGTCACCGCATCCTGAACCGAGAAGGCCTTGCAGGTGTAGATGTCGACGCTGAAGAACAGCCGCGGCTGGTCCCACGCGTAGAAGTGGGCGCCCGAGGTCTCCCAGTGGATCCACCCCGCCCACCCGTAGGTGTCGGACTGATGCGTGACCGGCTCGAGCAGGGTGACCATGTCCAGGACATCGGACAGCGCGGAGAGGTAGGTCTTGATCTGCTGGGAGGAGATGGGGGTCTCGACCAGCCCCTCGACAACGAGCCGTTGGCGGAGGATCTCGGGAGCGAGGTCCACCATGCCGTTCGCGTGCAGGAGCCGCACGTCAGCGGTCATCGGGGTGACTCCGATCGGCGAAGGGTGGCCGCCGAGGCGACCACAGGGGGAAGCAGCCTGAGGTCTTGCGCTCTCACACTAGGTGCGAGAGGGACTTATGAGGAAGTTGAACACCGGCGTGTCGCATGATATTTCTGTCACACCATCGGTGGCAACTCCAAGCGCCGGCCGACCATCCGCACCTCCGCAACGTCCTGGCCCCCGAGGGGCACCGATCGTTCGGCCCCGTCCGGGGCCAGGCCCCGAGCCCCGTAGAAGGCCCGCGCCCGGGCGTTGTCGCGCAGCACCCAGAGCGCCACCCCGGCGACCTCGGGTCCCCAGCCGCGCTCGACCGCGTCCCACAGGCGCGACCCGACCCCCTGCCGCCAGTGACCGGGCTCCACGTAGACGGCGTACACCTCGACCCAGGGTGGCCGCTGGTGGTCCAGGTCGGCATCGCGTGGAGGGCCGACGGTC
>Ga0209254_10006734_pt1 | contig 10596 bp, 8 predicted proteins | sample FrelakmetDIP11DI_FD_187148 | JGI IMG/M metagenome (GOLD analysis project Ga0209254, IMG submission 187148) | Freshwater lake sediment microbial communities from the University of Notre Dame, USA, for methane emissions studies - DIP11 DI (SPAdes)... | ecosystem: Environmental > Aquatic >... | reverse complement strand
CTGCGCCGGGGCGACGGCTTCGTGCAATGGCTGATTTCATCAGCCGCGATCCCTCCCAACCAGCGTTCTGGGACGAGCGCTTCGCTGCCGGCTTCACTCCGTGGGATGCGCGCGGGGTGCCGCCGGCGTTCGGCCGCTGGGTCGACGAGGCCGGCCTCGGCGCCGGAACGCGCGTGCTGATCCCGGGCTGCGGCGCGGCCTACGAGGTGGCGGCGCTTGCCAACCGCGGCTGCGACGTGCTGGCCATCGACTACTCGGCGGTGGCGATCGAGCGGGCGCGGGAAGCGCTCGGCGCGGACCTCGGCCGTCGCGTGAGGCGGGCCGACTTCTTCGCCTTCGACGCTGCACCGTTCGACTGGATCTACGAGCGCGCCTTCCTCGCCGCGCTGCCGCCGCGTCTGTGGGCCGCCTGGGGTCAGCGCTGCGCGCAACTGCTGCGGCCCGCTGGCTCCGTGGCCGGGTTCTTCTTCGTCGACGAGGCCGCCGCCGAACCGCGCCGCGGGCCGCCGTTTGCGGTCACCTCTGCCGAGCTGCATCGCCTGCTCGATTCGGCTTTCGACCTCGTCGCCGACGAGGTCGTCGCGCCGGCAGAATCGGCGGCCGTGTTTGCCGGCCGCGAGCGCTGGCAGCAGTGGCGGCGGCGGTGAGGCGGGCTTGAGCGTCGCGGCGGCGGCACGGTCGTCGCCGGCGAAATGCGCACGCGTTTGGCGCCGCGGCCGCGAAGCCTTATCGTCGCCGCCATTCGCGCGCGAGCTGCGCGCCCCCGATCCGCAGCCTGCGCCATGACCCTGATCGCCTTCGTCGCCCTGTACCTGATCGTCTCGGTGGCGATCGGCCTGTTCGCCGCCACGCGCGTGAAGAACACGGCGGACTACGCGGTGGCCGGCCGCTCGCTGCCACTGATCATGATCGTGACGACGACCTTTGCCACGTGGTTCGGCGCGGAGACCGTGCTCGGCATCCCGTCCAAGGTGGTCGAGGGCGGATTGCAGAAGACCGTGGAGGATCCGTTCGGCGCCGCGTTCTGCCTCATCCTCGTCGGCCTGTTCTTCGCCCGCAAGCTCTACAACATGAACCTGCTGACGATCGGCGACTTCTATCGTCAGCGCTACGGCAAGGGCGTCGAGATCTTCAGCGCCGCCGTGATCCTGATCTCCTACCTCGGCTGGGTGGCGGCGCAGATCACCGCGCTCGGGCTGGTGTTCCACCTGCTCTCCGGTGGCGCCATCTCGACCACGCAGGGCATGGCGCTGGGCACGGCAGTGGTGTTCGTCTACACGGTGTTCGGCGGCATGTGGTCGGTCGCGCTGACCGACTTCCTGCAGATGATCATCATCGTCGTCGGACTGTCGCTGATCGCCTGGTTCGCGGCCGACCTCGCCGGCGGTGCTGACAAGGTCATCAGCTACGCGGCCGGACGGGACATGTTCAGGTTCTTCCCCGAGCCGACGCTGCAGGCGTGGCTGTTCTGGCTGGGTTCGGCGATCACCATCATGATCGGCTCGATTCCGCAGCAGGACGTGTTCCAGCGGGTGATGTCGGCCAGGAACGCCGACACGGCCGTCAAGGGACCGGTCATCGGCGGGCTTTCATACCTCGGGTTCGCGTTCGTGCCGATGTTCATCGGTGTGGCGGCGTTCGTCGTCATGCCCGAAGTCGCGGCGAGGCTGGCCGAGGAAGACACGCAGAAGATCTTGCCGACTCTGGTCATGGAGCACATGCCCGTGTGGCTGCAGGTCATGTTCTTCGGCGCGCTGCTGTCGGCCATCATGTCCACTGCCTCGGCCACGCTGCTCGCGCCCTCGACCACCTTCGTCGAGAACATCCTGAAGAATTTCCACCCGCTGTCCGACAAGCGCGAGCTGCGTGCGATGCGCATCACGGTCTTCGTCTTCACCGTGTGCGTGCTCGGCTACGCCATCGTGATGGAGGGAACGCCGATCTACGAACTGGTGGCGATGGCCTACCAGTTCCCGGTGGTCGGCGCATTCTGGCCGCTGGTCTGTGGCCTGTACTGGAAACGTTCCACTACGCAGGGGGCGGTCTGGTCGATCGTGCTCGGCATGAGCACGTGGGCGATCCTCGCTGCCACGCCGCTCGGCGAGGTGTTCCCGTCGGTGCTCGGCGGGTTCATCGTCGCCGGCATCGGCATGGTCGTTGGCTCGCTGCTGCCGACCGCCGGCAACCGCGCCCATCACGAGCACCGCGCGCGGCATGGGCACGCGCGTCACGGCGCCCCGCGTCCGCACGGCTGAGCAGGCGCGCTGCCGCCGGCAGCGTCCTCAAGCGCGTCCCTCGCGGCAAGCAGAGGGCTCCGGGCTGAGGCGCCGGGGAGCTTTCCGACCGTCTGTCGGCCCTCATCGGCAGGCACTAATCCGTTCGGATTACAGGCGTGACGCCGAGTGCGCGCCCGCATGAAATGGCGCGTCCGCCGCTCATCGCGTGCACTCCTCCAGCAAGGCTCGCCGCCCTATCGCTGTTGCCGGAGGCTCTCGACAATTCGAGACAGGTAACTTTGGCATCGCCTGTGTCGAGTCGAATGAGCATCGAGCGCAATCCCCATCGGCTGTCCCGGCCGCCTGTGTGCGCCGCCGCCCCATGGCGGCGGTCCGCGCAGCGCGGCGTGACGCTGATGGAACTGATGATCGTGCTGGGCATCGCCGCCATCCTGCTCGCTTTCGCCGTGCCGAGCTTCCAGGAGTTCGTCGCCCGCAACCGGCTCGAGGGCGCCGCCCAGGAGCTGATGACGTCGCTGCAGCTGGCGCGCAGCGAAGCCACGCGGCGCGGCGCACAGGTCACCCTGCGGCTTAACGGCACGGCCGGGTCGAAGGACTGGGGCAGCGGCTGGACGATGTTCGTCGACGGCGACGGCGACGGCACTCTTGATACAGGAGAAGAAGTAATTCGCCAGGGCATGGCGCTGACGGTGCCGCTGACCCTGATCGGCAGCTCCAGCTTCGACACGTTCATCGCGTTCAACCGCGACGGGCGGCTGACCAACGCCGGCGGCGGCTACTTCGTGCTGTGCCAGGGCAGTTCGCTGACCGAGGGCGGCCAGTCGCGCGCGCGGGCCGTGCTGGTCAACGGCGCCGGTCGCGTGCGCATGGCGGCGCGCAACAGCAGCAACGTGCCGGTGACCGACACCGGTGCGGTCTCCAGTTGCACCAATCCGTGACCCGGCAGGCTGCAATGAGTCGAATTCAGAACCCGGTTCGCGCGCGTGGCTTCTCGCTGATCGAGGTGCTCGTCGCGGTCGTCGTCTTGTCGATCGGCCTGCTGGGCCTGGCCGCGCTGCAGGTCAGCGGCCTGCGCGTCGGCCAGAGTTCCTTCTACCGCGCGCAGGCGGCGCAGTTCGCCACCGACATGGCCGATCGCATGCGCGCCAACGCCGGCGAGGCGCGCACCTGCGAGCTGGCGCTCGCGGACTCGACGCCGACCAGCCCGACGACAACCTGCCAGCGCGATCTCGTCGACTGGCGGACCCGGCTGCGCACGCTGCCGGCCGGCAACGGCGCCGTCGAGGTGGACGTGGCGCAGAACCTGGTGACCATCACCGTGCAGTGGGACGACTCCCGCGGCGGCGGCGCTACCGACTCCAGCTTCGCGCTGGTGACACGGCTGTGGGGCAACTGATGTCACGACTTTCAACCCATCGCCGCCGGCAGGGCGGGCTCACGTTGATCGAACTGCTGATCAGCTTGGTGATCGGGCTGCTGGTGCTCGGCGCGCTGCTCGTCGTCTATCTCGGCTCGCGCAGCGCCTATCGGAGCAGCGACAGCCTGGCCCGCGTTCAGGAAGCCGGCCGTTTCGCGATCGACTTCATCGCGCAGGACGCGCGGATGAGCGGTTTCATGGGCTGCCGTTCGCGCAACCTGACCATCGACGACCAGACGCTGGTCAACATCACGCAGCCGGTGGTCACCTTCAACGGGTCGCGCGACGGCGTGAGCGGCTTCAACGACGGCACGGGCTGGACCAACCCGACCACCGTCACCCGCACCGCGGGCGACGTCATCACCTTCCGGCGGACGACCGGGATGGCGGTTGGCATCAGCTCCAACTCGGATCCGGTGGCGCGGACGGTGACGCTGCGCCACAACTCGATCGGGCTCGGCAACGGCGAGCTTGCCGTGCTCGGCAACTGCGAGCGGGCAGTGGTGTTCCGGGTGACGAACAACCCGGCGCTGACCGGCATCGGCGACTATCCGACCGTGCTCGAGTACAAGGCCACCGGCGGCGGCATCGACGGCACGCTGGGCAACGACACGACGATCCCGGTGCCGACATTCAACGTGGGCTCGCGCGCCGAGGTCCTCCGCTTTGTCGAGACCTCGTATTTCATCGGCCAGAACGCGGCGGGCCGGCCCAGCCTCTTCCGCGCTGTCAGTGGCTCCGCTACTCCCGAGGAGCTGGTCGACAACGTCGAGGACATGGACATCGTCTACGGCCTCGACACGACGCTGCCCGACCAGGACGGCGTCATCGACGAGTACCGGCGTGCCGATCAGATCACGGCAGCGAACTGGAGCCGCGTGGTCAGCGCGCGCATCAGCCTGCTGGTGGTCGGACCCGAGGACAACATCACCACCGTGGCGCAGAGGTACAGGTTCCGGGAATCGACCGGCGACGGCGTGGCAGACGAGCAAGAGGCGACCGACCGGCGACTGCGGCACGTCTTCATGACCACCATCTCGCTGCGCAACCGCGTGCTGTAACCGATGGCCATGCGCATGACGCGAACGAACCCCCTCAATGGCCGCCAGCGCGGTGCCACGCTGGTGGTGGGACTCATCTTCCTGGCGATGCTCAGCCTGATGGGCGTGGCCGCCTACATGGTCGCCAACCAGGAGGAGCGCATGGCGGGCAACACGCGCGATCGCATCCGCGCCTTCGAGGCTGCCGAGGCCTCGCTGCGCGACTGCGAGGCGCTGCTCGGCGGCTTCGGCACTTTGCCGAACTTCAACGGCACCAACGGCATGTACGCGGCGCCGGCTTTCGGTGAGCCACAGGTCTACGAGACGATCGACTGGCGCAACGACTCGGTGCGGGTGATACCGACGGCGATCCCGGATGTCGCCCTTCAGCCGCGCTGCATCATCGAGCGGGTCGGCGAGATAGAGGTGCGTCGCCTGAGCGATGCGCGCAGCGGTCCGCTGGAGGTCACGATCGAGACCGTCTTCCGGATCACCGCGATGGGCTACGGAACCAATCCCAGCACTACGGTAGACCTGCAAACGATGTTCCGGCGCCCGTAGGGCGTCGCGGGCCGCAGGCAGTTGATGGAGAACACAATGCAACCGACACGCTTCAATCGACCCGCACTCAAGCGCCTGATCAGCGGCTGCACGCTGTCGGCCATGCTGTTCGCGCAGAACGCCGCTGCGTTCACCATCGCGGACGTGCCGCTGTTCCTGCCGAAGACGATGGAGCCAAACATCGTGCTGTCGCTCGACGACTCGACGTCGATGAGAGCGGCGTACGTCCCCGAATCGCTCGACACAGACGCGATCCGTGACTCCCGCAGAAGCAAGTCGTCACACCGCAACGCGCTCTACTACAACCCGCAGACGGAGTATCCGCGGCCGGTGTTCGTCAACACCGACGGGACGCTGACGACGATGAGCGCGTCGTTCACCAACGCGCGCATCAACGGTTTCGCCGACGGCAGTGGCGGGCGCGCGTCGAGCCTCGGCACGGTCGACCTGTCCGCCGCCTATCGGCCCACCTGGGAGTACGACCCCTCGAAAACCTTCAGCAGCCAGACCTTGGCCCAGCATCCGGACTTCCAGGCCGACCTGCAGGCCATCGGCGTGTGGGTTTCGTCGACCAACAAGGGCCGGAACAATGGCGGCAAGGCGTACTACTACGTGTGGAGCCCGACCAATGCGAACTGCACCTCGACCAACATCGAGGACGAGGACTGCTACTCGCTGAAGATCGTCGGCAATCAGGCCGGGCCGGCCGACGTCAACGGCGACGGAGTGGTCAACGGCGACGACGAGCGGCTGAACTTCGCCATCTGGTACTCGTTCTACCGTACCCGCAACCTGATGACGGTGGCCGCGGCCTCGCGATCGATGGCCAACGTGCCCGACACGACGCGGGTTGGCTGGCAGGCACTGCGGGCAAGTTCATCAGGCTCGCAGGCCAACGGTCTGTGCGCCCTGCCCAACGATCCGACCGACCTGACGAAATTCAGCTGCTCCGGCTGGGTCCAGCCCAGCCCGGCCATCGACAACCGGATCCGCGAATTCGGCACCGCGCACAAGAACGCCTTCTACCGATGGCTGTTCGCGCTGCCGGCGCCGGGGGGCAATCCGGCCAACTACACGCCGCTTCGATCGGCGGCGGCGCGTGTTGGCAAGTACTTCACCACCTCGGGCGTGAACAGCCCCTATGCGCAAAAGCCCCAAGTGGAGCGCGGAACCGAGTACTCCTGCCGGCCGAACTTCCACATCCTGATGACCGACGGCTACTGGAACAGCGACCAGGACAGCACGTCCAACTTCTGCGGCAGCGGCAGCTGCAGCAACTACGACAACACGTCGAGGACGCTGCCCGACGGCAAGAGCTACCAGACGAGCCTTGCCCTGACGAGCATCTACCGCTCGTCCACCAGCCAGACCTCGTCCGCGAACAACCTGGGGGACATCGCTTTCTACTACTGGGCGAACGACCTCCGCTCCGACCTGAACAACAACCTGCTGCCGTACCGGGCCGACCGCACGGGAACCGATGCCCAGCAGTACTGGAACCCGAAGAACGACCCGGCGAGCTGGCAGCATCTCGTGACTTTCACGGTCGGCCTCGGGCTCACGAGCACGCTGAACCTCACCAGCCCCGATCGCAGGTGGGGCGGATCGAGCTACGAGGGCGCCGGCTATGCGAACCTGCTGAGCGGCGCCGCCAGCTGGCCGGTGACGGGCACCTCGAGCCAGTGGACGCAAAGCTCCACCACCGCCTCGCTCGCCCAGGGACGCGTCTATGACCTCTGGCACGCCGCCATCAACAGCCGGGGGCAGGCATTCAGCGCGGAAACGCCAAAGGAGCTGGCGGACGCGCTGCGTGCAGCGCTGAACCGGATCCAGGAGCGCCAGGCTTCCGCCGCGGCGCTGTCGTCGAACACGGCGCGCCTGTCCACCGACACGCTGCTGTTCCAGGCTCGCTTCACCAGCGACCTGTGGACCGGCGGCCTGACCGCCTTCGCGCTGAACAGCGACGGCTCGGTGGGCTCAGCCAAGTGGGAGGCGTCGGTGCCCGCGCACAACTCGCGCAACGTCTTCACCTGGAGCGGCACGTCGGGAACCACTTTCACCGAGGCCAGCCTGCGTGCCGCCGACCTGTGGTCGTCGATCAACTCGACGGACCTGCTCAACTACCTGCGCGGCGACTCGAGCGAGGAAGAGAGGAACAACGGCTCGTTCAGGAACCGGGCCGCGCCGCTCGGCGACATCGTCAACTCCGACCCGGTCTTCGTGTACGCGCAGAACTTCGGCTACGGCTCGCTGCCGGAAGGGGGCTATTCGAGCTTCCTGGCAGGCAAGAAGTCGCGCGCGAAGATGCTCTACGTCGGCACCAACGACGGTTTCCTGCGCGGATTCGACGTGGACACCGGCGTGGAGCGCTTTGCCTACGTGCCGAACGCGGTGATTCCGAAGCTGGCAGAACTGTCCAAGCCCAACTACGGCCACCTGTTCTACGTCGACGGCTCGCCGACGGCCTGGGACGCCTATTTCACCACCGGCGGCTGGAAGACGGTGCTGGTCGGCTCGACGGGGGCGGGCGGCAAGTCGGTGTTCGCACTCGATGTGACCAACCCCGCCTCCTTCTCTGCGTCGAACGTGCTCTGGGAGATCAACACAAGCACGCCTGAGCGCACCGGCGACGTCGCCGATCCGCAGTACGGGTCGCGCCTTGGCTACACCATCGGCCAGGCCGTGGTCGCCAAGCTGAACAACGGCGAGTGGGCGGCGATCTTCGGCAACGGCTACAACAGCGACAGGAAGGAGGCTTCCCTGTATGTCGTGCGCGTTTCCGATGGCCGGCTCATCCGCCGGATCGATACCGGGGTGGGCGAGACGGACGACGTGCCGAACGGGCTCGGCACCCCGACCCTGCACGACGTCAACGGGGACGATGTCTACGACGTCGTCTACGCGCCCGACATGCACGGCAATGTGTGGAAGTTCAGCCTGTCGGGCAGCGATCCCGCGTCGTGGAAGATCGCCTTCGACGCCGCGGACGGGTTCCCGAAGGGCGCACCGCTGTTCCGGGCGCGCAACGGCAGCGGCGAAGTGCAGCCCATTTCGGCCCGTATTGAGCTGGCATCGCCGCCGCCCGGCAAGGCCGGGATCACGGTGCTGGTCGGCACCGGCCGCTTCTTCGGCATCGGCGACAACACCGACACGACCCGGCAGACCTTCTACGGAATCTGGGACAACGGCTCGCCGGTGACCAGCCGCAGCACGCTGCAGGTGCAGACGATCAGCACCACCAACATCGACCTGCGCGGCGTCGCGACCGACGTACGCACGGTGACGAGCAACACGATCGACTGGAATACCCAGCGCGGCTGGTACCTGGACCTGCCGTCCTCGATGGAGCGGGTGATCGGCGCGGCGGTCGTGCGCGACAACCGCGTGATCTTCACGACGCTTGTCCCTTCGAGCGATCCATGCGAGTTCGGCGGCACGGGCTGGCTGATGGAGTTGAGCGCAGTCACCGGCGCCCAGTTGCCGTACGCGGTCTTCGACACCAGTGGCGACGCGTTGGTCGACAACTCGATGGACAAGATCGTGTCCGGCGTGCCGCTGAAGGTCGGCATGGTCAAGACGCCGCTGGCCCTGGACGGCTCGCCGACCGCCGCCAAGTTCCTGAGCGGAACCAGGGGCGAGATCCAGATCGAGCGCAACCGTACTTTCGGACGGCCGCTCGGCCGTGAGTCGTGGCGCGAGGTGCGGCGATGAGAGCTGTCTTCGCGCCCATTCGCGGCGCGCGCGGCTTCACGCTGATGGAGCTGATCGTCACGATCACGATCGTCGCGATCCTGGCCTCCATCGCCATACCGAGCTACACGGCGTACATCGAGCGCGGCAAGCGCGGCGCTGCCCGCAGCGCCCTGCTGGCCGCCGCCTCGTTCCTCGAGCGCAACTTCACCACCAACGGCTGCTACAACTTCACCACGGTGGCAGCCTGCCAGGCGCAGTCCGGCACAGCCTTCGCGCTGCCGACGGCGGCCACACTCGCGCCGGGAGAGGGCCGGGCGAGCTACGTGCTCACGGTCGACTTCTCGGGCAGCACCACCGGGCAGGCCTTCACCTTGACCGCCACACCCTGCGCGACAGCCGGCACCTGTCCGGCCGGCAGCGACCCGTTCACCGACACCAAGTGTGGCGCGCTGTCGCTCACCCAGGCCGGCGTCCGCGGCCGCTCCGGGAGTGATGCTCTCGCCGTCTGCTGGCAGCGCTAGGGGATCCTCAGCCTTCGCCGCAATGGCGGCTCGGCATCGCCGATGGCTGGCTCGTCAGCCGCGGCCGCCGGCAGCGCCCTTCACCGCCAGCGTGTCGAGGTCGGCCGCATGGCCCCGGAGTTTCTTCGCCAGCGCTGCCCGTTGTGTTGGCGTGGCGCTGTTGATGAGCTGCGCTACAAGTTCGGCATTCTCGTCGCGATACATCGTCAGCCGCGCCCGGCGCTCCGGGTCGCGCGGCTCGGCGAGCTGGGCGAAGTAATCGCGCAGCCAGGCGGTCGCGGTGGCCAGCGGCGGCTGCTCGGCGCGGATGCGCGCCATCACGGTAACCAGTTCGCGCTGCCGGCGTTCGCGTTCCTGCATCCACGCTTCCTGCGCCTCGGGACGGCGCGCCAGCGAAGCGCGGATCATGTCGCGCTGCAGGGCCGACAAGGGGCCGAACCAGTCCTCGGCCTGCTCGACGTAGCGCTCGACGCGCTGCTCCAGCGATTCCGGGCCGGCGAAGCGCACCAGTTCGCGGCGCGCCTTCGAGGTGTCGCGCGCCAGGCGCTCGGCCAGCCGGTCGACCTGGGCGGGCTTCAGCGTCAGCGCCAGCTTCGCCAGGTCGGGTGCGGCCTGCTCGCCGATCGCCGCCAGTGCGCGCCGCACGCCGGCGTTGAAATCGCGCACGTCGGCCGCGGTCACCGGCCCGGCGATCTTCTTCTGCGCATCGTTGAGAAGCTGCACGTAGCCGGGCAGCTGCGTGCTGCGGTGCCAGCGGTGCAGTGCGCCGATCCGCTCGCGCGCCAGCCGCTCCTGCTCGTCGTCCAGATCGAGGTAGCTGTCGAGCGAATAGGCGATCACGGTGTCGGCGTTGTTGTAGCCGAGTTGCAGCTGCGAGCAGGCCGCCAGCAGCAGGGCGACGCTGGCCAGCACGAAGCGGCGCGCCTGACGGCCCATCGTGGTCGTGGCGACCGCACCCTCGACGCGCGCAGGCCCGGTGCTACGATCGTTCGGCACTATCGACGGTTCCACGTTTCCTCTCTGTTTCCTGCTCGCTCGCGATGAACATCGTCATCCTGGCCGCCGGCCAGGGCAAGCGCATGCGCTCGCGCTTGCCGAAAGTACTGCATTGTCTGGCCGGCCGGCCG
>Ga0209254_10006733_pt1 | contig 10597 bp, 8 predicted proteins | sample FrelakmetDIP11DI_FD_187148 | JGI IMG/M metagenome (GOLD analysis project Ga0209254, IMG submission 187148) | Freshwater lake sediment microbial communities from the University of Notre Dame, USA, for methane emissions studies - DIP11 DI (SPAdes)... | ecosystem: Environmental > Aquatic >... | reverse complement strand
ACCTCCACAAATTTCGTTGCCTCCGCAGACGATATCCAGGAAAAATGAAGCCTCCCCGGCTCCATCCCGATGTGCTCCAGCAGCCCTTTCAAGAGAGCGAACTTTCTCCGCGCGTAGTAATTACCTTCCAGGTAATGGCAGTCTCCCGGGTGTCACCCGGAAACCCAGACCCCGTCCGCTCCACGACGCAGCGCCGCCAGAATGAACTTAGGGCTCACCCGGGCTGAACAGGGGATTCGAATGACCCTGAAATTGGGAGGATACTGAAAGCGGCTCACCCCTGCCAGGTCCGCCGCACCGTAGCTGCACCAGTTGCACAAGAAGGCGGTGATCTTAGGTTCCCAGTCGTTCATTTCGATCTCTCCGACTTGTTCTTTTCACCCCAACCCTTCCCTCCCCCATCGATGGGGAGGGGATTCGCGCTGCTCATTCGATCTTCCCCTCCCCTGGTGGGAGGGGTTAGGGGAGGGGGATGTTTACATCTCGTTAATCATGGCCATGATCTGGCCTTCTTCAAATCCTCTCAAGTTCAGAGCGCCGGACCGGCATGACGCAACGCAGAGCCCGCAGCCCTTGCAGAGCACGGGATTCACTTCTGCTTTTCCTGCGAACGGTCCTTTCGCCACAAAGGACGGGGCCGAGTAGGGGCAGAGCTCCACGCACACCCCGCAACTGCTGCAGGAGAGAGGATTCACATAGGCGACCATGCCGCTGACCTTCACTCTTTCTCTGGCCAGCAAGGTCACCGCCCTGGAGGCGGCAGCCTGCGCCTGGGCAACCGATTCATCGATGGGCTTTGGATAGTGAGCCATCCCGCAGAGAAAAACGCCGTCCGTAGCGAACTCCGAAGGCCCAAGCTTTGCGTGCGCTTCCACAAAAAATCCGTCCTCATTCATGGGGACCTTGAAAAACTGAGCCAGTTTCTCGTCCTTGTACGGCAAGATCGCTGAAGCCAGGGCCAGGAGGTCTGCTTTCAGCACAAGGTTTTCACCCAGATTCTGGTCCACCACTTCGATCTTGAGCCCGTCTTCTCCTGCCGACACCCTCGGCTTATGGTCCTTGGAGAACTGAACAAAGAGCACCCCTTCCAGCCGGGCCTTGCGGTAGACGTACTCCCTCTCTCCGTAAGTCCGAATGTCCCTGTAAAGGATGTAAACGTTCATGTCGGGGTTCATCTCTTTGAGTTGAAGCGCGCTCTCAATGGAGTGGGTACAGCACACTCTGGAACAGTACGGCCGGTGGGGTTCCCGGGACCCGACGCACTGGATAAACACCGCATTCTTGATCCCCTTCAACGACGGGTCGTGATTCTGAAACCTCCTGTCCAGTTCCAGATGGGTCATCACCCTGGGATCTTTCCCGTAAAGGTATTCGTCCGGTTTGAACTCCTTCGCTCCTGTTGAAAGCACCGCAATCCCGTGCTCAACGACCTGCGCCCCTGTGCTGAGAGTCGTCTTGAAGTTCCCGACAAAACCTTCCACGCTGGTCAGCTCTGTGCTTAGGTGCACATCAATGTTGGCATCGGCCTCAACGGATTGGACAAGATCCGAAAGGTTTTTCTGGATGTCGTCGCCCTTCCAGGTGCGGTAAAGATTTAAGGCCTGCCCGCCCAGCGAGGAGGCTCTCTCCACCAGGCTCACCTTGTATCCCTGCCGGGAAAGCGTTCTTGCAGACACCATGCCCGAGATGCCTCCTCCCACCACAAGGGCTCTCTGGTTGATGTCCACATCGGCCTCCTTAAGGGGCGTCATCAGGGCCGCCTTGGCCACCGCCATGCGGACCAGATCCATGGCCTTTTCCGTGGCCTTCTTGGGCTCATCTTTGTGAACCCACGAATCCTGGTTCCGGATGTTGGTCATTTCAAAGAGATACTTGTTGAGCCCGGCATTGACGAGCGTCTCCTGAAAAAGCGGCTCATGCGTCTTTGGCGTGCACGCCGCCACGACAATGCGGTTCAGGTTCTTCTCCTGGATCACCTTGGCGATGATGTCCTGCGTGTCCGTCGAACAAGTGAAGAGATTGTCCGTGGCATACTCGACATAGGGAAGAGAGGCGGCATAGTCCCGCACCGCAGGAACATCGACAACGCCGCTGATGTTGATGCCGCAGTGACACACGAACACGCCGATGCGCGGTCTCTTATCGCCGGCACTCCTTTCCGGAGGAGTCTCCTTCTGCTTGGTGAGACTGTTCCTCGCCCTGCTCAAAAGGGCGCCCGCTTCGGCTGCGGCGGAACTCGCTTCGATAACCGACTGGGGGATATCCTTGGGCCCCTGGAAAGCGCCGCAAACAAAGATGCCTTTCCTGGACGTTTTCATGGGCTCAAAAGTCTCGGTCTTGCAGAATTGGCCTTCTGTGAGCTCGATGTCGAGCTTCTTGGCAAGCCCCACCACCTCAGGCGCTATTTCAAGACCCACAGAGAGAACCGCCATGTCAAAGCGCTCTTCCACCACCTCGCCCTTTTCGTTCACGTAAGGGATGAGGACGTCGCCGCTTCCCTGCACCGATTCGATGGTGGGCACTCTGGAGCGAATGAATCGAACGCCATGGGTTTCCCTCGCCGCATTGTAGTAACGTTCAAAATCCTTCCCATGGGTCCGCATATCCATGTAGAAGATGGCACACTCCAGATCTTTTCCTGCATGCTCTTTCGCGATCACCGCTTCTTTAATGGCATACATACAGCAGACCGAAGAGCAGTAACCGTGATCGCAGACGTGGATGTCCCTGGAGCCGATGCACTGAAGCCAGGCGATCTTTTTCGGAGCCAGGTGATCCGAAGGCCTCTGGAGATGGCCCTGGTAAGGGCCGGTGGCGCTCAGGATGCGCTCAAACTCCATGCTGGTGACGACGTTTGGGTATTTGGCGTACTTGTAGGTCTGATACCGGGTCGGATCATAAGGCACAAACCCCGGAGCAAGGACAATGGCTCCGACGCTCAAATGGAGCTTCTGTTCTTTGTCTTCAAAATGAATGGCTTTTGTAGGGCAGAACTTCTCACAGGCGCGGCACTTGCCTTTTTCAAAAAAGATGCAATTGTCTTTATCGATCGCGTATTTGAGAGGCACCGCCTGGGCATACTGGACGTAGATGGCCTTGCGCTTGATCAGGTTTTCGTTAAAGGCGTCGTCCACTTTCTTGGGACACTTTTCAGCGCAGGTCCCGCAGGCGATACATTTCTCCATGTCTACGAAGCGGGGATGCTTGACCACCTCCACCGAGAAGTTTCCCGGTTCACCGCTCACGTCTGTGACTTCCGAAAGGGTCAGGAGTTCGATGTTGAGATGCCGGCCGACCTCGACCAGTTTGGGAGAGATAATTCACATGGCGCAGTCATTGGTGGGGAATGTCTTGTCCAGCGCCGCCATGGCCCCGCCAATGGAGGGTCCCTTTTCCAGAAGATAGACGTAATACCCGGAGCTGGCGAGATCAAGAGCGGACTGCATGCCCGCGATCCCACCGCCCACGACCAGAACCGATCCGTTTACCCGGTCAGACATAAATCACCCCTCTGTTGCAAAAGACCGTACCGTCAAAACCCTAGTTTGAATCGTAACTATATTGTAGCCACATTGCAACTACAAAATAAAGTCCATATTACGTCGGTCTTTCATGCCCCGACAGGGTAGGAAAACCTCCGGAAGCAGGTAAATGGACTCACCAGCCGTCATGCCCGCGCAGGCGGGCATCCAGCATTTTTCAGGCACTCTGGTTTCCCGCCTGCGCGGGAATGACAATCAAGGACAGCAAACATATCGAGGATACGTAGGAGGTTATTTCCGGAAAACGTCGGCAAACGGGTTATTGAAGGGCTCGGGTTTTGGCTTCTTTTGCAATGCGGGTTTAGCCTCCGGCTTTTTCTCTTTGGGTTTTCTCTCTTCTTTCGGCTCCGGCCGGCCCCCCTGCTCTCTCATGGACAGGGAAATGCGGTTTCTCTCAAGATCCACGGCGAGAACTCTCACTTTGACGCGCTGGTTGACCTTGACCACCTTATGAAGATCCTTCACAAAACCTTCAGCCAACTCACTGACGTGAACCAACCCGTCCTGATGAACTCCGATGTCCACAAACGCCCCAAAGGCCGTTACATTGGTGACTACCCCGCTCAGCTTCATACCCGGCTGGAGATCGCTGATCTTCGTCACTCCTTCAGCAAAGCCCACACTCTCAAATTGCTGCCGCGGATCACGGCCTGGCTTGGCCAGTTCCTGGAGGATATCCGTGAGGGTGGGCAGTCCTATGGTATCCGTGAGGTAGCGGTTCAAATCGATCTGCTTTCTCAAACCCTCGTCTCTCAGAAGATCCTTCACCACGCAACCCAGATCTTTTGCCATGCTCTCCACAAGGGGATAGGACTCCGGGTGAACCGCACTGGCATCCAGAGGATTTTCTCCGTCCCTAATTCGAAGAAACCCCCCAGCCTGCTCAAAAGCTTTGGGACCCAGGCGAGGCACTTTCCTCAGATCTCCCCGAGTGGAGAACGGCCCTTTCTCATTCCTGAAAACGATAATGTTCCTGGCAAGCTGCGGACCCAGGCCTGAGACATAAGTCAGGAGTTGTTCGCTCGCCGTGTTCACCTCCACACCCACCGCATTGACGCAGCTCACGACCGTGTCGTCCAGGCTGCCCCTCAAAGCCTGCTGGTTTACGTCATGCTGGTACTGTCCCACTCCGATCGATTTCGGGTCGATCTTCACCAGCTCTGCCAGGGGATCCATCAGGCGCCTTCCAATGGACACAGCACCGCGAATGGTTACATCCAAATCAGGAAACTCCTTCCTGGCCACTTCCGAGGCGGAGTACACCGATGCACCGCTTTCATTGACCATGACCAAAAGGATCTCCTCCGGGAGATTCAGGCTTCGAATGAAAGCTTCTGTTTCCCTTCCGGCTGTCCCGTTCCCGATCGCCACCGCTTCTGTGCCATAAGTTTTGCACAGTGTTTTAATCGTCTCCGCCGCACCCGCTCTTCTTTTTTCCGAATCAAAAGGATAAATCGTGTCTGTGTGAAGGAGTTTTCCTTGCCGGTCGAGGCACGCCACCTTGCAGCCCGTGCGGATACCGGGATCAATGGCCATCACATTCTTTTGCCCCAGAGGTGCCGCAAGCATCAACTCTCTGAGGTTTTCGGCAAACACCTTGATGGCCTCCCGGTCAGCTCTTTCCCTGGTCTCACCGCGCATCTCCGTTTCCATGGATAAAGACAGGAGCCGTTTGTAGCTGTCCTGCACTGCTTCTTTGACTTGCTGTGAAGCAGCCCCTTCTCCTTTCACAAACATCTTCTCCAGAATTCTCAGGGCCTCATCCTCCGGCGGCCTCAATCGCAAATCCAGAAACCCCTCCTTTTCTCCTCGAAAGACGGCCAGGATTCTGTGAGAGGGAACCTTGGCCACCGGCTCTTCCCAGGAAAAGTAGTCCCGATACTTGGCTCCTTCAGTCTCCTTGCCCGCAAGAACGGTCGTTGCAAACAACGCTTTTTCCGCGTAGAGAGAGCGCATCGTTGCCCGTGTGTTCTGGTCTTCATTCACCCACTCTGCAATGATATCCCGCGCACCTGCCAGAGCCTCATCGTGAGAGGCCACGCCTTTCTCAGAATCCACAAAAGAGGCGGCCTCTTTTATGATATCGATGGCTTCATTCTGGCCGAAGATCATCGTAGCAAGGGGCTCCAGGCCTTTCTCCCGCGCAATGGTTGCCCTGGTCCGACGCTTTGGCCGAAAGGGAAGATAGATGTCTTCCAGCACGCTCAGCGTCTCTGCGGCAAGGGTCTTCTCTTTCAGCTCCTCTGTGAGCAATTCCCTTTCCTCAAGAGATTTGAGGATGCTCTCCCGCCGCTTGTCCAATTCCTCCAACTGGGCCAGACGGTCGCGGATCGCGGTGATGGCCACCTCATCGAGAGACCCTGTCACTTCTTTCCTGTACCTTGCGATGAATGGAACCGTGGCATCCTGTGCCAGGAGCTCGGCGGTGGCGGAAACTTGATCCGCTTTAATGCTAAGCTCATCTGCAATCTTGCTAATGTGTCTGTCGTTCATGGTGATCCTTTTGTCGGCAGATAGAAGACAGGAGACAGTAGACAGAATACAGTAGGAAGAAGAAAACCAAAGGAACAGTGTTCCTCATTCTGTATTCTGTCTTCTATATTTTCGTCTTTTCTCCTGTCTACTGTATCCTGTCTTCTGTCTTCTTCTTCTATTTTGGAATCAACGTATACTTATTCACCATATGGTGAGGATAATAGGATTCTTTGGCCTTTCTCAAACCCTCGCTCCCCATGTCCTGTTCGCGATTGATGTAGGTGAAGTTCGACCAGGCATTGAGACAAAAGAGCTGGTTGATAGCCGCATAGAGCCCCGGGATCTCAAGATTTGCCTTCTCGATGTGGATGACTGCCGCGTCTTCGTTAAGAGGCTCGCCCAGCGAAAAGGCTTCCACCACGGAATTGATCAGAACGGCTCCGCCCTGATAGCCCAGTTCCTCAAAATAGGTCAGGGCTTCACGGACGGCAAAGTCTTCGGCAAGGAGATCAGGCTTCACCACACACTCCCTGATCTGGCACCATGCCTCCTGCATCCCCAAAACACGCCTCACCAGTTCTGTATTGAGAGGGTGATATTCAAAAGCGTGGTTCTTGATGAACTGATTGAGGTGGTTCTTTTTCCGGTGATACTTGTTGCCGGAAAGGCTGATCAGATCTTTCGCCAGGTAAACGTAATCGCTGTTGTCGCGGTCATTCACGACAGCATACTTCGCCGGATCCATGTGATTCTTGATAAACTCCTCTTCCACCCTGCAAATCCGGACATCCGAAGTCTGTTTTGCGATCTCCTCGCTGAGAACGTCCAGAGCGCTTTTTTTATCCCCGGGACCAAAAGGAGCAAGCCCGTAGATCGTGCCTGTTTGGGGATGAAAGATGATCAGGAGGCATTCATTCCACTGAAGCCAGACAGGTCGGTAATGGTGCCGCCAGATAAACAGGTTGGTAAAAGTGAGCTCAGAGATCCGGGGAGGGTCTTTGCGCAAGAACTCGTCAAACAAAGGCTTGTCTTGGATCTCTATTGGTTTGAAATCAGTCATCGTCGATCAAGGCCAAACAAATTCTCCCCTTTGGAAAAGGGGAGGCAGAAGGTTGTCCGGTAAATCGGATCGATAAGGCAGAAAGAAGCCAAGTAGGCCTTTGGTTCATGGTTCGATACCTCACCACGAACGAAAAATCAAACAGTTAGAGAGCGCCGTCTCCGTTCGCCCTGAGGTATCGAAGGGTGAACGGAGATCACATTTTGGTCATCGGACAGACTCAGTGGCGGAATTCCTTTTCATCAGCCTGCTAGAGTTTTTCAGCCATCATCTTGAGATCAAAGCCTTCCTTGCGAACCCGGATATCATAGTAGAAGAGGATCATCGCAATCGCTGTGTAAGCGGTCGCAAGGGAGACAGCCACCATGTTCAGAACTCCCTGGACGGTCGTGATCACGATCCCTCCAGGAAACAAAATCCCGAGCAACACCCCCGGAAGCTGAAAGAGGAGATGGATGCCGATGCCGATCAGAAATCCCACCAGGATGATCAAGGACGCCTTTGTCTTGATAGACTTCCAGAAACCCGGCTCCGTTCGTCCCTTCATTAATTCTTTGCTGCGGCGCAGGGCCTTCATCCACCCGATCTCCTCCAGCACCACGACCTTGTCGACCACAAGCCAGTTCAGAAAGAGGGTTGCGAAAATCCATATGGCAAGGATGACTAGGACCACCGCGATGATCCCCGCAGTGATTCCTCCGAGCCCCATCATGGCGAGACTCGGTACGGCCACGGCTGCAACCATTCCAAACAGGGCAGGGATACCAAATACGATGATGGACCAGAGGATCAGAGTGCCGATCAGCCGACCAATCCGGCTTCGCATGGCTCCGTAACAGGCTTTGATCGAGGTGCTGTGACCCAAATACGTTTCCGAAACCGCATGGATGAGCGCCCCCTGAGCCCAGAATTGCAGCACCAGAAATATGATGACCGCCAGAAAAGCTGAAATGCCGAACCCAGCCCCCATGGACAGGGAAAAATCCTGTGTCATATCTCCGGAGATGAGGAATTGAAGAACGAAGTTGACAACAAAGAAGATCGCCTGGGGAATAAAGATAATAATGAACAAGAGCCAGAAGTACTGGCGAAGGAACCGAAATGACCGGTCCAGGATTTCGCCGATTCCCATGGGTTGCACCTGAATCCCTGGGTGAACCCGGGGCCTTGCGCGCCGCTCTATTTCGCTAGGCGCTCTTTCGACCGCTTTCGGGGTTTCCCTGGCAGGCACGATTTCCGGCCCCAATCTTTCCTTTGGTGGCGCCATGATCGCTGCCGCAGAGTAAGTGATTTTCAGAATCGCCCCTTGCGCTTCAAGGAACAGCTTAATCTGCCGTGCCTTGTCCTCTGTGACGGATCGGGACAGCACGAGAGGCAGCCGTTCGAGAGACTTCCCTATTTCCTCCGCGCTCTTTCCCTTGAAAAGCCTCTGAAGGGCCTGAACCAAGGCCTCTTTGGAGGCTCCAGATTGAAGACCGACAAGACGAATGATGAACTTTTTTTCAGTACCCACAGGCGTATCATTTTCCATAGCTCACCTCGCGCTAGATCCTTCTCACTGAATCAGATGGCTCTTCGCCTCTTTTCATATAAAGCGACGATTTCCTCAATAAAGGATTCATACGAAATGCTCCTCCTGGTGGACTTGGACATCTGCTTGAACAGCTGGTGAGACAGGAGCCGGGCGAGTTCATGCCTATGACCCTGCTCCATCTGCTCCCTCCTTTCAAGGAAAGACCGGAGAACCTGATACTGGGCCGGTTTCAGACGGGAAACATACCATTCGAGTTCAGGATGCGTCAATACTCCAGGTGCAAGAAGTTCTTTTCTGTCCTTGGGAACGCTTTGCTTCCGTTCCACGATGACCACGGTTCCTGCTGCGTAATCTCCGATTCTCTGATTGTTGCGGCTGAGAAAAACAACAAGAAATCCCACCGGGTAAAAGCCCGCGACAAGATCAACGGCTCTCAGGATGTTACGGATGGAGGATTCAAGCCAGCCGATGGGCTGCCCGTTGATCCGGATCACGCGCAGTCTCTGCCGTCTTTTCCCGGGAGTCTGGCCGTTCCAGAGGGCTTCAAAAAAAAGGAAATAGCCCAGGTCCACCAGGCCGTAGGACAGAACGGCAAGAGCGATAAGCCAGGTCTTTGAAAGATCCGCGACCCATCCGGAAAGATCCAGGGCAGGCAGGAACTTGTGGAACAAGGCCACCATCACGAGAATCGCGAAGACAAAAAACCACCGGATGACCGTGTCCATCAGGAAAGCTGCAGTCCTAGATCCGAGGCCGGCAAGCACATACTGGAACCCCACCTGTTCAGGGGTCTGGATCGTTAATCTGTCTTTCGTTGTCTCCACAATTCTGTTATTTTAGCACAAAAGGGTTCATATCCGTTATGGCTGAGTCGATCCGCAAATTTATTGAGTCCCGAAGGCCCCGATGGGAAAAACTGGAGAACACACTCCGCTCTCTCGAACGGGGACGTCTGAGCGCTTCAGAACTGATTGCCCTCGCCCGCCTCTACCGAGAGGCCACCGCTGATCTTGCCCGTCTCCAGACTTTCCAGGGCCAGGAAGGTCCAGAGGATGAACTGGAAAACTACCTCAATCACCTGGTCGCCCGCGCTTACAGCCAGATCTATCGCAGTTCCCCGCCGAGAATGGCCTCGCTCTGGCGATTTCTTCGATCCGGCTTCCCGGCCGCCTTTCGTGAAACCTTGCCTTGGACCATGCTCGCCCTGAGCGTGTTCGCTCTTGGTCTTGCCTACGGCTTCATCACGGCGATCTCAGACAGCAGCTTTGTCGCCCTTATCGTGCCCCCTCAGTTGATTCAGAAGGTGGAAGAGGGAACAGTCTGGTTCGACTCCATTCTCGCTGTGAAGCCCCTGGCCTCCAGTTTGATCATGACCAACAACGTCTCCGTCAGTTTTCTCGCCTTTGCGCTGGGAATGACCTTTGGTCTCGGGACCCTCTACTTGATGGTCTTCAATGGCCTCATGGTCGGGACTCTTGCGGGCCTCTGTTACACCCATGGCCTGGGCGTCCCCTTCTGGTCATTTGTTCTTCCCCACGGCGTCATTGAACTGACGGCGATTTTCATTGCAGGCGGTGCTGGGTTCCTGCTCGGTGGAGCCCTTCTCTTTCCCGGTGATCTTCCCAGAAAGGATGCTCTGCTCAACAGCGCACGGCAAGCGGGCCGTCTGATCATGGGATGCGTTCCCCTGCTTGTCATCGCGGCCATTGTGGAAGCCTTCTTCTCACCCATCCATGTCCACGCCGGCTTCAAGTTCGGCATGGCAGGTCTCTTGCTCGCTCTTTTGCTCTGCTATCTCCTCTTGCCCCGGCCTACGCCACGCTCCTGAACATAGGCAAATTCGAATCTCGAAATCCGAAACTCGAAACAAATTCAAAATGCAAATGTTCCAATTTTCAAAACAGAAACCCATCGGTCCATAGTTTTGATCATTTGAATTTGGATCATTGGATATTGTTTCGGATTTCGTGCTTCGGATTTCGAATT
>Ga0209254_10006732_pt1 | contig 10598 bp, 6 predicted proteins | sample FrelakmetDIP11DI_FD_187148 | JGI IMG/M metagenome (GOLD analysis project Ga0209254, IMG submission 187148) | Freshwater lake sediment microbial communities from the University of Notre Dame, USA, for methane emissions studies - DIP11 DI (SPAdes)... | ecosystem: Environmental > Aquatic >... | reverse complement strand
CTCGACGGTGTGGTCCCAGCCCAGGCACGGATCGGTGATGCTGGTGCCGTAGGCGAGCTTGGCGGGATCATCGCGGCCCGGCGTGAATTTCTGCGCGCCCGGATGCAGGTGGCTCTCGATCATGGTGCCGAAGCTCCGGCGTGAGCCCTGCGCCATCCCGCGCGCGATTTCACGCACGACGTCCAGTTGCCGCTCGTGCTGCTTGCTGCAGTTGGCGTGCGAGCAATCGATCATCAGCGTCGCGGGGAGGCCCGCCCGCTCGAGCGTGTCGCAAGCCGCTGCCACGCTCTGCTCGTCGTAGTTGGGTGTCGTGCCGCCGCGCAGGATGATGTGGCAATCGGGATTGCCGCGCGTGCGGATCATCGCGATCTGGCCGCTCTTGTGCACGCCCAGAAAATGGTGCGGCTGCGCCGCGGCCTGTATCGCATCGCAGGCGATCTTGACGTTGCCATCGGTGCCATTCTTGAAGCCGATCGGCGCCGACGACCCCGAGGCGAGTTCGCGGTGCACCTGGCTCTCGGTCGTGCGCGCGCCGATCGCGCCCCAGGCGATCAGGTCGCCGATGAACTGCGGCGAGATGGTGTCGAGAAGTTCGCTGGCCGAAGGGACGCCAAGCCGCCCGATGTCGATCAGCAGCTGGCGGGCCATCCGCAGGCCCTCGTTGATGCGGCAACTTTCGTCGAGGTAGGGATCGTTGATCAGGCCTTTCCAGCCGACGGTCGTCCGCGGCTTTTCGAAATAGACGCGCATGACGATCTCGAGGGTGTCGGCGCGGCGGGCGCGCTCAAAGGCAAGCCGCCGCGCATAGTCGAGCGCGGCGACCGGGTCGTGGATCGAGCAGGGCCCGACGACGACCAGAAGCCGGTCATCCCTGCCGTTCAGGATGTCGCGAACGCGGCTGCGCGTGCCCGCGACCAGGGTCTCGACCGGCGTGCCCTGGATGGGGAAAAAGCGGATCAGGTGCTCGGGCGGCGGCAGCAGCACCATGTCGTCGATGTGCTCGTCGTCGGTGCGGGACGTGCGGTCGTCGTGGCGGAATTCGGTCTGGGTGTTGATCGGCGTGGCGGTCATGGCGAGCAGGGTGGAGGCAAAAAAAGGAAGGGGCGGGCAGCTGGGGGCGGGCGAAAGCGCATTATCGCTCGCTGCCGAAGCTTTGCCGATGCGGAGTGCGAGGCCGCGAGCGGCATGCTAAGCTCATCGGCTGTCAAATCATCCGCCCTTCGCAGGAGACAATCATGCCCGGACTGCTTCCCCATGTGGACCCCGAGGGATTGCTCGAATACTCGGTGGTCTTCAACGACCGCGCGCTCAACCAGATGTCGCAACGGTTTCAGGCGGTGATGCGCGACATTTCGAGCGTCCTCAAGCGCGTCTACCGGGCGAAGGCCGCCATCGTGGTTCCCGGCAGCGGAACCGTCGGCATGGAAGCCGTCGCACGGCAGTTTGCCACCGGCCGGAAATGCCTTGTCATTCGCAACGGCTGGTTCAGCTACCGCTGGACACAGATCTTCGACATGGGCGCCATTCCGTCGGAATCGATCGTGCTCAAGGCGCGTCGCGTTGCCGATCGCAAGCACGCGCCGTTCGCGCCGCCGCCGGTCGACGAGGTGGTGGCGACCATCCGCAGCCAGCGGCCCGCCGTCGTCTTCGCGCCGCATGTCGAAACGGCGTCGGGGATGATCCTGCCGGACGCCTACCTCAAGGCGGTCGCCGATGCGGTGCACGCGGTCGGCGGGCTGTTCGTGCTCGATTGCGTGGCCTCCGGGGCCATCTGGGTCGACATGGCGGCAACGGGCGTCGACGTTCTCATCAGCGCTCCGCAGAAGGGTTGGAGCAGTTCGCCCTGCTGCGCGCTGGTGATGCTGAGCGAAGCGGCGCGGAAAGAGATCGAAACCACGACCAGCACGAGTTTTGCCGCCGACCTGCGCAAGTGGCTGCAGATCATGGAGGCCTACGAGAAGGGCGGGCATGCCTACCATTCGACGCTGCCCACCGATGCGTTGATGCGCCTGCGCGACACGATGCAGGAGATCGAGGCCTACGGCTTCGAGCGGGTGCGCGCCGAGCAGCAGGCGCTCGGCGACGGCGTGCGCGCACTGCTGGCGAGCAAGAACATGCGCAGCGTCGCGGCGGAAGGGTTTCAGGCGCCGGGCGTGGTCGTCAGCTATACCGAAGACGCGGACATCCAGTCCGGGAAGAAATTCATGGGCCAGGGCCTGCAGATCGCCGCCGGCGTGCCGCTGCAGTGCGACGAGCCTGCCGATTTCAGGACTTTCCGGATCGGGCTCTTCGGCCTCGACAAGCTGCACAACGTCGAGCGCACCGTGCAATCGCTGGCAACCGCGCTGGAGCGGATATTGGAGACGGCGCCCACCGGGGCGTGAGCCTGTCGAAGCCCTTCGACAAGCTCAGGGCGAACGGCATCGAAGGTCAGGCTCAGGGCGAACGGTATCGAAGGTCGAGCCTGGAGCGGAAGGGTCGATTGGTGCGCGGCAAGGCGCGTCGGGCGTGGGTAAAAGGCCGGTGAATCTGGAGGAGGGGCGCATGCGACGCAGGACCGCTGGAGATTTTCATCCCGAGGTGCTGCGCTGGTTCGACCGGTACGTGCACGGCCAGGTCGACCGGCGTGGATTCCTCGACGGCATCGCCCGCTACGCGGTGGGCGGCGTCACGGCGACGATGCTGCTCGAGGCGCTCAACCCGCAGTTTGCGCTGGCGCAGAAGGTGGCAAGGGACGATCGCCGCATCAGGACGTCGTATGTCGAATTCGCCTCGCCGGACGGCCATGGCAGGATGCGCGGCTACCTGGCCCGTCCTGCCAACGCGACCGGCGAGCTGCCGGGCGTGCTGGTCGTCCATGAAAACCGCGGGCTCAATCCGCATATCGAGGACATCGCCCGCCGCGTGGCGCTCGACAACTTTGTCGCCTTCGCGCCGGACGCGCTGTTTCCGCTGGGTGGCTATCCCGGTGACGAGGACCGCGCGCGATCTCTCTTCGCCAAGCTCGATCAGACGAAGACGAGTGAGGATTTCGTCGCGGCCGCGGGCTATCTGAAGCAACTTCCAGAGTGCAATGGCAGCGTTGGCGTCGTCGGATTTTGCTACGGGGGCGCGGTCGCCAGCATGCTTGCCACCCGCCTGCCCGATCTTGCGGCGGCCGTGCCGTTCTACGGCGGCCAACCCGCTGCGCAGAACGTGGCGAAGATCCGCGCGCCGCTGCTCATCCACTATGCCGAGAACGACGAGCGGATCAACGCCGGCTGGCCCGCGTACGAGGCGGCGTTGAAAGCGGCTGGCGTCAAGTACGAGGCGTACATCTACCCGGCGACGCAGCACGGATTCAACAACGACACGACACCGCGCTACGACGAGGCGGCGGCAAGGCTCGCCTGGCAGCGGACCATCGCGTTTTTCAACCGGACGCTGGCGCGGTACTCTCGAAGCCCTTCGGCAAGCTCGGGGTGAACGGAAGCAAACGAGCGCTGACGCCTTCCTGTTCACGCCCGGTCCGAAGAAGGCCGCGCGAATCTGCGTCGCCCGCCACGGCGAGACCGACTGGAACTCGGCCGGGATTCTTCAGGGGTGGCTCGACGTGCCGCTGAACGATCGCGGCCGTGCGCAGGCGCGGGAGCTCGCGGCGTCGCTGGCGGATGCCGGCCTGCGATCGGTCGTCACGAGCCCGCTCCTGCGCGCGCGGGAAACTGCCGAGATCGTCGCCGGGTGTCTGGGCCTGCCGGCCCCGGCGAGTCACGACGGATTGAAGGAGCGTCATTTCGGCGTCATTCAGGGTATTCCGAAAGACGAACTGGTGCAGCTGAATCCGGCGTTGTACCAGCAGATCCTCAGCCGGAATCCGGCATCCATTTTCGACGATGGCGAAACGATGGACGAATTTGCCGACCGCGTTCTCGCGGCACTCGGGGCGATCGCCGACGAGCATGCCGGCGCACGCGCGCTGGTGATCGCGCACGGCTGGGTGATGGATGCCGTCACCCGCCATGTTCACGGGCTTCCGCGCAGCACCGTCCTGCAGCGCAAACCGCAGAACATCGATCGGCTGTGGCTCGAGGCGACGCGGGAAACCGCGCGGCCCGGCGAGGCCGATCGGCCGGCCTCCGACGGACGGGCGCCCGCATCCCGCTGTGTTTGAATAGAGGGCAACCGCGGCGAGCGGATCCGCGACGGCGACAGGATTACGCGCATGGCACTTTCCCTGATACGAGTGGGCATCGGTGTTGGATTCGCCGTCATCGGCGCGCTGACGCTGCCAGTTTCCCCGAGCGGGGCACGCGCGCTGCCGCGCATCGACGCGTTTGGCGCCGAGCCGGTGGCAGCGTCGAGCGGCGAGGTCTTGCCATTGGCGAAACGGAAGGCTGTCGTCGCCGGCACCCTGTCGATCGAGCCGCGCCTGGGCGTGCCGACGTTCCTGCGCGGTTCCGGGTTCATGGAAGGCGCGCGATCGTTCAGGGCTGCGCCGTCGTCGGAGTCGTCCGTGGCGATCGACGCGCTCGCCCGGGCGCACCTCGCCGACCTCGCGGGCCTCTACCGGATCACCGCCGACGAAGTCAACGCGCTGCCGGTGCAGGACGTGCAGCGCTTTCCGGACGGCGCCGCCATCGTCCGCTTCGCCAACAGGATCGAAGGGATCGACGTCTTTCGCGAGCACGCGAACGTGCTGCTCGATCGCCAGGGCGCTCTGGTGGCCATCGGCGGGTACGTCACCGGGGCGCCGACAGCTCGCCAGGCGAAGGCGCGCGCCGGCCCGCCGGACCCCCGGCAGGCGATCGCCGCAGCATTGGCCGATTACAAATTCCCGCCGTCCGTCGCGCAGCAGCTGGAGCCCCGCGGCGAATCCGGCGGCTACGCTTATTTCGCGCTGCCGAAGGACGCGCGGAGCGACGACGGTTCGGCATTGACGCAGGCGGCACGCGCCAAGCCGGTGTGGTTTCGCACCGGTGCCGGCCTCGTTGCCGCGTACTACGTCGAAACACAGGTCCACGACGGAAAGGAGCCGCATAGCCTCGACGCGCATGCGTACGTGATCGCACAGGCGGACAGCGCGCTGCTGTACCGCCACAATCAGACCGCGGATGCCGCCTTCACCTACCGCGTGTTCGCCGAGGCCTCGGGCAGCAACCTGCCGTTGCCGAGCCCCGTCGGCCGCAATGGCTTTCCGCATCCCACCGGCACGCCGGACGGATACCAGGCGCCCTCCGCGCCCGGCAACCTCGTCACGCTGCAAAACCTGCCGTTCAGCCGCAACGACCCCTGGCTCGCCGCCGGCGCGACGACGACCGCCGGCAACAACGTCGAGGCGTTCGCCAACCTTGTCGAACCCGACAATTTCGGTCCCGCCGACCCCAACGAGTGCAACCTCGCGCAACCCGTCGTCGGCGACCTGCACGCCTGCGTCAACCGCGCCGCGACCTTCGATTACGCGTACGACACGACGCAGGCGCCCAACGCCAGCCGGGCGCAGATCATGGCCGCGGTCACCAACCTGTTCTACATGAACAACTACCTGCACGACTGGTACTACGATGCCGGGTTCGACGAGGCCGCAGGCAATGCGCAACACGACAACCATGGCCGCGGTGGCCTCGGCAACGACAGCATCTACGCCGAGACGCAGGACTATTCGGGCATCGACAACGCCAACATGACCACGCCGGCGGACGGCCAGCGGCCGCGGATGCGCATGTATCTGTGGACGAAGTCCGCCGCGCTGTCGAGGATCAACGCGCCCGCCGCCCTCGCCGGCGTCAAGGAGGCGGGCACGGCGGATTTCGGCGCGTCGGCGTTCGACTTGAGCCGCGATCTGGTGCTCGCCCTCGACGCCGCCGACACCGAGGGCCCGACGCCGACAGACGGCTGCACGCCGTTCCTGAACGCTTCGGCGGTGGCCGGCCGGATTGCCCTGATCGATCGCGGCACCTGCTTTTTCGTCGTCAAGGTGAAGCATGCGCAGGACGCGGGCGCCGCGGGCGTGCTGATCGTCAACAACGTCACCGGTCTCGTCTCGATGACCGGTGACGACGCGACGATCACGATTCCCGTGTTGTCGGTGTCGCTCGCCGACGGCGCGGCCATCAAGGAGGCGCTCGCCGCCGGAACGCGCGTCGACATGCGCATCGCGCGCAGGAGCGCCGTCGCGCGCGAAGGGTCGGTCGACAACACGCTCATTGCCCACGAGTGGGGCCACTACATCAGCAACCGCCTGGTCGCCAATGCCAACGGACTCACGACGCAGCAGGCGCAGGGGATGGGCGAGGGCTTCGCCGATTTTCACGCCATGTTGCTGCTGGTCAAGGACGGCGACCGCTCGCTTCCGACCAACGCGGGCTTCGACGGGGCCTACACAAGCACGGCGTACCCGATGAGCGGGCCGGATTTCGCGCCCGACGTCCTCAACAACGCCTGGTACTACGGAACACGACGCTATCCGTACTCGCGCGACATGAGCCGCAATCCGCTCAGCTTCCGTCACATCGGCGACGGCGTTGCGCTGCCGGCGTCGGCGCAACGCTCACCGACCAACGGCGGCAGCAGCAACGCCGAGGTGCATAACACGGGCGAGGTCTGGGGATCGATGCTTTGGGAGTGCTACAGCAACCTGCTCAACGACAGCGGCCGACTTTCGTTTGCGCAGGCGCAGGAGCGGATGAAGCGCTACCTCGTCGGCGGCTACAAGATGATGCCGGCGAACCCGACCTTCGTCGAAGCGCGCGACGCGATCCTGGCGGTGATGGAGGCGCAGGATCCGCTCGACCACAAGCTTTGCCTGCACGGCTTTGCCAAGCGGGGCGCCGGCGTCGGCGCGGTGGCTCCGGCGCGGTACAGCGAGGACAACGCGGGCGTCGGCGAGAGCTACATGACCGTGCTGCCCGCGAACGGGACCCGCCGGCCGGTGGTCGAGTATTACCACGCAGGCTTCGATCACTACTTCATCACCGACATCCCGGACGAAATCGCAAAACTCGACAATGGCACGTTCGCGGGTTGGTCGCGAACCGGCGAGTCGTGGAACGCCTACGCCGACACGCCAGCGGGAAGCGTCGCGGTATGCCGCTTCTTCAGCACGTCGTTCGGATTGCGGAGTTCGCATTTCTACACTTCCGACGTCGGGGAGTGCGCGCTGGTCAGGCAAAACGCCGACTGGCAATTCGAGGGCCAGGTGTTCGGCGTGCTCGTTCCCGGTCCGTCCGGGAGCTGCCCGACCGGAACACAGCCGGTCCATCGCGTCTACAATAATGGCCAGGGCAGCGCGCCCAACCACCGCTACACGACCAGCAACGCCACGCGCGAAGCGATGCTCGCCAAAGGGTGGATCGCCGAGGGAATCGGTACTGCAGGCGTGATCATGTGCGCTCCGCTGTGAGCGGTCCGTCGCCGGTTCGCTCGACCTGCTTCCAAGTCAGGTGATTCGGCAAGCTACCGGAAGCCGGCAACGATGGAATTCGAAGCCCGAACCAATGCCCCCCGGCGCAACCCGGTGCTGCGCTGGCTCTCCGTCGTGCTGCGCACCGCGCACGTCATGGCGGTGATCGGACTCGGTGCGGCCGTGCTCGGGGCGCCTCTGTCGGGGCACCAGCAGGCGTTGGGCGTATTGGGCAGCGGGCTGGCGACCATGGCGCTCGACCTGTGGGTCCGGCCGCGGCTCTTTCGCGAGTGGTCGGGCGTGGCGCTGATCGTCAAGCTCGTCGCCGTGGCCTGGATGGCGTTCGATACCACGCGACTCGTGCCGCTGTTCTGGGGCGTGGTGGTGTGGTCGGTGCTGTTCGCCCACGCGCCGGCGTCGTTCCGGCACGGGACCTGGCAACGCGTCGTTCGCTGAGCGTGCCCGGGCGCCGCCGCCGCGGCGACGGGTCAATAGCGGCTCTGGATCTCGTCGATGTAGCCGATCATTCCGGTCTGGATGCTGGCCGCGTTGCCTTCGTCGGTATCGATGTGCATCGACAGCCGGTAACCCGGGTTGACGCGCACGACGACGTCCCCGAATACGAGCCCGCGGCCGCCTTCGATCCTGACGCGGACGACATATTTGTCGCGCAGGCGGAAGCGCATGGCGTCTTCCGGCGTCATGTGGATGTGGCGCTGGGCGCAGATCACGCCGCGATCCAGCGTGACGGTGCCGAAGGAACCCTGCAGCGTGATCCCCGGGGTGTTGACGAGATCGCCGGACTCGCGGATGGGCGGGTTGATGCCGACCTTGAACTGCTCGGTCATGGCGATCTCGATCTGCGTTTCCTTGCGCGTCGGCCCCAGGACACGGACATTGGTGATCTTGCCCTTCGGTCCGATCAGGTCGACTTTTTCGGCACAGGCGAACTGACCCGGCTGCGAGAGCTCCACTTCCGGCGTGAGCTGGTGGCCGGGCCCGAAGAGGCGGTCGACATCGGCCTGCGACAGGTGCACATGGTGCGCCGATACTTCGATCGGAATCGGCGCGTCCTTCTGCCTGCCCTTGATCGCGACGCTTATCTGGTCGCGCTCGATGGCGCGCAACGCCTCCCACGCGAGCAGGCGCTCGTCGTTGTTGGCGATGACGATGATCTTTACCGGCGAATCGTCGGTCGAGATCACGGCATGCGAATCCAATGGTCCGAGGTTGCGATTCTTCCCTTCGTCGAGCTTGATGCCCATCCAGCCCAAGCCCTGGCAGGCGAGGCTGCGCACCGTGGGGCTGGTCTCGCCGACCGTGCCGGTGAAGGCCAGCACGTCGACACCGCCCATCGCGGCGACGTAGGCGCCGATGTTCTTGCGAATCTGGTAGCAGAACGCCTTGTGGGCCAGCAGTGCCCGATGATGCCCCTCGTCGGCCGCCTTCTCGATCTCGGCGATGTCGGCGGAAATTCCGGAAATGCCCTTGAGGCCGCTTTCGGAGTTGATCAGGTGCGAGAGTTCGTCCGGCTTGAGATGGTAGTGCTGCGTCAGGTGGATCATGATCGCCGGATCCAGGCTTCCGGAGCGAGTCGCCATGATGAGCCCGTCGGAGGGCGTCATGCCCATCGACGTGTCGACGCTGCGGCCATGGTCGATCGCGCACAGGGAGGCGCCGACGCCGAGGTGGCAGGAGATGATCTCGAGCTCGCCCAGCGGGCGGCGCAGGGTTTCGGCCACCTTGAGCGAAACGAAGCGGTGCGAGGCGCCGTGGAAGCCGTAGCGGCGGATGCCCTCCTGCTTGTAATACTCGTAGGGAAGTCCGTAGAGGTAGGCGTAGGTCGGCAGCGTCTGGTGAAACGCGGTGTCGAAAACGGCCACGTGCGGAATGGCGGGGAACGCCGTCATTCCCTCGCGGATGCCGGACAGATTGATCGGGTTGTGCTGGGGCGCGAACACCGACAGCGCTTCGATGTCGCCGATGACCGCGGGCGTGATCACGGCGGCGCTGGAAAACTTGTTGCCGCCGTGGGCGACGCGGTGGCCGACGGCGATGACGTCATGCGCCGAAAACTGGTAGCGTGCATCGAGCGTCTGCAACGACTCGAACATCACCGGGAAGAACTGCGCCGGCGGAAACGCCGGGCGCGTGAGCGTCGTCGTCGCGCCGCCTGCGGTGAGTCGGATGCGGACACCGGCATCGCCGCTGTGATCGACCACGCCACGGACATTCAGGCTCTCGTCCTGCGTGTCGTGGACGCCGAAACGGGTCTGCATGATGCCGAAATTGACGGCCAGGATCTTTCCGGGATCGTCGGTTTTCACGCTCAGCAGGTAAGGATCCTCCGGACCCGGTCCCGGAGCCGTGCCAGCGCTCGCAGCGTCGATCGGCTGGGCGCGGGCGCGTTCGGCGAGGAGCTTGGTCAGCCGGGCGATGGTCCTGGGGTTGGTCAGCAGATGGGTCGCGAACACGTCGCGGCCGATCTGCAGCACAAAACAGCGGTTCTCGGCAACGACGTTGGCGACGTGCGGATCGCCGGTCAGCATCGGGGCCTCGCCGAATACGTCGCCGTCCTGCAAGCGGCCCACGGTGACGCGCCCGCCCGTGTTGTCGGGGACCGACACTTCGGCATGACCGCTGACCAGCACGCCCAGGAACAGGCCCGGGTCGCCGCACTCGACGATCGCCTCGTTGCCTTCGAAAGTGCAGAGCTCGGAGCGTGCCGCGATCTCCGCCACGGTGGCGGCGTCGAAATCCTCGAACAGAGGCACTTTCGCGAGGAGGCTGGTGAGTTCGGCTTGGGTCATGAAGGTCCTGATTCCGCCGGCGCGCGCGGCAGGAGCGTCGCTGCGGCCGCCGCCGCGTCAATGGCGTGAGATTAGCATAGTGCTGCATCGCACAAAACGGTTTGAAAGGGCGGCGGCGTTTGTGCGCATAGCGCCCGTTCCGTTGCGCCATCGCGCCGATGGCGATCGGCGGATAGGGTGCGGAAGTCCGGCGCAGTAGATGAACCCTAAGTCCGACAGGCTTCCAGGGCGGATGGGTGCCTCAGAGGCTGAGAGTTTTTCGGGCGTGTCCGAGCGGCGCGCCAGAAGGCGCCCGATCGAGGCGCAAAGCGCAGCCATAGCTCGGGCTATGGCGAGCATTTGCAACGAAGCGCGGGCGTCTTCTGGCGTGATGAGCGGGCATGATCGAAAGACTCTCAGCCTCTCAGGGC
>Ga0209254_10006731_pt1 | contig 10598 bp, 8 predicted proteins | sample FrelakmetDIP11DI_FD_187148 | JGI IMG/M metagenome (GOLD analysis project Ga0209254, IMG submission 187148) | Freshwater lake sediment microbial communities from the University of Notre Dame, USA, for methane emissions studies - DIP11 DI (SPAdes)... | ecosystem: Environmental > Aquatic >... | reverse complement strand
AGGAAGCGCATAACTTTGTAAAGCCTTTTAATAAGCCTGAGTCCATCATCGGTAGTTCCACTAACCAGATAATTGGGAGAGATGGCAATCAGGCGGGTGAATAGTTCCGGAGCTTTTCTTGCCAAAAACAGGGTAATATTCCCACCATCACTATATCCGATAACATATGCTTCATCTATTCCTTTTGCTTTACAGAAGTTGATCACGTCATCACTATACTGGTTGATGGTGTATTCTTCGTCTGTTGATTTGGATTCCCCATGCCCTCGACTATCCAGGGCATATGTGTGGAACATGGGAAAATGGGTTGTCTGATATTCTTTAAATAATCGCTTACTTTCAGAGTTTCCATGCAGCAGCAATAGGGTTTGCCCGCTCCCATACTGCGTGTAGGCGATGCGGATGTCGGGCAGATCTACAAATTCCGTGGGGAGGTTGCTCATCGGGGTATCCTTTGAGAGGCAAGTTGTCTGATGTTATGATTTTACAAATGGACTAGCCAATATTTTTTGAAACTTTTAGTTCATTGCAATTATGCCACAAAACCAAAAAGCGCCCACCGTCACTAGAGAGTGCTTCTATATCATTTGTATTCCAAAAGGATCTAACCTTTTAACCGATAATTCGATTTTATTTGTTTGGTAGATAGTGCATGATAAGACTGGATGCCAATGAAATCATCAACGGGATGCTCATTCGATTAATTACATCACCCTCTTCACAATGGGATGATCCTCGTTTAGTTGAAGCAAATCCCACAGATTTCCATAAAGATCTTCAAAAACCGCCACGGTCCCATATTCGGCTGTTTTGGGTTCGCGTACAAACTTAATCCCTTTTTCAATCAAGCGATGATAATCTCTCCAGAAATCATCGGTATTAAGAAATAAAAAGACTCTTCCTCCAGTCTGATTTCCAATAAATAGCTCTTGTTCTGGCTTGGAAGCCCTGGCTAGCAAGAGAGTTGTTCCAACAGATCCAGGCGGTGAAATTACTACCCAGCGCTTATCTTGTTCAGGCTGATAGGTATCTTCAAGAAGAACAAAACCCAGTTTGTTGATATAAAACTCCAAGGCTTCGTCATAATCTCTGACCACGAGAGCGATGTGTACAATGGACTGTTGCATACTTCTCCCTTCCAACAGATTAAATAGGAGAATAAGCGATTATTCTGATAAGGTTATTCTCTCTAAATACATATTCTTGAATTTTATAATGAAATCTCTAGAAAAAGGCTTAAAAAATAATCCTGTTCCATACTTCTTTCATACAGTTTTGAAAAAAAGTATCAAGCTCATCGCTCTGTCTATTGATTGAATTTAAAGGAATTTCCGAATGTTCCCAACGCTCAAGCTCGCCATTGATGAAATTGCTGATTTCTGGAATTTTTGGTCCCCGATCTAATTCTTCACCCAAAAGCTTACGATTGCGAAGCTCCTGAATAGCTTTCTTTATTTTTGTATCCAACCTCAAGCCTTCGACAAGCACATTAAAGTCCGTCGGAACGATTCCAAATCCTTTTTCTATCCAGCTCATCGCTAATATTGGTCGTAATACATAAAAATATTTCTTGACCCAAACAATGTCTCCTTGAAGGTACTCGCAATAATTACTGCGAGCCATATGGAGGTAATGATAAAGACAAGTGGTTGGCGAGTAATATTCCTTTACTAATTCACGCAGCTTACTTGTTACTTTATATTTTTCCAGGTAAACGATCGGGGAACCGAGCCATTCTAAAAGTGGGGGATTGGTTTTACGGATAAGTCTCAACGCCTTCTTGATATCCCATCCAGATATGTCTAATTGGTCATTGATTGGAATTTCGAGGACATCTCGCTTTTCATCAATCGAAAGATACCATTCTACTGGACGGATGAATAAAAAGCGGACATCATAATCGCTATCCTGTGATGGAAAACCCCATGCCCGGCTGCCAGATTCACAGGCGTAGAATATCTTGATATTATTACTAACTTCAATTTCACCCAGGCGGGCGAGGATGGATGGTTTAATATTATCTTCGGTCATATATATTTAAAAGTGCATCCAGTAATTGCGAGAAATCTAATTTATTCATAATTATGCCACATATTAAAAGTGCCCTCCATTTGTAGAGTGCTTAAAATGTTTCATGAAAATACCTGGCGGAGAAGGTAGATTTATAAAACCTGTCAGATGATCTAATCTGCGCAGGCTGGCACGTGTGCCAATGTGAGAATTCCAATCGACCGGCGTAATTATTATAAATAACGATGTTATGATATAATTAATTTATGAAAATACAGCGCACTTTACTATCACAAATTCGAGAATCAGTCACACCAGGAAAGGTGCTGGTACTATATGGACCGCGTCAGGTTGGTAAAACCACCCTGGCGCATGAGCTCTTAGCCTTGATTCCCCTGCGAAGTAAATTTGTTAATGCCGATGAGCTGTTCTATCGCGAAGCCCTTGCCAGCCAAAATCGACAGCGCTTAGGTGAAGTGCTGGGTGAAGCCGAGTTCCTGGTTATTGATGAAGCCCAACGTGTTCCGGAAATTGGATTGAATCTCAAGATATTGATTGATAGTTTTCCACAAGCAACCATCCTGGCTACCGGATCAGCTTCGTTTGACCTCGCCAACAAGATTAGCGAGCCACTTACTGGGCGGAAGCTGACCTTCAACCTTTACTCAGTAAGTTACCGAGAAATAAAACAAACCATTGGTGTGTTGGAAGGGCGTGCTCAGCTTGAACGTTGGATGGTCTGGGGTGGCTATCCTGCGATCGTCACAACCGAGAATCCAGCCTTACGGGAACGCTTGCTTGGTGAGTTGGTTGGCTCATATTTGTACCGCGACATACTGGAATTGGAGGGTATCCGGCGCGCAGATAAAATTGTCGATCTGTTGCGTTTGCTTGCCTTCCAAATCGGACAAGAAGTCTCGCTCGCGGAACTGGCAACCAACCTGGCGCTTAACCGTCAAACAATCGAACGCTACCTGGATTTACTTGAAAAGGTTTTCGTGATTTTCAGGGTCGGTGGCTTTTCACGTAACTTACGGAAAGAGATAACCAAGAATTCGCGTTATTACTTTTACGATAACGGTGTCAGGAACAGCTTGATCCAGAATTTCAACCCCCTGGCTTTACGCAATGATATCGGGCAACTATGGGAGAACTTCTTGTGGATCGAGCGCCGTAAGGCAAATCAACACACTGACCGCTCGGTAAACGCCTGGTTTTGGCGCACCTATGATCAAAAGGAAATTGACTATATTGAAGAGCAAGGTGGTAGGCTGTTTGGCTTTGAATTCAAATGGCAAGGTGGAGAAATACGCTGGGCTACCCGCAACGAATTCCTGGCAGCGTATCCAGGCGCAGAGTTAGCCACCATTGATCAGCAAAACTTTGACGATTTTCTAGGGTGATATTTTAATGATCCAAACTGGCTCATATTATCGAAAAAAATATACCTTAGTGACAAGATTAGAGATTTTCACTATCTGATCCAGACAGCTTGAATACCCTGTGCGAGTAATAAAAACAAAAATTCGCCCTTCAGTTGGAAGGTGCTTGATCTATATACGTCAAAAGGATTTATCCGAATACAAACAATGGCAATCAATTTCCTATTCCAGATATCTGCACGATATTTCCAGTCATAAATATGGATGTATAACTATGGGCTGGGAGTTTTAAGGTCAGATCGAGTTCGCCGGGCATGACCAGTTGGATCACCTGCGGGTTGCTCACATCCTTGTTCAGAACCATGATAAAGGTATCGTCCCCATCAATAGATGCATATACTTTGATCCGGTCATCTTGCTTGGTTGGATCCTGTTTGACTTCCAAAAGGTCACCATTAAAATAACTGGAGATCTCTTGATAAACCGGATAGTTTACACCCTGCTGAAGTGGTTGGGCTAAATAACACTTGGCTTGATCCACTGAATTCGCCCCGAGCCAGGTCGATACGAAATCAAGGCCAAGCGAAGCATAAATCCCCATCACGTCTGCGTAATGTAAAATAAAATCAATATCAGCGTATCGGGAGGTGTCTGATTCATCGATCTGGGTTGGTCCGGCCGGGAGATATTCGGATAAACCAATCTCCAGCGGGCGCTCGAAAATCCTGTCTGTTTGTTCGAGTAAAGTGTGCAGGTAATCCGTATCCTGATTTTCATAAGAATAACCTAGCGAATCGTACCGGTAAACCTTTGTGGGTCTATATAATGATTCGGTATCATCTAGTATGCTTTGGGAATTAAGCAATTTGCCATTTTCATCAATATAGACGTAGCTTTCCCGAAACAGAAAACCATCCAACAATACCAAACCATAATCTACTTCGGCTTGCCGTATCTGTTTGAACAGATCATCATAAAGTGCCATCTCTCCGCTGGCAGCGGATATATCTGAATCAAACGCATAGACTTTCATTTCCGGAAACGCACTCTTGATCGCAGTTGCATAGCGGACGAATCTATCAGCCATATTCTCGGTATTTAGGGTGGGTTTTTTATCACCAAAACCTGATTGGTCTCCGATTTCGTCACCGAAGGTTACACCTGAGATGTGAAGATCCGCAGCCTCCAGCATTTGAAGATAGTCAATCGTTCGGATGATATTATCGGCAGGCTGCAGCGATTCTAGACCAGTGCCAGGGTTACCTGGAATATAATCCGAATAATTGAGCTCCAAATAGATTGGGTATCCCCCCATACTCTGATTTACAAATCCAATTACACCTTTGAGATCCAAAGGGATGGGCCTTGAAAGTCCGTCCCAATCCAGTACGCGGTCGCCTTTGTAATCGACAAAGGACATCAAAGCGGAACGGATGAACAGTGCGCGAACCGTGTCTCCAGCAGTCATGATCATCTCAGGAGCCCTATCGTTAAAACTATACTGTAAAAATATGTACCGGGAAGCTAGGGTTGGCGAGATTTGCCCATTGCGGCGGTTGGCAACTATCGAGCCTGGAATGGTATAGGTTATCGATGGATTCAGTGGTACATCTGGTAATTTCTCGATAAATTCGCTGCCGAACCATTGACCATCCTGTGCATTAGCATAGGCCATAACATCGACGGAGCGAAGAAAGTGAGGCACTAATGTTGGAGTTTCTGTGGGTATAGGGGTGAAGGTGGGCTGTGCAGAAGGTGTGACAGGTGCAAGGGGGGTGGAGGATGGAACTGGAGTGAAAGATGGAGCGGGTAGATTGGTTGGGGAAGCAGTAATTTGCAATGTCGCAGTGGGGGTTGTGCATCCTGCTAGCAGGAAAAGCATGACAAAGAAAATATGCTTGAGAGGTCTAAAATGAGCCATAAATCACCTATCCACCTAGCACAAGTGTGCAATGATCCAATATGTAGCAGCAAATTGACAGCTTTGTGCGGATGACAACACCGACCCTGAAAAAATACTACCCTCGATCGGATTATAACACTCTCTAAAAGTTGATAACTGCACTGGTTAATTTTATTGTATAACCAATCTACTTCTTATTTGGAAGAAATGAACGATTACCAAGATGCACCGGAGTGAAAGGTGAATATTCATGCTGCAATTCGTTCCAACTGAAATAGAAAATCCTGGCTAACACACCCTGCTGTTACCCAAACCGAGCGGACAGCTGGCAAGGTGCAATGGTTCCTCAATATTTTGAAGTACCGAGATGCTTGGGGATCCGGCCAGTAATCGAGCTGTTATAGAAAGGTCTGTGAAATATGAGGCGCAACCATTGGAATAGCAGGGTGGTGGCTGTCCTATCGCTCGGGCTTTTTGGCATACACCTTGGATAGTCTGTCATCATCGATTCCAATTTTATGTTTATCCCCTCCCTTTGCTGAAAGACCAATAGTAACAATGAAGATACCAGCAACCACACTTAGGAAAAGCCCAAGAAATATTATTATCCATAACATAGTTCGTTCTCCTATTATTCACACATGTGTGAATTCAATTGATTTTTATTGGGCTTGAATGGAACACTTTCATTGAGGTTCTTGATGCATACTCCATGCCACTCTTTCCCAAACCAATATGAGGGTGGGCGGGGTTGATGGATGTGATTATTTTGGAGATTGTACAATGGTGGAATTGAATAAAGTGCTAAAGAGCACACTTATTAACGTCCGATTGGTGATTGTGATTGGATTGGGCTGGTTTATTACTGGGAGTGACGTTTCATCAAGCCAAAGCTAGGTCGTCTACTCCAATCCGGCAGATGACAATTCAGACAGATCAGGTATTCATGCCCTGCATATTAAAAGCCTGTGTGCCTCTTTATTTTGACAATTTCAGCAACTCGTCGAGTGGTTGGCCAATTATTGATAATCCGGACGAATTGTTTGAATACAACAATGGTGAGTATCGGATACTCGTACGATCTACAAATTGGGCGACAGGTGCATACCCCGGAGTCCAGGCATCGGACTATCCTGTGTCCGTCGACTTGCGTAATCCTGGTGATGTGAACGGATCCTATGGGATTGCCTTCGGGATTGTGGAGGACTGGAATTCATTTGGGTCAGGTTGGAACCTCATACCAGTACAGTCTTCTCTCAAGCTCAACGCGGTCTTGATGGGGCTTGCAACTGAATCCAGTTGGCGGATAGCCCCAATTGCGTGTTTCTTGAGCTATCCCGGGCTCGTTCTTCCTTTCAGTCCAGGGTCCGAGTATCAAGCGTCCGCCTTTCGCTACATACGTTCCCAGCAGGTGCCTAAAGAATTCCTTTCGTCTGCCCTGAGGAACGTAGCCTAGCTCTTTGACGCAGACGTACCTGTATTTCTGAGGCGGGGTCCAGTAGAATGCGTTCCCAAGATAGAACCGATCCCGCCACTGGGGAAGCCTTGTCTTGGCAAGATTCAGCAGCCCTTCAGAGATATCAAGCCCATAAAAGTCCAGCTGAAGTCCTTTCTCCAGGGACCATGCAGCCAGCCTCTCCATGAGGAGCCCATTTGCGCAACCGACATCGAGGAAAGTGCCGTTGCCGTTCACAGCCGCCAGGATCATTTCCTGGGTGTAGCGATAGCGCCTCTCATCTCCGCTGTGGCCGGATTGCCCCCTTAGGTTGGCGGAAGCCAGGTAGAGATCCGTGAAGTGCCGCATATGGCGTTCGAACCACTGCTCCTCTGAGATAAGTCCATTGTCCAGGGCTGCCTGCTGTTCCTCGCAAAAGGCGTAGGCACCGTTAATGGCACGCTTGATTGGATCTTCAGGCATGAGAACACCTCCAACCGAATCTATCACAGCTCAAAAACGCCTAGCGCTTTGCGCTACTGGCATATGGGGCAGGCGTGGATTCGGTTTGGAAGCAGGAAAAACTCAAAACCAGCCTGTCTTAGCGGGCTAGACCGGGTAAAAATGCTCGAAAAAGCTGCTGAATCACGAGGGTCATGTGCACATTGTGTTGGGCGGCTTATTGAACGGGTAGATGTGACTGAATAAAATTGAGTAATGGTTTTTGTTCTCCTTGTATCCCTTCTTCCAGACGTGCAGCCGCGATTGGGATCATCCAGGTTGTGATATCGTCCCGGGAAATACCCGGATGTAGTTCGATATAGCGGGAGAGGTAGGTCCGATAGAATAATCCTCGCCAGAGGTCGACGAAAGTTCGCATCGCCCAGTTGGCATAAGGCACCTGGCCGATCATGAGTAGGATGGATGTTCTAGCCACATCGGCGAGCGGATTTCCACGACGGGCGGTCGGCCAGTCGATGATCACAGGACCTTTGGCCGTAATCAGCACTTGGTCAGGATGAAAGTCGCAATGACACAATGCATTACCGTCAGGTAGTTTTTCCACCAACCGCAGCAAGTCTATTTTCAGGCTGGATGGCAGTTGCTCCATTTGCTGGATGGTCGAGTAGAGAGCCGAATTCAGGGGAGGAAAAAAGGATCCGTCCTGCTTGTGTATTTGTGTGTGGAGTTCAGCCAACTGCCGCGCTAGATGAAGAACAAGCCAAGGTTTTGATCCGGACAAGGTCAGCAACGACGGACCATCCACCCGCTCATAGATAATCCCATGCCGCTCCTCGATTATCACAGTGTCGATCAATTTTGGAGTAGGTAAGTGCATCGTGGCAATTACGCGGCCGACTTCAATTTCCTGCTGTACCCAATCTGGTGAACACCAGGCATAAAACAACTTAAGAACCAGGTTCTCCTGCCAGGCATAGACTTCAGCCGTGCGACCTACTGCTATGGGTGGGTCCAACGCTTGTGTTCTCATATCAATATGCTCCAGCGTAATTGGAAATGAACTTCTTCTTGACAAAATCTCCCAACAGCCTCAAGCCAGGCCGCTCGGAAGAAGCGGGCAAGACTACCCACATTATAGCCCTCGCCGGTGACCAAGACAAGCTACGCAACGACTCAGCGGGACAGCCAGGTGGACCTCTCGATAGCTCACACCGGCGAACACCAGGGGGCGATTTATCTGGGGCTTATGCGGACCGCCTGACAAACCATTGACCGGATGCCACACCGGAACCAAACCCTAATACAAAGAAAACGATTTTGGCTGCCAACGAAACGTCTGCCCAAAATATGAATGAAAAACAACCGCAAAAACGAAAAACAGGATTGACAGTCCAATCAAATAGTTGTTTGATTTCATTGCAAGCCGTCCTTTATGCATTGTGAAATTGCATTCAAACCAGAACTAAAACTTGGTAACCCAACAGTTTTCGTTACTGGTGCTGTGGCGGGCGTGGACTCTGCTTGGGAGCATGAAAAACTCAACACGTGGAAAATTTTCGAAAATGCCGTAGAATACCCAGCGTCCAGTGCAGACTGTGTTTGGTTTTGTTGTAAAAAACATCTCTCGAAAAAGACAAGGAAATTATTGCAACTTTTGCATAAAAACAGATAAAATTTCTTACTGTTTGCAGAGTATCGGGTAAATATTCGCTATATTTGCATTTCCTTACAAAGATAATTTTACTTCAGTAAGGGTTTTATCAAGTTTGTCTATCAATTCATCGACATTTTGTCGGGAGAAAATCAAGGGGGGAAATAGCGAGAGTATATCGCCTCTCACGCCATCTACCACACCTGCAACCGGATACGTAACCAGACCGTTTTTCAGGGCAATTCTGCCTACCACTTTCGCCACCGATTTTTCAATCGGATAAGGTTCTTTAGTGGAAGTATCCGCGATGAACTCCATGCCGGCCATGAGTCCGAGCCCACGCACGTCTCCGATCATGGGATGTTTTAGTCTAAGACTATTAAGTTGCTCGAACAGATATTCACCCGTCCGCGCCGCCTGCTCCGTCAGATTTTCTTCCTCCCAAATCTGTAGTGCTTCATAGGCAGCCGCGGTTGAAATCGGGTTTGCCATAAAAGTAAAAACGTGATCAAAAGGGATACCCTTTTCTTCAAAGACAGCTCGGATTTTGGTGCTCACGCCAACTGCTCCCAAAGCAGCATAGCCACCGCTGATTCCTTTTGCCAAGGTGATCATATCTGGAACGACATCCCAATGATTGATCGCAAACGGTTTGCCCGTGCGACCAAACCCGGTGATCACTTCATCGGCGATTAAAAGGATGTCATGACGGTTGCAGATTTCGCGCACCATAGGCCAGTATTCAGGTGGAGGAACAAGGGCTGCCCCGGCCGCGCCAACAATAGGCTCGGCGATAAACGCCATAACCTTATCCGCTCCGATTTCGTTAATGGTCCTTTCAAGTTCTCTGGCGCAGGGTAGTTCGCAACCTGGATAGGTTTTGCTAAAGGGACAGCGATAACAATACACTGGCGGGATATGGGGCCAATCCAGCAGGTATGGAATAAATTTTTTACGCCTGCCATGCATCCCTGTGGCGGAAAGAGCGCCTAATGTCGCGCCATGGTAGCTTGTCCAACGGGATATAACCAGATGTTTGCGCTCCATTCCCCGTTCATAGTAATACTGGCGTCCAATCTTAATGGCTGCTTCAACCGCCTCGGAGCCACCTGAAGTAAAGTGGATGTATTTAAGATCACCCGGCAGCAAACGCGAGATGTGCTCCGCTAAACAGTCGGCTGGTTCATTCCTGAATATGTTGGGTGCAACATAGGATAACCTGGCTGCTTGACGGGCGATAGCGTCAGCCACGCGTTTGCGCCCATAACCAATGCTGACCACGCCAATACCCGCAATGGCGTCCAAGTATTTTTTGCCCTGGTCGTCATAGACATAGACTCCTTCACCCCGTACCAAACGCGGATAATCGCGGGCGGGATCGAGGGTAAAAAGATGTGAATATCCATCAGATTGATTCATAGGTTATTCCTTCAATTGCCACTTGAGTGGGATTCAAGTACATTTTGTCTTCAATGGTTATAAATAAGCCCAACTAATAATTATACAGACTGATGAGACACTTCAATTATGCCATATTAACAAAAAGCGCCCTCCAATTGGAGAGCGTTTGAATTTTAATCAAATTATCATCATTCATGCAGAGGTCTAAACTTATAGCCGTACATATGACTTGGTGTGCGCCAGATGGAAAAGTGTGACTTTATAAACCCTACTTATCGAAAGATGGATCTTCCAGCAAATATGGGATCAGCCCCTAACGATAAGCCGCTTCATGTAATAGGCGCGGCAACAATC
>Ga0209254_10006730_pt1 | contig 10599 bp, 9 predicted proteins | sample FrelakmetDIP11DI_FD_187148 | JGI IMG/M metagenome (GOLD analysis project Ga0209254, IMG submission 187148) | Freshwater lake sediment microbial communities from the University of Notre Dame, USA, for methane emissions studies - DIP11 DI (SPAdes)... | ecosystem: Environmental > Aquatic >... | reverse complement strand
GGGGGGCCGCTCGTCGCTGGGTCGGGTGGCTACCCGAGCCCGGGTAGGAGGTTCTGCACGATGGTGATGGCGGCGGGTCCGATGATGATGATGAACATCGTGGGCAGGATGCAGAAGATCAATGGCACCGTGATCTTCACCGGGACCTTCTGTGCGCGCTCCTCTGCTCGCTGCCGGCGTCGTACGCGCATCTCGTGGGCCTGGGTGCGCAGCACGTCCGCGATCGGGACGCCGAAGCTGTCCGCCTGCACCATCGCCGTGACGAACAGCTTGAGGTCGTCGACGTTCGTGCGCTCTCCGAGGCCACGCAGGGCGTCCATCCGGCTCTTGCCGATCTGCATCTCCGAGAGCACTCGGAAGAACTCGTCGGCGAGCGGGCCGTCGGTGTTGCGCGCGACCTGCGCGACCGCAGCGTCGAAGGCCAACCCCGCCTCGACGGAGATCGTCATGAGGTCCAGAGCGTCCGGGAGTTCGCGCTGGATGCGCGCGGAGCGTTTGTCGGACAGTTGTTTGAGGACCAGGTTCGGCAGGAAGTACCCCAAAGCGGTCCCACCGACGCCGATCAAGATGACCATCCCGAACGACGCACCGAGCAGCCACGGTAGAGCGAACCCGAGGAGGGCACCGGCCGCGGTACCGAGCACCTTGAAGGCCATGATCCGGTCGACGTCCCAGCCAGCGGGATTACCCGCAAGGTCCAGCCTTCGGTGCAGTCGCTCCGCCTGGTCCGCTGGCGTGACGCGTCGGCCAAGTGCGGACAGCCGCGCCGAGACCGGAATGACGACCCGCTCGCCGAAGGGCCGCTCGAGTTCTTGCGAGCGCAGGGCCGGCGTCGCAGACCCCATCGCCTCGATGGCGGCCAGCGATCGTCCCACGCCACTGCGCTCGGTCACGCCGACGCCCAGGCCGGCGAACACGAGGACGACACCGGCGAAGATGCCGGCGAGGCCGAGGATCAGCATCAGTGTCATGTCCACGGTCAGACCTCCACGTCGACGATCTTGCGCAGCCAGAAGGCCCCGATGATCATCAGGACCGCACCCACGACCAGCATCATCAGGCCGAGGGGCTCAGTCACCAGCGGCGACAGGTAGGTGGGGTTGGTGATGAGCAGGTACAGGGCGAAGCCCAGGGGCAGCAACCCGAGGATCCACGCCGAGAGGCGCCCCTCGGCGGAGAGCACCTGCACCTGCCGCCTCACCATCGCGCGCTCACGGAGCGTGTCGGAGACGGTCATGAGGAGCTCGGAGAGGTTCCCGCCGACCTCGCGCTGCACGCGGATCGCCATGACCACCCAGAGGAAGTCCTGGCTGTCCATGCGCTCGGCGACGGTCTCGAGGGCGTCCTCGATCGGCACGCCGAGGCGGGACTCGACCAGCGCCCGGTTGAACTCCGTCGCGATGGGGTTCGAACCCTCCCGCACCACCGTGTCCACGGCCTGCGGGAGCGAGTAGCCGGCCGAGAGGCTGCCGGCCATCAGCTGCAGGGTGTCGGCGAGCTGGCCGTTGAACGTCGATCGGCGCTTGTTCGCCTTGTAGGTCAGGAACAGGAACGGCACCACGACGCCGGCGACCACGCCGACAAGCGCGGGCAGCAGACGGAAGCTGCTGAGCAGCATGAGCACCAGGCCCAGCCCGATGGCCGATCCCAGGTGGATGAGCACCCACTCGGCCGGCCGAAGGGGCAGGCCCGCAGCGTCGATCTTGAGCGCCAGCCCCTCGTCGAAGTTGCGGCGGCGCATCACCCGGTCGGCGAGGTCCACCGCAGACGTGGCCACGGCGCTGCGGCCGCTCCCGCCCGACTCCGCGGCCGTCTTGTCCGACCGCTTGCCGCGGACGGTGTACATCGACAGGCGACCCGACAGGCCTTCGCGGCGCTCGCGGTGGCCGCCGAAGGCGACCCACAGCACGGCCGCGAGGCCGAGCCCGATGGCGACAACCGCGAGGATGAGCGCCCACCGAGGAAGGAAGAGCGCGTCGGGGCTCACCGCCACCGGCCCGTAGTCCCGGGTCGTCTCCGCGGCGGCAGCCGCCAGCGGCGCGCAGGCCGGCAGGCTCGCCAGCCCCGCGATCGCGGCGATCGTGCTCGGACGGAACCTCATCGTGCACTCCGTTCGAAGGCGAAGATCTCCGGGTTGACATGGATGCCGGCGGCGGCGAGCTTGTCCAGGAACTTCGGACGCAGCCCGGTGCTGATCAGCCGGCCGCGCGGGTGGCCCTCGTCGTCGTAGCCGGCCGCCCAGTCGAACAGGAAGATGTCCTGGAGGGTGATCGTCTCGCCCTCCATGCCCACCACCTCGGTGATGTGGGTGATGCGGCGGGAGCCGTCCTTGAACCGGCTCTGGTGGACGATCAGGTCGATCGCGCTGGACACCTGCTCGCGGATGGCGCGTACCGGCAGGTCCACGCCGGCCATCAGCACCATCGTCTCGACGCGGGACAGGGTGTCGCGCGGGCTGTTCGAGTGGACGGTGCAGATCGAGCCGTCGTGGCCGGTGTTCATCGCCTGGAGCATGTCCAGGGCCGCGGCGTCCCGGATCTCACCGACGACGATGCGGTCCGGACGCATGCGCAGGGAGTTGCGCACGAGGTCGCGGATGGAGACCTCGCCCTTGCCCTCGATGTTGGCCGGACGGGCCTCCAGACGCAGCCAGTGCTCCTGGCGCAGCTGGAGCTCGGCGGCGTCCTCGATGGTGACGATGCGCTCGCCGATCGGGATGAACGACGACAGCACGTTCAGCGTCGTCGTCTTGCCGGTGCCGGTCCCGCCGGAGACCAAGATGTTGAGGTCGCCGTCGACGCACTGGTCGAGGAACCCCGCGACCGTCTTGGTCAGCGTGCCGAAGCCGATCAGGTCGTCCACCGAGTACGGGTCGGAGGCGAACTTGCGGATCGTCAGGTAGGCGCCGTCCACCGCCAGCGGCGGGATGATGGCGTTGACGCGGCTGCCGTCGGGCAGACGGGCGTCCACCATCGGGCTGGACTCGTCCACGCGGCGTCCGACCCGGGCCACGATCTTGTCGATGATCCGGCGCAGGTGCTGCTCGTCGGTGAACTGGGCGTCGCTCTTGTACAGCAGGCCGTCGCGCTCGATCCAGATCGAGTCGTAGGTGTTGACCATGACCTCGGTGACGTCGGAGTCGCGCAGGAACGGCTCCAGCGGCCCGTAGCCGAGGATGTCGTCAGCGATCTCCTGGGTCACCCGGGCCCGGTCGGCGGTGGTCAGCGGGGTGTTCTCCAGCGAGAGCACCTCGGTCAGCGACTGCCGCACGCGCTGCTCGAGCTCGGCCTGGGTCATCCGGGCGTCGTAGAGGGTGGGCCCGATGGTGTCGACCAGCTGCTGGTGCACCTTGCGCTTGAGGTCGGCGAACGGGTCCAGGCGCGTCGACACCGTGCGGATGGTGCTCCGTGAGTGGTCGCCGTTGCCGTTGCCGTTGGGGGCCGGCACGTTCAGGTCACGGCGGGCCTGGGCGAGGCGGTCGGTCAGGTTCATCGGTTGTCCCTTCTGCTGCGAAACCAGCCACGGCGGGCGTGGGACGGGCGCAGCGCCGATCCGGTGCGCTCCGTCTCGTCGTTGGCGGTGGAGGCGGGGGCGATGGCGTCATCCATCGCGATGCCGCGGATGGCGAGCGACACCGGGTGGGCGGGCTGGTCGACGCTCAGGGCGACTCCACGGTTGGTGGCTGCCGGGACGTCGCGGGAGGACGGGATCCGGGCGGAGATGTGGTGCTTGACCGCCTTCTCCACGTCGTCCACGCCGAGCCCGACCTTTGCGTCGGCCCGGTTGACCACAACGCGGACTCGCTGCGGTGGGAACCCGATCAGGCGCAGCGTCTCCATGGAGAGCTTGAGGTTCTTGATCGCCGGCACGTCCAGCGTGGTCAGCATGACCAGCAGGTCGGTGCGGTCGAAGGCGGCCAGCGTGGTGTCGTCGAAGGCCGGCGGGGTGTCCACGACCACGTAGTCGAACTCGTCGGCGAGCAGGTCGATGATGTGGATGACGAGCTCGGGCTTGATCGAGTCCTTCGACTCCGGCCCGACCGGCGCGGTCAGCGTCTGGACACCGGTGGGGTGGGGAGTGAGCAGCCCTCGCAGGCCGTCGGCGTCCAGAGACTCGCCCATGGCCACCGCGTCGGCGATGCTGTGCTTCGGTTCGAGCTGGAGCGAGATCCCGACGTCCCCGAAGGCCAGGTCGAGGTCCACCAGGCAGACCCGGCGATGGTCCAGGGTGGCCATCAGTGCCGCGAGGTTGGTCGACACCGTGGTCTTGCCACAGCCGCCCTTGGCGGAGAAGACCGTCACGACCTTGCCCCGGCCCCGGTCGCTGTCGCTGCCCTCGGCCTCGCTGGCGCGCCGCAGGTCGGCGGCGAAGACCCGGGCCCGTCGCACGGCCTTGTCCAGGCCGGGCAGGTCCCTGGCCTCGACCACGTCCCGTACGCCGTTGCGCAGCGCGTCGGCCAGCAGCGAGGTCTCGATCCGCCGGCGGACGAGGACGACACCGAGGGCCGGGCGGGGGATCCGGAACTCCGAGGCCAGCCGGAACGCACCGGCGGAGTCGATGCTGGGGCCCAGCACCACCACGTCGAGGTCGTGCGCGTCGGCCAGCACTGCCCGGGCGGCTTCGAGATGGGGAACGACCTGGCTGTCCTGGCCCAGAGCGGCCCCCAGCTCGGCGGCCCAGCTGGCGTCGGGTTCTACGAGGAGAGTCATGGTGAGTCCGTTCGGGGTGAGGGGAGGGATCCGTCAGGGGGCGAGCAGGTCGCCGAAGGTGGTGACCGAGCCGGCCACGACCTGCGAGGTGTCATCGAGCAGGCCGAAGTACAGCTCGCCCTGGCTCTGGCCCTGGACGATCTTCTGGGCCTCGTTCTGGTCCACCGCGAGGGTCAGGATGGCCAGCGGGATCTCCTCGGTCGTCTCCGCGCCGTTCTCGGTCGTGGTGCGGCTGATGACCGTGGTCTGACCCGCGGCGATCACCGGCACGCGTGGCAGCAGCACCGTGGTGAGCGGCTCAGGGGCCGCCCCGTCCTCGGGAGCGGTCGGCGGCGTGGCGGTGACGAACACCGACACGTCCGAGCCCGGCCCGACGAAGCCGGCGACCCGAGCGGGGTCGGACAGCTGCACGCTGACGGCGATCTTGCCGTCCGGGATGGGCAGCGGGGCGGCCGAACCGAGCTCGCCGAACTTCTGCTCGAGCACCTGCTCGCCCGGGTAGATGGTGGCCAGCGCGTTCAGCTCCGCCACCGGCTCGACGGTGGACAGCGCGCCTGGCGCGGCTGACTCGGCGGAGATCGACGTCAGCTCGAAGGCGCCGGCAGCCTCGGCCTGTGCGGCGCTCTGGCCGACGGGGACGGTGCTGGTGGCCACCAGCACCTCGACCTGCTCCTGGCCGGCGGCGGCCTGGTCCTCCACGTTCTGCACGTAGAAGAACACCGCGCCTGCTCCGAGGGCGGCGATCACGGTCGCGACGATGAGCAACACGACTCGACGGCTCATGGGTCCTGTTCCTTCTGGTTCGTTGCCCCGGCATCCGGTGGCGGGTGCGGAGCGTTCCGGCAAGGGGACGTGGGGCACCGATACCTGCTCCACGCTGCCTAGAACGCTACGTATATTCCCGAAAGAGCGTCATCGGGTGTTCGGCCGGTTTGTCCGTTTCGAGGGCGGGACGGGCAGGCAGCCGCGCGTGTCGGATCGTCCGACGCGCATCGTCCGACGCGTATCGTCCGACGTTCGGAGGGCTATGCCCCTCGCGCGTTCGGACGATGCGGCTCTGTGCGGCCTCGCCTCGCGCGCGTCCCGGTGGGGCCTCAGGCGTAGAGCTGCTCGATCTCGAGCGAGTGGTCCTTGATGACGCTGGCCCGCTTGAGCTTCATGGACGGGGTGAGGTGGCCGGACTCCTCGGTCCAGTCCGTCCCGATGATCATGAACTTGCGGATGGACTCGGCGCGGGAGACGGCCTTGTTCGCCTCGTCCACGGCGGCCTGGATCTCGGCCCGCAGCACGGCGTCCTCGGCGAGCTCGTCGGCGCTGACGTTCATCTTGCCGTGCTGCTCGGCCCATCCGGGCAACGCCTCCGGGTCGAGGGTGATCAGCGCGCAGATGTAGGGGCGAGCGTCGCCGACGATCATGCACTGGCTGATCAGGTAGTGGGCCCGGATCCGGTCCTCGAGCACCGCCGGGGCGACGTTCTTGCCACCGGCGGTGATGATGATGTCCTTCTTGCGGCCGGTGATGCGCAGGAACCCGTCCTCGTCGAGCTCACCGAGGTCACCGGAGTGGAACCAGCCGTCCTCGTCGATCACGTCGGCGGTGGCGTCGGGGTTGTTGCGGTAGCCACGGAAGATGTGCGGGCCACCGAGCAGCACCTCGCCGTCGTCGGCGATGCGTACCGCGGTGCCCTGGATCGGGCGGCCGACCGAGCCGATCCTCACCGCGTCGGGGGTGTTGACGGTGGACGGGGCGGAGGTCTCGGTCAGGCCGTACCCCTCGAGCACGATCAGTCCGAGGCCGCGGTAGAAGTGGCCCAGACGCTCGCCGAGGGCGGCGCCGCCGGAGCAGGCGTACTTGACCCTGCCGCCCAGCGCCGCACGCAGCTTGCCGTACACCAGGCGGTCGAACACCGCGTGCTGCACCTTCAGCGCCAGGCTCGGTCCCCCCTCGTCCAGGGCTCGGCTGTAGTCGATCGCCACCGAGACAGCCCGGTCGAAGATCGGTCCTCGTCCGCCGGCCCGCGCCTTCTGGCTGGCCGAGTTGTAGACCTTCTCGAACACCCGCGGCACGGAGAACAGGAAGGTCGGCTTGAACGCTGCGAGGTCCTCGGTCAGGGTCTTGGCGTCCGGGACGTGGCCCAGGCGCAGCCGCGACGCGGCCGCGGCCAGCTCGACGATGCGCCCGAACACGTGCGCGAGCGGCAGGAACAGCAGTGTGGACGCATCCTCCTCGAACAGCTCCGACAGTGTCTCGACCGAGGTCAGCGCCACGAACAGGAAGTTGCCGTGGGTGAGCTCGCACCCCTTGGGGCGTCCGGTCGTGCCCGAGGTGTAGATGACCGAGGCAAGGCTGTCGGGCGTGATGGCGCTGCGGCGCTCCTCGACGTCGCCGTCGCTGACCTCGCTGCCGCTGCGGCCGAGGTCGTCGACCACTCCGTCGTCGATGACCCACACGCGCCGGCACGCCGGGGCGCTGGGGAGCACCTGCTGGACGGCGACGTCGTGCGCCGGTGTCTCGACGAAGATGCCGACGGCCTCGGAGTCCTGGAGTATCCACTGGATCTGCTCCGCCGATGACGTCTCGTAGACCGGTACGACGACAGCGCCGGCCGTCCACAGGGCGAAGTCGAGGAGCGTCCACTCGTAGCGGGTCCGCGACATCAGCGCAACCCGGTCGCCTGGGGCCACTCCAGCGGCGATGATGCCCTTGGCGACCGCGAAGACCTCGGACCAGAACTGCGCCGCCGACACGTCCCGCCACCGACCGGTGGAGGCTTCCCGGCGCGAGTAGACGATGGCCTCAGGCGCCTCGACCGCGTTGCGCATAGGGATGTCGGCCAGACTCCCTTCGACGGGCAGATCGATGGTGGCCGGGACCTCGAGCTCTCGCATGGGGAAAACGTACAGTCACGCGATGGTGCCCGACCATGGCCGGGACGCCAACCCGCACGAGCAGAGGCCGTCCCGCGCGAGCAGACCGAGAGTGGTGCCGGTGGAGATCAACATCGCGGACGAGACCTACGTCGCCCGCCCAGCCGACGAGCTGGCACCCCTTCTCGTCGACCAGGCTTTGCTGGCCGACTGGTTCCCCGACCTGCAGGTCGAGGTCTTCATGGACCGAGGCGACAAGGGGACGCGGTGGAGCGTCACCGGCGCGGTGGTCGGGTCGCTGGAGGTGTGGCTCGAACCGATGGGTCCAGGCACCCTGGTGCACTGGTACCTCCGCGGAGCCCCCTCCAGGGGACGTCGCGACCCGTCCGCACGCTGGGTCGCGCTGCTCAAGGCACGGATGTTCGGCTTCAAGGACGCCGCGGAAGGCGCAGCGTCCGGCAAGTAGGCTGCTCGTGTGGCAGAGAGCACCACGTCGAGCATCGTGATCGCCGGCACCCCCACCAAGATCATGGACGTGATCGCCGACGTCGAGCTGTATCCGGACTGGACGCCGGGGGTCAGCCAGGTCGAGGTGCTCAGCGTCTTCGACGACCCGTGGGCGCGAGTGGCCGAGGCCCGCTTCGTCATGGACCAGGCGGGCATCGCCGACGAGCACGTCTACGTCTACGAGTGGGACGCCGACCAGGAGGTGCGCTGGCACCTACGGGAGCCGGCCCGCATGGTGCGGTCGCTGAACGGGGTCTACGCGACACGCTCGCTGGACGAGGCAAGCACCGAGGTCTCGTACTCCCTGTCGGTGCACGTGTCGATCCCCATGCTGGGGATGATGCGGCGCAAGGCCGAGAAGGTCATCACCGACACCGCCCTGAAAGGGCTCAAGCGCCGCGTGGAGTCCGCCGGCGGCTAGACCGAAGTTGCGTGGCTTCTGAGGGCTGATCTGTGGGTTGACCTGTTGTGATGGGTCGATCCAGGACCAGTAGTGTAGCCAGAATCTACGGCGTGTCCTGGGCTGACTGATGCCGTCTGCCTGTAGGGTTGTGCTTGTGGGTAGGCCGCCGCGGGCGATGCACGTGAACAGGATCCAGTCCAGCCACGTGGACAAGCAGGGCCGGTTGCGTGAGTACGAGTCGGTGTACCTGCGTCGCACCTTCCGCCAGGACGGCAAGGTCAAGCACGAGACCCTGGCGAACCTGTCCGGGCTGGACACCCCGGTGGTCGACGCGATCGACGCCGCCTTGAAGGGCACCCGGTTGGTCCCGGCCGACCAGGTGCGGGTGGTCCGCTCCCGCCCGCACGGGCACGTGGCCGCGGTGTGGGCGCAGGCCAAGGCGCTGGGCCTGCCCGGGCTGCTGGGCCCGCCCGGCCGGCACCGCGACCTCGCGCTCGCGCTGATCGTCTCGCGGGTGGTGCGCCCGGCCTCGAAGCTGTCCACGCTGGGCTGGTGGGCCGATGTCACCCTCGGGGAGGACCTGGGGGTGGCCGGGGCGAGCACCGACGAGGTGTACGCGGCGATGGACTGGCTGACCGGCCGGCAGGACCGGATCGAGACCGCCCTGGCGCGCCGGCACCTGACCAGCGGCGACGGCCCGCCGATGGCGCTGTTCGACCTGTCCTCCTCCTGGGTGGAAGGCCGCTGCTGCCCACTGGCCGCGCGGGGCTACTCCCGCGACCGACGCAAGGGCAGCCTGCAGATCGAGTACGGGCTGCTCACCGACGGCGAGGGCCGGCCGGTCGCGGTGCGCGTGTTCGACGGCAACACCGCCGACCCGGCCGCGTTCGTCGCCGCAGTGGACACGGTGCGCGGCACGCTCGGGCTGGATCGGGTCACCATGGTCGGGGACCGCGGCATGATCACCAACGCCCGCATCACCGCCCTGCGCGACCTCGGTGGCATCGGGTGGTTGACCGCGCTACGCGCCCCGCAGATCGCCACCCTCGCCGCCCCCGACGGGCCGCTGCAGCTGACCCTGTTCGACACCCAGGACCTGGCCGAGATCACCCACCCCGACTACCCCGGCGAACGCCTGATCGCCTGCCGCAACCCCGCCCTGGCCGACGAACGGGCCCGCACACGCGACGACCTCCTGGCCGCGACCGAGAGCAAGCTCGCCCCGATCACCGCCCGCGTCGAGCGGGGCACCCTGGCCGGCGCGGACCGGATCGGCGTCGCGGTCGGCAAGGTCGTCAACACCTACAAGATGGGCAAGCACTTCGACATCACCATCACCGACACCACCCTGACCGTCACCCGCCGGACCGAGCAGATCACCGCCGAGGCCGCCCTGGACGGCATCTACGTGCTGCGCACCAGCGTGCCCGCCGACCAGCTCGACACCCCCGGCGTGGTCACCGCCTACAAGAACCTCTCCCACGTCGAACGCGACTTCCGCATCCTCAAGTCCGACGACCTCGACCTGCGCCCCATCCACCACCACCTCGAAGACCGGGTCCGCGGCCACGTGCTGATCTGCATGCTGGCCGCCCACCTCACCTGGCACCTCCGCAAGGCGTGGGCACCGCTGACGTTCACCGACACCGAACCACCCGCCCGGGACAACCCCGTCGCCCCCGCCCACCGCTCACCAGCCGCGGCACGCAAAGCCTCCCGCCAAGCCGACCACAACGACCAGCCCGTCCGCTCCTACCAAGACCTGCTCACCCACCTGGGCACCCTCACCCGCAACGACACCCGCCTGGCCGGCACCACCACCGTGCCCGTGCTCGCCGAACCCACCCCCACCCAGCGGCGCGCCTTCGAACTGCTCGACACCACCACCCCCCTCCGGCTCACGTAGACAAAACCCCACACCCCCAACAACCGCGAACCCGCAGGTCAACCCCCGCAACAAGCCGACCAGCGGCCGTAACTTCGGCCTAGGCGGTGGGCGGCAGCGGTAGCCGGCGGACTCTGACGGCGCTGTCGGTGAGGACGACGACAGCGCCAGCGGTCAAGTCGTCTTCAAGGATGGGCAGGTTGGCGGCGAGGAGGTCGGCGAGTCGTT
>Ga0209254_10006729_pt1 | contig 10601 bp, 10 predicted proteins | sample FrelakmetDIP11DI_FD_187148 | JGI IMG/M metagenome (GOLD analysis project Ga0209254, IMG submission 187148) | Freshwater lake sediment microbial communities from the University of Notre Dame, USA, for methane emissions studies - DIP11 DI (SPAdes)... | ecosystem: Environmental > Aquatic >... | reverse complement strand
CTCCTGGCCGGCCCGGTCGGCCGCCCACCCGCGGTCGGCATCGCCGTCAAGACGGCGTCCGCCGCTTGTCACTGAGCCAGAGGAACGAGCCCCGCCATGAATCCCTTTCCGATCCCCGTCGTCGCCCTCGGTCCCGGTTCCCAGCCCGAGGACGAGTCCCTCCACTACCTGCCTATGCCCCGGGAGATGCGGACCTTCCGGGATCCGGTCCTTCCCGAGCCCGAGCTGCTTCGGAGCCTCTCCGGGGCCCAAGCCGTCCTCGGGCGGGCGCGCGACGCCGCCCGAGACTGGACTCCCGGCGCGGGGACCATCCAGATCGATCTCGCGGGGCTGGCTGGACCTGACCTCAGGCTGCTCGATCAGGTCCTGGGGGAAGGGGAGGTGAGCGCCCGGATCGAAGGTCCGAGGGACCTGCGCATCCAGGAGACCGCCTTTGCGGGCGTCTGGCGGGTGCGCCGATTCGACTCCGGCGGGGTCTGTGTCGAAGACGGTCTGGAGGTGGGGGCACTGCCGGATGCCGTGATCCGCGCCGGCGGCTCCGGTCGCGCCCTGCCGACCCCGCTCTCCCAGATACCCGCCGCGGCCAACAGCGCGCCCGCCCTGCTCGCCGAGATCGCCGAGCACCTGGGGGCGGGGAGCCCCCAGCACGTCATCAACCTGACCTTGCTGCCCTTCTCCCCCGAGGACGGGGACGCCCTGGAGGAGGCCCTGAGTCGCGGAGGCGTGTCGGTGCTCTCCCGCGGCTATGGAAACTGTCGGGTAAGCGCCACGGGGGTCGCGCGGCTGTGGTGGGTGCAGTATTTCAACTCCCAGGACCTGATGATCCTGAACACCCTGGAGATCACCGAGGCACCGGAGGTGATCCGCGCCGCGCCCGAGGACCTGGAGGACAGCGCCCTGCGGCTCGGCGAGCTGATGGACTGGATCCGTTGAGCCCACCGGAGGCCCTGATGAACGGATCCCCCAACACCGGCCTCGATGGCACCCAAGCGCCCCCCGAGGAGGCTCGGCTGGAGTGCAGGATCTGCTGGTATGTCTATGACCCCGCAGTGGGTGATCCCATCGCGCAGGTCCCGCCGAGGACGCCCTTCGCGGCCCTGCCCGCCGCCTGGCGCTGCCCCCAATGCGACGGCCCCCGGGACCAGTTCCTGCGGCTGAACGAGCCGGGTGGGAGCGGCCTTGACTGACCCCTTCGCGGCCCTGCGCCTGGCGGAGGTCTTCCAGACCATCGCCGGGACGCGCATGGCGCAACTGCCCCTGTGCAACCCGGCCCTAGGGGTCGAGGCCGTCGCTTTTCGACCCTGGCAGGGCGGCAGCGTCGGCGTCCTGATCACACCCTGGTGCATGAACCTGGTCTTCCTGCCGGGCGGCGGATCCAACTGGGAGAAGGTCCAACCCGGCACGGAGGCAACCCTGGCTTTCCCCTCGGGTCACTATGTCTTTCTGGTCGCCCGAGCGTCTACGCTGGGGTCTAATGAGGGGTCTAATGAGGGGTCTAATGAGGGGTCTAATCTGACGTCTGATCTGGGGCCTTATCTGGCAAGCTCCCTCTTCTCGCCCATGTTTGAGTTCTCCAACATGGACGCGGCACGGGCCGTGGCCGAGTCGGTGATGGCCGAGGTCTTTTCCGAGGCCCCGGCGCCCGAGGGGGAGCCCGCCGCCTCGCAGCCGGGCACTCAGGCCCGAGGAGCCCTGAATCGCCGGGACTTTCTCGCCGCCTGGATCCCCAGGGGCGAACGGACCTGAGGGCTCATGCCAGCGGAAGATACCGGAAAGAGTCTGGGGTGTTGCATGCATGAGATGGCCCTCGCGGAGGGTATCCTTCAGGTGGTTGAGGATGCGGTTCGCGGCCAGAGGGTCACGCGGGTGACCGAGATCCGGCTCGAGATCGGCGCCCTGGCGGGGGTGGAGTTGGAGGCCCTGCGCTTCTGTCTGGACGTGGTCCTGCGCGATAGCCTGGCGGAAGGCGCCCGGGTGGACCTGGACCTGACCCCAGGGGAAGGCTGGTGCCTTGGCTGCGGTGAGCGGGTGACCATCTCTGAGCTCTTCGATGCCTGCCCGCTCTGTGGCGGCTACCAGGTCCAGGCGACGGGGGGCACCGAGATGCGAGTCAAAGAGATACGAGTCGACTAAGGGAGAGATCAATCATGTGCACGACCTGCGGCTGCGGCCAGGGCGAGACCCGGATCGAGGGCGACGACCAGGATCATGCCCATGCCGATGGGGATGTCCATGAGCATGCCCACGAGCATTTGCATGAGCACGGCCACGAGCACACCCATGCCGACGGGACCGTGCACAGCCATGCCCACACCCATAGCCATACACACGGGCACGCCCACAGCCACGGGCACGGAGACCAGGCTGAGCACACCCATGACCACGAGAGCCTGCACGACGCGGCGGCGCCCCATGGGCATCCCCACGCCGATACGGACCCGCATGCCGGCGCCCAAGGCCGCCACGAGCAGGGGCAAGGGCAGGACCTCCACTACGGACTGGGCCCCGCCCATGCCCATGCCCCGGGCTTGAGCCAGGCGCGCATGGTGCAAATCGAGCGGGACATCCTCAGCAAGAACGACGCCTATGCCGCGGACAACCGCCGGCGCCTGTCCGAGCGGGGCATCTACGCCGTCAACCTGGTCTCCAGCCCGGGATCGGGCAAGACCACACTGCTGGTGGAGACCATCCAGCGGATTAGGGAACGGTTCAACGGGCGGGTCCCCATCGCCGTGGTGGAGGGGGACCAGCAGACGACCACCGACGCGGACCGCATCCGCGCCACCGGGGCCCCGGCCATCCAGGTCAACACCGGCAAGGGCTGCCATCTGGACGCCCATATGATAGGGCACGCCCTGGAGCGGCTGGCCTTGGCCGATGACAGCCTGCTGCTGATCGAGAACGTCGGCAACCTGGTGTGTCCGGCCGCCTTCGACCTGGGCGAGGCCTGCAAGGTGGTGATCCTCTCGGTCACCGAGGGGGAGGACAAGCCCCTCAAGTACCCCAACATGTTCGACGCCGCCCGGCTCATGCTGCTGAACAAGGTGGACCTGCTGCCCCACCTGCGCTTCGACTTGGACGCCTGCCTGGGGTACGCCCGCCGTGTGAACCCCGGCCTGCAGGTGCTGCAGGTCTCGGCCACCACCGGACAGGGGATGGACGCCTGGCTGGATTGGCTGATGGCCGGCCTGGATCAGGCACGGACCGCCCGCGCGCAGGATCTGGCGGCCCTCAGGCGGCGGATCGCCGAGCTGGAGGCGCAGTTGGCGGCGCGCGGGTGAGGCTGCAAGGGCTGAAGGCCGAGCCAGGAAGGTACCGGGGGCGTGACCGCCATGACCGACCTGCCCGCCGCGGTGCTGGTGGTGGACGACGAGGTGCGCTCCCAGGAGACCCTGCGCCGCACCCTGGAGGAGGACTTCGAGGTCCACACCGCCTCCGGTGGCGCCGAGGCCCTGGCCATCCTGGAACGGGAGTCCATCCAGGTGGTCCTCACCGACCAGCGCATGCCGGACATGAGCGGTGTGGAGCTGCTGCGCCAGGTGAGGCGCGACTGGCCCGACCTGGTGCGGATCATCATCTCCGGCTACACGGACAGCGAGGACATCATCGCCGGGATCAACGAGGCGGGCATCTACCAGTACCTCCTGAAGCCCTGGCACCCGGAGCAGCTCCTGCTCACCATCCGGCGCGCGGCTGAGCTCCACCGGCTCCAGGGTGAGAACCGCCGGATGGCACTGGAGCTGCGCATCGCTGAGCCGGCCCTGCGGCGCCAGGTGGAGGCCGCCCGCGCCCAGGTGCGTCAGGCCTTCTCGCCGGAGGCCATCGTCCGCGCCCCCGACAGCCCCATGAGCACACTCTGCGACCTGGTGGCCCGGGCGGCCCGCTATGACCTCTCGATCCTGCTCACCGGTGAATCGGGCACCGGCAAGGAGCTCCTGGCGCGGGCCATCCACTATGGAAGCGGGCGTGCGGACCGCGCCTTCGTGGTGGAGAACTGCGGGGCCCTGCCCGATACGCTCCTGGAGTCCGAGCTCTTCGGGCACAAGAAGGGGGCCTTCACCGGGGCCGTCTCGGACCGCGCGGGCCGCTTCCAGGAGGCCGACCGCGGGACCCTCTTCCTCGACGAGATCGGCGAGACCTCGCCGGCCTTCCAGGTGAAGCTGCTGCGGGTGCTCCAGGAGGGCGAGATCAGACCCCTGGGCAGCAACCGCTGCCAGCAGGTGGATGTGCGGGTGATCGCGGCCACCAACCGGGACCTCAAGGCCGAGGTGGCGGCGGGCCGCTTCCGGGAGGACCTCTATTACCGGCTGGCCACGGTCCCGCTGCACGTGCCCCCCCTGCGGGAACGGCCCATGGACATCCCGCTGCTCGCCGAGGGCATCCTGCGTCGGGCCGCCCAGCGTCTCGGACGCCCCGTCGAGGGCTTTGACCCGGGGTTGCTCGCCTGCCTCCAGGCCTATCCCTGGCCGGGCAACGTGCGCGAGCTGATGAACGAGATCCAGCGCATGCTGGCCCTCTCCGACGGCCCCATCCTCGGTGCGGACCTGCTCGCCCCCCAAGTCCTGCTCGCGAGGCTCGCTCAGACGCCATCCCAAAACCAGACGCCGGACGGGACGCCGGGGGCCAGCCGGCTCAGGGCCCAGGTGGACTCCCTGGAGAGCCAGATGGTGCGGGCGGCCCTGCAGCGGCACGGCGGCAACATCAGCCGCACCGCCGAGGAGCTGGGACTCTCGCGCCTGGGTCTGCGCAAGAAGATGGCCCGACTTGGGCTGCCGTGAACCCAGAGAGCGACAGAGACAAAGTCTTCCGCGAATAACGCGAATGACGCGAGTATGTTGGGGAGTCGTTCGCAAGTGCGCTACCGCGCCTGACCTGGGCAGGTCCAGGGTGCCTGGATCGCCTTATTCGTGCACTGAGAGCCGAATCTGAGATGAATGCTAGCCGCCAAGACGGGCTCAATCTGCTCTGGCTCCAGTCCGGTGGCTGCGGGGGCTGCACCCTGTCGCTGCTGAACGCCGAGCAGCCCCACCTCTACCAGCAGCTCGACCAGGCGGGCATCCGGCTCCTCTGGCACCCGAGCCTCAGCCTGGAGACCGGGCGGGCGGTGCTGGACCTGCTCGCCGCCTGCGAGGACGGCCGGGAGCCCCTGGACATCCTGTGCGTGGAGGGATCCCTGCTCACCGGGCCCAAGGGGACCGGACGCTTCCACGTCCTCTCCGGGACTGGACGCCCCATGATCGACTGGGTCCGGGGCCTCGCCGCCCGGGCGCGCCATGTGGTGGCGGTGGGGACCTGCGCGGCCTTCGGCGGGGTTCCGGCGGCCGGCGACAACCCCACCGGGGCCCTGGGTCTCCAGTACGATGGGGACCTGGCCGGGGGGCTCTTGGGTCAGGGCTTTAGAGCCGCTGGGGGCCTGCCGGTCATCAACGTGGCGGGCTGCCCCACCCACCCGGGGTGGGTGCTGGACACCCTGCTCGCACTCTCCTTGGACCGGCTGGCCGCCCCGGACCTGGACCCCCTGAACCGGCCCCGCCTCTACACCGATCAGCTGGTCCACCACGGCTGCCCCCGAAACGAGTATTACGAGTTCAAGGCGAGCGCCGAAAAGCCTTCCGACCAGGGCTGCCTGATGGAAAACCTGGGCTGCAAGGGCACCCAGGCCCACGCCGACTGCAACACCCGACTGTGGAACGGCAGCGGCTCCTGTGTGCGGGGCGGCTATGCCTGCGTGAGCTGCACCGAGCCCCGCTTCGAGGAGCCGGGGCACCCCTTCGCCGAGACACCCAAGATCGCCGGCATCCCCATTGGCCTGCCCTCTGACATGCCCAAGGCCTGGTTCGTCGCGCTCGCCGCCCTGTCCAAGTCCGCCACCCCCAGGCGGGTGCGGGAGAATGCGGTGGCCGATCACGCGGTGGTGACCCCGGCCGTGCGCAAGACCGGGCTGCGGTGACCGGGCCCAGCTGACGTGACTGAGATGACTGGACTCCGATGACAGGGCGCGAGCCATGACGGAGCTGATCCTGGGCCCTTTCAACCGTGTGGAGGGCGACCTGGAGGTCCGCCTCACCATCGCCGAGGGGCGGGTCCAGTCCGCCCGGGTGAGCTCGCCCTTGTACCGGGGCTTCGAGGAGATACTCACCGGCAAGGCCCCAGGGGACGCCCTGGTGATCGCGCCGCGGATCTGCGGCATCTGCTCCGTCTCCCAGAGCCATGCCGCGGCCGCCGCCTTGCGCCGCCTGGGCGGGCTGGAGCCACCGGCCAACGGCCGATTGGCCACCTGCCTGATCAGCGCCTGCGAGAACCTGGCCGATCATCTCACCCACTTCTATCTCTTCTTCATGCCGGACTTCGCCCGCCCCCAGTACCGGGACCGGGCCTGGTTCGACCAGGCGGAGCGGCGCTTCCGACCCATCACGGGCACGGCGATGGAGGCGGTGCTGCCGGCGCGGGCCGAGCTCATGCACCTGATGGGGCTCATGGCCGGGCGTTGGCCCCACACCCTGAGCCTGCAGCCCGGCGGCAGCACCCGCCCCCTAACCGCGGCGGAGCTACTGCGGCTGCTGACCCTGCTACGGACCTTCCGCGGCTTCCTGGAGCGTCACACCTTCGGCGATCGGCTGGAGTCCGTGAGCGGGCTCGACGGACTCGAGGCCCTCGGGCGCTGGCGGGAGGGGCGCGCGGGGGACCTTGCACGCTTCCTCGACGTCGCCGAGGACCTGGGGCTTGCGGGCCTGGGCCGGGCCAACGACCACTTCTTGAGCTTCGGGGCCTACCGCTCCCCGGACGGTCATCTGTTTCCGAGCGGGGTCTGGGATGGGGTCCCCCACGCCCTGGACAGCCGGCTCATCACGGAGGACCCGAGCCACGCCTGGATGGCCGGCGACACCCGGGCCCCGGCCCAGGGGCTGACCCGGCCGGCCCCTGACCGACCGGGGGCCTACACCTGGTGCAAGGCCCCGCGCTACGGCGGCGGGGTGATGGAGACCGGCGCCCTGGCACGGCAGATGGTGGCCGGCCATCCGCTCATCCGCGACCTGGTCGCCCGCTCCGGCGGGAGCGTCCTGGCGCGGGTCCTCTCACGTCTGCTGGAGCTGGCGATCGTGGTCCCCGAGATGGAGCGCTGGGCCCAGGCCCTGAGGCCAGGGGAGCCCTGGTGCCGCACCTGGCAGCACAAGGCGCCGCTGCCAGAGGAGGGGAGCGGGGCCGGACTGGTGGAGGCGGCGCGGGGTGCCCTGGGTCACTGGCTGACCCTGCGCCAGGGCCGCATCGCGGCCTATCAGATCATCGCCCCCACCACCTGGAACTTCTCACCCCGGGACCAGGAAGGCACCCCCGGGGCCCTGGAGCAGGCCCTGGTCGGTGTCGCGGTGGCGGAGGACGAGGACACACCGGTGGCGGTCCAGCACGTGGTGCGCTCCTTCGATCCCTGCATGGTCTGCACGGTCCACTAACCCGGCATGACACCCGTGTCGCCCCGGAGGATGAAAACACGGCTGTCATGCCGGGTTTCCCTCACCCCGGCCCTCTCCCAGAGGGAGAGGGGGATGTGGAGCGCGCTGCGCGCGACTTCCACGGTAACGCCTAAGGGTCCAGTGAATCCATGGTGACCAATGCCCTGCCATTGAGTCGTCCCGAGGCCCCAGAGGACCTCGGCGAGGCCGCCTGGATCGAGGTCATCCAGAAGATGGACGAGGTCTACAACGACCTACTCAAGTACGAGGTGGCCCTGGAGGAGAAGAACGCCGCCCTGGAGGAATCCCAGGGCTTCGTGCTCTCCGTGCTCGCGGCCATGTCCGACCTCCTCCTGGTGTGCGATCGGGAGGGCCGGATCGAGGTGGTGAACGATGCCCTGGTGCGGTTCTCCGGCCGGGGGGCAAACGACCTGGTCGGGGGTTCCCTCCTCGACCTCTTCGCCGACGCCGGGGCCCGCTCCAAGGCCCAGACCCTGCTGCTGACGTCCGAGCCCCGCCAGGTCTCGGACTGCGAGCTGGCCCTGCGGGCCGGCGACGGCACCGCCGTGCCGGTGTCACTCAACTGCACACCCCGCGTCAATCGCCGGGGCGCCCGGGTGGGCATGGTCGTCACCGGGCGCCCCCTGGGCGAGCTGCGCCGGGCCTATCAGGACCTGCGGGAGGCCCACGAGGACCTCAAGCGGACCCAGCAGCAGCTCCTGCACTCGGAGAAGATGGCCTCCCTGGGTCGCCTGGTGGCCGGCGTGGCCCACGAGCTCAACAACCCCATCAGCTTCGTGCTCGGCAACTCCTATGCCCTGGAGCGCTATTCCCAGCGGATCGAGACCTACCTCGCCGCGGTCCACGGGCCAGAGCCCCGGGAGCATCTGGAGCGGCTGCGCCAGGACCTGCGCATCGACCGGCTACTGGAGGACCTACCCCCTCTGATCGAGGGCACCGTGGAGGGGGCCGAGCGCACCCGCGACATCGTGGACAGCCTGAAGCGCTTCTCCGCCCTGGACCGGGACGAGCGTCAGACCTTCAACCTCACCGAGGTCATCGAGCGGTCGGTCCATTGGGTCGCCAAGGCCGCGAGTGACCGGTTCCGGGTCGACCTGAGGCTACCGGAGGGGATCACGGTGGTCGGCTCACCGGGTCAGATGCAGCAGGTCCTAATGAACCTGGTGCAGAACGCCTGGGATGCCACCGCCGACCAGCCGGAGCCGCAGCTCAGGATCACCGCCCGGCGGGCGGGGGACCGCATCGAGGTCTGCTTCCAGGACAACGGGCCCGGCATCGCCCCGGAGCACCTGGCGCACCTGTTTGAGCCCTTCTTCAGCACCAAGGCCGTGGGCAAGGGCACCGGGCTGGGGCTCGCCATCTCCTACGGCATCGTGGAGCGGCATGGCGGGACGCTGACGGCGGCCAACCACCCCGAGGGTGGGGCCCTGTTCCGGCTCACCCTGCCCCTGGCCAGTCCACAGAGCGGGGATAGAGAAGTACCAGCGGACCCTGGATCGTACGAGGGGGCGCTCGTCCGTAAATGAACGCAAGTACACGCAAAAAGAAGGCGTTGCTAGCGTTAGGCGACGCAACCGCCCTGGGAGCGTCCATTGACGCCTAACAAACTAATTTTATTGCATTACTTTGCGCGCACTTGCGGACAATCATCGATTCCCGGTCCAGACGGCTGATCAGAAGAGGTCGTCGACCACCTTGGGGGCCGAGCGCGCGGGCTTCGGCTTGGTGGGGCCCCTGGGCCGGTCGGAGGTGGCGACCTGTTGCTCCGGACCCAAGAGCATGAGCTGGTACTCCTCCATCACCTCCTCGGTCATGGCGTCCTTAGCCTTGGTCAGGGTCCCCCGGTTGCCGTCGATGCGCACCCGCACCATGCCCGGGGGCATCTCGAGGCGGGCCTCCGGCTGGTCCTTGAGTGCCTGCTCCATAAAGCTGGTCCATAGGCTGAGCGCCGCGCGCCCCCCCTCCTCTCCGCGACCCAGCGTGTGGAAGGCATCGAAGCCCATCCAGGCCACCGCCACCAGCTCGGCCTGGTAGCCGCAGAACCAGGAATCGCGGACGTCGTTGGTAGTCCCGGTCTTGCCGGCAATGTCCGTGCGCCCCAGGCGCTTGGCACGGGTACCGGTGCCGCGCTCGATCACGTCCCGGAGCATGGAGGTGATCTGGTAGGCAATCCGCGGGTCGATCACCTGCTCAGCCTGCTCCTCCGGCACGGTCCCGGCGGTGCGGGCCGGCTTGGCATCTCCGAAGCGCCACCAGCAATCCGCGCAGGCGCGGGGCGGGCTGGCGACGAAGATGGGCTGGCCGTCGGCCCCCTCGATACGGGAGATGAAATGGGGCAGTACTTGGTAGCCCCCATTGGCAAAGATCGCATAGGCCTCGGCCATCTTCATGGGGGAGGTCTCGCCGGTGCCCAGGGCCATGGAGAGACCGAGCGGCAGGGCATCCTGCTCGAAGCCGAAGCGCCGGATATAGGCCTGGGCATCCTCCAGCCCAACGCTGTTCAACAGGTTCACGGAGGCCAGGTTGCGGGACAGGGCGAGGGCCTTGCGCATGCGGATGGGGCCCATCTCCTTGTGGTCAAAATTCTTGGGCACCCAGGTCTTGCCCCCCCCCAGGCTGAGCTTGATGGCCTGATCCTTGAGGAGACTCGCTGGGGTCCAACCCTCGTGGAGTGCCGCCGCGTAGACGAAGGGCTTGAAGCTGGAGCCCGGCTGGCGGCGCATGTCCAGCGCCCGGTTGAACTTGCTCTCGTTGAATGAGTAGCCGCTCACCAGGGCACGCACGGCCCCGTCCCGGGGGGAGAGGGCCACCAGGGCGCCGGTGACGGCCGGGATGGAGGAGAGCTCCCAGGCCCCATTTTCGTCCTGGCGCACCCGGATCAGGTCGCCCACCGATAGCACGTCCGAGACCCGACGCGGCTCGGGGCCCTTCCAATTGGCGTTGCGGAACTCCCGCGCCCAGTTCACCTGGGGCAGACCCAGGGTCAGGCTCCGCCCGCCCCCTAGGTACACCTGCGCCTCCTGGCTGCCGGCCTTGGTCACCAGGCCGGGCTCCAGCCCGGAGATGCGCGCCACCCCCTCCAGATAGGCATCCATGTCAACCTCAGACGCGCCCTCCAGGCTTACCTGG
>Ga0209254_10006728_pt1 | contig 10601 bp, 9 predicted proteins | sample FrelakmetDIP11DI_FD_187148 | JGI IMG/M metagenome (GOLD analysis project Ga0209254, IMG submission 187148) | Freshwater lake sediment microbial communities from the University of Notre Dame, USA, for methane emissions studies - DIP11 DI (SPAdes)... | ecosystem: Environmental > Aquatic >... | reverse complement strand
TCGCCAATTCTGAAACGAAACGAGAGACCTCCTTGATCCTTCTTAGCTGATCATCGCTGATGCAATCGATGCCCATCTTCAGTTTGAGATTGGGAATGATGGTACAGAGGTTCGCATTTCCACATCGTTCCCCATAGCCGTTGATGGTTCCCTGGACCTGACGGATTCCTTCTTTCACCGCAACAAGACTGTTGGCAACAGCGAGGCCCGCATCGTTGTGGACGTGGATCCCAAGCGGTTTGGGTATTTCTTTCTTCACCCGCTGGATGATGGATTGGACCTCGAAGGGAAGTGTGCCTCCATTCGTATCGCAGAGCACAATCCAATCTGCTCCAGCGTCCTGGGCCACTCTCAGCGTGGACAAGGCATACTTGGCGTTGTTCTTGAACCCATCGAAGAAGTGTTCCGCATCAAAGAGGACCTCGGAGACGCGACTCTTGAGGTGCCGAATCGATTGATCGATAATCTCAAGGTTCTGATCCAACGTGATGTTAAGAACTTCCAAGGGGTGGATGTCCCAGGACTTCCCAAAAATCGTTACCACCTGGGTCTGGGCTTTGATCAGGGCCTGGAGATTAGGATCTTCCTGAGGGGAGATCCCTGCGCGACAGGTACTTCCAAAGGCAACGATCTTCGCCTGGGAGAGAGGGACGGATTGGATCTCCTGAAAAAATTGGGCATCCCTTGGGTTGGAACCAGGCCATCCTCCTTCGATGTAATGGAACCCTAATTCATCGAGCTTCCGGGCAATCCGGATCTTGTCTTCCACAGAGAAGGCAATGTCTTCGGCCTGGGAACCATCCCGGAGGGTGGTATCATAGATCTTTACGGAATCGGAGTTGTTCAAGAAAATGTTACCTTCTTAAGACCGCCTGTTGCTCACGTCGGTGTCTTTTGGAATAATGGAATAGTGCAATTAACACGGGTTCTTGAATATTGGAATGATGGGGCTAGATTAGTTCTAAGGATACATCGATCATCCAAGTCATAAGCAAACTTCAATGATGAAAAAACAGAGCCTCGTCTTTTCCTTTGATAACCCATGATTCCAGTATTCCATCGTTCCATTTTTTTATTGTTCTTCTGAGATTTCAGGCTCGTCCAGACGGAAGGCATCATGAAGGGCCTGGACCGCCAGCTCGGTATACTTTGCATCGATGATACAGGAGATCTTGATCTCCGACGTCGAGATCATATGGATGTTAATTCCTTCCTTGGCGAAAGCGGTAAACATCTTTGCAGCCACATTCGAGTGGCTTCGCATTCCAACGCCGATGATCGACACCTTTGAGATTTTCTGGTCGGAGATGACCTTTTCCGCGCCGATTGTTTTGAGGTTGTCTTTTACGATCTGAAGGGTCTTGGCAAAATCCGCTTTGGTAACCGTAAAGGCCATATCGGCAAAGCCCTTTGTCGTGCTGGAGGTCTGAATGATCATGTCCACAACGATGTTAGCGTCGGCAAGAGGCTGGAAGAGCTTTGCCGCCACTCCAGGGACGTCAGGGACATGCATGATCTCTATCTTCGCCTCGTTCTTATTGTAGGTGACACCGGATACGACGACCTGTTCCATCTCTTTCTCCTCCATGCAAACGATCGTTCCAGGATTGTCGGTGAACGATGACCGGACGTGAATGGGAACATTGTATTTCTTTGCAAACTCGACAGAACGGATCTGTAACACTTTGGCGCCTAAACTCGCCATCTCAAGCATTTCGTCATAAGAGATCTTGGACAACTTCCGTGCCTGAGGACAGATATTGGGATCTGTGGTATAGACTCCTTCGACATCGGTGTAAATTTCGCAGAAGTCTGCTTTCAAAGCAGCGGCAATGGCAACGGCGGTGGTATCCGACCCTCCACGTCCAAGGGTGGTAATATTATCAGATTCATCCACCCCCTGAAACCCCGCGATGACAACAATCCGTCCCTCCTTAAGGTCGGTTAAGATCTTGTCCGATTCAATGCCCATGATACGGGCCCTTCCAAAGGCGCTGTCGGTGGCAAGCTTGATTTGAAATGCGAGATAGGATTTGGCATCTGTTCCCATGGCCCGGAGGGTCATGGCAAGCAGAGCAATAGACACCTGTTCTCCAGTGGCGACGAGTACATCCAATTCCCTTTCATTGGGTGTCGATGTGATTTGCTTAGCAAGCCGAATCAGTTTGTCTGTCTCGCCGGCCATGGCAGATACAACCACCACGACCTGATTCCCCTGGTTCTTTGTTCGAAGGATCCGGGAAGCAACATTCTTAATCCTTTCCAGGTCTCCGACGGAAGTCCCTCCATACTTTTGAACCACCAAGGCCATGCCTCATCCTCCCTCTGCCTGAGACACCTTTATCGAGTCTTCGACGCTCTCGAATTCTTAGAAACCTCATTCTTCAACAATTTGGCCAAATTGTCCACCCTCCCTTCATATCGAACCCCTTTTCCGATGATCTCGATGGACCGCGTTCGTTCCCCTGTGTGGTAAAGATGAATCCGCAGGACGTCCTCTGGGAGCAAGGAAGGAATCTTGTCAGCCCATTCGATCGCAGTGATGCCTCGGCCCTGAAAGTATTCCTCCAGCCCCAAGTCCTCTGCCTCTCTCTCGGTTCTGAGGCGGAAGAGGTCGACATGAGTGACAGGAACCTTTCCCGGATATTCATGGATGAGTGTAAAGGAAGGACTCGAAATGTAGGAAAATCTTTTGACCCCAGCCCCGGCGGCCAGTCCCTTGATCAGGTGAGTTTTTCCTGTTCCCAATTCACCGACGAGGGCAACCACGTCCCCTGGTCCCAGGAGACGACCGATTCTTTTCCCCAATTCGATGGTTTCATGGCTGCTCTTGGTTCGTACCCGCACGTCTTTCACACAAAAAAGGAACCCTGATCTCGCGTGTCGATCGGCAAGTGCCCCGTCCCGCCTTAGCGGGATAGACGGGGTCCCTGCCTACCGGCCCCGGTCCCGACCGAGGGCGGGGCAGGCAGGAAGGGGCACAATGAAAACGATATTTCCCCTGTGGCCGGGGAGCTTCACATCCAACCCTGGCTATTTCAGATGAGGTGTACAGGATTTAGAGATCCTGACGGTCAGGCTTTGTATTTGAAATCGTCTGGATTGAGATTCTCCAGCCATTCCTGCAGTTGATCTCCATCTTTCTCGAGATCGATGGTTCGCGCTTTTTCGATCACCTGGTCACTGACGAAAATCGGCGCATCAACCGCCAGCGCGATGGCAATGGCATCGCTCGGCCGGGAGTCGATGATGATCTCTTCTTCTCCCCGATGCAAATAGATCAAGGCGTAATACGTATTCTCCTTGAGATCGTTCACCACAATTCTCTTCACCTGGGATTCCAGAGATCCGAGGATATGATGGATGAGGTCATGAGTCATGGGACGCTGGGCCCCGATCTTTTTTAGCTTCATGGCGATGGCATTGGCTTCAAAAGGGCCGATCCAGATGGGGAGACCCCTCTTATTCGCCAGATCCATCAGGAGAACGACGAAGCCATTGGAAGTTGAATCGAAAGTCAAAAACTTCACTTTCATTTCGACGAGCATCCCGTTCTCCTTTCGTTCATCACACTCTCGGCTTAAGCTGCGCTGGCCCAAAACCTCGAGTTCTTCAATCGCCGCCTAACGGAACCTCAGGGAAGCCCCAATCCCTCATCTGGTCGTTGACCTTCTTCAGTTGATTTTTCAGGAACAAACGAATCCGCTCTCGCTGCTGTTCATCGTCCCACTTCGTGTTTAGATACAGGGAACAAAAAGGATATGGACTCTCTTCCATGCGAGCCAACCTTCTAATCTCGCTTTTCATTTCCATAAGGGGATCTCCTTTGGAATGAGCCTCCGAAGCTGGAGGAGAGACGCCATAGGATGGACACAATCTCATCTTAAATGAAGAAAAAAACAAAATCAAACGTAACCCTACCGCTACGCCCGGTATTCCGAAGTTCCGGAAAGAGAGCCATCCTGAAAGGGCCAAGGACAAGGAAGATCAATTTTTTCGCACCTTCTTGAAGGGTTACAGTCAACCCTTCTCTTGAAGGAGGGCGGGAAGCGCCGCGATGAGGTCGGTCGCCACGAGCGATTTTTCTCCCTTTTCCGAAGAGACCCGGTCTCCCGCCAATCCGTGGAGGAAAACGGCCGTCTGGAGAGAAGGAACGATATCAAAGCCTTGACAGAGGAGTCCGCCGATCATTCCGGTGAGAACGTCCCCTGTTCCTCCAGAAGCCATCCCAGGGTTGCCGGTAGGGTTGATGAAGATGTCTCCTTGGGGAGTGGCAATCAAGGTTCGGTATCCCTTGAGCACAAGATAAAGGTGATGAGAGGTGGAGAAGTTTCTGCTGATGCCGATCCGATCTTCCTGAACCTCTTTCGGACCTGACTTGATGAGTTTTCCCATCTCCCCAGGATGAGGTGTTAAGACCAAAGAACGGGTTTTGACAGAAAAGGACTTGGAATCGGTCGAAAGCGCCGTGAGTCCATCCGCATCCACCACGATCGGAAGGGTGACGGTCTTGATCAGTTTTTGGATGAGGGTTTGGGTTTCTTTCACCGTCCCGAGGCCTGGGCCGATGACGACGGCTTTCTTGTTCTCACACAAGCGGAGAATGGGATCCAGGGCCTTCAGACTGAGGGTCTGTTTGGACGTTTCCGGCAAAGGTTCGGTCATCACTTCTGTCAATTTGACCTCCATGATAGGATTGAGGCTCTTGGGGATGCCGAGCGTGACCAACCCCGCGCCCATGCGCAAAGCGGCTTCGCAGGCCATGGCTGCAGCTCCGGTTTTTCCAACCGACCCCGCGAGAACCAAGAGGTGACCGAAATCCCCCTTGTGACTGTCCGGCCGACGAGCGTGAGATAGCCATCGTCTGATCTCTGTCGCCTCAAGAAGATAGGTTTGAACCTTTTCCTCATCCAGCAGCATCTTTGGAAAACCGATATCCACGACTTTTAATTGGCCTGTATGGTCCGGTCCTGGATGGAGAAGGTGCCCCACCTTGGGCAGACCAAAAGTGATGGTGAGAGAGGCTCGGATGGCCGTTCCCAGGGGTTTCCCTGAGTTGGCATCGAGGCCCGATGGGATGTCGATGGAAACGATGGTTCTTCGTAAGGTATTGAGGTGATCGATGACCTCTCGGTAGTAACCTCTGACCTCGGCGTCTAACCCGGTTCCAAAGATCCCGTCGATCAGAAGGTCAAATCGTTCGAGATCCTTCTTGATTTTCTGATAATCCTTGGACGAAGGGAGAGGGAGTATGTCCCCTTTCATCCGCTTGAAGACCTGGTAGTTGGTTTCTGCATCGCCGCGAAGAACCTCGGGATTGGTGAGGAGAAAGACCTTCGGTGAAATCCCCTGATTCAGAAGATACCGGGCGATGACAAAACCATCCCCTCCATTGTTTCCCTTCCCAGCCAAAATGGCGATTCGCCTGTTTGGAAGGTCTGGATAGGTGTTCCAGAGAACCTCCGTGGCCCCTCTCCCAGCGTTCTCCATGAGGACAATCCCTGGAATGTGGTAGGTCTCAATGGCTTTTCGATCCAAGGTCTGCATCTGTTCAGCGGTCGCGACTTTCATGATCCCTTCCTTCCAATATCACATGGGCCACGGCGTATGGAGGCTCGTGGGAAAGAGTGAGAAGAGAGGTCTGGACACGAAGGGTATCCAAAACCTCCCGGGCTTTCCGATAAAGCATAAAAAAAGGTTTCCCCATGGCGTCGTTTTCGACTTCGATGTCAATCCATTGGATCCCATTTCGGAGTCCCCATCCGATCGCTTTGAGGAAGGCCTCTTTGGCTGCAAAGCGGATGGCGAAACACTCTGAGGGTCGCGTCCGCTTGAGGCACCATCCGATTTCCTTTTCGGTAAAGACCCGACGAAGGAAAAGGTTTCCCCAACGGTTCATGGCCCGCTCGATCCGTTCCATGTTCACCAAATCGATTCCCGTTCCAATAATCATAAGAATTCCAGGGTTCGAGGGTTCAAGGGTTCCCGTGACCCCTGTGACCTTGGGCCCCTAAGCCCCTTTCATCGAATCCGCGCGATCATCTCTCGGACCGCCCGGTCGAGGCCGACCAAGATCGCCCGAGCGATGATGCTATTCCTCCACGTTCAACTGTCTTCTCTTCCGAGGTGTTTCTTGATCAAGGCCGCGAGCTCTCGACCCAGTTGATGGAGCGTTGCCTCATTCTCCCCTTCAACCATGATGCGCAAGAGGGGTTCCGTTCCCGAGTAACGAATCAGGAGCCTTCCTGATTGCCCCAGCGACCGTTCGATCGCCTGGATCCGACGCTGAATTTCAGGAATTTCAGAAAGGTTTTTCTTCGCTTTGACCTCCACGTTATAGAGGACCTGAGGAAGGGGTTCCATGGCTTTGGCCAATTCGTCGAGAGGCCTCCCTTTCCTCACGATGATGGCCAATACCTGGAGGGCCGTGAGCACTCCGTCGCAGGTCGTATTGAAATCGAGAAAGATGGTATGACCGGACTGTTCCCCTCCAAGGTTGTAGTTTCCTCGAAGCATCTCTTCAACGACGTAGCGGTCACCCACCTGGGTCCGAACGATCTTTCCTCCCCCCTTTTGGATCGCCTTTTCAAGTCCCATGTTGCTCATGACCGTTGTGACCAAGGTTTGTTTCTTTAATCGCGCCTGGGAGAGCATGTCTAATCCGCAGATGGCTAAGATATGGTCTCCGTCAACCTCTTTTCCGTGACTGTCCACAAAAACAATCCGATCGGCGTCACCATCAAGGGCGATGCCAAGGTCTGCTTCTTTCTCCAATACGAGACGACTGATTACTTGGGGATAGAGCGAGCCACACCCCGCATTGATATTCTCTCCGTCGGGGTCTACGCCAACGGCGATTACTTCAGCCCCAAGCTCTTCGAACACCGTCGGGGCCACACGGTACGCAGCTCCATGGGCACAATCGAGAACGATGCGAAGACCTTCTAAGGTCAGTTCGTTTGGAAACGTGTTCTTGAGAAAGACCACATACCTTCCTACGGCATCGTCAATGCGATGAGCCTTCCCCACTTCGCTGGCCGTAGGACGAAGGAACTGGAGATTGTCGGAGAAGATGAGTTCTTCAATCTGCTTTTCCATCTCATCGGGAAGCTTAAAGCCGTCACGGGAGAAGATCTTGATCCCATTATCGTAGTAAGGATTGTGAGAAGCAGAAATCACTACCCCTGCATTGGCCCTCATGCTGGTGGTGATAAAGGCAATCCCCGGTGTGGGAAGCGGGCCCACTAACATCACATCCGCACCCATGGAACAGACCCCAGAGGCGAGGGCCGTTTCCAACATGTATCCCGAAAGGCGCGTATCCTTGCCAATGACGATTCGATGTTTTCCCTTGACCTCTTTAAAGAGATGCGCAATCGCCCTGCCAAGCTGGATCGCCATTTCGCCCGTCATGGGGTCCACGTTGGCCACGCCCCTGATCCCATCCGTCCCGAACAACTTACGCGTCATTGAACGATACCCCCCGAGTCTCAGACTTCTCCTGCGAGCCGGATCGCATCGGCAACAGCCATCACCTTTTTTGCCGGCAGGACGTCATGACACCGAATGAGGTGAGCTCCATTCAGGACCCCAATGGCAATGGTTGAGAGAGTTCCTTCCAATCGTTGATCGACCTCTGCATTTAAGATCTTTCCGATAAAGCTCTTCCGAGAGGTTCCCAGAAGAATGGGTTTCCCAAGGACACGGAATTCAGAGAGGTGTTTAATGAGAAGAAGGTTGTGTTCGAGTGTTTTCCCGAAACCAATGCCGGGATCAATGACAATTTGGCTCGAATCGACACCTGCCGATTCTGCTTTTTCGATGGACTCTTTTAGGGACAAGAGGATTTCAGAAAAAAGGGACTCGTAGTGGATGTTCTTTTGCATGGTCTCAGGTGTTCCGCGAATGTGCATGAGGATGATGGGAATCTCTTCTTTGGCTGCTACCTCGGCCAGGGCTGGATCACCCTGGAGTCCGCTGATGTCATTGATCATCTCAGCGCCAACGTCGACGGCTCGCTTGGCGACTGCTGACCTGGAGGTATCAATCGAAAGGGGGACCCCTCCGTGTTTCGCAAGACCTTCAATCACCGGAAGTACCCGCCTGAGTTCTTCTTCCAAAGGAGTGAGCTTGGATCCGGGCCGAGTGGACTCTCCTCCGATGTCGATAAGATCCGCACCTTCCTCCATCATCCGCCGTCCATGGGCAATGGCCTTCTCCTTGTCAAAATAGAGTCCCCCATCTGAAAAGGAATCGGGAGTCACGTTCAGAATTCCCATGAGAAGGGCTCGTTTCCCGAGAGGGAGGGTTCGACTCCGAAAACGGAGAGAAAAGTCCTTTCGAGAAAGGTGTTCCAAGGTTTCTCTGAGAGAACGAGCGAGGGGATCGAGCTTAGGATATTGATTCAGCTTAAGGGCAAGTTTCTCGATCTGTTTCTGAGTTCCCATGAGAAGGGTGCCGGTGGATTCAATACCACAGTCGAGACCTCTCTCATCCACGGCAGCGTCTCCCCCCAGCGCAAGCATTTCCTGCTTGAGGAGGTTCGCAGTTCGAGGAGGAATGTCTTCCACTTTCAAGTTAAGATGGAGTGTTTTCCCTTGCATTCGTTCGATCCCCGTCGAATCGACCCCCAGAGCTCCCATCTCTTGAGTCGCTTCCTTTTCATTCGTGATCTGAAGGTATCGAATTAGACTCATCGATTTCGCGAAGGGGGGCCGCGTTAAGACTCAACGGCCTCGCTCTTAATAATCTGATCAATCTGGAAACCGTCCAGGACCTCTTTCTCGAGGAGGGTGTTAGCCAGCCGATGCAGCGTGGCCATGTTGCCATTCAGGATGTTCTTGGCCCTTTCGTAACTCTGAGTGACGATTTCCCTGACCTCGTCGTCGATTAAACGGGCCGTTGCTTCGCTGTAGTCCCGGTGTCTGGCAAATTCCCTTCCGAGAAAGATCTGTTCTTCCTTTTGTCCACAAGCGAGGGGACCGATTTTGTCGCTCATCCCCCACTCGCAGACCATTTTTCTGGCGATTTCCGTGGAGCGTTCAATATCGTTTGCTGCACCGGTGGTCAGGCGCTCCAAAACGAGTTCCTCCGCGGCCCTCCCTCCCATCATGATGGTGATGTTGTTGAGGAGGTAGTCTTTGGGATAGGTGTGCTTCTCGTCGATGGGGAGCTGCTGGGTAATTCCCAGGGAGCGGCCTCTGGGGATGATGGTGACTTTGTGAATGGGATCCGTTCCGGGAATCATGCGGGCAACGAGAGTGTGGCCTGCTTCATGATAGGCAGTGTTCCGGCGCTCTTCATAAGGGATGATCATCGATCTTCGTTCCACGCCCATAATCACTTTATCTTTGGCCTGCTCGAAATCAATCATTTCCACTTTTTCTTTTCCCAAGCGGGCAGCCAGCAACGCCGCCTCATTCACGAGGTTCTCTAAATCCGCGCCGGTAAATCCGGGGGTTCCTCGGGCAAGAACAGCAAGGTCAACCCCATCCGCGAGAGGTGTCCGTCGGGCATGGACGCCTAAGATCTGCTCCCGACCCTTGACGTCGGGGAAGGGAACGACCACCTGTCGGTCGAAGCGACCCGGCCGGAGTAGGGCGGGATCGAGGACGTCTGGCCGGTTGGTGGCAGCGATCAAAATGACTCCGTCGTTCGATTCAAAACCGTCCATCTCCACAAGAAGTTGGTTCAGCGTCTGTTCTCGTTCGTCATGGCCGCCTCCCAAACCCGCTCCTCGATGTCTTCCCACGGCATCGATTTCATCGATAAAAATGATGCAGGGAGCATTCCGTTTGCCTTGGAGAAAGAGGTCTCGAACTCGAGAGGCTCCGACGCCGACAAACATCTCCACGAAATCAGAGCCGCTAATCGTAAAGAACGGGACATCAGCCTCTCCGGCAATGGCTCTGGCCAAGAGGGTTTTCCCTGTTCCTGGAGCTCCAATGAGAAGAACGCCCTTGGGGATCCTCCCACCCAGTTTCGTAAACCTCTTGGGATCTCGCAGAAACGAGATAATCTCCTCCAGTTCGCCTTTGGCCTCGTCAATCCCAGCCACACGTTCAAAGGTGACTCGATGGTGTTCTTTGGTTAAAATCTTTGCTTTGCTTTTTCCAAAGGAGAGAGCCTTTCCGCCACCGACCTGCATTTGCCTCATGAAAAACAGCCACAATCCAACGAGGAGGAGCATGGGGAACCAGTTGATCAAGTAGCTATACCAAGCTTCCCCCTCTTTTTTTGCATTGATGATAACCCGTCTCTCCCTGAGGAGTTTGATCATCTCAGGATCCTCAGGAGCGTAGGTCTTATACGATTTTCCATCTTTTTCTTTCCAGGTGATATTCCTCCCGCGGGTCTCCACTTCATGAACCCGGTCGCTTTCGACGGCCGCAAGAAAATCTGAATAGGTTTTATCGAGGACCGTTGGGCGAGGTTTTGCAAAAAGTTGGAATAAGAGGAGTAGAACAACGAAGATGATTGCCCAAAAAAGTAAATTTTTCATGAGAGAATTCAATTCGTTCTCCTCCAAAGCTCAGATAACGCTCTAATTTAACACAGGTATTTTCATATTTCAATACGCCTTTCCGTTGATAAAGTATTAT
>Ga0209254_10006727_pt1 | contig 10601 bp, 4 predicted proteins | sample FrelakmetDIP11DI_FD_187148 | JGI IMG/M metagenome (GOLD analysis project Ga0209254, IMG submission 187148) | Freshwater lake sediment microbial communities from the University of Notre Dame, USA, for methane emissions studies - DIP11 DI (SPAdes)... | ecosystem: Environmental > Aquatic >... | reverse complement strand
GGAACAGCTTGATCCAGTTGTAGACGCTACGCGGTGCGTCCCCGAGCAATTCCGCAATGTCGTAGGGACTGCGCCCATCAACGGCCAGCAGAACAGCGTTAAGTCGGTGGTCGTATCGCGCTTCGTCACTGCGACGGGTCTCTTTGCGCAAGATTTCCTTCGTCCGCTCTCGCTTCTTGAACTCGATTCGTCTCATACCCATTGCCTCGATATTCTGGTAATGAACTGCAATGGCATGTTACACTAAATTTTATCTATATGCAATTAATTATGACGTTATATATAGTCCACGTAAAGATATTGGCTTTAAGCGTAACGAATTCAAGTTTTCTTTCTCAGGATAATAATCGTCTCATCATCCTTGGAGAGGGAATACTCGATTACGAATGGTATGCGCTGCTTATCCACACAATACCGTAACATCTCATATACATCGCTGGGCTCCCACACATGGTAATGGATACTGTAATCTTGGGTCATTAGCTCGCTAGCACGATTTTCAATTTCCTCGGCTGTAGCGTAGAATCTGCCAAAATGCGGCTCCACAAACTCAGACCATTCGCGGAAATGTGCGAAACGACTATTGGCTGATCCGTCTAGGTGATCATGAATTAAATGATCCAAGCTCGTTCTTTGACGATCCTTGTCAAAAGTGAAGCGCTTATCCGGCAATGCCAAAAATGTCACACCGCCAGGTCGTAATACTCGAAAAAAAGTTTTCAAGGTTGCGATAGGGTCTTCACAATGTTCCAGAAAGTGGTTGGCGATAATAAAGTCTTGACTGTTGTCAGCGAAAGTTAATAGGGTTTCCCCATCATCCACAACATCAACATCAACAAGGTTACATTGGCGCAACTCTGGATATTGCTCGTATAAACTCCACTTATCCATACGATCAACATATCTGACTTTTGCACCAACTGGAACCGGCAATGGGTTGTGGAGCGCACCCACCTCTATGCCGACACCTGTTATAAATGCTGAAGCAATTGTATTGCGCCCCACGTTCATTGCGAGACGGCGAGCATCCAACTTTCGAATCGTTTCCAAGGCGGATTTAGCATTCATTTCAGGGGCTATGAGGCCATGCTCCCAAGGGCCGATGCGTTCAGCGGGGGCGCCTAAATCGAAGCACACTAATGGCAACCCCAAGGCCATGAGCTCCTGGGTTACATAGCTGAAAGTCTCTGGCGAAATCGAGGGCATAAATCCAACGGTGACGCGATATTGTTCCAGCAATTCTGGCAATTTCTCCAGAACATATTTTCCGGTTACCACCACATTGCAGGGAATACGGTCGGCTTCAATCTCGCCGATTACCACTATGCGGGCGGTGGCATCTTCTTTTAGCAGCAGTTCTGCTACGGCGATCACCATGCCAGCGCCTTTATGATTTTTGATTGTGCCTACCACGGCAATTGTCATGGCCGCTCTTTTAGGAATGCGAATAGGGGAGGCGTATCGAATGAGCGGGGTGTGCGGGACAATTTCCACCTGCTCGGGCCGAAGGGGATGGGCGCGTTCCACGAGTCGGCGGGTGCTTTCGGAAAAAAACACCAACTTTTCAGCGCTAGTAATGAGTTCATTCCATGCGGCTCGCCATTCGTGAATGGTGAGTCCTTCTGGAAGCGGAGCGCAAAGATGGGGATTACCCTTGAGACAAGCGGCGCAGTCCTCTAGGTTGGACGGTATGCCGCAAAATGTAGAATTTTTATCCAATAGGTTGAGGCTTGGGCATACAGAAAAGAAATCGTGGAATAGTAATTCCAATGACGCAGCATGTGTGCGTGCTAATGCGACAATCTGTCCGACGACCCAGGGGGCGTCGCCTAAAATGTTTGTCGATGTTCTTGCAGATCCTGTCATCCACGAAATCACTTCATTGATGAGTATTCGGTTCAGACGGGGAAACCGACTATTCTCTAATTCACCAAGATTTTTGGCCGTAAAGCGTAGGCGCGCGCTTCCGTGCATCGCCTCCAATTCCACCAAGCCTAAGCGCTGGTTGTAGGTCGCTAGCAGCACCGCCTGTCCGGCTTGCAAATATCTCTGAATACGTATATTTCGATAATCATTTGCCCCCCCTCCCCACTGGTGGTCGATAATGCACACTGGACAGTTTTTGCTATCGAGGAGAGTACACAACAAGACGCCGTTGGAATTGTTTTCTCCTAGATTGGACAATAGTTCGGTTATTGTCGCCAGATCCGTCATTGGCTGGATTTGCAAAGTATCCGATGCCGATGTGGAATATGCAAAAGCATATATTTTGCGTAAAAGCCCCCTTAGCCCGCCTTGGCGGAAAGATTCCCACGCTCTGGATATATAGTGCAGCGGGCTTTTGTGAGATTTGAGGTATTTTCTTCCAAGGAACATGGGTAGGTCGACAAGTTTGGACCATTTATGCCAGACCTTATTTGTATTTTCCATTGATTGGTTTTTATACCAAACAAGGTAATTCCAAGTTGGATTAGAAAGATCAAGGGGATTGGGAAAAGTCTTCTGCAAATCAGGGCGTAATCGGTACAGTAGCCGCATGTCGTCCGTAATGTGCTCGCCATTGGGGAAGCGCGAGTATTTCCAAGCAAGTTTTCCGAACTCTGCATGACCGAAGGCCATCAGTTTTTCCTCGTACATACTCCACAAATCAAATACAGCGGGCATACCTTTGGCAAAGACTTGTGTCGCAGCATGGCCCGCGCCAGAGTCAAAGCCCGTGAAATGATAAAAGCGCAGGAGTGAATTGTTAGCCATAAAGGTTCCATCCTGTCGGCGGGTGATAGTGCGATCAGTGAGATTCCAGGAGGCAGCGTTGTACCCGGGATCCCGGATGATGTGCAACCTTGAAAAGAATGCCGGAGCCAGGTCACACCAGCGTTGATCGGTGAAAAGGCCGCTCGGAATGTCGTCATAGCAAAAATGATAGAGTCTTTCCTGCCACCAACGGACAAACGCGATCCCCTGTTCCCGCCTGGCTACTCCCACGAAGCCGAGATTGAATACCCCGTGTTGCAGGGAGCAGATTTCGTTATGTGCAACGCTACTTAAATCAGGTTGTGGGGAAAGCTGGTGGGGAGTTAGCAGGATCTCGTATTCATCCAGTAAGACAGCCAGTGGAGAAAGAGAATTGATCACCATAATGTCCGGGTCGAGGTAAATGACTTTTTCATGCCTTTCACGTTCGAGAAAATGGTAAATAGCTGGCCCTTTGGCCGCCGTACAGATCTCAACGACCCGGTGGCGAAAAAGCCAGCTCCAGAAGTTGGGAATAAGCAGCTCTTTGATAGACACCAAACGATCAAAGGGTTCGTTTGACAGATCAAAGTCCTGAGGTGGATCTTCACTAAGGACGAGGCAGAAAGTCCAGTTCGGGTGATTATTCTTAAGTGTAGAACCCAGAATTCTTGCTTTGGGTATGTAGTTGTTGCTACAAGAAGTGAAAACAAGCATAAAACGGTTCCTTGTTAAGCTGAATTAGCCTCGCGAATGAAATTCGTGAAAGTTATCTTGGCAATGGAAGCCTAGCCCAACGGTACCCGGTGATCCCACAGCCAAAGAAAAACAATCGTTCTATGGAATGGGCTAGGGTCTGATCACGTATCTCCGGTAATGTTGGCTCGAAATTTTCAAAGCGCAATTTCATTTCAAGCCAAGGTTCGAGGACGTGACTGCGGCACCAAAACATGGAACCCATAGGAAAATCTATAGGCAGATCAGGATGGATAGCTACGCCAAACCTGGAAAGTAATTGTTCCATGCGAGTATAATTTCCCCCGAAGTGTACGGATTCTCTCCAGAACGAGACGTGGGGACAACAGACCATACCTAACTCTGGCTTATAAGCGAAGGCATGGATGATTCCTTGGACACGTTCCCGAGATCCTGCAAGGGTGTTGAAAAGCATTTGTCGCCAATCGGTTCCGATATTACCAGGAATATGTAAAGATCGTTTGGAGTGCAGCCGCAGAAGGATAGGGTGCTCCCTAATCTTGTCGGCAAAGCCGACTAGGAATGGAGCTATATCCCACCCGCGATTGGGAAGGACGCGGATTTCTGCAGATTCCCCTAGGCCATGTGATTCAAGGATTTTTCTAATATAGACCTTTTTGGATTGTGTATCTGTAGAGATATACACGCACCTTGGCTCAGGCACAAAAACTGCGTGCTGGACCAACTCTTCTGTCAAATCCTCGAAGTAAATATGCAGGAACACCCCAACGGTGCCAATTTTCGCTTTTTCCTCAATCAAAAGCTGGGCAACATTATCTAGACTGCAAGGGATTTCAAGAACGCGAACATCCGGAGGCCAAACCCCTTCCGGTGCAAGTGCACGAGGCGGCACGGGCACGGTTGGCGTTACTCCGATCCGATTGAAATAATTGGCAATCAAATGAATTGGATAGCCAGCATCCGCCAAGACATCCATGCAGTCATCGACAATTGCATGTCTCGCATTTTCCTTGAGCAGTTCCCGTTTAAAGAAAGGGACACCAATATCTATTAGCTGTTTCCAGAAATCATGAGCAAGATTGGTGATGTGATCGTTAATCGGCGGCATGGGCGCATAAACCGCCGGTTGTAGTCCGTTGAGAGCGAGCCACGGGGAAAGTAGTGTTTCGTACCAGATAGCCCTCTTACGATCACCGTCTGGTTGCACCCCTCCCCAGAACCGGCTAAAGGCCTCATGACGTAACGCCGTGCCACGAAAAACGAGGTAATAGCTTTGCAGGTGCGGGGTGCATTCCCGGCTCCCCACGGCTCCCCAAAAATCGCATCTAATCTCTTGCATGGCCGAATGCATACAGGATAGGGAACCCACAGGTGCAAAGATGCTGTCATTGGTAAGTATCAATTCCTTGGCTTCAATCAGAGACGGGAAATATTCCAAAGTTCCCTTCCAAGATGTAAAATCATAACCAGGGCATGTTCGGTAAAGAACCGCGTCCGTAACCTGTATCAAATCTTCTGTGAGCTTTACCGCGTTGTCAGAAATAAGAATAGCCCGGCAGCCAAGTTCCTTGAAATGTGCCAGGTAATGAATCACATATGGATCCACAACACCATCCGGGTCCCAGTGGGCAAGCACGGCCACACGTTGCCCACTAAAAATGGCGCCTGAGCCGTGCTTACACTGCATGCTCTGCAAAATACTGACGTTAGGACCAAGTACTCTAGACCCTACCCCACGGTTTCTACCCCATGTCTTTAGCTCATTAATCTTGAGGCCGGAAACAAGATCCAATGGACTAGCAATTTCTTTTGCCCAATCCTGTTGTATACACAAATCCTGTTTCTCAAGGTTTCTATGATCCAACCCATTTTTTCTAACAGCTTCTTCTGAAGGCAAACAGCCTTCACTTTTACCATATTTTATAAAGTGAAATAGTGGGTTTAACTTAGATCTGGCAACATCAGGATAGTATTTCAAATAAAATGATGTGTTAAAGCTACTGTTTGGATTGCGTTCTTCCATTGCACCAACTCTAATATAGTGCCAAGCAGGATTAATACCATATTGGGCGACATCTAAATTGGTCTTTAGATAGTATTCTTTATCAAAAAGCTTCTCATTTCGAATAACAATATACTCATGAAATTGCTTGAAAGGGTAAATAGAAAGGTGCTTTAAAGAATCAATAACTACATCACATAATATCCATAGGATTGTCCCCTTTATCTTTCGTAGCCTGCGAAGAGGTTTGGTAATCTTCCAAGAGATCGAATTTAAAATACCAGTTATCTGCTGATCATAGTTGGTCTTAGCTCGGGTGAGAGTGGCGATTTGCATATCACGATCGGCCACACCTTCGTTAAGGCTAGCTATCTGCCCTTCCCTTTCGGCTACCGCTTGGCTAAGACTCGCGATCCGGCCCTCTCCCTCCGCCACCGCTTGGCTAAGACTCGTGATCTGCCCTTCCCTTTCGGCTACCGCTTGGCTAAGACTCGCGATCCGGCCCTCTCCCTCCGCCACCGCCTGGTTAAGACTCGTGATCTGCCCATCCCGCTCCGCTACCGCCTGGTTAAGACTCGTGATCTGCCCCTCCCTCTCAGCTACCGTTTGGCTGAGGCTGGCGATCTGCCCATCCCGCTCCGCGGCGATACCGTGCTGATAATGGAAGCCCCTATACAACTCGCACATATCCAGTGGATGCTTTTTGAATATATTCACAAGTGACTCACCACATTCCTTGGGGTTTCTATCCCAAAGTCCGCTAATCGTGGTGATTTTACCATCACGCTGATACCGAAAATAATTTCCGGTAATCAGTTTGACGTGGTACGGAGGCTCTGCAAGTGCAAGACGTTTGATATAGTCATAGTCTATCAAAATATTAAGGCTTTCATCGTAAAGCCCTACCATATCGGAAAGACCCTTTGTGTGCAAAATCTGCTTATGATTGATCTGATTGGAAAACTTTAGACTGAAATAATCGACATCAGCTGTGTTTTCTATATATTGGTTTAGTACGTTCCCAGAGTTTTCATCAACAATTGTAAGATAGGTGTCTGAAAACGTGAAGGCCTTGTTGTTTAATCGGGCCGCCCTAACAAGTACTTCCAAATGGTTTGGAAAGACAATGTCGTCATCATCCAAGTATGTAATGCATCCAACGTCAATCAGTTCTAGCCCGCGATTTAATGCAGCCGCTTTGCCTGCATGCCCAAAGCAGTGGTAGTGAATACGGTCATCTCGAAAGCTTCTCACGATATCGCTGACATCTTCACCACCGTCGTTAATTACCAGTAATTTCCAGTTTGCGTAGGTTTGTTGGACTATGGAATCAATCGCCCTGCGAATCAGATGCGACCGATTATAAGTCGGCATCAGAATGTTTACTACAGGCAGATCATCGACTACTTCACTTCCCTGTTTTACGTTAGGTGTAAACGCGCAAAGCAGCCATTTTTTGAAACTCATCTCATACCAAATGATATCATCTGCGTACTGCTCAATCTCGGTCGCGAGTGTTTCCTTGGTGAATAAGCGGATATGCCCTGGCCAAGGCACCTCCAGTGTATCTGGAACCGAGACCACAATTCGTCCCCCTGGCTTCAGGACCCTTATCGCTTCGCTGATGTATTGCCTACTGCTGGTTACATGCTCCATCACTTCAGGAAAGATAACGCAATCAAATGTGTTGTCTGGAAAATCAAGTTTTGTCGCATCCATTACGAGAAATCGAGTGCGGTCAACAACGTTTTCCTTCTCTGCGTGGCTTTTTGCTTGGTGAATACCAGTATTGCTTATATCAATCCCGGTAACGCGAAAGCCCAGTTTTGCCAAGAACACTGATAAATCACCATTGCCGCAAGCCACCTCAAGGATCTTATTGCCCTTAATTGCGATGCTAGTCAGATTGAACCGATCTGTTTCCGTCTGATGTCTCTGATGGGTTTCACACCATTTCCATTGATCAATGTCTAACACTCTCGCTTTATCTTCCAAATGTTTTTTGTGTTCGCTCATGACCGATTGAACAATCATGTCGGTTCTTGCCGTCTTTTGTGCTCGTGCAAAGCACCACAAAAAGCTTTCGTCGGCTTCTTGCAAAATCTGTCCGTCCTTATCGAAAAAAGCCACTTTTAATGCAAAGAAAGCACACAATTCGATAAAAGAAGAAACTGTAACAGGGTTGATGTGCTCGATAGTTTTTTCCGAACTATTAGGGAAACAAGCCGCAAACCCAGTTTTGGTAACGCGTAATATCTCTGCTAGTGCAAGCTTCGCATCACGAAAGTGCTCCAAGACATCGCCGATTATCGCGGCATCAAAGTGTGCATCCCCAAAAGGAATATTCTCAGCAAAGCCGTGTATGAATTTCAGATGAGGTCTTTGTTCCAATCCCCTTAGGATATTTGGGACAGAAATATCAAGGCCGACACCATATATTCCTCGTTTGTAGAGCTCATCCATATGCGCGCCATTTGCGCACCCAACATCAAGAAAGTACTCACCATCTCGGATAAGATTGATCAACCCAAACAAACGTTCTTTGCGCTCTGTTAATAAGAAATGAGCCACATCGACGGATTCGTAAGTATTAGAATAAAAAGATAACACTTCTTCGTCGGACGATGCTGAAAGAACTCTTGTTGCAGCAGAATCCTTTGGCAAGGAATTAATTAAGATGCTGCGGTTAATGTAAGTTGCAACTTGTGAGGACACAAACTTTTCCTTCCTACCTTCAATCGCCATGATCTATGCAAATAATGTCACAGTCGTTTTCGATGTAAACTCTGTCCCATAGTTTCATGTCATGTTCTTCAACCTTAAAGAAGTACACATTTTCGACAAAATCGTAATATTTTGAGCCGCGATTCTTTATGACAGGAAAAGAAACAACGACGCTGATATTGTAGTTGTCTTCAACCAAGGGTAATCGCGTTTTAAATTCTATGATGAATTTGCTTCCACATGTGCCGGATATCATACCTCTGTTTTCTCTGATAATACCTGAACCCAGCGTTTCAATATTTTTGGAGTCCCGGATGTGGTAATCAACTGTTGCAACCACATCGGAATAAAATTCGATATGAATACGCAACGTTACCAATTGATTAAACTTTGCAGACGTCACTGGCTGTTTGCGTTCATCTAACAATTGGACCCCACATAGACGTACTTCGCCAGTACCTTGTCGAAAAATTCTTACTCTCTCATCAAGTGTCGGGTCTCTGAAGAATAGGTCTGTGGAGATGGTGCGAAAATTGTTTACTATATCATACTCAGTGTTATGAGCACTAACATGTTTCAACAGCTCGATCCTTTCAGCGTTCAATGATTCTCGTAAATCAAAAAGATAGTTGTCTGTTATTCGCTCAGCAGCGCCCTGCGCCTTAATGCTGCCTTTCTCAAGGTAAATACAACTCCGACAAAATCTCTTAACGGATCCTATATCATGTGAAACAAACAGGATGCTGCAGCCGGCGTTCATGATACGCTTCATTCTACTCATGCATTTTGACTGGAAAGCGGCGTCACCAACTGACAAGGCCTCATCAACAATCAGGATGCCGGGCTCAACTGCGGTCTGCACCGCAAACGCGAGCCGGACATACATCCCGCTGGAATAAGTTTTTATCGGCTGCTCTATAAAATCACCAATATCGGCAAAGGAAGCAATATCATCAAATTTATCATCTATCTCCTGCCGGCTTAGCCCGAAGATTGCGCCATTCGTATAAACATTTTCGCGCCCGGTAAATTCGGGATTGAATCCTGAGCCAAGCTCCAGCAGGGCGGCAATGCGCCCATTCGTTTGAATGCTGCCACTGGTTGGATTGAGCGTGCTGCAGATCATCTGCAGAAGCGTAGACTTTCCGCTGCCATTTCGCCCTATGATGCCTAATGTTTCGCCTTTTTTGACTTCAAAGGAAACGTTCTTCAGTGCCCAGAACTCCCGGAAGTACTCTTTGGACTGTTTTCTGGCAAGCCTCTGTAAGCGTGGATAGATCGACTGTTTGAGGCGATCATGCGGCTTGTTGTAAATCTGGTAACACTTGCTGAGGTTTTCTACCTTAACAGCGATTTCAGAGTACATCAGCAAACCCCCTCCGTGTCTTCTGAAACCAGGCAAAACCGAGCCACGCGACCAATGCGGCAGCCAGTAGATAGACAGACAGAAAAATCATATCCGGCACTTTACCCCACAACAGCACGTCTCGGACCTGTTCGATCGCGGGTGCAAGGGGGTTAAACAGCACCAGGTCGCGGTACTCTTCCGGCAGTGCGCTGGCGGGGTAAAAAATGGGCGAAAGAAACAGCAGCACCGTGGTTACAATGCCGATAAACTGGGAGATATCGCGCAAATAGACGGCCAACGATGCTAGTCCCCAGCTTAGCCCCATGATAAATAGCAGTAATGGGAAGATGACCAGGGGCAACAGGAATAGAGTGGCGTGCGGGAGGCCGAAAAGGACGAGGTAAGCGATTAACCATACGCCAAGACTAATCAGGGCATGGAACATGGCGGAACCCAAAGCCACCCAGGGAAGTATCTCCAAGGGGAACACCACTTTCTTAACGTAGTTGACATTGGAAAGAATCAAGCCAGGAGCCCGATTGACGCATTCTGCAAACAGGTTGAACACGATCAGCCCTGTGAAAAGCACCAGGGCAAATTCTGTTTTTGAATCACTACCTGCATTCCAGCGCGCCTTAAACACAATGCTGAAGACAAATGTGTAGACCACCAGCATTAATACGGGGTTAAAAAATGACCAGAGAATTCCCATGAAGGAGCCACGATAGCGCCCCACGACCTCGCGTTTGACCAGTGTCTTGACCAAGTCACGATTACGCCAAAGGCTGGCGACCATTTCTTGTGGTAAGATTGAGAAGTGTTGCATCAGGCAAACACCTCAGCATGGCTCAAAGACAGTCCTTGCGCGTCTTTGCCCGACAGCGCAGGCAGGCCTTTGATGGGCCAACGGACGTTGAGCGTGGACTCGTCCCATTAAGTTCAAACGATCCCATGACGGAAAGGAGCCATGCAACTCATGCAGAAGTGTCCCCCTCCTTTTCATATCTGATGCCAAACATGCACTCAAGCATATCCTCAAGGCTATCTTGCCACGGCCTAATTCTGATGCCAAAACAC
>Ga0209254_10006726_pt1 | contig 10603 bp, 8 predicted proteins | sample FrelakmetDIP11DI_FD_187148 | JGI IMG/M metagenome (GOLD analysis project Ga0209254, IMG submission 187148) | Freshwater lake sediment microbial communities from the University of Notre Dame, USA, for methane emissions studies - DIP11 DI (SPAdes)... | ecosystem: Environmental > Aquatic >... | reverse complement strand
CCGTACCGGGACCATTTTGTCCCGCGGCGCGACGTGCGCTCGAGTGTGCCGGGAGTCCCGATGAAGACAGCCGTCCGCCGTGTCCTGCTTTTGAGCGCCCTCCTGTCGCCGGGGGCCCTTTATGCGCTGGGCCTTGGGGAGATCAGGCTCAACTCGGCGCTCAACCAGCCGTTCGACGCAGAGATCGAGCTGGTTTCCGCGGCCCAGGAGGACCTCGCGGCGTTGCGGGCTTCGCTCGCCTCGGGAGACACCTTCCAGCGCTACGGCCTCGACAAGCCCGCCTACCTGTCCGATTTCACCTTCCGCGTCGTCAGCTCCGGCGGCCGCGATGTGCTCAAGGTGACGTCACCCCGGCCCGTCACCGAGCCGTTCGTCACGCTGCTGGTCGAAGCGAACTGGCCGCGCGGCCGCCTGCTGCGCGAGTACACCGTGCTGCTCGACCCGCCGGTGTTCGCGCCGGCTCCTGAGGCTGCCGCGGCTCCGGTGGCCGCGCCGCGCGCAACGACTCCGTCGCCCGCCCCGCGTCCGGCCCCGGTCGAGGCGCCGGCACCCGAAGCGGCCCCGGCGCCGAGCGCCCCGCGCCCGGGCCGGCCCACCGCAGCTGTCTCGGCCGAGCCCGGTTCGACCTATCGCGTGCGGCAGAACGACACCCTGTGGAAACTCGCGAGCGCCGCGTACCCCGGCGGGCGTGCCGACGTCAATCGCGCCATGGTCGCGATTTACCAGGCGAATCCGGCTGCGTTCGGCGGCAACATCAATGTGCTGCGCGCGGGCAGCAACCTGCGCATGCCGTCGAGCGGCGACGTCTCGGCGATTTCCGCGTCCGCGGCCGCGGAGGAGGTCGCGCGCCAGTACCGCCTTTGGCAGCAGGGCGTGCCGGACACGGCCGGACCTGCCGCCGACGTCGGCCGGCTGCGGCTCGTGACGCCGGAGCAGGGCAGCGCGGCGCCATCCACGGCCACCACCGCGCCCGCGGTTGCGGCCGGCTCGACGGATGCCATGCAGAGTCGCGTGCAGCAGCTCGAACAGGAGCTTGCCGAGGCGCGGCGCCTGCTCGAGGTGCGCAACGCCGAGCTTGCGACGCTGCAGGGTGGTGCCGCTGCACCGGCCCAACCAGGGGCGCCGACCGAAGGCGCTGCGCCTGCGGAATCTACCGCCCCTGAAGCCGGTGGCGAGGCAGCGCCTGCGACCGCCGAGACTCCGGCAGCCACTGCGGCGCCGCAGCCTCAGCCGGAGGCCAAGCCGGAGCCGCAGCGCGACGCCAGGGCCGCGGAGCCGCAACCGACACTGTTCGACCGGCTGCGTGAGTTCTGGTGGATTCCGCTCGGCCTGCTGCTCGCGGCACTGGGATTGATTGCGTTCCTGCGCAACCGGCGTGCGTCCGGTTCCGTCGAGGCAGACCTCGAGGCCGCGCTCGGCCGCAAGGCCGACGATCTGCGGACGCGGCAGAGCACCCCGCCGCCATCGCGTGAATCGTCTTTCGTTGTCGAAGAGCGCGGGGCGGCCGAGCCGGTCGCTGCCCTGGTGACCCCGGCCGTGGTGCCGAAGGCGCCAGAGCCATCGCGCAAGCCGGTGTCCATCGAGGACACCCTGTCGGGCGAAGGGCCCGTCAGCATCGAGGCGGGTGACCCGCTGGCCGAGGCGGACTTCCACATGGCCTACGGCCTGTACGACCAGGCCGCCGACCTGGTGCAGGTGGCAGCGAAGCGCGAGCCGCAGCGCCGCGACCTCAAGCTCAAGCTGCTCGAGATCTTCTTCGTCTGGGGCAATCGCGACCGCTTCCTCGAGGTGGCGCGCGAGATGAATGCGTCGCGCAAGGACGCGCAACCGGGCGAGTGGGACAAGATCCTGATCATGGGCCGCCAGCTCGCATCCGACGATCCGCTGTTTGCGGGCGCGGGGACCCCGACCGTGACCGCCGGCCTCGACATGGAACTGCACGGCGCCGACGCGGCGATGGACTTCGAGCTGCCGGAACTGGGCACCGAGGCTCGACCGGACCTCGACCTCTCGGTGCGTGACAACGAGTCGTCCGCTGCGGGCGGTGGGCTCGACTTCATCCTCGACGAACCGGTGCGCGGCGCAGAGGAGGATGCTTCCCTGGCGCCCACTGTCGAGACGCCGCGGATCAAGACAGCAGCCACCGAAGATCCGACCACCGAGCTGCCGATCGAGGACCTCGGCATCGACGTCGGCGACCTCGCCGGCCTCGACGAACTGGCCGAGACCGACCTCGACGTAACCCAGCGCCGGCGGGCGGTGGTGGACGACACCGTCGAGCGCCCGAACCTGGGTCGTGCCGAAGCCGACGCCGATGACCTGCTCAGCTCGACCAGCATCCTGTCCGGCGCCACAATCACGCAGCTCGCCGGCGAACCCGACGCGGGCGTGGTAGACCTCTCCGAGGTCACTGGCGAGCTGCCGGCGCTCGAGGCCGGCAAGCTCGAGATGACCGGCGTGCACCGGGCACCCGATTTTGGCATCGAAGGCGAGGCGGCGACCATGAGCGAGGTCGGCACCAAGCTCGACCTGGCCCGCGCCTACATCGACATGGGCGATCCCGAGGGCGCGCGCAGCATCCTCGACGAGGTCATCAAGGAAGGCAGCCCCGTGCAGCGCAAGGAGGCAGAGCGGCTCCTGGCCGGCCTGCCCTGAGCGGCCGGCCGCGACCGCCAGATGCCGCGGATCGCGCTCGGCATCGAGTACGACGGATCGGCCTACGCAGGCTGGCAACAGCAGGCGCACGCGCGCGGTGTGCAGGGAGAGTTGGAGCATGCCCTGTCGGGTATCGCCGGGCACCCGGTGAACCTGACGGCGGCCGGGCGCACCGACGCCGGCGTGCACGCGCTGCTGCAGGTCGCGCACTTCGATTCCGATACGGCCCGTCCCGAGCACGCCTGGGCGCTCGGCGGCACGGCCGAAACCGCTGCCGACGTGACGATCCTCTGGGCACGCAGCGTGCCGGCGCATTTCCATGCGCGCTACTCGGCGCTGTCGCGCAGCTACCGCTACCGCATCCTCAACCGGCGCATGCGTCCGGCGCTCGACCGCCTGCGCGTCTGCTGGGCGCGCCGGCCGCTCGACGCAGACCTCATGCACCGTGCCGCGCAGCAGCTGCTCGGCGAGCGGGACTTCAGCGCGTTCCGGGCCGCGGAGTGCCAGTCCAGGACGCCGCTGCGTCGGCTGGTCGAGGCGGCGGTCGAGCGCCGCGGCGATACGGTCGAGATCAGCGTGCGGGCCAACGCCTTCCTGCACCACATGGTGCGCAACATCGCCGGCTCACTGCTGCTCGTGGGTAGTGGCGACCGCCCGGAGGCGTGGCTCGGTGAGGTGCTCGCCGCGCGCGACCGCACGCTGGCTGGGCCAACGGCGCCGCCGCAAGGGCTGTATTTCTCCGGGGTCGAGTATCCGGCCGAGTTCGGCCTGCCATCGATGGCGCAGGCTTCCGGTAGACTCGGCGCCGGTCCCCCGTGAGAGCCGCCGTGACCTGGTTCGAGAAAATCATGCCGTCACGCATCAAGACCGAACGCCGCTCGCGCTCGGTCCCGGAAGGGCTGTGGGTCAAGTGCCCCGCCTGCGACGCCGTGCTGTACCGGGCCGAGCTCGAGCGCAACCTGCAGGTGTGCCCGAAGTGCACGCATCACATGCGCATCGGTGCGCGCGACCGGCTGGTGCGTTTCCTCGACCCCGAGTCGCAGCAGGAACTCGCGATCGACGTCGAGCCCGAGGATCCGCTCAAGTTCCGCGACAGCAAGAAGTACCGTGACCGCCTGACCGCCGCGCAGAAGCAGACCGGCGAGCGTGACGCGCTGGTCGCCATGGCGGGGCGGCTCGAAGGCCTCGAGGTGGTCGCCTGCGCCTTCGAGTTCAGGTTCCTCGGCGGCTCGATGGGCTCGGTGGTCGGCGAACGCTTCGTGCGGGCGGCCGAGTTCTGCATCGAGCAGCGGCGCCCGTTGGTGTGCTTCGCCTCGAGCGGTGGCGCGCGCATGCAGGAAGGCCTGCTGTCGCTGATGCAGATGAGCAAGACCAGCGCGGTGCTGGCGCGGCTCGCCGCTGCGCGGCTGCCGTTCATTTCCGTGCTCACCGACCCGACCACCGGTGGCGTCTCGGCCAGCCTGGCCATGCTCGGCGACCTGAACATCGCCGAGCCGCGGGCGCTGATCGGCTTCGCCGGGCCGCGCGTCATCGAGCAGACGGTGCGCGAGACGCTACCGGAGGGCTTCCAGCGCAGCGAGTTCCTGCTCGAGCACGGCGCGATCGATGCCATCGTCGATCGGCGCGAACTGCGGTCGCGCATCGCCACCGCGTTGCGGCTGCTGATGCACCAGGCCGCGCCCGAGAGGCCCGCCGAGCCGGCCTGACATGCCGCGCCCGGCTGGTTTCACGCGCCTCGAGCAGTGGCTCGAGTGGCAGCAGGCGGCGCATCCCCAGGCCATCGACCTCGGGCTTGACCGTGTCGCGCGCGTACTCGCCCGCACCGGATGGGCCGGTGCCCGGCAGCCGGTGGTGACGGTCGGCGGTACGAACGGCAAGGGCTCCTGCGTGGCGTTGCTCGAAGCGCTGCTGCGCGCCGGCGGTCATCGCGTCGCCACGTTCACTTCGCCGCACCTGTGCGACTACCGCGAGCGCATCCGCGTCGATGGCGAGTGGGTGTCCGACGCCTCGCTGCTCGCGGCCTTCGAGCGCATCGCCGCTGCGCTGGGCAGGGACTCGCTCACCTTCTTCGAGTTCAACACGCTGGCTGCGCTGCTGGTATTCGAGACCGCGGCGCCCGACGTGCTGCTGCTCGAGGTTGGGCTCGGCGGGCGACTGGACGCCGTCAATGTGGTCGACGCTGACGTCGCGGTGGTCGTGTCGGTCGCGCTCGACCACATGGAATATCTCGGGCCCGACGTCGAATCCATCGGTCGCGAGAAGGCGGGGATCTTTCGCGCCGGACGCGCCGCCATCTGCGGCATGCCGGATCCACCGCAATCGTTGCTCGAGACGGCTGCAACGGTCGGCGCGCGCCTCAGCGTGCGCGGCCGCGAGTTCCGCGGCCTGCCACGCGCTGACGGCCGGTGGGATTACCGCGACGCGCGCGGCGTGCTGGAGGCGCTGCCGGCGCCGGCGCTCGAGGGCGTCGCGCAGGTGGGCAACGCCGCCACCGCGCTCGCTGCTGTACGCGAACTGTCGGCACAGCTGCCCCTGTCGCGCGCTGCGATCGAGCAGGGCCTCGGCGCCGCGCGCCTGCCGGGCCGCTTCCAGCGCCGTGTCGATGCGGCCGGCGTCGAATGGGTGTTGGACGTGGCGCACAATCCGGCGGCGGCCGAGGTACTTGCGGCCAATCTCGCGCATTACCCGGCGTCCGGTCGGACGCTGGCGGTCTGCGGCATGCTGGGCGACAAGGAGGTCGAAGCGGTGATCGCAACGCTCGCGGAACGAGTGGACCAATGGATCGCGGCGACCACCGACGGGCCGCGCGGCCTCGACGATCGGACCCTCGCCGCGCGCGCCGCTGCGGCGGGCATCAAGATGGCGACGGGCGGCAGCGTGCGCGAGGCGATGCAGCTCGCGTCGCGCGCGGCGCGGCCGGGCGACCGCGTGGTCGTGTTCGGATCGTTCCATACCGTCGGCCCGGCGCTGTCCTGCGTATAATTGCGACCCCATGGACCAAGTTCTCAAGGCCCGGCTGATCGGTGCGGCTGTGCTGGTCGCGATTGCCGTGCTGCTGATTCCGGAGTTGCTGTCCGGTCGCAAGTCGGCGGAGCCGGTGGCCGAGCAGGCCGGTCCCCGCGGCAGCCGCACGTTCACGATCGAACTGGGCGGTGGAGCGGGGCAATCTGTCCGCACTCCCACGACGGTCACGACGGCGCCGGACCCGCTGCCGAGCGTCCCACCGCCGTCCGCGACGGTCGCAGCGCCGATTGCCGAGCCCGCGGCCGCGCCGGTCGAACGCGAGCCGCTGCCGACAGTCGCGCCGACCGTGGCCAAGCCGACTCCCACGCCGGCCAGTGCGCCGAGCCGCGGCGGCTGGGCCGTCCAGGTCGGTGCGTTCGGCAGCGCGGACACCGCTGCGAAGCTGGTCCGGGACCTGTCGGGCGCGGGATATCGAGCGTTCGTCTCCCCGGTGGCGCGCGGCGGCAAGACGCTGCACCGTGTGCGCGTCGGCCCTGAGGCCGACAAGGGTAATGCGGAGCAGCTGGCGGGGCGGCTCAAGGCTCGCGGCCTGCCGGCCATCGTCGTCCAGAACGAATGACGGCGCTCTGCTAAAATCCGGGTCCTCGCCGCGCCGGAGCCCGGATCGCCAACCCATGACTCCAATGGACTATATCGTCGCCGCGGCAGTCCTGCTGTCGTTGCTGTTTGGTGCGGTGCGCGGCTTCCTGCGCGAGTCCGTGGCGTTGCTCGGCTGGCTGGTCGGCCTGTGGCTCGCCTGGCGCTACGCGTACGTGGTCGAGCCGTTCCTCGGCGGCGCGATCGCCGACACCGAGCTGCAATCGTGGCTGGCCCGCGTACTGGTGCTGATGGCGGTGGTGATCGCCAGCTGGCTGCTCGGCGCCATGCTCAGCTGGCTGGTGCAGCGCTCGGGTCTCACGCTTGGGGTGGATCGGTTGCTCGGCGGACTGTTCGGGCTGGTGCGCGGCGCCGTGATCGTCGGCTTCGCCGTCATGCTCGGCCAGGCGGCCGAGCTGCAGGACGAGCCCTGGTGGCGTGAGTCGAAGCTGATGCCGGTCGCGGTCGACATGGCGGCGATCCTGCGCGGCTACGTGGAGACCGGGCGCAAGTACGTGTCGGACAACCCTTCGGACGTGTGAGGCGCAGGCAATGTGCGGCATCGTCGGCATCGTCGGCTTCAGCGCGGTCAATCAGCAGATCTACGACGCCCTGACCGTGCTGCAGCACCGCGGCCAGGATGCGGCGGGCATCATGACCGCACACGAAGGCGGGCTGTTCCTGCGCAAGGACAACGGCCTGGTGCGGGACGTTTTCCAGCAGCGGCACATGCTGCAGCTCAAGGGTAACGTCGGCATCGGCCATGCGCGCTACCCGACGGCCGGCTGCGACAGCTCGGCCGAGGCCCAGCCGTTCTACGTCAACTCGCCCTACGGCATCTGCCTTGCGCACAACGGCAACCTGACCAATGCGCGCGAGCTGGCGGACGTGTTGATCCGCGAGGACCGGCGCCACCTCAACACCTCGTCGGACTCCGAGGTGCTGCTCAACGTGCTGGCGAGCGAGCTGCAGCGCTTCGGCACGCCGCGCGCCTCCGCCTCCGACATCTTCGCCGCGGTGAGCTCGGTTTACCGACGCATCCGCGGCGGCTTCGCGGTGGTCGCGATGGTGCTCGGCCATGGCGTGCTCGGCTTCCGCGACCCGAACGGCATCCGCCCGCTGGTGATCGGCATTCGCGAGACGCCGAAGGGCCGCGAGCACATGCTGGCGTCGGAGAGCGTGGCACTCGACCAGGCCGGCTACGAGCTGCTGCGCGACGTCGGCCCCGGCGAGGCCGTGTTCATCGACGAGCAGGGCCGGCTGCACTCGCAGCAGTGCGCCCCGTCGGCGCGCCACGCGCCCTGCATCTTCGAATACGTGTACTTTGCGCGGCCCGACTCGATCATCGACAACATCTCGGTCTACAAGGCTCGCCTGCGCATGGGCGAGTTGCTCGCCGAGAAGATCAAGCGCGAGCGCCCCGAGCACGACATCGACGTGGTGATCCCGATTCCCGACACCAGCCGCACCAGCGCGCTGCAGGTCGCGCAGCTGCTCGGCGTGAAGTACCGCGAGGGCTTCATCAAGAACCGCTATATCGGCCGCACGTTCATCATGCCGGGGCAGGAGCAGCGCGCGAAGTCGGTGCGCAGCAAGCTCAACGCCATCGACCTCGAGTTCCGCGGCAAGAACGTGCTGCTGGTGGACGACTCGATCGTGCGCGGCACCACCTCGGCGCAGATCATCGACGTGGCGCGCGAGGCCGGCGCGAAGGCGGTGTATTTCGCCTCCGCCGCGCCGCCGGTGCGCTACCCGAACGTCTACGGCATCGACATGCCCGCCGCGTCGGAGCTGGTGGCGGCCGGGCGGACCGAGGCCGAGGTGGCGCGGGTCATCGGCGCCGACTGGCTGATCTACCAGGACCTGCCGGACCTCGTGCGCGCCGTGCAGCACCACGACTCGCAGGTCACCGAGTTCGACACCTCGTGCTTCTCCGGCGAATACGTCACCGGCGACGTCACGCCGGAATATCTCGCAAGGCTGCAGGCGGAGCGGTCCGACCTCGCCAAAGCCCAGCGCAGCTCGGCGGGCTCCGGCCGCGGCTCGCTCAAGGTGGTCGGCGGGCCCTGAGCCGCCGCCCCAATAGCCCACGGTGACGCTCAAGGTCCTGATCATCAGTGACCGGCCGGATTACCGGCAGCTGCTCGCCCATCACGTCACGCTGGAGTGGCCCGAGGCCCTGCCGGCCGAGTACGAGCCCGCCTCACGGGGCCGCCTGCAGCCGGGCTTCACCGGTGCCGCCTACGATGTCGTGCTGCTCGACCACGAAGTGCAGGGCGGGCGCGGTGTGGAATGGCTCGACGACCTGAGCGAGCGTCCTGATTTTCCGCCGATCGTGCTGTTCGGCGAGATCGCCGAGGGGCCGGGACTCGAGCGCACCCGCAAGGCCGGGGCGAGCCACGTGCTGGCGCGCGGCGAGTTCGAGCACGCCGAACTGGTGGCGCTGCTGCGACGCGTGCTGGCCAGCCGCCATAACGTGCTCGCCGACACCTCGCGTGCCGCGCGCGAGCCGCCGGCGCCCGACCGCTTCGGCTCGGTGCGGGTGCGCGGCCACCGTTGCCTGCGGCGGCTTGCTGTCGGTGGTTCGTCGAGCGTATTCCTCGCGGAGCACGAGCGGACCGGCCAGCAGCGCGTGCTCAAGATCTTCCGCCAGGTGCCGGACGTGGTGGAGGGCGGCTCCACCTTCGAGCGCTTCCTGCGTGAGTACGAGCTGGTTGCGCACCTCGAGCACCCGAACATCGCGCGCATCTACGACATCGGCGCGGCCGACGACCACCTGTTCCTGGCCATGGAGTACTTCCCGGGCGGCGACCTGCGCTCGCGCATGCGCGAGCCGTTACCGTGGCGCGTGGCACTCGGCTACCTGCGCCAGCTGGCCGCCGCGCTTGGCGCGCTGCACGAGATCGGCGTGCTGCATCGTGACGTCAAGCCGGGCAACGTGCTGCTGCGCGACGATGGCAGCCTCGCGTTCATCGACTTTGGCCTGGCGCGGCAACTCGGGCTGGAGAGCGACATCACGGGCGAGGGCGCCATCTTCGGCACGCCGCACTACATGAGCCCCGAGCAGGGCCACGGCCAGCCGCTCGACGAGCGCAGCGACCTCTACAGCCTCGGCGTCGTGCTGCACGAGATGCTCACGGGGCGCAAGCCGTACGTGGCGGAGACGCCGCTCGCCGTGATCTATCACCACGCCAACACCGCAATTCCCCAGTTGCCGGGGCCGGCGGCGCACCTGCAACCGCTGCTCGAGGCGCTGCTCGCGAAGCGCCCGACCGAACGCACGGCGTCGGCGGCTGAGATCGTGGCGCGCATCGACGAACTGCTCGGCCGGGCGGCGGCCTGATGGCAGACCCGGCCGCCATGCTGCGGGCGCGCACCGCGGCGGCGTGGTTCGATCTCGCCGTGCAGCGCACCGACGAGCTGCTGCTCGATCACGCCAACTGCGAGAAGAAGGCAGCCTCGACCGCACTGGCTTTGATGTTCGCGTACCCCGAGGACTTCGAGCTGGCGAACCGCATGTCGCGGCTGGCGCGCGAGGAACTGAGGCATTTCGAGCTGGTGCAGCAGAAGCTCACCGAGTGCGGCGTCACCTTCCGGCGCCTGAGTCCGTCGCGTTACGCCGAGGGCCTCCGGCGGGCGCTGCGGCGCGACGAGCCCGGGCGGCGCGTGGACCTGTTGTTGTGTGGCGCACTGATCGAGGCGCGTTCGCATGAGCGGTTCATCGGCCTGATCGAGCGCTTGCCGGCGCCGCTCGCAGAGTTCTACGCCTCGCTCGCTGCCGCGGAGTCGCGGCACGCCGGGTTGTACGTGCGGCTGGCCGCGCGCGGCGGTGTCGCGGTCGAGGCGCGGCTCGGCGAGCTCGCCGTCGTCGAGGCGGGGCTGGCGACGGCGCCGGATACAGAGTTCCGGTTTCACTCGGGGACGCCCGTGTAGTTGCTGCTCTGTCCTGGCGCTGCCATTCCGGAACTGGCGGCAGCGTCGGGCTGAGGTGGTGGGTGACTCATGGCCAGGGACGCCGAAGCCCATCCCTGAGGCTCGGCGCGCGACGTCCGTGTCGCGCGACGCCCTGGCCACGAGTCACCCACCACCTCAGCCCGACGTCGACGCGACGGTGGATGCGGCCGAACTGCAGTAACTTCGCGCGTGGCCTGCCTGGTGCCGTCGCTCTGGTCAGATCCGGGTGTTCCGACGATCCACGCCAGCAGGGATTCGGCAGTCCGGTCTTGATTGGCCGGGCGTCGCGCGACATGGACGTCGCGCGCCGAGCCTCAGGGATGGGCTCCGGCGTCCCGGCCAATCAAGACCGGACTGTCGAACCCCGATCGACGGAGAGCCAGGTACATCCGTA
>Ga0209254_10006725_pt1 | contig 10605 bp, 10 predicted proteins | sample FrelakmetDIP11DI_FD_187148 | JGI IMG/M metagenome (GOLD analysis project Ga0209254, IMG submission 187148) | Freshwater lake sediment microbial communities from the University of Notre Dame, USA, for methane emissions studies - DIP11 DI (SPAdes)... | ecosystem: Environmental > Aquatic >... | reverse complement strand
TTCCAGAGGTCTCCGCGAAGGCCGCCACCGGCAGGATCACGCTGGAGATCGCCAGCTGCTCGACGCTGGCGTACGGCGTGAGCGCCACGACGCAGTCGGCGCCCTGCGGGGCCATCGCGGCAGCGGACGACGGCGCGAGGTCAGCCGCCTCGACACCCCCGATGAAGACGTAGCCGCGCAGCCGCGCATCGATCATGTCGGCCGCTGCCAGTCCGGGCCGGGCGACGGATCGGCCAGCGGGGCCTCGATGCGGCGTCGCCCCGGCCAGCGAGGCGCCCACGGCGTTGGCGCCGTCCGGGAGGTATCCGAGTCGCGCCCCGGTGACCTCGGCCAGCGCCGTGGCCAGCGCACGGATCTCCGAGTACGAGGCGTGCCGCTCGGCGAGTGCGCCCAGCAGGATGAGCCGCAGGTCGCCCTGCGCCAGCATGGCAGCAACGCGTTCGTGTTCCGCGCCGGCGTCGATTCCCTCGAGCGCGGCGAGCACGCGTGTCGGCGCCGGGCGGCCGGCCGCCGTCGACGCGGCCGCGAGGATCGCGGCGAGGTGCTGGGCCATGCCGTAGCCGTTGCTGGTGAGGGCGGCCTCGACCGGGAACAGCATGTCCACCGGCCGCGGATTGACGAACGCGACCCGGGTCCCGCGCCGTACGGCGCCCATGCGGATGCGGTGCGCGATGATCGGCACCTCGCGGCGCACGTCCGAACCCACGAGCAGCACGGCCGAGGCGCGCTCGAGCTCGGCGATGCTGCAGCCGAGCGTCGGTGCGATCGGATCGCCGGCCTGGTCGCGGAAGTCCTGCCGGCGCAGGCGATGGTCCACGTTCTCGGAGCCGAGACCGCGCGCGATGCGCGCCGCGAGGTAGGCTTCCTCGACGGTCGCCGCCGGCGAGACGAGCACACCGAGCTGGCTCGCGCCGTGCTCGCGAACGACCCGCTGCAGGCCCTGCGCAGCCGCCTCCAGCGCGGCTTCCCAGTCGACCTCCCGCCAGGCGCCCGCCTCCTTCACCATCGGCTTCTGCGCGCGGTCGCCCGAGTAGAGACCCTCGCAGCTGAAGCGATCGCGGTCGGCAATCCACGTCTCGTTGACGTCCTCGTTGGCGCGCGGCACGACGCGCATGAGGCGCCCGCGGAGCACGTGGCCGAACAGGTTCGTGCCCGCGCAGTCGTGCGGCGAGACCAGCGGGTGCTGGGTCATCTCCCAGGCGCGCGCGCGGTATCGGTACGGCTTGTTGTTCAGGGCGCCGACCGGGCAGAGGTCGATGATGTTGCCCGACAGCTCGTGATCCACGCTCTTCTCGATGTAGGTCGAGATCTGCATGCGGTCACCCCGGCCCAGCGTGCCGAGTTCGGGTATCCCTGCAATCTCCTGGCCAAACCGCACGCAGCGGGTGCAGTGGATGCAGCGCGTCATGTCCGTGGACACGAGCGGCCCGAGGTTCTGGTCCTGCACCACGCGCTTGCGCTCGCTGTAGCGGGCGACGTCGCGGCCGTAGCCCATCGCGAGGTCCTGCAGCTCGCACTCGCCGCCCTGGTCGCAGATCGGGCAGTCGAGCGGGTGGTTGATGAGCAGGAACTCCATGGTCGCCTTCTGGGCCGCGATGGCCTTGGGCGACTTTGTGAAGATCTTCATGCCCTCGGCCACGGGCGTCGCGCAGGCCGGCAGGGGCTTCGGCGCCTTCTCCACCTCGATGAGGCACATGCGGCAGTTGGCTGCGATGGAGAGCTTCTCGTGGTAGCAGAAGCGCGGCACGTACGCGCCGTGCGCGTCCGTGGCCTGGATGATCATGGCGCCCTTCGGCGCCTTGACCGGCACGCCGTCGACCTCGATGTTGACCAGATCTTCGCTCATGCCGTCACGCCGCCTGTCCGCGCGCAGCGAGGAGGCTGCAGCCGTGCTCGACGTAGTGCTCGAACTCCGGCCGGAAGTGCTTCACGAAGCTCTGCACGGGCCACGCCGCCGCGTCGCCGAGTGCGCAGATCGTGTGGCCCTCGATGTTGTTGGCGACGCTGACGAGCATGTCGATGTCCTCGCGCCGCCCCTCGCCGGAGAGGATCCGCTTCAGCGTGCGGTTCAGCCAGCCCGTGCCCTCGCGGCAGGGCGTGCACTGGCCGCAGGATTCCATGTAGTAGAAGCGCGAGAGGCGCTCGAGCACGCGCACCATGTCGGTGGTGTCGTCCATCACGATGACGGCCGCCGAGCCGATCGCGGAGCCCGCCTTCTTGAGCGAGTCGTAGTCCATGTTGGCGGCGAGCATCACCTCGCCCGGCACCACCGGCACGGACGAGCCGCCCGGGATCACGGCCTTGAGCTTGCGTCCGCCGCGCACGCCGCCGGCGATCTCGAGCAGGTCGTGGAACGGGATGCCGAGCGGAAGTTCGTAGTTGCCCGGCTTCTCGACGTGGCCGGAGACCGAGAAGATCACCGTGCCGCCCGAGTTGGCGGGGCCCAGGCCGGCGAACCACTCCGGGCCCTTGCGAAGGATGGTCGGCACCGAGGCGAAGCTCTGCGCGTTGTTGATCGTCGTGGGCTTGCCGTAGAGGCCGTAGTTCGCGGGGAACGGCGGCTTGAAGCGCGGCTTTCCCTGCTTCCCCTCGAGGGACTCGAGCAGCGCCGTTTCCTCGCCGCAGATGTAGGCGCCGGCTCCGACGAAAGTGTAGAGGTCGAAATCCACGCCCGAGCCCAGCAGGTTCCGGCCGAGCAGGCCCGCGGCGTAGGCTTCCTTCAGCGCCGCCTCGAAGCGGGGCACGGGCTCGGCCATGAACTCGCCGCGGATGTAGTTGTAGCCGATCGTCGCGCCCATCGCGTAGCCGCCGATCGCCATGCCTTCGATCAGCGCGTGCGGGTTGTAGCGCAGGATGTCCCGGTCGTGGCAGGTGCCGGGTTCGCTCTCGTCCGAGTTGCAGACCACGTACTTCTGCACCGGGGCGTTGCGCGGCATGAACGACCACTTGAGGCCGGTGGGGAAGCCGGCGCCGCCGCGGCCCCGCAGGCCCGAGGCCTTGACCATCTCGATGACCTGCTCACGCGGCGTTTGCTCGGAGAGGATCCTGCGCCACGCCTCGTAGCCGCCGATCTTCACGTAGGTGCCGATTTCCCACGGCCGCTCGTGCTTCAGAGGCTCGAAGCACACGAGGTTCATGCGGTCTGTCCAGTCGGTCACGGCGGCGTCCTACTTGTGCTCGTCCAGGATCCTGTCGACCTTCTCGGGCGTCAGGTTCTCGTAGTACACGTGATCGACCATCATCATCGGCGCGCCGTTGCAGGCTGCGAGGCACTCCTCCTCCGCCTTGAGGAAGAACCGCCCGTCGGGCGTGCTCTCGCCCACGCGGATGCCGAGCCGCTTCTCGACATGCGCCAGAAGTTCCTCGCCGCCGCAGAGCATGCAGGAAATGTTGGTGCACACGGAGACGTGGTGACGGCCGCAGGCCCGGGTCTCGAACATCGAATAGAAGCTCGCGACCTCGTACACCTGGATGGCCGGCAGCCCGAGGTAGGCGGCCACCGCGTCCATGGACGCCTGCGTGAGGAAGCCCTGCTCGTGCTGCACCGCGTGCAGTGCCGAGATCACCGCGGAGCGCCTGCGCTCCGGCGGGAACTTCGCCGTCCAGTGGTCGATCTCGTCGCGCACGTGCTTCGACAACCCGCCCACGATCTCGCCGTGATCCGCGTGCGTCACCGGTCGATCTCCCCGAACACGATGTCCGCCGTGCCGATCACGGCGACGACGTCGGCCAGCATGTGGCCGCTCACCATCTCCTCGAGCGCCGCGAGGTGCGGGAATCCCGGTGCGCGGCACTTGAGCCGGTAGGGCTTGTTGGCGCCGTCCGAGACGAGGTAGATGCCGAACTCGCCCTTGGGCGCCTCGACCGCGGCGTAGGACTCCCCCGCCGGCACGCAATAGCCCTCGGTGAACAGCTTGAAGTGGTGGATCAGCGACTCCATGTCGTCCTTCATCTGCTCCCGCGTCGGCGGGACGACCTTGTGATCGCCGACCATCACCGGCCCCGGATTCCTGCGCAGCCAGTCCACGCACTGCCTGATGATGCGGTTCGACTGGCGCATCTCCTCGACGCGTACCAGGTAGCGGTCGTAGCAGTCGCCGTTGACGCCTACCGGGATGTCGAAGTCCACCAGCCCGTACACTTCGTAGGGCTGCTTCTTGCGCAGGTCCCACTCGACGCCCGAGCCGCGCAGCATCGGGCCCGTGAACCCGAGGTTCAGTGCCCGCTCGGGGGTCACTACGCCGATGTTCACCGTGCGCTGCTTCCAGATGCGGTTGTCGGTCAGCAGCGTTTCGTACTCGTCCACGCAGGCCGGGAAGCGTGCCGTGAAGTCCTCGATGAAGTCGAGCAGGCTCCCGGAGCGCTTGTCGTTGAGGCGCGCGACGTCCTTCTCGCTGCGGAAGCGCGACGCCTGGTACTTCGGCATCGATTGCGGCAGGTCGCGGTAGACGCCGCCCGGCCGGTAGTAGGTCGCGTGCATGCGTGTGCCGGAGACCGCCTCGTAGCAGTCCATCAGGTCCTCGCGCTCTCGGAAGCAGTACAGGAACACCGTCATCGCACCGATGTCGAGCCCGTGCGCACCAAGCCACATCAGGTGGTTCAGGACGCGCGTGATCTCGTCGAACATCACGCGGATGTACTGGGCCCGCAGCGGCACCTCGACGCCGAGCAGCTTCTCGATGGCCATCACGTAGGCGTGCTCGTTGCACATCATCGAGACGTAGTCGAGCCGGTCCATGTAGCCAATGGACTGGTTGAAGGGCTTCGACTCGGCGAGCTTCTCGGTGGCACGGTGGAGCAGGCCAATGTGCGGATCGGCCTTCTGCACGACCTCGCCGTCCATCTCGAGCACGAGGCGCAGCACGCCGTGTGCCGCCGGGTGCTGCGGACCGAAGTTCATCGTATAGCTGCGGATCTCAGCCACGGCCCGCATCCTTCCGCGTCGCATCCTTCAGCGCCGCCTCGTAGCGGTTGTCGTCGCGGATCACGCGCGGCACCAGCGTGCGCGGCTCGATGCCGACGGGCTCGTACACGACCCGCCGCTTCTCGGGGTCGTAACGCACCTCGACGTTGCCGATCAGCGGGAAGTCCTTGCGGAACGGGTGCCCGACGAAGCCGTAGTCGGTGAGGATGCGTCGCAGGTCAGGGTGGCCGCGGAACAGGATGCCGAACAGGTCGAAGGCCTCGCGCTCGTACCAGTCGGCCGCCTTCCACACCGCGACGACCGAGTCGAGCAGTGGCGGCTCGCCGGGCTCGCACCAGCACCGCAGCCTCAGCCGCCGGTTGTGCGTCACGGAGAGCAGGTGGTAGGCAACGGCGAAGCGCCGCTCGGAACCGGCTTCGCGGCCGTCGGCGGATTCACCGTCGAGGGTGTCCGATGGGCGCGCGACGGAACGACCACGGCTGAAGCCGCTGTGGGTCGCCGACTCGGTGTTCCACTCGATCCGGCCGTAGTCGAGATAGTCCACGCCGGTGAGGTCGACCAGCTGCTCGAAGCGCCACTCGGGCTCGTGGCGCAGCGCGAGGCTGGTCTCGACGAGCCTGGCCGCGGGCACCGTGAAAGTGAGTTCCCCGCAGCGCGATGGGACGCGCTCGAGCGATGCGCCGAACCGCGCCGACAGCGCCACCGCAAGATTTTCCAGCGCTTCGCTCATGGTCTGGTTCAGCGGGCGATCGTCTGGGTACGGCGGATCTTCTTCTGCAGCTGCAGGAGGCCGTAGAGCAGCGCCTCCGCCGTCGGCGGGCACCCGGGCACGTAGACGTCGACCGGCACGATGCGGTCACAGCCGCGCACCACCGCATAGGAGTAGTGGTAGTAGCCGCCGCCGTTTGCACACGAGCCCATCGAGATCACCCAGCGCGGCTCGGGCATCTGGTCGTAGACCTTGCGCAGCGCGGGAGCCATCTTGTTGACCAGAGTGCCCGCCACGATCATCACGTCGGACTGACGCGGGCTCGGCCGGAACACGATTCCGAAACGATCGAGGTCGTAGCGGGCCGCACCGGCGTGCATCATCTCGACGGCGCAACAGGCGAGGCCGAAGGTCATCGGCCACATCGAGCCCGTCCGGGCCCAGTTCATGACCGCGTCGACCGTCGTCGTGACGAAGCCGCGGTCCGGAAACTCGGAGGCCTCTAGTCCCATTCCAGGGCTCCCTTCTTCCACTCGTAGATGAACCCCACCACGAGCACCAGCAGGAACACGCCCATGGCCGCAAGGGCCACGATGCCGATCGAATCCAGGGCGACTGCCCACGGAAAGAGGAACGCGATCTCGAGGTCGAATACGATGAAAAGGATTGCGACGAGGTAGTAGCGCACATCGAACTTCATGCGCGAGTCCTCGAACGCCTCGAAGCCGCACTCGTAAGCCGAAAGCTTCTCCGTATCGGGCCGTCGCGGGCCGAACAGGAACCCGAGCGACAGCAGCAACACGCCGAGCCCACCGGCGACCGCGAGGAAGATGAGGATCGGCAGGTACTCGGCCAGCATGGCTCGATTGCGTTCCAGGTGAGCAGTCCCGACGAGCCCCGAATTCTAACAGGGACTGCTGCGATGCAGTAAGGCCAGAAGCAAACAGGCGAACCGGAGCGGTTCGCCTGTTCTCGTCATGGTGCGGATGGAGAGACTCGAACTCTCACGCCTTACGGCACTACCCCCTCAAGATAGCGTGTCTACCAATTCCACCACATCCGCGAATCTCTGCCCCGGTCACTCGCCCGACGGTGCGGGCTCGGGCTCAACGGCCGGAGTGACCGCTGCCGGCGCTGCACTCTCCGGCACGCTCGGCAGCAGGCCAGCCGGGACACTCTCGGCCGGCACCGTCGGCTGCGTCTGCACGCGGTCGACGACGCTCGTCGGCGCGGTGCCCTGGCTGAAGAGGTACGACAGACCGAGGCTCGTCACGAAGAACAGCGTCGCCAGGATCGCCGTCGTGCGTGACAGGAAGGAACCCGATCCGCGCGATCCGAACACGGTACCCGACGCGCCGGCGCCGAACCCGGCGCCCGCGTCGGCTCCCTTTCCGCGTTGCAGCAGTACGAGTCCGATGATCGAACCCGCCAGCAGCACGTGCAGGACCACCGCCAGCGTCTGTACCCAGGTCATTTACTTTCTCTCCTCGATCAACCCGCAGCCGCGCAGATCTGCGCGAACTCGTCCGCCTTCAGCGACGCTCCGCCGACCAGGCCACCGTCGATGTCCGTCATGGCAAACAGCTCCCGCGCGTTCGACGCCTTGACGCTGCCGCCGTAAAGGATCCGCACCGAAGCCGCTATTTTAACATCCAGCGCCGCGACCCGGCCGCGAATCATGGCGTGCACTTCCTGCGCCTGCTCCGGCGTGGCATTCCGCCCGGTGCCGATGGCCCAGACCGGCTCGTAGGCGATGACCGCCTCGCCGAACGCACGCACGCCGCTCACGGCCAGCACCGCGTCGAGCTGCCGCGAAACCACTTCCGTGGTGCGACCACCCTCGCGCTCCTCGAGCGTCTCTCCAACGCACAACACCGGCACGAGTCCGTTGCCCTGCGCCGCCACGAACTTGCGCGCCACGAGCGCATCGTGCTCACCGAAGAGCTGCCGCCGCTCGGAATGACCCACCAGCACGTAGCGGCAACCGACGTCGCGCAGCATGGCGCCGGACGTTTCGCCGGTGAAGGCACCCTGCGCTTCCGCGCAGAGCGTCTGCGCGCCAAGCGCAACGTCGCTGTCCTTGAGGAGCCGGCCCGTCTCGAACAGGTAGACGAACGGCGGACAGACCATGACGTCCGCCGCACCGTGCGCCGGCAACCGATCGAGCAGCGAGCGGACCAGGGCCGCGTTGTCGGCCCGCGAGCCGTGCATCTTCCAGTTACCAGCGACCAGGGGCTTGCGCATTGGACTCACTTGACCATGCTCGCGGGCGTGACAGGCCGGGGAGGCTGCCGCGAACGGCGCGCGATGTTAGCGGCGGGTGCCTTCAAAAGCAATCGCCGAGGCGAATCACACCGCCCGACGGACGGTCTCGGCCAGCTCGTTCGCGTGCCGTGACACCACCGCCTCGTCCTCGCCCTCGACCATGACGCGGATCAGCGGCTCGGTGCCGGAGGCCCGGAGCACCACGCGGCCGGTCCTGCCGAGCGCCGCCTCGACCCGCCGGACCGCGTCCTGGATCGCAGGCGAAGCCCCGGGGTCGATCCGCTCCCGCACGCGCACGTTGACCATCACCTGCGGGAACTGCGGCATGCCGGACGCCAGCTCCGCGAGCGAGCGGCCCGTGCGCTTCATGACCGCCAGCACCTGCAGTGCGCTCACGAGCCCATCGCCCGTCGTCGTGCGATCGAGGCACAGCAGGTGCCCGGACGTCTCGCCTCCAAGCACCCCGCCGTGCCGCCTCAGCAGTTCGAGCACGTAGCGGTCGCCGACCGCAGCGCGCATGAACTCGATGCCCTCGGCCCGCAACGCGTGCTCGAGGCCGAGGTTGCTCATAACCGTGCCGACCACCGGCCCCTTGAGCTCGCCCTGCGCGTGCCGATCGCGCGCAATCACGTAGAGCAGACGGTCGCCGTCCACGAGCCGGCCGAGGTGATCCACCATCACGAGGCGGTCCCCGTCGCCGTCGAGCGCGATACCGACGTCGGCCTGCACGCCGGACACGGTGAGCTGCATGAGTTCCGGCGCCGTGGACCCACAGCGCAGGTTGATGTTGCGGCCGTTCGGCGAGCAGCCGATCGGGATGATTTCCGCGCCGAGGTCGGTCAGCACCCGAGGTGCCACCTTGTAGGCCGCGCCGTGTGCGCAGTCGATGACGATCTTGAGCCCGGACAGGTCCGTACCGCGCGGCACGGTGGAGGCGCAGAACTTCTGGTACTCGACCCGCGACTTGTCGACGCGTGTCGCCCGCCCGAGCCGGTTGGACTCGCAGGTGAGCGCGGGCCCGTCGAGCAGCGCCTCGATCTGCTGCTCGACTTCGTCGGAGAGCTTGCTACCGCTGGCATCGAAGAACTTGATGCCGTTGTCCTCGTACGAGTTGTGCGAGGCGCTGATCACCACGCCGAAGCGGCAGCCGAAGTGCTGCGTCATGTACGCGATGCCCGGCGTCGGCAGCGGACCGATCAGGCTCACGTCCACGCCGGCCGCGACGCAGCCGGCCTCAAGCGCCGCCTCGAACATGTAGCCCGACAGCCGCGTGTCCTTGCCGACGAGTGCAGTCCCGCCGTCCGGCGCGAGCACGCGCGCCGCAGCGCTGGCGAGCCGCAGGGCGAATTCCACGGTCATCGGGTGCTCGCCCACTCGGCCGCGCACACCGTCCGTGCCGAAGTACTTCCGGCTCATGCTTCCTCAACCTCCCGTGCGGCGCGCCTGAGCGCGCTCGCCACCTTGACTGCATCCACGGTCGCCGCGACGTCGTGGGCCCTGACGATCGCCGCCCCGCGCATCACGGCGAGCGCCGCGAAGGCGATGCTGCCCGCGAGGCGCTCCCCAGCGGGCCGGCCGGTGATGATACCGACCAGCGACTTGCGCGACACGCCGACCAGTACCGGAATCCCGGGGTCGGCGAGCCGGTCGAGCGCCGCGAGCAGCGCGAGGTTGTGATCCGGACGCTTGCCGAAGCCGATGCCCGGGTCGACGCAGATGCGCCCGGCATCGATGCCGGCGCCGCGGCACGCCTCGACCCGCGCCGAGAGGTAGCGGCGAACCTCGTCGACCACGTCCCCGTAGCGCGGATCCTCCTGCATGTTCTGCGGTTTTCCACGCATGTGCATCAGGCAGACAGCCGCTCCCGACTCCGCTGCGGCCTCGAGCGCCCCCGGCGACTCGAGTGCCCGGACATCGTTGATCAGGCTTGCCCCGGCCGCGACCGCGGCACGCATCACCTCGGGCTTGCTCGTGTCCACGGAGACCGGCAGGGACAGGCGGGCGGCGAGCTGCGCGATCACCGGCAGGACGCGCTCGAGTTCCTCGCGGGCGTCGACCGGCGCAGCGCCCGGACGGGTCGACTCGCCGCCCACGTCGACGATGCCGGCTCCCTCCTCGACCATCTTCAGCCCACGCTCCACGGCGCTGGACGTTTCGACATAACGCCCACCATCCGAGAATGAGTCCGGAGTGACGTTGAGCACACCCATGACCACCGGCTCGGTGAGATCGAGCAGGCGGTCGCGGCAGGCGAGTTGCATCGGGGTACGTCGGAAGCGAAGCGCCCGGCAGGGCCGGGCGCGAGCGGTTCGGGTCAGTGCTGCGGCGCGGGTCGCCCCGTGGGCGCCTCGCCGTCGCGACGCTCTCGCGGCGGACGGGCCCCGGCGCTCGGCGCATCGCGATCTTCCCAGTCCGCCGGCGGGCGCGGGTCGCGTCCGTCCATGATGTCGCGGATCTGCTCCTCGTCGATCGTCTCGAACTTGATCAGCGCGTCGGCCATCCGATGCAGCTTGTCGAGCTCGCGGTCGAGGATGTCGCGGGCCCGGCGGTAGTTGTCGTCGATCACGCGACGAACTTCCTCGTCGATGGCGTCGCGCGTCTTGTCACCGACCTGCTTGTGCTGGGTGACCGAACGACCGAGGAACACCTCGCCGTCCTCCTCGGCATAGGTCAGGGTGCCGAGCCGGTCCGACAGGCCCCAAGATCG
>Ga0209254_10006724_pt1 | contig 10605 bp, 7 predicted proteins | sample FrelakmetDIP11DI_FD_187148 | JGI IMG/M metagenome (GOLD analysis project Ga0209254, IMG submission 187148) | Freshwater lake sediment microbial communities from the University of Notre Dame, USA, for methane emissions studies - DIP11 DI (SPAdes)... | ecosystem: Environmental > Aquatic >... | reverse complement strand
TGGTCTCGAACACCGTCTGGATGTCGCAGTTGAGGCAGCGCTCGACTTCCTTCGCCGTCTGTTCGGCGTCGAAACCGAGCTCGACCTCGATGCTGATCTTCTTGAAGCGCTCGACCAGGCTCACGTGCGGCACGAGCCGGCGCTCGACCGGGTTGTAGTCGTTCTTGTACGACCACTCGTGCATGCCCATCTTGCGCGAGGACAGGTTCAGCGTGGGTGGCAACCGCTCGGTGACCGGCTGACCCATGCAATGGTTGTGGATCGAGATCGCGGCCTGATGACCGTGCTCGACCGCCCAGATGATGTTCTTCGGGCCGAAGGCGGCGTCGCCGCCGAAAAACACTTCCGGACGCGTCGACTGGTGCGTCTTCACGTCGACGGCCGGCACATGCCACTTGTCGAACTCGATGCCGAGATCGCCCTCGATCCAGGGGAACGCATTTTCCTGGCCGATCGCCAGGATGACGTCGTCCGCGGCAATGAACGTCTCGCCCGTGACGCGTTCGGCCGTGATGCGACCCTTGGTGTCGAAGTCGTATGCCATCTGCTCGAACAGCAGCCCCAAGAGCTTGCCGTTCTCGACCACGAACGCCTTCGGCGAGTGGTTGACGACGATCTCGACGTTCTCGCTCTCGGCGTCCTCGAGCTCCCACTCGGAGGCCTTGAAGAACTGGCGCGGCTTGCGCGCCATGACTTTCACGTTCTTAGCGCCGAGACGCAGCGAGGAACGGCAGCAGTCCATGGCGGTGTTGCCGACGCCGATGATCAGCACCTTCTCGCCGATCTTGTCGAGGTGCTTGAATGCAACCGATTCAAGCCAGTTGATGCCGATGTGGATGTTGGCGTCGCCCTCGGCGCGGCCGGGCAGCTTCAGTTCCTTGCCCTTGGGCGCGCCGCTGCCGACGAATACCGCGTCGAAACCGCCGGTCTCGAGCAGCTGGCGCATGCTGTCGATGCGCGAGTTGTAGCGGATCTGCGCGCCCATCTGCTCGATGTAGCCGATCTCCTCGGCCAGCACCGTTTCCGGGAGACGGAACGCCGGGATGTTCGTGCGCATGAGGCCGCCCGGCTTGTCCCACTGCTCGAAGACCACGACTTCGTAGCCGAGCGGGAGCAGGTCGTTGGCGACCGTGAGCGACGCGGGACCCGCACCGATGCAGGCCACCTTCCTGCCGTTCTTCTGTGCAGGGATCACCGGCAACCGGGACGAGATGTCGTCCTTGTGGTCGGCGGCCACGCGCTTCAGGCGGCAGATCGCGACCGGCTTGTCCTCGACCCGCCCGCGCCGGCAGGCCGGCTCGCAGGGACGGTCGCACACGCGGCCCAGGATGCCTGGGAACACGTTGGACTCGCGATTGACGATGTAGGCGTCTGAGAACTGCCCGAGTGCGATGAGGCGGATGTACTCGGGGACGTCGGTGTGGGCCGGGCAGGCCCACTGGCAATCGACGACCCGGTGGAAGTAGTCCGGGTTCGACGTGTCGGTCGGTTGCACGGCGCTGCGACTCTCTTGGGGCAGGAGGAAAGCGGCGAGCTTAGCGGTTCTGCGGGGGCGCGCAACCGTACTGCGCCCAATGCTGCGCCGTTCGACAGCAGCGGCCTGCCGTTCAGGTCAACGCATGCGCTGGACGGGCAAGGCGGCGAAGGCCCGTTCACGGACGCCGACTTTGACGCTGATCCCGCCCGGGGCCAGGAACACCCATGGCAGTGGCAGGTTATCCGGCACGACTGTCAGCACGTGACTACCGGCCGCGACCACTGGAAACTCGAACCGGCCCACTCTATCTGTCCGCGCGGGGAAGCGGCCGTTGAGGAGGACAGTGACATTGGCCGCACCGATTTCTCCGGCATCCTGCCGGCCGTTGTCATTGGCGTCGAGGAACAGGACGCCTGCCAGGCTGCCGGAGCCGCTGCCGGGCAGGCCAGCCAGTGGCGCCGACCGCGTGCCTGCCTGCCAGTTGTAGCGCAGGCTGACGTAGAACCCCTGGTCGTCTACGGTCTGGGTGATGAACGTTGGCTCGCCGGGGATGGGCGAGCTGACTTCGAGCGGGATCCGTCCGGTGTTGCGATTGACGTAGTAGTTGCCGCCGACGGTCCAGCCGCGCCGGATCGCCCAGTTCAACGCCACGCTCGTCAGGATGTTGTCGTACGACTGGTCGCCGCCGGCGCGGTCCCAGCGCGCGTTGACGTCCAGCGCGAGGCTGCTCCAGAGATTGCCGCCGCCGTTGACTGCAACGCCGAAAAGGGTGGTGCTGTCCTCGGCCAGCTGTTCGCGCCCGACCATGACCGACGTGTTGAGCCGCGTGCTCGGTGGGGTTTGCCAAGTCTGGTCCAGCGTCAGCTGCATGCTGTCGCGGTCGTCGTCGGTTGCATAGTCCGCCTGCGCGCGCCCGATGCCCCAGCGGTTCTCCTGGTCTGCAAAACTGAAGACGGACCAGGCGTTGCTGTCGCTGTCGCGGAAGTTAGCGCCGCCGCCCAGGCCCAATCGGCTCGTGTACTGGTAACGCGCGTAGCCAGTCGCAAACACTGTGTCCGAACCATCGCCTTCCAGTGGCGTGACGAAATCGACGCCTCCGTCGAGGAGCCACTGGCGACTCTGGAACGCGGCCCGGTAGTAACCTCCCTGCAGGTTGCTCGGCATGGCCAGGTGGCCCCAGACCAGGTCAGGGTCCATGCGGAACGCACCGGCCATGTGCTGGACCCGGCCATGTCTCAGCCCTGTGTCCAGCCAAGCGCCGATCTGGCTTCCCGCGTCGCCTTCGGCGCTGCCGAGCAGGTTCAGTTGGGCCCGGGTGTCGAGCGTGCCCCACGCGACCGCCCCGAGCAAGGATCGCGCCGAGATGGTGCTCGACGAGGTCGGCGCGATCAGTCCGGGTTGGACGTCGTCCGCGTCCACGCCCTGCAGTGCGGCCGACCACCCGCCGTCGCCGTTCCACTGCACGCCGGCGCTGACCTGGCGGCCGCCGAGTTCCTCGAAGGTCGGGACGTAGATGCCCCCCAGCTGTCCAGGTTGCCCGGCGGACGCATGGAGCTGCAGCCCGGTGGAGTGATTGCGCCACTCGGTCGCCAGGCCATTGTTCACGATCGAAGGCACGTAGAACCGATACTGGTTGCGCGCCAGATCCACGGCGGGCGTGTTGAACACGCCCAGCGCATTGTCGACGCGCCATCCGCCGTTCATGGGCAGGCCGAGCTGGTACACGGTGATCAGGCTGCCCGCGTCGTCGCCGTAGCCACCCGAAGTGCGAAGGTTGGCGTCGACCGTGATGGCGCCGAAGTTGGGCGTATCGATCATGCCACCCAGCCGCAGTCCGCTTTCGTCGAGGTCGACGTCGTCCCGGGTCACGCGGCTGGTGACGGCTTCGACGCGGAACGACCGCGGCCATCCGCTGCCGTCGTGCTCCTGGGCAGCGCCGGACGATACGTCCGGCGTCAATGCGCCGCCGTTGATTAGACGGTCCTGGTAAGTTGGCGCCTCGGTCACGACGTCACTCTGGGCCTCCGCCCGGCCGTTTGCCGCGACGGCGCAGAGGACGGCCAGCCCGAGCGGAATGACGGCGCGCCGACTCACCGCGCGAACGTGTGTTCGAAGTCGGTCCGCTGGCCTGGCCCAAGTTCCAGCACGCCCTTGACCGTGACCGGGAAGGCGATTTCGGCGACTTCGTTGTTGCCTTCCGAGGCCGTGAGCGCGATGTTGCGGGTCTCTCCCGGCAACACCGGCAGCGTCGCAGGTGAGAAGTCGAGCCTTCGACCCCGCGCGTCAGTGCCGGTGAGGAAACCGGCGAGCCGGCCGTGGGCGTTGCCGGAGTTGCTGACCTCGAGGACGGGCAACGGCCGTCCGTTGACGTCGGCCACCTTCGATGCCGCGACGTGCAGGGCAGGTGCTGCCCCGCCGATGCTGACATAAACGATGACGCCGATGCGGCCGCTGATTGGCAGCGCGAGGCCGGTGCCAGCCTGCACGGTCTGCACGTCGCCCTCGATCATCAGCGCAAACCGGCATTCGCCGACGGGCGCGTCGGCGGGAGGCTGGACTTCAAACCGGTAGCGGTAGCTGCCGCCACCCGGAACCTGTATCTCGTGGCGTTCAATCGCAACCCAGGGACGGCAACTGTCTGGCGCCAGACCGTCGGGAAAGGTCACGCCGCCGTCGGGTGCCAGTTGCCAGTCGGACGTGCGCAGGTGGTACGTGGCGGGTTGTGCCGAGGCATTCGTAATCTCCACGACTTGGCGCACACTCTCGCCGGGCTTCGCGGCGATCTCTAGACGCGGCGGCGAGACGACCGCAGCGAAGCCCTGTGCGTTGGCACTTGGCATGGCTATCGTGCCCGAGGCGAGGCAGGCGAGGCAGGCGAGGAGTGCGAGGGTCGGGCGGCGTGGCATCTGGTTTAGTCCGCGTCGAATTCGAAATAGAAGTCCAGGCGCTGCATTCCCGGCAAGTGATTGCCTTCCGCTTCGATCCGGAGGGCGAGCGTCTCTTCAAGATAGGGGCTGGTGACCGGGCCCTGGTAGACCAGGGTGCGCAGGCCCGGGGCAATCTCGCCGGGCAGGAGCCGACCCTGCGTGGTCCAGCTCACCCGCACCGGCGTCGTCCCCTGTTTGGGCAACACCAGGTACAACCGCCCCGTGCGGTTGAGCACGGCGGTCAGGTTCAGGCGCACGGCGACCGCGATCGAGCCTTCGAGCGTTTCCTGCGCGCCGCCCGAGGGCGCGAAGTCGCGCCAGCGCAGCAAGGCTGTCGTCTCGCTGGGCAGCGCGGCCGTGTCGTCCACGCGGAAAGTCTCGGCGGCGGCGCAGGCCGGGACCGCCAGGACAGCGAGCCGGACCAGAGCGGACGCGAGCAGGCGCCGGGTCGCGGTGATCAAGGCACGCTCAGCGTGTAGGTGACGCGACCGGTGTAGGTGCCGGCCGCCACGACGGCGCTGTTGCTGTAAGAGAACGTGTGGCAACTCTCGGCCCATTGGTTGCGGTTGATCGAGCCGATAGTCTGCACGCCGCCAACGAACGCTCCCGCCGGAAAGGGCTGCGCGCCTGTGTCGCCGTTGCCGCTACTGGTCCAACGGATCTGGTTGAACGGGATCGTGTTGCCGGTGCTGTTGACCAGGCTTGCAGGCGACGTCGCGATCAGCGTCGCCGCGCCGCTGTTGCTGGTGCTGCGATAAAATCCGCCTATGTACAGCTGCCCAGGCAGGTTGCAGAACGCGAAGTTGTCGTAGAGGCTCTGCGAGGCCGTGCTGTTGGTCGTCATGACCTGGGCTGTGCCGCTCCCGACCTGAGCGGCCGGTACGGTCACGGAGACTACGTTGATGGTGGGATTGTTCGCCGGCGAACCGCCGGCAGTGTAGGTGCCGCCCGTGAACGTGCCTACGCCCACCTGTAGATAGATCGTCCGCGGATTGCGCGCGGTGATGTTGACGGTAAATGCGCTAGCGTCGCCGGCGACCAGGGCGACCGACATGCACGCACCAACGACGGCGATCATCCTTCGGGAGGGTGCCCGCACGTTAACTCCAGCGACCGAGGACCACGGATCCCGGCGCCTCCCTTGGGCGCCAGGTCCGGGAGTCATGTTACGGCATGGTGGCCGTGTAGGTCACTCGACCGGTGTAGGTGCCCTCGGGCAGAACAGTCTGGTTCAGGAAGCTGTACGTCCAGTTCGCGTCCAGATTGGTGACCCTGCCATTGGCAAGGTTTGCCGTGAGCGGGACCGAAGTGGTGCTGGGACTGTTTACGAGCGCCGGTGCCGGCAATCCGCTCGCGTTGCTCGAAATCGTGCTGATCTGGTTCCAGTCGATTAAATCACCAAGGGCGTTGACAAGTGGGCCCGTGCTTGCCAAGAGCGTCATGTTGCCACCGTTGCCACGCACGTTGGCGCTGACCGCCCCGGCACCGAGGTTGCCGCCCGTGCCGGGAACTGCTGTTGAGTTGCCGAGATTCGCCGCCGACGGAGCGAAATCGATCCTGTCAATCGTTGTGCCCGTCGAACCGACCCGCAAGGACAAGAACGTCGGGATCGTGACCTGGAAATCGACACGTGCAGTCGCTGGGCCTGAAGGCACAAAGCTTGATTCGGCATTTGCAGCAAACGGTGCCGCCATGATCGCGACCAGCGCGACCGGGCCGACCTTGTGGAAAATCGTCTTATGCATCGGTATCTCGCTCCTTGAAAGCGGGTTTTTTTCTTGGACACTGTGACTGCGACACCGGCGCCGATTCGGGTATTGAGCCCCGTTCAATCAAAGCTGGCTTTCGCGTGCGGCGGATTGTTCCGCGGCCAAACACGTCGCTGATGTGACCCAAGTCGCGATTCTTCCTGCGAACCGGTCTTGTTGCGGACGATTGCGACGGGACGTCACAGATCGACGGGCGACTTCACCGAGTCGACGTGAAAAGTCGAATCGCCGAATCGTCGCAATGCACGTCATCGGCCCGGTCGTCGCCAGGCGTTACCGGCCGCACGAGTGCCGTTAGCGTGCGTGGCTTGAGGCGACGAGGGCGAAGCGAAACTCCGGGCTGCCGTAGTGAACGTAGTCCGCCCAGTCGACCGTGGGGATCGACTCGAGGCGCCGGCGTGCGGTGAGCACGGCATCCCCGAGCCGGTCGCCGGTCAGCAGCGACCCATACAGGGACTGCGAGAACGCGAATGCCGCATCGTCGCCGACGGGCCAGTGCGTGCCGAGAAAGTTCGCGACCCCGCCCGTCAGGAAGGCTTCGGCGATGCCCGTCATCGTGCGGCGCATGCCGAACTGTCGCGCCGGCGAAGCGCTCGCCCTGGCGGGTTTACGCACGCGCGCTGCCTCGCACGCATTGCAGAAGACGAGCGCCGGCAGGTTGCCGACGCTGGCGAGATCGGCGCCGCGCAGCACTTCCCTGCCGTCACAGAGCAGGCCGCCCTGGTCGGGCTCGCGTGCGTCGAAAAAAGCGTGACCGGCAAAGTGCAGCACGTCGAACGCACCGGTGCCGAGTGCCGCAAGGATGCGCGCCCGGGTCGCATCGCGCCCGGCAAGCACATCGAGCGTGACGGACTTGCGACCGAGCAACTGTTTCAGCGCCTCGCCTTCGGCCGCCGCGCCCGGCAAGTCCCCGGTCGGATCGACGATCAGCAGGACGCGCAGTGAATCGGAGCCGGTGTGATCGTCCCGCCACCGCGCAACGGAGAGCGCATCGCTCGTGTAGCGACGACTGAGGCCCGCGCCCAGCGCGGGATGCGTAGTGCCGACGCGCAGCACTTCCCAGGGCACGCGTGACGCCTCCCTGTCGTGCACGATTACGAGCGGCCGCGCGACCATCGCCTCCAGACCCCCACGCACCGTCGCCGGCAGCAACGTTCGTGCGAGCGCGGTGCCGATGCGTGCCAGGTCGCGCGTCGTTGCGGCGCCGGTTTCGAGCGGCTCGATGTGTTGCAGCAGGTCTGCACGGCTCAACGTGACGGCACCGCTGAGCACCGCTGCCTTCGCACCTGCCGTGAGCAGCGACGAACGGCATTCGTAGGCGCTGCGTCCTGCAGCCGTCATCGTTATGAGTAGATAGGCGGGATCTCGTGATGCCGCGTTACGCGACGAGGGCGTCGTGCGAGCGGGCTTCTGCCGGGACGCGGTTGCGGATGCGTCGACCTCGTCGACCAGCAGCGCGAGGTCCGCGTCCTGCAACTTCACCGCAACGTCCCGGGTCGCGCGTACGAGCGCGGCGTACTTGCGCGCGTCGATTTCGCAGATCGAGATACGGCGTACGACCTCGTCCGGGTCTGCGTGCTGTACGCCGGCGATAAACCCACGCAGCTGCTGCTCGAGCGCCATCGCCACGGGCACGCCGGATCCCGCGCCGAAGAGCACGGTCGCGAAGTCCTCGACCTGCGTGCGGGCTAGCGTGCGGACGATGTTTTCCGCGACGAACGCCGTCGCATCGGCGCCGAAGTCATCAAAATCGCCGAGGCCAGCGCACACGACGAACTCCGCGAGCAGCCGGCTGCGCGCGACCGGCAGTACGAAGACCTGGCCGAGTTGCGCCGCGAACATGCGCCGCAGCGTGAACTCGCGTATGGCGCCGCCGAGTTCGGCGTCGATGGCGGCGGCGGGACCGGAGGGATCGACGTTGTGGAATACGCCCAGCACCAGCGCGCGTGAGTTGGCGTCCGTGATGCTGCCCCGGACGAGCCGGACTTCAAGCGTGCGTCGCGGTCGCGCCGCGGCAGGCTGTGTTGCGGCGGCACGCGCATCGAATGCTCGCTCGAGCATGGCGGGCTGGACCGTGCCGTGGAACTCGGGGGAGACCACCGGCTCGAGCAGCCGGCGACGCGCGTCTGGGGACAGGTGTTGCCACTTCACCTTGTGCGGGGCAACACGACGCAACACGGTTTCGCTCACCTGGCGAACCACGGGCTTGCGACTGCGCGACGGCGCCGCGGCAAGCCGTTTCGTTGCGCCGGTGCGCAGCAGGTCCACCACCGCTGCAATGACGCGCCCGTTGTTTGGCAGGCCACCGTGTTTCTCGCCAACGTACCAGGCGGGTTCACCCGGACGAGTGGCGAGTGCGAGCGGCACAGTGCCATCGCCCTGCCGCGTCAGGCCGAAATCGAACTCGCTGCCGGTCGACGACAGCGACGTGACGGTATCTTGTCGTACCCCCGCGATCACGAGGCAGCGTTCGTCGCTGCGGGGCCAGCGTGCGCGCTCCTGCCGTGCGGCCAGCAACTGCTGGGGGTCGGGTCGCAATGGGTCATCGGGCCATGAATTCGCGTCGAAAAGGTCGTCGCCACCGGCGAGTGCGGGATCGGGCAGCAGTTCGTGCAGGGCCGGCAGGGTTCGAAACACGATCCGCGCCAGGTCCTCTGCCGTGTGCCGGCGGTCGATGGCCGCGAGCTTGCGCACCGTCGGATAGACGCCGCGCAGCGCGAGCACCGGCGCAAAGGAGCCGTGATTCGGAGCGCCCAGCTGCACGACACGCGTGATGCGTTCGGTCCGCTGACGGCCAAGCGCGAGTCGAGCGACGAGGCCTCCCATGCTGTGTCCGACCAGCATGACCGGCGAGTCGTCGACCTCGGCCGCGATGCGTTGGTTGAGCGCGTCCGCAAGCTCGCTCACGCTGGCTCGCCAGTCGTACGGATGCAGCTGCGCATCGAACCCCGCGATCCGCAGCGACAGCTTCAGCTTCAGCGTGTTGAGCAGCATCGCGCCGAGTGCGACCAGCCGCGAGCCGGCCGGCAAGGCCAGGCGAGTGAGATGACCCGCCGCGATTTCAATCAGGTCGACCCACAGCACGTCGTCAAGCAGCAGTCCGCGCGAGCCGATGCGCGATCCCATCAGTCCCGGCAGCACATACACGCGAGGTCCGTCGGCGCGTCGCTTCGCCGCCGCCCGGCGCGCGAGCGCACTCAGCTCGCGGTAGCCCTGGTCGCCAAAGAGCGCCGTGAGTTCCGCGCGACGTTCACCCGACGCGAGCAGTCGCTCGACCTCCTCGTCGTGGAGTCGATGCACGGGCAGCGCCAGGGTGGAACGACTCAAAGACGACGTCCTGGTCGCTTTCGTGCGCGCGTCAGTGTGCCGGCGCGGGCGCGGTATCCGGCGCGCGCACCTCGACACTCACGTCGATCTTGCCCGCCTGCTCGAACTGCAGCGTCAGCGGAAACCGCTCACCGGCGACAAGCGGCTGCGGCAGGTTCATCAGCATGATGTGCGTGCCTTGCGGCGCGAGCGCGACCGACTTGCGTGCCGGAACGTCGACGCCCTCGGTCGGACGCATGCGCGCCATGCCTTCCGCTTCCGACACGACGTGAATCTGCGCCATCGCGGCGCGTGGCGTTGCGGCGCCGACGAGCCGATCGGCCCGCGGTCCTCCGCTCAGGGTGAGGTAAACCGCGGCAACGGCCATGCCGGGCGGAGTCGCACGTGCCCATGCGGCGCTCACGGTTACGACCTGCGGTGCAGGCTCGGCTGCGTACGTCGTCGTGGCCGTGCTCAAGAGCGCAAGGGCAAGCAATGCAAGGGTCATTCGAGGCGTCATTTTTTCGTGCCGTCCTTCATCGTGCTGCGGATCGTTGCGACGATGCCTTCGATTGCGGGAGTGCGGGTGGTCGACTTGCGCCAGACCGCACCGATCGTGCGACCCGGCGCAGGCTTGGCAAAGGGCTTCACGCGCAGACCACGCGCTGTGCCCACAGGCGTTTCGGCAGCCAGTTCAGGCAGCAGCGTGATGCCGTGGCCGGCCGCGACCATCTGGCGCAACGTCTCGAGACTCGTCGCCCGGTAATCCTGCTCCTCGCTCACCCGCACCCGGCTGCAGACTTCGAGTGCCTGGTCGCGCAGACAGTGGCCGTCCTCGAGCAGCAGCAGCGTTTCGCCACGCAGGTCTTCCACCTTCACGCGCTCGCGATCGGCGAGCGCATGCGAGGCGGGCACGGCGAGCACGAAGGGCTCTTCGTACAGGGGCGCGGCTTCGAGGCCGTCCATCACCACGGGCAGCGCGAGAATGCCGACGTCGATCTCGCCCGCGCGCAACCGCTCGAGCAGGTGTTCGGTCTGGTATTCGTACAGCATGAGCTTGAGCCGCGGCAGCTCGCGTCGCAGCCGGCCGACGATGTGCGGCAGCAGGTACGGACCGACGGTGGGG
>Ga0209254_10006723_pt1 | contig 10606 bp, 11 predicted proteins | sample FrelakmetDIP11DI_FD_187148 | JGI IMG/M metagenome (GOLD analysis project Ga0209254, IMG submission 187148) | Freshwater lake sediment microbial communities from the University of Notre Dame, USA, for methane emissions studies - DIP11 DI (SPAdes)... | ecosystem: Environmental > Aquatic >... | reverse complement strand
AGCAGGAACGGGACCGCGAACAGCGGGCTGACTTGTGCCGCCGCCACGAGCCCGAGTACCGCCATACTGATGACGAGCGCGCCGGCCATCAGGCGGTAGTGACCGGCCACGTCCAGGCGCTTGCTGTTCTGCTCCTGCGCCGTGACCCACTCGAGCAGATTGCGTCGGCTGACGAACAGCCGGTACAGCGTCCGCCCGATTGCATCGCACATCAACCATGCCTGGTGCGCCAGCAACGCCAGCGTCAGCGCCGTCCGGGCCGCTGCCAGCCGGACGTCGGCCGCGACCGCCAGCACATGGCTCCGCAATGCAATGCCGGTGTGACGCGGCACGAGACCGGCCAGCAATGGCGGCAAGTTCGGAATCGCGAGCATTGCGACGACGAATGCAGTCAAGGTCACCGCATATGGCGGCGGAAGGGTCCACGCGATCACGAGGATGAGCACGCTTGCCGGGGCCATGAGTGACCGGCGCAGGTTGTCGAACATCTTCCATCGACCGAGCAGGGGGATGGCACGACGGGACCGATCGATGCCGTCGGGACCACAACCGAAGACCCATGGCAGCAACTGCCAGTCCCCGCGCACCCACCGGTGGGTGCGAGCCGTCGCCGCTGCGTAACGCGCGGGATACTCGTCCACGAGTTCAATGTCCGACGCGAGCCCGGCCCGAGCGAAGATTCCTTCGAACAGGTCGTGGCTCAGCAGGGTGTTTTCAGGAACTCGGCCCGCAAGCGCCGCCTCGAACGCGTCGACATCGTAAATGCCCTTGCCGACATACGATCCCTCGCGGCACAGGTCCTGGTAAACGTCGGATACGGCGGACGCATACGGGTCGATGCCACCGGCGCCGGAAACGAGGCGCTGGTAGCGCGAGCCGTCGTATCCAAGCGGCAGCGACGACGCGATTCGTGGCTGCAGCACCGCGTAACCCTCGACGACACGCCCGCTGTGCTCGTCAAGGCGCGGCGCATTCAAGGGGTGCCACATCTTGCCGACCAGCCGGCGCACGGTGTCTCGCGGCAACCGCGTATCGGCATCGAGCGTGACCACATAGCGCACGCCGGCCGGAACGGTGGGCGGTTTGCCGCCGACGGCCAGGAAGCTCGTGTCGATGGCGCCGCGCAGCAGGCGATTCAGTTCGTGCAGTTTGCCGCGCTTGCGCTCCCAGCCCATCCAGACGCCCTGCGCCTCGTTCCACAACCGTCGCCGATGCAGGAGCAGGAAGCGATCGCCCGCCGGACCGGGACCATACTTGAGGTTCAAGCGCCGGATGTCCTCGACCGCATGCTCGAGCAGCACCTCGTCCCCTGCGACCTGTTCGCACGCCGCATCGGCCCAGTCCGCAAGCAGCGCGAAGCTGACATCACCGTCCAGACTCGCCAGGTGGTGAATTTCCAGGTGTTCGACGTGCTCGGCGATCGCCTCGCGAGTCGTAAGGATGACCGGCACGACCACGAGCGTTCGCAGGTCAGCGGGGATTCCCTCCGCGAGTTCCATTTCGGGGAGCGGCCTGGCGCCGAAGCGACTCGTGATGCTGTTATTGGCAACGGCCATCGCGGCGTCCACCGCGAGAACGAGCCCGGACACCCCGAGCACGGCGAGTGTCAGCGCCCCGATGCCGCCGCTCAGCAGCCCCGACAAAGGCCACGCCAGCGTGACTAGTGCGAGCAACGCAACGCCCGCAATGTAGCCGTGTATGCCCATGCGGGCGATGAACCCGGTGAATCTCGCACGCAGCGCCGGCCTATAATCGAGTCGGTTCTCGAACCCACGGCGTCCACCCGCGATGAGGTAGTAGCCGGGATTGCGCTCGCGCCGGGTGCCACCCGAGCCCGCGACCTGCATCGCGCACTCGGCGATGTCCAGCTCGGTGTGGCGAGATCCGCGCGCCAGCTCCTCGATCGCGTGGCGACAGCGGTTGCGCGTCGAGAAATTCGACTGCGCGTAATCCACTTCTGCGCGCAGCACGGAGTCGACGAGGCTCATGGATTCGAACAGGTCCGCCCAGTCGACTGCGGAGATCGAGCGCATGCTCATGATCACGTTGCGGACGGTCACGCTCGAGGCGCCCTGCCGTTGGTGCTCGTCGCGGACGACCTCATCCGCCGTGGTGCCAGCGGTCGCTAGACGACCCTCGAGCCACGTCAGTGCCGGCGTTGCCTCCGGATCCTGGTCGCGCAGCCGCTGCAGCAACTGGACGGCAAAGGTCGTCGACAACTGGACGCCCTCGAGCTCGGGCAGAAACGTTGCCAGCGACTGCGCTTCCCGGCCGCCGGCGCCGAGGAGTCGGTCCGCGATGCGGTCCGCGTCCTGTCGGACAGCGCGCCGGCTGGCAATCAACTCGGCCGCGCGACGCAGGTTTTCGATCAGCACGATCCGCAGGGTGATTGCGATTGCCCACAGTTCACCGATCGTCAGCGGCTGCACCCGTTGATAGGCAATCACGAACTGACGCAGCAGGTGCGTGTCGAAGCGGCTGTCGGTGTGCGCGACGAAGGCCCACGCCAGTCCGAGCACGCGCGGATAGCCCGCCAGCGGACCGTCGGCCAGCTTTGGCAGTTGCCGGTAGTAACCGGGCGGCAAGTCGTCACGGACCTGGCGAATCTGCGCTTCGACGACGTGGTAGTTGTCGACGAGCCATTCGGCAGCCGGCGTAATGGCCCCGCCAGCGGCAATGGATCGGACAATGGCCCGATGCGCGTCGAGGAGCGCCCGGTGGTTGTCGCGCAGGCGCGCGGTCAATGGCCGGACCGCGACCGGTCGCGTCGTGACAGTCTGGGCGGCAGCCAGGCTGGCGGCATGCTGCTCCAGACGCTCGGCACTGAAGATTTCCGCCCGGATGACCTCGGCGAATTCAAAGGCGGATTCACCGTCGGATCCTACGAGGTGACTCAGGATAGAACGCATCAACTCGTCGCGTGCGGGATGGACGTGCTGTGGGGCCCAACGGCAACGTGACAAGCCGAAGCGCCGCCTTCGTTCTCCCAGACGGCAATGCCCCGCGCGTCAGCACCGGCGTCGGCGCCGGTCGTCGCCGTCCGACGGCGCACGCTGTCCGACCGGCCGTTCGTCCCGAAGACGAAGTCCCAGAAGGCACTGCTCACACCGTAGCGGCCCCGAGCCGCGATCAGGCTGTGGTGCAATGCATGGTGCCGCTTGATCTGTCGCAGCCAGGCGTTGTCGAGGCGCCAGTGATGCGTCGCGTGGTGCACGACTGCGTACACCAGATAGCCCGTGAGCAGGCCGAACGTGAGCGCGCATGCGCGCCAGAGGTCGCTCAGCACCAGCACTGGCAAGAAGACGAGCGCGGCGATCAGCGCGGCACTCATGATCGTAGGCGTGCCGATCAATGCTCGCGGCCGTCGGTGGTGCTCGGCATGCCAGGCCTTGAAGGGCTGGATGCCATGCAGTACGAACCGATGCAGCACGTATTCGACGAGCGTCCAGGCCATGAGGCCCAGCAACGCAAATGCCAGTATTTCCGTGCGACGCGCGTACGGGGCGACGACGGCGAGCACCACGGCCAACGTCGCGGAAGCGACGGCATAGAGCACAAAATCAGCGAGATACCCCGCTTTCGCGTGCTCGGTCGTCAACAGTCCCATGCCCCACCTCGGTTCAGCCAGCCAGGGGTCGATGCTTCTCACTCGACCTGACAGTAGACAGTAGGGGTCATGCGGTGTTCAGTCTGTGCGTCAGCGTACCGACGTCCGGCAGCGCAGGCCCCAGGGTGCACTGCTGGAAAACTTACGAGTCGTATGCGCATTCCCATGCAACGTATGAGCAGACATCGCAATCGGGTTGCAGGAATCGCCCTGGTGCTCGCGGCCTGCCGACTCGACGTGAATCAAGAACCGCGTGATGCGTCGGTTCATGAAGCAGGCAGGCGCGGCCACGCCCAGCGCCAACCGGATCACGCTGCTCCGGGATACTGATGGCGACGGCGTGGCGGATATGCCCTCGGCGCGCACACGGCATCGCTCGGTCTGGCGCAGTCTACTCATAACGCCCTGCCTGCCCGGTTTCAGCAAGGCATGTTCATCGGGCAGCACGGCTCATGGAACCGCCGGCCGCGCAGCGGCTACAACGTGATCTTCGTAAGGTTCGTCGATGGCCGACCCTCCGGCATGCCGCTCGACGTGCTCACAGGCTTCGTCGATGCAGCCGGCCACGCACGCGGACGGCCCGTCGGCGTCGCCATCGATACGAAGGGAACCTTGCTGGTCGCGGACGACCTCGGGAACACCGTGTGGCGAGTTACCTCCGCCGTTCCAGCGCGTTGAGTCCGCCCATCACGCGCAGCTGGCTACAGCCAATATTGCCAGAGACGGGCGAACCATTCCTCGATGCGCAGGACGAAAGAACGCTTCCGCCACTGCTCGAGGGTAATCTGCTCGGATTGCGCGACGTCGTCCGCGAAGGCCGTACGCATACGGTCGCCGAACTCCGTGCCGAGCACGACCGCATTGACCTCCTGATTGTGCAGGAAGCTGCGCCAGTCGAGGTTGGTCGAGCCCACAGTCGACCAGACGCCGTCGATCACCGCGGTCTTCGAGTGCATCAGCGCGTCGCGGCGTTCGAAGATGATCACGCCATCCTGCAGCATCTGGTCGTAGTAGGAGCGCCCTGCGTGAAACACGAGCGCCGAGTCAGTGCTGCCCGGCAGCACGAGCTTGACGTCGACGCCGCGCGCGGCCGCCGCCTTCAGTGCGGCCAGCAACTGCGGGTCGGGCACGAAGTAGGCATTCGTGATCAGAATCTCCGTCTCGGCGCTGGCGATTGCCGAGAGCAGCGTCACGTAGATCAGGCTGAACTCATCGTCGGGCGAACTGCCGATCGCGCGCACGACCTCGTCGCCCTGCCGCTGCAGCGCCGGATAGAAGGCCCGCGGCGCCAACGCCTCGCCCCGCTGCGTGCTCCAGGTTTCCAGGAACAGCTTCTGGAACTCAGCCACGACCGGGCCCTCGATCTGGAGGTCCGTATCCCGCCACGGCTGTTGCCCGTCCGGACGTGTACCCGCTGGCCGGCGGAACGAACCGCCCGAGTACACGCTGCTGATGTTGATGCCACCGAGGAACACGATCTCGCCATCGACGATCAGGAGCTTGCGGTGATCGCGCTGGTTCAAGTCCCAGCCGGTCTTTGCCGTCGCCGGATTGACCGGGTTGTACTCCAGCGTGCGGATACCACTCGCGCGCAGACGCTCAAAGAACTCGGCCGGTGTGCCGAGCGTGCCGACGCTGTCGTAGAGCACGTTCACCTGCACTCCCCGGCGCTGCTTTTCGATCAAGGCATCCGCGAAGAGCCGACCGACCTTGTCGTCTTCCAGGATGTAGGTCTCCATGTTGATGTGGTCGCGGGCGGCTTCGATGGCCTTGAACATCGCGCGGTAGGTCTCCGGCCCGTCCTCGAGCAGGCGAACACGGTTCCCGCTGACGAGCGGTGCTCCCGTCACCGCCTGCTCCAGCGCGAGGTGGCGCTCGAAGATATTGGTCTCGTCGGCGCCGCGTTCGAGCTCCGTCATGATCGCGCGGCTGCGAGCTGGCGACAGCGGTCCCTTTGCGCCCTCGACCTGCGCTGGTGAAGTCGCGGGCGTCGTGCCAGGCGCGACGACGGGCAATGCCGCGCAGGCCGAGAGCGGACTCAACAGCAACGCCACGACATGGAACATGCATCGCACGAGGGCATGGTCACGCGCCGCGAGGAGTCCGTCGGTGCGCTCGAGCACATAGGGATTCATGTGCAGCCGCGACCGACCAGGCGCGGTCGGTGCGATACCGAACAGACCGCACCGCCAGACCGGGTACGCTGCTGAACATCGACCATGCAATGCCGTTTCGGGAATTCTCCGTGCGACGGGTGCCGTCGAGTGGAGAACCCAGATGAACAAGTCATTGATTGCCGGACTGATCGTTGGTGGCGTAGCAGTCACCGCGGCCGGTGCCTTCGCCGGGTACCAGGCGATGGACCAGCGCAATTCCGCCGAAGTGCTCAACGTCGAGCCGCTGACCCGCACGGTCAAGACACCGCGACAGGTCTGCTCCGACCAGGTGGTGACTCACCAGGCACCCGTCAAGGATTCCAAGCGCGTCACGGGCGCGATCATCGGTGCCGTCGCGGGTGGCGTGCTCGGCAACCAGATTGGTCACGGCGACGGCCAGACGGTGGCCACAGTCGCGGGTGCCGCCGCCGGCGGCTATGCGGGCAGCAAGGTCCAGAAGCACCTGCAGGACGGCAATACGACGCAGACGGTCGAGCAGCGCTGCCGCACCGTTTACGACTCGGCCGAAAAGCCCAACGGATACGAAGTTCGCTATCGCATCGGCGACAACGAAGGCACGGTGCGAGTGGACCATGCCCCGGGCCGGACGATTCCCGTCAAAGACGGCCGCCTGGTGTTGACTGACCTGAACGATCGCGACTGATCGCCGTGTCAATCGAACGTTGTCCAAAGGAGAATTGAAATGTTGTGGACCATTGCAGTCGTACTGGCCGTCCTGTGGCTGCTGGGGCTCGTCAGCTCCTACACCATGGGCGGGTTCATTCACATCCTCCTGGTCCTCGCGATCATCGTGGTTCTGATCAACGTGATCCAGGGTCGACGCGCGTAGAGCACCTGTCGCAATGCAACGTTCCGCCGCATGCGCGGCGGGAAGTTGCATCTGGAGAGAACATGAACGCCTTCAAGATCGCAGCCTTGGCCTTGATCGTGGCCGGTGTCCTCGGGCTCGCCTACGGCAGCTTCAGTTACACGAAGCAGACCCACGAAGTCAAAATGGGGCCGATTGAAATGTCGGTGAAGGAAAGGGAGACGGTAAACGTCCCGGTCTGGGCGGGCGTGGGTGCGATCGCGATCGGGGCGGCGCTGTTGCTGCTCGGCGGCCGCAAGGGTTAGTCGAGCTTCTCCACGACGACCCGTCCGTCAGCATTGACATACACCCGGTAGCGATTGCCGTCCTGGCACGAGGCGATGTAATCGTCCTCACCCGCCTGGGTTGCACTGACGACCTTCCCGCAGGGCAGGCCCTGCAGAGCGATCACGGCCGCCAGATCCCTGTCGACCGGTACTTCGCTGGATGTCGCTTCCTCAGCGATCACATTGCCCGCGCAAATTGCATTCATCACGCACCCGAGGGCGATTGCCCGTACGTATGTCTTCACGGCGTTGCTCCTGCCATCCGATTGAACTCGTCGAATTTTCGTGGATCCTCGAGGATGCTCCAGATCGCCGCGCGGGACTTGACGATGTCACGCGCCAGCGGCGGATCGCTGTCCTGCAGCAGCGAAAGCACCTTCAGCAGCAGCATGTCGAAGCTGCGCCGCAACTCCGCAATCGTCATCGTGCCTTGCCGCTTGTGGTATGCACGAGCCTGGTCGAGCAGGTCGTCGACCTGGTTCTTGAGCGAGAGCTTGGTCATTACCCCTATGGCCTTGGTCTGTCGCAGCCTGGTCGCGAGGGAACTGAGGTCAAGTGGCGCTGCGATCGGTCGCGGGGCTGGCAGGATCGGCTCAACCTTCGGTACCCGCTGCGGAGCAGGCGTGGGAACCACAGGCGGCTTGATCGGCGCTGGCTTGATGGCTGGCGCCACAGACGGTGCGGGCATCGGGGCCGCGGCCGTGGCGCCACGAGCGATTTCCGCCTGGGGCGCGGACGCTTTGGGGTTTGTCGGGAACGGAACCTCCGGTGTTTCGACCGGCGGGACAGCTGCGACTGCGGTCTTCGCCTGCGGCACGTTTGCCGCGGGCACATCGGCCACCGGCGCCGCAGGCGGGGTGGTCGCGACGACGGGCTCCGCCGTCGGTTCGTGCCTGACGCAGACGCAACCGCTCACGAGGATCCCGAGCAGCGCAATGACGATGCTCACGGCCATGGGCTTCGCTGCGCGCGCGGTCATCGGATTCTCAGGCTTCGCAATGACAGATCGGACACGCCCCAAGAATAGCGCCCCGCAATTCGCTGGCGAACCCCGGGGCGCTGCAGATTCAGGCCTGTCTCAGGCGCGAATCAGTTCTGTTCTCATTCTAGGAGAACCACGAATCATCGGCCTTTTTCTCCCAGGCGACGAGCTGCTTCTCGGCCTCATCCTTGGCGATGCCGTAGCGCTCCTGGATCTTGCCGGCCATTACATCCCGGCGGCCGGCGATGACGTCGAGGTCGTCATCCGTCAGCTTGCCCCACTGCACCTTGGCCTTGCCCGTCACTTGCTTCCAGTTACCTTCGATGCGATCCCAATTCATAGGTTTCTCCTTTCGGTAGTGGGAGGGGTCATCACGCGCTCGAGCCAAGCGCGCAGGTGCGGACGGTGATCTCGTTCTTGACTGACTTCACGCCGCCGACCTTGCGAACTCCACATGCTCAGATTAGGGCTTTCGCCGCGGCGTGTCGGTGCGGTGCCGAACCAAGCGGCAGGGCGCAGGATTCGTTCATGAGCAGACAACTCGTGTTGCTGGTGCCAGGGGTTCCGCGGCGCCACTTCCGTCAGCGCGGTGAGTTACGTCGAAGTCGTCGAGCAGTCGCGCACTGCCCCGGCGCGGTTCGGTCCGTGCGTGCTCCACCGAACAGACCGCGATTCGTCACCTGGTCATGCTGCCCCATCGGGATGACCCCACAGCGCACGTGACCGACTGGATCCGACATGTCAACGTTGAAGTGGGTATCGGCAGACAACCTGTTGCTGGCGCGCCTGCCCGACCGGGACCGCCGCCACCTGCTGGCACGCTGCGCGTCCGTCGAACTCGTGCTGACCGACGTGCTGTATGAGGCAGGCACGCGAATTCGTCACGTCTACTTCCCCGAGGGCAGTTTCGTGTCATTGGTCACGCCGATCAGCGGCCACGATCGGCTCGAAGTCGGCCTGGTCGGCAACGAAGGCATGCTGGGCACATCGATCGTTCTCGGGGTGGACACCTCGCCTACGCTTGCGCTGGTCCAGGGCGCGGGCCCAGCTTGGCAAATGGAGGTCGATCCGTTTCGCCGCGAACTCAAGCGCTGCCCCGCGTTGCAGAGGGGTCTCCAGCTCTACATTCACGTCGTGATGTGCCAGCTGGCCCAGACCGCGGCCTGCACCCGATTCCATGTCGTCGAGGCGCGACTTGCACGCTGGCTGCTGATGACCATGGATCGCGCCCACTCTGCCGGCTTCCACGTGACGCACGAATTCCTGGCCTACATCCTTGGCGTGCGCCGTGCCGGCGTGACCCGGGCGGCCAGTGCCCTGCAGCAACGCAAGCTCATTCGATACCGGCGTGGCGACATCACGATCATCGATCGCCGTGGCCTGGAGCGCGCGTCCTGCGTGTGCTACGCGGCCGACCGGGAAGCCTACGCGAGCATCATGGATTGACGGGCGCCGGACTGGAATCCTGCGCGACACCTTGCGTACGGTAAGGTACGAACCGGTGCCGACGGGTGTATGCTGAGAACAGCCCCAAGCCGTGGATGGCCGCCATGCCGGAGCCCACCGCCTCGCGAAGTCCGCAGTCCCCGCAGCAGAATCACTTGCTCTCGGCGTTGTTGCCGGACGAGCGCGAACGCCTCTACCCACACCTGCGTCTCGTCTCGATGCCGCTCGGCAAGGTGCTGTACGAGCCCGGCGACGCGCTGGAGTACGTCTACTTCCCGACCAACTCGATCGTTTCCCTGCTGTACGTGCTGGAAAGCGGCGCCTCGGCGGAGATTTCGGTCGTCGGCAACGAAGGTCTCATCGGCATCGCCCTGTTCATGGGCGGCGATACCACTCCGAGCCGTGCAATCGTCCAGAGCGCCGGCCACGCCTACCGGCTGGCCGGCCACCGCCTCAAGGATGAGTTCCACCGCAGTGGCGGACTGCAACTCCTGCTGTTGCGCTACACTCAGGCACTTATCACGCAGATGGCACAGACTGCCGTATGCAACCGGCACCATTCCGTGGACCAGCAACTGTGCCGCTGGCTGTTGCTGTCGCTCGATCGCCTGACGTCCAACAAGCTGGTCATGACGCAGGAACTCATCGCCAACATGCTAGGCGTACGCCGCGAGGGCGTGACCGATGCCGCGGGCAAGCTCCAGAAGCTGGGCGTCATCAGCTACAGCCGCGGCCGGATCACGGTGCTCGACCGGCCGAAGCTCGAAGTGCTGTGTTGCGAATGCTATTCGGTCGTCAAGAAGGAATCCGATAGAATCGAGGCCCTGACCGGGTATCGCGGCTCCTGACCCGGGCGATCGGCGCATCCGGCCTCTCAATCAGCGCCGCTGACGACCAGCCCACATCCGTTTTCTTTGTTCGCCGGCGTACAGACGGCGATCTCGTCCGCAGTCGACACTTCCGCCGCCATGTCTGCTTGCGCGCCCCGGGAGAGTTACATGAGTTTCCGACTTGCCTGTGCAACGGCCATCGCCGCGGCTGTGCTCATGGTGCTGCCGGTCGCCCCCGCCGCGCCCGACGCTCCCGTCGGGCCCAGCGAGGTGCCGGCGGACTTGCCATCGACCCTGTTCCACCGTGCCGACGTGCGCCCGGTTGCGGGACCGCCAACGCGGCAGCTGCTGGAAGAAAGTGATCGCCAGCTGCAGTCGCTGGCATTCGTCGGGCCGGTGGCGATCATCCTGATCCTGACTGCGCTCGGGG
>Ga0209254_10006722_pt1 | contig 10606 bp, 10 predicted proteins | sample FrelakmetDIP11DI_FD_187148 | JGI IMG/M metagenome (GOLD analysis project Ga0209254, IMG submission 187148) | Freshwater lake sediment microbial communities from the University of Notre Dame, USA, for methane emissions studies - DIP11 DI (SPAdes)... | ecosystem: Environmental > Aquatic >... | reverse complement strand
TCGGCGGCCCCGACAACCTGGGCAACCGCGACGTGGCAGCGATGTACATCGTGCGGGCGCGGCGCGGCCGCGTGGTCCACCTGCCCGTCGGCGCGGCCCGGGTGATGGCCAGGGTGATCCGCCCGCTGCATGAAGGCATCGCTCGCGTGCTCGACCTGGCCTGCATCCCGGAGCGCCAGTTGCGCGAAGCGTGGCAAGCGCAAGCGCTGCTGGCCGAGTTTCCACGTCGCTTGACCACGGTCGACACCTTCATCGACGAGCGCGTGGCTGATTGGCGGCGCGGGCGTCGAGCGCCGGCGCGGTGACTCGCGAGACCGCCAGCACGACAGCCAGTCTGCCGCTGCTGCCGGGCCGAGTTGAGCGGGTCTGGCTGTGGCTGGCGGTCGCCAGCCTGCATGGCCTGCTGCTGTTGGCGGTGCGCGACGCGCTCTTGCCGCGGCAGCCCGATGCCGCGACGACAAGCGCAGCGCCGCCGCTGGTGGTGCGCGTGATCGTGCCTGTGCCTGTGCCCGTGCCCGTGCGCGTACCTGTGCCCAGCGCGGCGCCGCCGGACGCGACCCGACCTGTCGCGCAGGCTGCGCCGCCACGCCGGCCACCGGCCGAGCCCCGCATAGAGGCCGTCCGGGCTGTCGGGGAAGTCGGGCAGGCGATCACGGCGGCGCCGATGGTGGCCGAAGCGTCGCCCGCGGCGTCTGCGCCCGACACCCAGCCGCTCAACGTGAGCGTTCCGCGCGCGATCGCCGTGCCGGCCCAGCCCTCGATGCGGGACCAGATGATCAACGACCCGCGCAGCAACTCGGCGCGCGCCACCGTCGAGTCCCGCGTCGCCGCAGTTGCGGGCACCGACGTCCTGGTCGAGGAACGCATGGATGCGACGCGCACGCGGGTCAGGCAGCGTGGCCAGTGCGTCGAAGTGCACGAGTCGCGCGCCGCGCAGCTCGACCCGTGGAACCAGAGTCACTCGCCGACGCCGAAGATCGTCAAACCCTCCTGCTAGCGGCCTGCTCGGCCCTGGCGCGTTCCACTTCCTGCAAACGCAGGACCCGTCGCTGGACCTTGCCGGTCGTGGTCATCGGCAGCGCATCGATGAATTCGATTTCCTTCGGGTACTCGTAGGGTGCAAGTCGGCCGCGCACGTGTTCCTGCAACTCGTCGACCAAGGCCGCATCACCGACGAAGCCCGGTGCGAGCACGACATAGGCCTTGACCACCGCCCCGCGCTCGGTGTCGGGCTTGGGCACCACCGCGGCGTTGGCCACTGCCGGGTGCTTGACCAGGCAGTTCTCGACTTCGCCGGGCCCGATGCGATAGCCGGCCGCCTTGAACATGTCGTCGCTGCGGCCCTGGTACCAGAGGTAGCCGTCCTCGTCCATCACGGCCGTGTCGCCGGTGCGGCACCAGGAGTCGCCCGGGTCGCCGGTGAACTTGGCGCGCGTGGCGGCGTCGTTCTTCCAGTAGCCGAGGAAGAAGACCGGGTCGGCGTCGCCGTGGATGTCGCGACGGTGCACCGCGACATCGCCGGCAGTGCCGCGCGGCACCTCGACGCCGGCCTCGTCGAGCACGGCAATTCGGTGGCCCGGGTACGGCCGGCCCATGCTGCCGGGCTTGGCCGGCCACCCCGGATGCACCTGGCCGTCGACGCCCACATACGCAGCGCAGTTGCCGACGATGTAGTTGATCTCGGTCTGGCCGAACATCTCGTTGACGCCGACGCCGAGCGCGTCGCGGCAGTAGGCGAATACCGCGTCGCCGACCGCCTCACCCGCGCTCATGATCGCGGCGAGCTGGAGATCCGGGTACCGCTCCCGCGGATTCGGCACGGCCTTCATCATCGCCTTCAGCGCCGTAGGGAAGACGAAAGTGTGCGTGACGCCGTGGCGCTGCATCAGGTCGAACGCGCGCTCGGGTGCGAAGCGGCCTTGGTAGCCGAGGAGGGTCTGGCCGAAATACAGCGTCGGCAGCAGGGCATCGATCAGCCCGCCCGTCCAAGCCCAGTCCGCCGGGCTCCAGAACACGCGCTGCGTGTTCTGGAGCCCGGCGGCTGGGCCTTGCCCTGGCGTGACACCCCCCATCCCCCGCTCCCCCTGCCCCGGGACCGGGGGCCTGATCGCCACAAGGTGGGGAAACCAGTTCTGGCTGGCGACGAAACCGCTCAGGTTGCCGAGCAGCGCGCGCTGCGGAATCAGTGCGCCCTTGGCCGGGCCGGTGGTGCCGCTGGTGTAGATCAACACCGCGGGATCATCGGCCTGGGTCGCGATGGGGGCGATCGCGGGGTGGCGGCCGAGCAGGCAGGCCTGCCAGTCGATGCTGCCGCGACCGGCCGCCGCGCCAACGGCCACGATGTGCTGCAACGCAGGGCACTCGCTGCGCGCCGCCAGCAGCTTGTCGATGGCGCCTTCATCGACGATGGCCAACGCCGCTTCGCTGTCACGCAGGCGGTAGGCCAAGGCGTCGGCACCGAACAGCATCGACAGTGGTACCGCCACCGCGCCGAGCGCGCTGACGGCCATGTGCGCCACTGCCGTCTCCATGCGCTGCGGCATCACGATCGCCACCCGGTCACCGCGCGCCACACCCAGCGCCGCCAGCGTGGCGGCCAGCCGCAGTGCGCTGCTGTGCAGGTCGGCATAGCTGAAGAACGCGACATCGCCTTGCTCGTGCTCGCAGATCAGCGCGGTGGCCTGCGGCGTCAGCCGTGCCCAGCGCGCACAGCAGACCTCGAACAGGTTGAACTGGCTCGGCACCTGCCAGCGGAAGCCTCGGTGCAGCGAGGCGTAGGAGTCGTCCGAAGCGCGCATCGTCGTGGAGGTTGGTCAGGTCGCGCGCACGCCGTGCAGCTGAACTGCGCGCGCGCGAGCCTGTTCGTCCAGCGCGACACCTCGCTGCTTCATCGCTCGGCGCCGAAGGTTCTCAACGCGTCACCCGTGACGCGGCAGATTCGCCAATCCGGCATCACGGTCGCACCGAGCTTCTGATAGAACGCGATCGCATTGGCGTTCCAGTCGAGCACGCTCCACTCGAATCGGCCGCAGCCGCGGTCCATCGAGAGTCGGCCCAGGTGGCCGAGCAGCGCCTTGCCCAGGCCGGCGCCGCGATGCGCCGGGCGCACATACAGGTCTTCGAGGTACAAGCCCGGCTGCGCCAGAAAGGTCGAGAAGTTGGTGAAGAAGAGGGCGAATGCGACGACCTCGCCAGCCACCTCCGCGACCACGCACTCAGCTGCCGGGCGATCGCCGAACAGGTGCGGCTCAAGTTTGCCGACTGTCACGTCGAGCAAGTGTGTGAGTCGCTCGAACTCGGCCAGCTCGGTGATCAGTGCAACGATGGCATCGAGGTCGCGCGGCTCGGCGGGACGCAGTGTGTGCTGTGGCATGGCTCGATTCTGGCATCGTCGTTGCCTGGCCTACAGTGCGGGTAGCCCATGCCCTACCTCGCCCTTCGCCCTGCCCAGAGCGTGTTCCTGCCGCTGCGCGGCCTGCGCTATCACCTCGAAACCTGGGGCGATGATGCCCAGGCCAGCGCCGAGCGCCCGCTGTTGCTCTGCCTGCACGGCTGGATGGATGTCGGCGCATCGTTCCAGTTCATGGTCGATGCGCTCGCGGCGCGCGAGGGCCCGCAGCGCCGGATCGTCGCGCCCGATTGGCGGGGCTTCGGGCGCAGCAGCCCCAGCGGCAGCGACAGCTACTGGTTCCCCGACTACCTGGGCGATCTCGATGCCCTGATCGACACCCTGTCGCCAGCGCATCCGGTGGACCTGCTGGGCCACAGCATGGGTGGCAATGTAGCGATGAGTTATGCCGGCGTGCGCCCCGAGCGCGTGCGCAAGCTGATCAACCTCGAAGGCTTTGGCCTGCCGGCCTGCAAGCCGCAGCAGGCGCCCAAGCGCCTGTTGCAGTGGCTCGACGAATTGAAGGCGCCGCCCCGCCTGCGCCATTACGCCAGCGCCGACGAGGTTGCCGTGCGCCTGATCAAGACCAACCCGCGGCTGGCCGCCGACAAGGCCGCCTGGCTCGCGACGCGCTGGTCGACGCCCGACGCCCAGGGTCACTGGCATCTGCTCGCCGATGCCGCACACAAGCGCGTCAACCCGGCGTTGTACCGGGCTGACGAAGTGGTCGAGACCTGGTCCCGCATCGCCGCGCCGCTGCTCTGGGTCGAAGGCGCCGACACCGACGTCAAGAAGTGGTGGGGCGACCGCTACCCGCGCAGCGATTTCGAAGCCCGGCTGGCGCGGGTGGCACAAGTCGAGCGCGAGACACTGACCGACTGCGGCCACATGCTGCACCACGACCAACCCGACGCGTTGGCCGAGCGCCTGCTGCAGTTCCTGCGCTGAGCTCAGCGCTTGGCCAACCAGCGCCGCTGGTCGGCCACCTGGCGCAGCCTGGTGAACGTCGTCGAGCGCTGCGAGCGCGCGGCGGGCCACAAGCGCTGCAACAGCTCGGCGGTGGCCAGCGTGTCGGCGGCGGCCTGGTGTCGCACCGCGCATTCGATGTCGAAGTGCGTCAGCCAATCGTCGAGCGCGTGGCCGTCGAGGCCCGGATGCAGCACATCGGCGACCGGCTCCAGGTCGAGCCAGGGATTGGTCAGCGTGCGACCCAGCACGTCCTTCATCGCGCGAGCGATCATGCTCTGGTCGAACGCGGCATGAAAGGCGATCAGCGGCGCGGCACCGAGCCACTGCTCGAACGCGGCCAGCGCTTCGGCCGCCGGTGCGCCGGCGCGCTGCTCGCCCACCCCGATGCCGTGCAGCAGGATGTTGCCCTTGTCGGCCGGCGCGCTGGCCTGGCGGAGCACAGCCTCGAAGCTGTCGCCCAGCGAGATCTGCGGCATCGCATCGCCGTCCAGGCGCAGCGCGATCGCGGCAATCGCCAGCAGCCGGTCCCGGTGCACGTCGAGGCCGCTGGTCTCGACGTCGATCACCACCCAGCGATGGGCGCCCACCGCCGCCCGACCGGCACCGAACAGGCGCTGCAGCAGCCGCAGCGGCCGCCCGGCCTCCCGAAGGACGCTGCGCGCCCCCTCGGGGGGTAGCGAGCCGCTCGAGCCTGGGGGCGCCATGACTAACGAATGTAGTCCAGCTGGATGCGCTGGTGCAGCCGGCGCGCGATGCGCAGGCTCTCCCGCAGCACACGGCGGTCGATGTCGTTGAGTGCGGTGACATCGACCAGGTTCGGGTTGCCGTCGCTGGCGACCACCGCCGGTGGCCGACCGGGCGCGAGTTGCACCTGCAGGCGCAGCATCTGCAGGTACTCGAAGCCGCCGACCCAACCCTCGGCCTCCTGCGCCGGCACACCCAACAGCCGTGCCACGGCGTCGAATCGCTCGCGAGTGTTGCCCGCAGTCACGCCATGGGCCAGCGCATACAGCCGGGCCGCATCGACATAGATCGCGGTACCGCGAAGCTTCAGGTCGACGACCTCCTGGCCGTCGCGTGACTCCGCATCGATGCCACCGCGCCAGTTCAGCGCCGGGCTGTTGCGCAACGAGTTCTCGGCCATCTGCTTCATGAAACGGGCATTGCGGCCGGCGTGCAGGCTCACCATCTCGCGCATCGACTGGGTCAGCGTGGCGTCACCCGCGATCGGACGGAAGTCGAAATAGATGCTGGCATTGAGCAGATCTTCGGGCGCGCCGTGGTCGATCCAGTCGGCGAACCGCGCCATCCATTCGGCCTGCGTCAGGCAGCATGCCGGGTTGCTGGCCATCACGTTGCCCTTGCACAGCGGGTAGCCGCAGGAGTCGAGCGCCTCGTTGACCTCGCGCGCAAACGCCAGCCAGGCCGGGCGGTCGCGATCGGCATCGTCGCTGGCAAAGACGATGCCGTTGTCCTGGTCGGTCGCGACGGTCTGCTCGCTGCGGCCCTCGGAGCCGAAGGCCAGCCAGCAACCCTGCTTCAGGTCGATGCGGTGAGCGGCCGCGACGATCGCCACCAGGTGCTCGGTGAGCACGTCGTTCAAGTGGCTGATCAGCTCGGTGAGCTGGCGCGCACCGACGCCCTGGCCGAGCAGGTTGCCGGCGAAGCGGCGGATGTCCTGCGACACCGCGCGCAGGGTGGCCACGTCGGGCGCGGCGCGGATCGCCGTGCTGACCTGCTTCAGCGACAAACGCTGCAACGCGAACAGGTCGCGTTCGGACAGGATGCCGACCACGCGGCCGTCGGCGTCGGTCACCGGGACATGGCGGATGCCGTATCGCGACATGGCCAGCGCTGCGTCCTGCGCCGTCTGGTCGATGCCGACGGTGACCACCGGCCGGCTCATCACCTCGCCGATCGGCGTCGACAACGGCTTCTCGGCCAGCGTGACGCGGCCGAGAATGTCGTGGCGCGTCAGGATGCCGAGCGCGGCACCGCTGTCCTCGGCCACCACCAGCACCGAGCCGATGCGCTTCTCGTGCATCGACTTCAGCGCCGCGCCCAGCGGGGTCGACGGCGCGACGCCGACCGCCGCCCGGCGCACCAGGTCGCGCAGCGGCGTCTCGAGCGACTGTTCGGCCAGCGTCTGCGAGGCATAGGCTACCTGCAGCGCCTTGCGCGACAGCAACAGGAAGTGCTGCACGCGGTGGTTGAGGAAATCGGCGAACGGCGCGCTGTCGCGCGCCAGCGCATGCATCGCCTCGAGCGGCAACTGCAGGCAGAAGGTGTCGCTGACGGCGGTGTAGGTCGACGTCACGGCGCGCGCGCCCATCGACGCGCCAACCGGAAACAGATCGCCCGCCTCGTACTGGAATCCGCCGCTGGCCTCGGCCATGCCGTGTCGGCCGCTGACGCCGCCGCGACGGATCAGCAACAGATGCGTGACAGGGCCATCGGCCGGCGACAACAGCGTTTCGCCCGGCTCGTAGTAGACCTGCGAGGCTGCCTGCACGAAGCGATCGACGTGTTCGGGCGCCATCTGGGCAAATGGCGGCCAGTGCACCAACTCCTTGTGCAGGTTGGTGACGAGGCTCGGTGATGGGGTCGAGTTCATGTGGGCAGCATAAAAGAAGAAGGGCCCCGCGCGGGGCCCTTCTCAGGTTGCAGCTTGATCTGCGATCAGGCTTGACCCAGTTTCAGATCGGGGTAGCGAACATGCTCGACCAGTTCCTGGGTCTTCTGGCTCGGTGCCGGTGTGATCAGGCTGACGATGATGATCACCGCCATGCCCACCGGCACGCCGAACAGGCCGGCCGAGATCGGCAGGATGCCCCACCACAGCTCCACCGGCGACGTCACGCCGAACACGCTGCGCAGCCACGGTTGTGTCGTGGCCATGTAGTAGAACGTCGTGCCCAGGCCGGCGATCATGCCCAGCGACGCACCCCACTTGTTGGCGCGCTTCCAGAAGATGCCGAGCACCAGTGGCGGGAAGAACGTGGCTGCCGCGAACGAGAACGCCGCCGAAACCAGGAACAGGATGTCCGCCGGTTTCTGCGCCGCCACACCCGCCGCCGCCAACGCCACCACCACCAGCAAGGCCTTCGAGATTGAGACTCGGCGCGCGGTCGGCGCGTTCGGGTCGATCATCTTGTAGTACAGGTCGTGCGACAGCGCATTGGCGATCGTCAGCAGCAGGCCGTCGGCCGTGGACAGAGCGGCCGCCAGACCACCCGCCGCCACCATCCCCGACACCACGTACGGCAGGCCGCCGATGGCCGGCGTGGCCAGCACGATGATGTCGCCGCCGATCCGGATCTCGCCCAGCTGCAGGATGCCGTCCTTGTTGATGTCGGTGACCGACAACAGGGCCGGGTCGACGCGGCTCCAGGCCGAGATCCAGTCGGGCAGATTGCTGAACGACGAGCCGACCACGACGCTGAACATCTCGTACTTGACCAGCACCGCCAGGGCCGGCGCCGTGAAGTACAGCAGGAAGATGAAGAACAGACTCCAGGTCACCGAGTCCCGCGCTTCCTTCACCGACGGCGTGGTGTAGTAGCGCATCAGGATGTGCGGCAACGCGGCCGTGCCCACCATCAGGCAGAAGATCAGCGCCAGGAAGTTGCGCCGCGACGTGTCGAAAGCCGTCTTGGCCTTGTCGTCGCCGTTCGGGTCGCCCGCGAAGACCTGCGCATGCGGGGGCATGCCGGCCAAGGGCACAGCGCGTGCAGCATTCGCCGCCTTGGCGGCCGTGTAGGCCTTCTTCGCGTCGTCCGCGGTCTTCGGCAATCCCGCCAGCGCCTTCTCGGCGGCCTGGACGTCGGCTGCCGGGCCATTGGCTGCCTTCAGGTCGTCGACCTTCTTCTGCGCGGCAGCCTGGTCGGCGGCCATCGCCGCCGGCACATCTTTCAGCTTGGCATCGGCCGCAGCGGCGCGTTCCTTGAAGATGTTGATGACCTCGATCTCCTTCGGATCGGCCTTCAACTTGTTCTCCAGGTCGGTGACCTTCTGCAGCTGGAAGCCGTATACCGCCTGCGGAATCGGCACGCCGGTCTGCTTGACGGCCAGCCAGACCACCGGGACCATGTAGGCCACGATCAGGATGATGTACTGCGCCACCTGCGTCCAAGTGACCGCCCGCATGCCGCCGAGGAAGGAGCACACCAGGATGCCGCCGAGGCCGACGAAAATCCCGATCTCGAAAGCCAGGCCGGACAAGCGCGTGGTGATCAGGCCGACGCCGTAGATCTGCGCCACCACATAGGTGAACGAGCACAGGATCGCGCCGATGATGCCGATGAAGCGCGGCAGGTTGCCCTCGAAGCGCTCGCCGAGAAAGTCAGGGATCGTGAACTGCCCGAACTTGCGCATGTAGGGCGCCAGGAACAAGGCCACCAGGCAGTAGCCCCCGGTCCAGCCCATGATGAAGGCCAGGCCACCGTAACCGGTGAGATACACCGTGCCGGCCATGCCGATGAACGAGGCTGCGCTCATCCAGTCGGCGCCGGTGGCCATGCCGTTGTACAGCGCGGGTACGCGTCGTCCGGCCACGTAGTACTCGGCCGCGTCCGTCGTGCGGCTCATGATGCCGATGCCGGCATACAAGCCGATGGTGGCAAGCAGGAAGATGAAGCCGATGTAGTTCTTCGGCAGCCCCATCTGCTCGAGGATCCCGAGCACAATGACGAAGGCCACGAAGCCGCCGGCGTACCAGGTGTAGACCTTGTTGAGTTGGGATTTGAAGGTCGCCGTGGACGCGGAGTCCGTCTTGGCGTTGGTGTCGAACATGCCAGCCATGGTCAGTCCTCCTCGTGCACGTTGTGCTCGATGTCGAGCTTGTTCATGTAGCGGGCGTAGTACCAGATGATCACGCAGTACACGATCAACGCGCCCTGCCCACCCATCCAGACACTGAACGGCCAGCCGAAGAAAGTGAAGCTCAAGTCACGGGCGTAGTAGCCTACGACGAACGTCACGACGAACCAGATGGCCATGAGAATTGCGGTGATCCGCAAATTCTTGTTCCAGTACTGGCGGTGCCTTTCCGATACTTGCATCGCGTTGTCTCCTTCGATGTCCCACCCGGGATGAGCCCGGTTCTCACGCTCCAACAAAACCCGTCACGCGACCAGCCCGGTCTCCCGTTCCAGTTGCGCCGCCACCTTGGGCTCGAAGCCTTTCAGGTGGCGAATGATCTTTCTTGTCTCCTCCGTCTCCTGGCGATCGAAGCGCACGCGGGCCAGCTGGTACCAGCCGTACGGGCTCATCGGTTGCAGTTCGGTGTTCTTCTTCAGCGCCGCGACCGCTTCGTCGTAGCGCTGCAGGCGGATCAGCACCAGGCCCAGGCCGTACCAGGCGCGGTCGGCCTTGGCGTCCAGGGCCAGCGAACGGCGAAACGCCGGCTCGGCCTCGGCATAGCGGCCGGCCTCTTCGAGCAGGTAAGCCAGGTTGAACCAGTACGCCGAACTGCGCTCGGGTTGTGCGGCCACCAGCGTCTGCAGGTCGGCGATGGCCTCGTCGCGGCGGCCGAGCTGCGCACGCACATGCGAGCGGCTGGCCAGCGCGTAGGCGTCCTGTGGCCAGCGCTGCAGCATGAGCTCGAAGATGGCCTCGGCCGCCTTCACCCGGCCAACCACCAGCCAGCCCATCGCGCTGACCTTGAACCACAGGTAGGCCAGACCGCTGCCGTTCATTTGCATTGCTCCACGCCGAGCTTCAGGCACAAGTCGATGCGCTCGAAGGTGACGACGAAATACACGACGAGCACCAGGAAGAAGGTGACGAACGGCACCTGCTGGTCGGCCACCTTGGCCGGCGTCAGCTTGCGCACCACCAGTGTGAAGGGCTTGGACAACAACTGCAGCAGGCGATAGAAGACATTGCTGTCGCGCTTGGGACCCGCCAACACGTACAAAGCCCCCTGCCCGGCCAGCGCCAGCAGCGGGATGTACAGGATCAGTTGAACCAGGTTCAGGAAGGTCAGCACGGCAAATACAGCCTCGACGCCAAGCAAGACGGGACGCCCCATCCGGCACAGGCCGTACTGTCGTTCGCCAGCGCTTACGTCTTTCTGACAATTCGGCGCCAGCGCTGGCAATCCCCCCTAGGACAAACCCTCGCGAAAACATGCATGCGAAAATCCGCGCCTTCAAAAAGAAGAGGCTCTGTCATGGATATCGAACGCATCAACCTGATCGGCACCACGCTGGCCGATTTGACCCAGCGCACCGAAGCGCTTCGGGGGTA
>Ga0209254_10006721_pt1 | contig 10607 bp, 7 predicted proteins | sample FrelakmetDIP11DI_FD_187148 | JGI IMG/M metagenome (GOLD analysis project Ga0209254, IMG submission 187148) | Freshwater lake sediment microbial communities from the University of Notre Dame, USA, for methane emissions studies - DIP11 DI (SPAdes)... | ecosystem: Environmental > Aquatic >... | reverse complement strand
GATCAGCGCGGTGCACGTCGTGGACACCTCGCGCGCGAAGCAGGAGCCGATCGACCCGGAGGTCGAGGGCTCGCGGTCCCACTGGTTGTCGGTGCCGTAGCACAGGTAGGGGCCGCCGGAGCGCCGGATCGCAAAACCGGCGCGCTCGAGCTCGCGGCTCGATCGCTCGAAGACCAGGATTCTCGACCGCGCGACGCCGGCCTCGGCGAGCAGTTCGACCAGGGCTTCCACCAGCTCCACCCTCGGCGACAGCCGTGGGGCGCCGAGGCAGTTGAGCTTGATGCCGACCGTGTCGGACGGCGAGAACAGCGCTGCCAGGCCGCCTACCGCACGGTCGACAGAGAGTGCGCGCTGCAGGCTGAGCTCAAGGGCGCGCAGCGCCGCGGCGCGGTCGAGGCCCTCAGTCGCGAGCTTCGCGGTGCCGACGACGCCCGGTCGCGCTCCGCCACCCAAAGCCACCACGCCCCGCCCGGCGAGCAGGCCGGCCGCGGCGAGCTTCGCGAGGTCGCGCCGGGTGGGGCCCCGCCCTCGGCTCACGGGCCCTCCTCAAAGACCTGGGCGGTGAAGACTTCGAAGGTGGCGCCTTGGCGCCAGGCGTCGGCCGGCAGGCCGGCCTTGCGCGCAAGCTGGTTCAGCATCTCCTCGCGGGTCCAGCCCTGCTCGGTCGCCACCTGCGGCAGGAACACCGCGCGCCGGCCGCTCTTGGCGAGGACCACGCCGTGGCGGCCGACCTCGATCCCCTCCGGGCCCGCCACCTGGCTGGTCGGGGACAGCACCGAGACCTCGAGTTCCACGGTGCCGAGCTCCTCCGCCGTGAGCGGCGGGAACCGCGGGTCGTGGGCGGCCGACACCGCTGCAGACATGATCGCCTCGATGAGCGGCTCGCGCGCCTCGATGATGCCCATGCAGGCGCGCAGCCGGCCCTCGGTTGCGAGGCGCCGGCCGGTGTTGTTGACGGTCACGAAAGCCCCGGCCGGCGACCGCCACGCCGGGTCGCCGCCGCTGCCCGAAAACCAAGACGCCAGCGCCGCATCATGTGCCAGGTGCGAGTGCAGGGTGGCACGGGCGAGCTTCAGGAGCTCGGCCTTCTCCGGTCCGGTGAGGGTGCCGAGAGTTGGCGCCGGTGGATCTTCCTTCCAGCCGTGCCACGAGCCGGCGAAGGTCACCGCCGCGTAGGTCACCGAGAAGTCGAAGCTCCCGCTGACGTGACCGGATGTGGTCAGGGCCGCGACCGACCCCGAGCCGTCGAAGGCGTGGTCGAGCAGCTCGGCCAGCACGGCGAGCGGACGCCGGCCGCATACCGTGTCGCCGCTCACCTCGAGCTGGTACCAGAATCCGGTGGGGTCGATCGCGGCGAGCCGGTCCGCCGTGGCACGGCCGATTTCGAGCAGCGTGTCGCCGAGGTGAGCGTCATTCGCGAACGGGGCGTAGCCGTAGCGAGAGCCGTGGTGGGTGAAGTCCGACGACACCACGATCGCCGTCGTCGGGTCGAGCAGCTCGGCGAGGACGCGCGCCATCCGCCGGCTGGTCGCGGCGTCGGTCTCCTCCCCGACCAGCACCGGCACGATCCGCGCTCCGGGCGCCACCACCTGGAGGAAGGGCAGCTCGACCTCCAGGCAGTGCTCGCGGTCGTGTGCGCGCGGCGGGCCCTGGAAGTCGGCGTTGCCGCGCAGCCGGGCGACCGCGTCATCGTCAATGGCGACCTCGCCGAGCGGGGTCGCGAACGAGCCCCACGCGCGGTCCGGCAGCGCGCCGCCCGCGAACGAGGCCTGGTGTGAGGGCCCGAGCAGGATGATGCGGCGCGGCGCGGCCCCGCGCAAGGCCACGAAGCCGGTGGCCGCGCTGGCGCCCGAGTACGCGTACCCGGCGTGCGGCACCACGATCGCACGCGCCGCGGCCGGTTTCCCGGCCGCCGCCAGCAGGTCGATCAACTGCTGCCGCAGCGCGCTGGCGTCGTCGGTGTAGAAGGCTCCAGCGACCGCGGGCGGACGGCTCCCCGCCGCGGCAGTGATGGCACCGAGTAGCAAGATGGTCACGAGCATGGTCCTCATACCGTCAGAGATAACCCCTCTCGGCCGTAAATGCAATGCGCCGACCAAGTGCCTCCCGATAGTCCGCCGCTCGCCCACCCTTTACCCTTCAGCAAACCCACCATCAGAAGGAGTTCGTGCCGCAGTGGCCGTACCTCTACAAACCAGTTCCACCACGCCCGCCCGTAGGGCCAATGCGGTGCGAACTCCTAGCGCCGCTCGAGATCGGCCGCGCGCCGCAGGTGCCGGTCGGCCTCGGCCGGGCGGCCGCGCCGCTGTGCGAGCCGGGCCATGGCCAGGTGGACCTCGGGCTCGGTGCTGTACCACCAGCGCGCCTTGCGCAGGTGGCGGCTCGCGGCGCCCCAGCGGCCGCGCGCCATCTCGGCGTCGGCCATCGCGATCAGGGTGAAGGGGTTCGTTGTCTCCTGGGCGGCCGCCCGCAGCGCCACCTCGGCCTCGTGGTCGCGGCCCTGGTCGCGGTAGATGTACGCCATGTTGCCGAGCGCCGAAGGGTTGCCCGGCTCGACCTCGAGCGCCCGCTGGTAGTCCGCGAAGGCCCGCTCGGTGTCGCCCTGCCGGTAGTGCGCCACGCCCAGGTTGACCCAGCCGGGGGCCCAGTCCGGCGCGAGGGCGGTCGCGATGCCGAGATGGCGGACGGCGTCCTCGAGCTCGCCGCGCCGAATGGCGTCGCCGCCGAGGTTGGTGTGGAACATCGCGGTCGCCGTCACGTCGTCGATGGTGCGCCGCTGGATGTACGGTCCGGTGGTGGTGACGTAGAAGTCGAAGACGTGGACCTCGCTCGAGGCGCCATGGTAGCCGGCGACGACGTGCCGGTTGACCACCACCAGGTCGCCGTCCCGGTCGACCTCAGGCTCCCGCCGCACCGACATCAGGAAGGTGGGGATCCCGGCGCTGCGGGCCATCGCGACGAACATCGACGTGAAGGACAGGCAGTTGCCGCGCCGCGAGGCGAAGGCCTCGGCGGCGGTCAGCGTGAGCTGGGTGTCATACGCGAAATCGAAGTCCGCGCTGAACAGCGCGGCCTGGAGGATCCTGAGCTTCCCGAGGCCGCCATCGCCGACGTGGGTGCGCAGCAGGTCCTCGACCCACCGCTCCATGTCGGGCGAGGTGCTGAAGGGGTGGACGACGGCGGCGGGATCGACGCCGCGCCGCTCGAGCTCTCGCTCCCATTCGGACGGAGAGAGCCGGTCGGCGGACCCGGTGTGGGCGCAGCTCGCGAGCAGCAGAGGCACCACCCACACCAAGGCCACGGCCTTGACGGCTCTCATGCGCTTGAGGGTACGCGAGCCCGGTGCTTTTGTTCCTGCTCGCCCATTCGCTCGCCCCGGCCGGGCCGTGCGAAGATGGCGCGGGGAGGCGACCGTGCGCACCACCATGATCCTGGCGTGCCTGCTTTCGTGCTCCATCGCTGCCGCAGAGGATCGGCCCGCCGCGACCTTCGACGGCAGCTTCGAGGACGCAACCCTGCGCGTTGACTTCTACCAGGTCGGCAACGCCGCGACCGAGCTCGTGAGCCTCGACCGGCTGATCCGGCAGGGAGCGTGGGCCGGCCCGCGGACCGGGCTGATCGACGGCTCCCGTCTCGGACGCTACAGCATCGAGCTGCGCGAGCCGGCCGGTGACCGGCTGCTCTTCGAGCGCGGCTTCGACAGCTACTTCGGCGAGTACCGCACCACCGAGGCGGCCCGCTCCGGCCGGGTCCGGGCGTATCACAACTCGATGCTGGTGCCCATGCCGCGCGGGCCGGCGGTGCTCGTGATCCGCTCGCGGCCGGCCGCGGGGCCCGCCGTCGAGCTGCTGCGGCACACCCTCGAGCCGGGTCCGCTCGAGATCGCCGCCGAGCCTCCCGCTCCCGGAGCCATTGTCGTCGAGTCCCACGGCGCGGGAGACCCGCACGAGACGCTCGACATCGCGATCGTCGGCGAGGGCTACCTCGCGGAGGAGGCGCCGCGCTTCCGCGAGGACCTGGCCCGAGTCACCGGCGTCCTGCTCGGATTCGAGCCCTACGCGTCCCACCGCGACCGGATCGCGGTCCGCGGCGTGCTGGTGCCGTCCGCCTCGAGCGGGATCGACGAGCCCTCCCGTGGCACGTTCCGCTCGACCGCCGTCAACGCGACCTTTGACTCCCTCGGGTCCGAGCGCTACCTGCTCACCGAGGACAACCGCGCCCTGCGCGACATCGCGGCCAACGTGCCCTACGACGTCCTGATTGTCATGGTCAACCACGACCGCTATGGCGGCGGCGGGATCTACAACGCCTACTGCACGTTCACCGCTCGGAGCTCCTGGAGCGACTACCTGCTGCTGCACGAGCTCGGCCACTCCTTCGCCGGGCTCGCCGACGAGTACTACACGTCGGACGTGGCGTACAGCGATTTTTACCCACCGGGCACCGAGCCGGCCGAGCGCAACATCACCGCCCTGCTCGCCCCCGGCGGCCTCAAGTGGCGAGGCCTGGTCGCCGAGGGCACTCCCATCCCGACGCCGTGGGACAAGGCGGCCTTCGACGCCGCAAGCCTCCAGTACGAAACCCGACGGCAGGAGCTCAACGAGCGTATCGCCAAGGCGAGCCGGGCCGGAGACCCTCTGCGCGAGGTCGAGGGACTCGAGCGGGAGCAGGAGCAGCTGGCGCTCGAGCACACCGAGCTCACCCGGAAGGCGCTGGCCGGTGAGCGCTTCGCGGGCACGGTCGGCGCCTTCGAGGGGGCGGGGTACGCCTCGACCGGCCTCTACCGGCCGATGCTCGACTGCCTGATGTTCCGGCGCGGCGTGCAGCCGTTCTGCCGGGTGTGCCAGCAGGCGGTTGCGGAGGCCATCCTTCACTTCACCGGCGGCGACCTCGGCGGCGTGGGCCAGCCCTAGGAGCGTGTGGGGCATAGAGCCAATGCGGTACGAAATCCTGGCGCGGCCGGAAGGCCCGCGGGTCGCGAGTCAGGACCGGCCAGGCACCGGGCGCCAGCGCTGTGAGCCCGGGCGGGCCGCGGCGAGCCCGCGGCTGTGCTAGCCTCGGAGCCCGCCACTGGGCTGGAGCCACCGCATGACCGACGCCACCATCTACCGGATCACCTTCGTCAACCAGGGCGACGTCTACGAGATGTACGCCCGCCGGGTCAGCCAGGGCGGCATGTTCGGCTTCGTCGAGGTCGAGGACCTGGTGTTCGGCGAGCGCTCGAAGATCCTGATCGATTCCTCGGAGGAGCGGCTCAAGAGAGAGTTCGAGGGTGTGCACCGGATCTTCATCCCCCTGCACTCCGTCATCCGCATCGACGAGGTCGACAAGGCCGGCCGCGGCCGCATCTCGTCGTCGGAAGGGACGGTGACCTCGTTCCCGCTACCCTACGCTCCGCCCGGCAAGAAGCCGAAGAAGGAATAGGAGCGTGCGGGCATAGGCCCCTTGACGCCCTGCTGGTGTGACCATTGTTGTTGTCCTCTGCCCGCACGCTCCTCGGGATGCGCTGCGCGCATCCAGACGAGGGCTGAGGAAGGTCCGCTGTAAATGGACCTTCGTGTTCCCCGTGGCGGCCCTCTGTTTTCGCCCGCTCTGCAACCCACAGTGCCGCAGGGCCGTACCACCCGGCGGATCGGGAGTGGCAGCATGTCGAACACGGTCAAGACACGGCTCGTCACGTTGTGGCGGGAGTGGGTCCGCTCGCTGCTCGTGATTCTGCTGGTGATCACGGCCTTCCGGTCGGCGATTGCCGATTGGAACGACGTCCCGACCGGATCGATGAGGCCGACGATCCTCGAGGGCGACCGGATCGTGGTCAACAAGCTCGCCTATGACCTCAAGCTGCCCTACGCCGGCTGGCGGCTGGCGCGCTGGGGCGACCCGGCGCTCGGCGACATCGTGGTGCTGTTCTCCCCCGGTGACGGCAAGCGGCTGGTCAAGCGCGTGGTCGGCCTGCCCGGCGACCAGGTGGCGGTGCGCGGCGGCGCCCTGGTCGTCAACGGCACGACCCAGCGCTACTCCCCGCTCGACCCCGGCATGGTGACAGCCCTGGACCTCGACGAGCCGCTGCCCATCCTCGCCGCCGAGGAGCTGGGCGAGGTGCGCCACGCGGTCATGCTCGCGGCTCGTCCGCCGTGGCACGAGTCGTTTCCCACCGTCACCGTGCCCGACGGCCACTACTTCGTGATGGGCGACAACCGCGACCGCAGCCTCGACTCCCGGCACTTCGGGCCGGTTCCGCGAGAGCGGGTCGTCGGCCGCGCGACCGCGGTCGCGGCGTCCCTCGACCCCGACCGGCACTTCCTGCCGCGCTGGCAGCGCTTCCTCAGGGAGTTGCGGTAGGGCGCGGAGGCTCGGCACCCCGAGCGTCGCGCCGCTTCCCGTTCATCGGCGACCACGGTACCACTCCCGATAGCCGGTCGGAGCGGATCGGATTGCCGCATTGCGGCATGCTCACTGATACGCCCTCGGCTGCAGTGGACAAAGTTCTGCAAGACATTGGTTTGAGCGAAGAAGATGGGTCATTCTCTAAACTGGCAACGGCCGTCGCAGCGCGCCCGCTCTTGACAGGCTTGCCGCAGCGCGGTATCTTCGCCGCGTCACGCCGCTGGAGTGCGGCTCTCCCTCTGCACGTGGAGGACAACCGATGATCCGCCTCATCAAGCGCTATGGCAGCCGCAAGCTCTACGACACGGAGGAGAGCCGTTACGTCTCCCTCGAGGAGCTCGCGGCCTGGATCCGCAGCGGCCAGCAGATCCGCGTCATCGACAACAAGAGCTCGGATGACGTGACCCCGCAGACCCTCACCCAGATCATCTCCGAGGAGGGGCGCCGTGGCACCTCGATGCTGCCGAACGACCTGCTCCACGACCTGATCAGGATCGGCGAGGAAGCGGTGTCCAACGGCGTCGAGCAGCTGCACCACAGCGTCGATCGTCTGGTGCAGGCTTCGATCGACCGGATCGGCCCGGTGCGGCGGGCGCGCGAGGAGATGGCCCGGCTGCGCGAGCGCCTCGAGGAGCTCGAGTCGTCGCTGGCCGCGTACGAGGGGCAGCGCGAGCTGGCCGCACCAGCCGAAGGTTCGGTTGACTCCGGCGGAGGACCCGATTCTGAAGGTTCCACCAGCGCTTCGTGACCTGCCGCGCCGGCCGGGCGGCGGCCCGTCCGGGCTGCTGCCCCGCGGCGATCGGGGTGCCGGCGCATGATCCAAAGCTGCCACGCGAGCGCTCGGGTCGGTCTCGCGCTCGCCGGCGGCGGGCCCGCCGGCTCGATCTACGAGATCGGCGCGGTGCGCGCCCTCGACGAGGCCCTCGACGGCCTCGACTTCAACAACCTCCCGATCTACGTCGGCGTCAGCGCCGGTGCCTTCATCACCTCGACCCTGGTCAACGGGCTGACCACCGCCCAGCTGTGCCGCGCGATCGTCAAGCCCGAGCCCGGCGAGCACCCCTTCGTGCCCGAGAACTTCCTGAGCCCGGCGCTCGGCCATTACGCGCGCAGCGGCGCCCGCCTGCCTCGGCTGCTCATCGAGGTGATGCAGGACGCCATCCGTCGCCCGACTGACCTGTCGCTCATCGAGTCGCTGACTCGGCTGTCGCGCGCGCTGCCGGTCGGCATCTTCGACAACGAGCCGATCCGTTCCTACCTCCACACGATCTTCAGCCGGCCCGGTCGCAGCGACGACTTCCGCACGCTGCGCCAAAAGCTGATCCTGGTCGCCACCGATCTCGACTCCGGCCGCGCCGTTCGCTTCGGTGAGCCGCCCTTCGACCACGTGCCGATCTCGACGGCGGTCCAGGCCTCGACCGCCCTCCCCGGCCTCTACCCACCGGTCGAGATCGACGGCCGGCACTACGTCGACGGCGTCCTCCTGAAGACGATGCACGCCTCGGTGGCCCTCGACGAGGGCGCCGACCTGGTGCTGTGCGTCAACCCGATCGTTCCCGTGGACACGATCCGCTCGGTCGAGCTCGGCGTCATGAAGCGGGGCCGGCTCGCCGACCGCGGCCTCCCAGCCGTGCTGTCGCAGACCTTCCGGACCATCATCCACTCGCGCATCGGCATCGGCCTCGCCGCCTACGAACGCAAGTACTCCGATCGCGACGTGCTCGTCTTCGAGCCCGGCCGGGACGACTACAAGATGTTCTTCTCGAACATCTTCTCGTTCGCCAAACGCAAGGCGGTGGTCGAGCACGCCTACCGCAGCACGAGGCTCAAGCTGTGGCGCAACCGGCACCGCCTCGGGCCGCTGCTCGACCGCCACGGCATCGCCCTGCGCACCGACGTGCTCGAGGACCCCGATCCCGACCTGTGGGCCAGCGTCGGCCTCGACCAGAAACGTCGGCGCAGCCACCTCCCGGTGACCGAGCGCCTCGACGAAACCCTGCGCCAGATCGAGGTTCTGCTCCGGCAGAACACCACGGGAGCGTAGGGCATGGGCCCCCTGTGAGCGCCTCTCTTGTGGTTGTTCTTCGTGGCCTCTGCCCCACCCTCTCCTGACGGGATGCGCTGCGCGCATTCATGCGCCTACACTTCGGCCCACCACGCCCGCTGAACAGGCCGATGCGGGATGGACTCCTCGGGCTCAGCCGCGGGCGAGCGCCCCTTTGACGGCTTCCTTGAGCTCGCCCATCCGGTAGGGCTTCTGCAGGAAACCTGCCGGCCTGGGGCTGCCAAAGCGGTCGATCGTGTCCTGCTCGCTGTAGCCCGACGCCACGATCACCGGCAGGTCGTGGCGGAGCTCGAGCAGTCCGCGGTAGGTGTCCTCGCCGCTCAGCCGCGGCATCGTCATGTCGAGGAGGACCGCGTCGACCGCGAACGGCTGCTCGCGCAGGCGCTCGATTGCCTCGACGCCGTCGGCGGCGGTGACCACTGCGAACCCGCACTGGTCGAGCATGTCCCTGGTCAGGGACCGGATCGCCTCGTCGTCGTCGACCACCATGATGATCACCTTCCCCGCTCGACCAGGCGGGGTGGACGCTGCGAGGGCCGGCGCCAGTGACGGCTCGCCGCAGATCGGCAGCAGGACCCGCACCGTCGTGCCCCGCCCGAGCTCGCTGTCGATGAGGATGGCGCCGCCGTTGGTGCGGACGATGCCCGCGACCGCGGCCAGGCCGAGCCCACGGCCGGTGAACTTGGTCGAAAAGAACGGGTCGAAGACCTTCGCCACGGTGTCCGCGGTCATCCCGCAGCCGGTGTCCGTCACCTCGAGCACGACGTAGGAGCCGGGCACCAGCTCGTCGCCGAAGACGGCCTTCGCCAGCAGCGAGCGATCGCATGGCTCGACGGTGGTCCGCACCTGGACGCTGCCGCTCCTCTCGCCAAGAGCCTCGGCCGCGTTGATCACGAGGTTGCTCACCATCTGCCGGATCTCGGACGAATCGGCGGTGATCGGCGGCAGGTCCGACTGGAGATCGAGGCACAGCTCGGCCGACCTCGGCAGGGTCCCCGCCAGGGACCGTACGGCGTGCTCGATCTCCGCCGACAGGTCGACATCACCGACCATGACCCGGCCCTTGCCGGCATAGGCCAGCATCTGCCGGGTCAGGCGAGCAGCGCTGTCCGCCGCCTTCTCGATCGCCGCGATCTGGCGGTGAACCGGGCTGTCGGCTGGCAGCAGCTGTGCAGCCAGCCCGGCTGCGCCAAAGACTCCCTGCAGCAGGTTGTTGAACTCGTGGGCGATGCCCCCGGCGAGTACCCCGAGACTCTCCATCTTCTCACTGCGGAAGGCGCGCGCCGCCAGCACCTGTCGCTCCTCCTCGACCCGGCCCCGGTCGATCGCAATCGAGATCGTCCCGGCAGCGTAGGCGAGGAGGTTGATGTCCCGCTCGGTGTACAGCTCGGGGTTGTCGTAGCTCTGCACCGCCACCACGCCGATGACCTGCTGGCCCCGGGTCAACGGCGCGCCCAGCCACTGCACCGAGTCGGTTCCGACGAGCTCGACCTCGCCGGAGGACTGCATGTCGGCGAAGTCATCGGGATCGACGAGCAGCGGCCGCCCGGTGCGGCGCACGTAGTCGGTCAGGCTCTTCGGCAGGGCCTCAACCTCGTCCGGATCGGTGACGTCGAACTGGTCGGCGAAGAACGGGAACCGATAACGGTCGATCGACTCGTCGTAAAGCGCGACGAAGAAGTTGGTCGTGTCGATCAGCTGGCTCAGGATCTCGCGGATCTCGGCGATGAGCGTGCGCAGGTCCGAGGAGGTGACCGACGCCCGCAGGATCGCACTCATCGCGCGCTCCACCGCCTCGGCCCGCGTCTGCTCGGTGATGTCGCGGGCAATGCCGCAGACCCCAACCACCGCTCCGCTGTCGTCACGCAGCGGCACCTTGACGGTGTGGAACACGTGGTCGACGCCGCGCACGCGCGAGGTCGTGAGATCCTCTTCGGCGCGACCCTCGAGGACCCGGAGGTCGACCTCACGGATCCGTGCCGCCATTTCGGCATCGAACAGCTGGTCGTCGGTGATCCCGACCAGCGACGAGGTCGTCGACTCATAGAGCGCGACGAGCGCCGGGTTGACGTGGGTGTAGCGGAGGTTGCGGTCCTTCACGAACACGCAGTCGCGCGCGGTCTCGAAGATCGCCCGGAAGCGCTCCTCGCTCTCG
>Ga0209254_10006720_pt1 | contig 10609 bp, 12 predicted proteins | sample FrelakmetDIP11DI_FD_187148 | JGI IMG/M metagenome (GOLD analysis project Ga0209254, IMG submission 187148) | Freshwater lake sediment microbial communities from the University of Notre Dame, USA, for methane emissions studies - DIP11 DI (SPAdes)... | ecosystem: Environmental > Aquatic >... | reverse complement strand
CGCCCGGCGCGGCCTCGGCGCCGTCGCCGCGCCGGGCGACCACGCGCATGTCGCCGATCGGCCGGCCGACGGAGCCGACGCGCACGTCGAGGTCGGCCGGCGGCAGGATGCAGAGCCGGCCGCTCACCTCGGTGAGGCCGTACATGTTGAAGAGGTCGACGCCCGGCAGCGCGCGGCGGAACCTCTCGATCACCGGAAGCGGCAGGTGGTCGCCGCTGCTCACCCAGAAGCGGAACGCGTGCTCGCGCGGCTCCTCCAGCGGCTCGACCACGCGCACCAGATGAGCCGGAGCGCCCCCGAACCCGGTGCAGCCCTCGGTCCCCATCTCGTCGAGGAGGCCGGCGCCGAAGAAGAAGCCGAGCCGGCCGGCCACGCCGCCACCGCTGGCGAGCAGGGTCAGGAAGTGGCAGATGCCGCTGGTGAAGTACGGCGGCGTGTTGATGAAGATGCGGTCTCCGGCCTGGAGCCCAAGCGTGAGGGCCACATGGCCGGCGTTGCTCGAGACGGCGCGCAGCGTCTGGCAGACGCCCTTGGGCAGGCCGGTCGTGCCCGAGGTGAACATGATCATCGCAAGCTCGTCCTCACGCACCGCCACCAGCTCGTGCGCGGAGGCGGCCGGAGCGGCTTCGCCGCCGGCCGCCCGCACGCCGTCCACGAGGCCTTCGGCGTCGGCGGTCACGACAAGCCGGATGGGGCCGTCGCCCGGCGTCGGGCAGGCCTCGTCGTCCGGCAGCACGATCACGTCCGGCCGTGACTTGCCGACCAGCCAGTCGACGTCGCTCTGCGGCAGGCTCGTGTTGAGCGGCACGACCACCTGGCCGGCGAGCCAGGCGCCGAGCATGCAGACGAAGAACTGGTCGTACTCCTCGAGCACGAGAGCGACGCGGGCGCCGCGCCGCCCGGCGGCGGCCAGGAGGGCCGCCGCGACGCGCGTCGCCCGCGCCTCCACGTCCGCGTACGCGTAGACACGGCCGCGAGTACGCAGCAGCGTCTCGTCCGCGCGCTCGGCCGACCAGCGGCGCAGGCGCGCCACGGCGTCGGTCATCGGGGGTTCGGGTGTCATTGCAGCGCCGCAGATGCGGTGGTCAGAAGCCGACGTATCTGAACTCGGTGAGCTTGCCGCCCACGAGCACGGCGACGGTGATCGCCAGGAAGACCAGGAACCAGAGGAAGGTCTGCAGGCTCAGCCCGAGGCCGTAGTAGAACCAGTGCCCGCGCGCCTCGGACGGCGACTGGACATCCTCGCCGTTCTCCGGCTGCCTCTCGCTGCCGGCTTCAGGCATCGCCCGCCTTCTTGCGCGCGACGTAGGCCAGCATGTGGTTCACGGTGTCGAGGTTCTCGAAGACGATGTCCATGGGCCTCACCTTGATGGCGAACGTCTCTTCGAGGAACGCGATCAGCGCCGTGAGGTTCATGGAGTCGAGCAGCTGGTCGCGGAACAGCGACGTGTCGGCGGTGACCTCGTCTGCTTCGAGGTCGGCCTCGTCGCGGATGAACTCGAGGATGGTGTCGGCGTCGGTCATGAGGCGTCCTTCGCGGGTCGGGATGCGGAGAGACTCAGCCGCGAGTCCCCTGGCTGTAGGAGAACTTCATAGGGTTCACGAAGCCCGATGCCTCCACGCCGGCCTTGATCAGGCCGCCGAGGGTGAACACGCGCTCGGCGGTCTGGAACGCCTGCTCGAGGGCCCACTCGTCGCTCAGGATGTGTCCGCGCGCGCCTGCCCATCCGTAGGCGCCGAACTGGCACGTGCCGTCGCCGTTGCCGACCACGAGGCAGCCGTTGCGCACGAAGGGCAGCCAGGTGGCGATGATCGCCGTCTCGGCGCCGCCGGAGCGGCGGCCGGCGGTCGCGAGCACCCCGACGGGCTTGTTGGCGAGCTTGAAGTCCTGGTGGCGCAGCGGCCGCGTGCGCATGATGAACTTGGCGAACAGATCCGAAGGGAGCCCGAAGTACACCGGCGTCGCCACGAGGATCGCGTCTGCGGCGACCATGGCGTCGAGGATGGACTCGACGTCGTCCTCCTTCTCCCGTACGCAGGGGATGAAGGTTCCGTCTTTCTTCTTGCCGCAGACGTTGCACGCCTTGCAGGGCTCGATGTGCAGGTCGCGGAGGTTGATGACCTCGTGCTCGGCCTCACCGGGGTAGACGGCGTCGAGCTTCTCGAAGGCCGTGTCGAGCATGATGCCGCTGTTGCTGTTGTCGCGGGGGCTGCAGTTGAGCCCCAAGAGCCGCACCGTCATGCGTCCTGCTCCTCTCCGAGCGCGGCCGCCCCACGGGAGCGAAGGACGGAAGGGAATCGTGATGCCCGCAGTCGCGTACGGGACAGCAATAGTACCAGAGGTCGGCCTCCCACGCGCCCGCGAGGAGTGGTGCCGGAGGTGGGACTCGAACCCACACGCCCTTTCGGGGCACCCGATTTTGAGTCGAGCGCGTCTACCAGTTCCGCCACACCGGCACTGAGGTCCTGCGGTGCCCTATTCTGACCCATCGACTGCGGTCCCTGCACCCTGCGGCCGGCCGGACCGCCGCCGCGTGGGCGACAGGTGATGCGGCGCCGGGGAGAGGAACGGCCGCCGGCGCCTCTCTCGAGGCCCCGGCGGCCGTCGACGGTCCTGAGGCGGCGCCCGGGGGGCGCCGCCTCACCTCCCCGTGATCAGTACTGTGAGGCGAACGTGGTGGTCCACATGGAGGGACCCATGCCGCGACTCACGGCGTAGCAGGTCGCGAAGATCTGCGAGCTGCCGTCGTAGATGCTGTCGTGGCGATACGGGTTCCAGCTGGCCGTCCAGGTGCCCGTGTGGTACTGGAAGAGGCCCTTGTAGGGCGAGCTCGAGCCCGCGTAGCGCTGGCCGCCGGACTCGCGCAGCATCATGCCGTAGATGCCGCCAGCCCTGACGTTGTACTTGGCCGCGGCGATCTCGATGATCGGCATCCACTTGCCGCGACGCTCCCAGTCCGCCATCTGCTGCTGCAGGCGGTACTTCCTTGCCAGACGGTGCACGCGCCGCTCCCAGATGCGGACGGCGCGACGGGCCCTGATGACCCGCGCCCGGAGCTCGTCCACGGACGGCCCGGCCGTGGAGCCGACCGGGGCCTGCGGCGACGGCGAAGGAGTCGGGGTGGCGTCCGTCGGCGACGGCGAAGGAGTCGGGGTGGCGTCCGTCGGCGACGGCGAAGGAGTCGGGGTGGCGTCCGTCGGCGACGGCGAAGGAGTCGGGGTCGTGGCGTCCCCGAGCGTCGGCGCGGTGGTCGTCGCGAGGATGGCCGCGGCCAGCGCGGCTCTGGCGGTCCTCAGACGGTCGTTCGAGTGACGGAGGGCGCGCTTCGCGACGCGGAGCTTACCCTTGAGGGTGGTGGCCGCCTCCGCCTTCTGTGGCGTGGCGACGGTGACGAGGGCGGTGGCGACGATGAGGATCGCGAGGATCGCGATCAGGCTCTTGCATCGACTCACAACGTCCTTTCGACGTGATTTCCCCCGGGGGCAGCGGCTGCGCCTGTGCCGACGGGGGCGTTCCGCGTCCCGGCCGCGCGGTGCCCACATGCGAACGCCGCAGGAGGTGATGGGGGTGAAGAGGAGGGCGAACGGATGGGGGGCGCGTCGAGACGCCGCGTTGTTCGTTCGGGGAGGTAGTCAAGCAGGTCGGGCGGCTTCGCGCAACCCGATGGGGCTGCGCAGCAGCGCTTCCCGGATCCATCCGGCGACGTGCGCGCGCTCGTGGAGGACCGTGAATCCGGACTCGCGCGCGAACCTCACGGTATCTCTGTCCAGCCGGCAGCCGCCGGCCACAGCGGCCCACGCCGGCGCCGCCCTGGTCTGCAGAGACCGGCCCGGCTCCCAGGCCAGGTGCACGTGCTCGAGGAGCAGCAGTGTCCCGCCGGGAACGAGCACCCGGCCGAGCTCGGAGAGCGCCGCCGCCGGATCGGCCACCGTGCACAGCGCGAAGGCGCTCACGGCGGTGTCGAAGGAGGCGCCGGCGAACGGCAGCTCTTCGGCCTGACCCTCGACGAGGGTGACATTCGCGACGCTCTGCGCGGCCCGCCGCCGCGCGCGTGCGAACATCGCGGCGTCGGGCTCGAGCGCGGTGACCTCGGCGCCGGGAGCGTACCAGCGGAGCTGGCTGCCCGTCCCGGCGCCGATCTCGAGCACGCGGCCGACCGCGGCCCCCGCCAGGCGCCGCCGCCAGGCGCCGACCGCGGCGCGTTCGAACGGCCACATGGCCGCGTCGTACACGGCCGCATGGCCTCCTGGAGGGGTTGAGATCCGCGGCTTCATCTTGAACACTTACGCCCATCCTCTCGCGTCCTCCGGTACATGCCCCGCCGGCCGGCGCCACACGCATCGGGGTGGTGGTCGCGATGTCCGGGCTGTTCGACTTCACCAAGTACGACAAGGACGCCTCCGGCGCCGAGGTCGACGCGGCTACGGCGCTCGAGCTGCGGCGCCTCGCCAACCTCTTCCTCCTCGCCGGCATCACCCTCGCCCTCTTCGTGCTGCGAGCGTTCGCCGAGGCGCTGTCCGTGACCTTCATCCCCCAGGGTGTGTACGTCGCCTGGGGCCTCGCCCTGCTCACGGGGTGGGCCGCGTCGCTCGTGTACGGCGTGTTCGTGACCTTCACCGCGCGGCGCTGGGGCTGGTTCGCGCTGTGCATCACCCCCCTCACCTGCGTCCCGGCCGCCGCAGCCTACGCCTGGATCCGCCGCCAGGAGATCGAGCGCGCCGTCCTCGGAGACGGGCCCGCGCCCGCAGCGCGCCAGCGCCGCGGCGGCAGGAAGAAGCGTTGAGACCATAGGCGCCGCTCGGCCCCCGGACTCGGGACGTGCCTGACCGTCCGCTGAAACCCGCACGACTCCATCCCGACCAGCACGGCTCCTACCCGCTCTGTGGTACTGTCTTGGACCGGCGGGAGGGCCCGCCTGCCCCTGGGGGGACGCCATCAAGAAGACGCTCCGCCACATCATCGTCTTCGCCATCATCGTGGTGGCCCTGTACCTCCTGCTCCCGCGCCTCGTCGACACGCAGCAGACTGCCCAGTACATCTCGAGGGCGAGCTACGTGCTTCTCGTGCTGGCCGTCGCGCTGGAAGTCGCAGCGCTGCTCGGCTACGCCAACCTGTTCCGCTACGTGCTGCGCGTGCTCGACATCCGCATCCGCCTGCGCGAGGTGCTCGCGATCACCCTCAGCGGCCTCGCCGTGAGCCACATCCTCTCGGCCGGAGGCGTGGGCGGCTGGGTGGTCACGTACAACGCGCTCATGAAGCGTGGCGTGCCGCACGGCATCATCTTCGTGGCCGTCGCCGCGCAGCAGTTCTTCAACTACGTGGTGCTCTGGTTCTTCTTCGCGATCGCCATGGTGTACCTGATCGTCGTGCGGGGCGGAGACTCCGTCTTCGGCTACCTGGTGGGAGTCGTCCTGATCATGCTGCTGCTGTGGCTCACCTTCTACGGGGTCTACTTGTACAACCACCCCACCCGCCTGCGCCTGCGGGTCGCGCAGATCGCCCGCCTCGTGAACAGGGTGATGCGGCGGGAGGTCGTGAAAGAGCGCCACATCGACGGCTGGATCGACAACCTGCTCATCGGCATGCGCCGCATGACCGGCCACCGTGGCGCCTTCCGGACGACGCTGGTCCTCGCCGGCGCGTTCTGGTTCTTCGACATGCTCTGCCTGTGGTGCACGTTCGCGGCGTTCGGCTACACCATCGGCCTCGGCCACCTGCTCATCGGCTACGTGGTGGCCTATTCGATCGGCACGCTCGCGCCCACGCCCGGCGGACTGGGCGCCGTCGAGGGCATCCTGATCGCGCTCTACGTGAGCTTCGGCGTCCCCTCGGCGGTCGCCGTCGCCGTCGTGCTCATCTACCGCATCATCAACTTCTGGCTGCCGATCCCGCCCGGGTTCATCGCCTACGCCATCCTGCGGCCGGGCCGCCGCGCGATCACCGAGGGCGAAGTGGAGGCGGCGGCCGGCGAAGCCCCGGGGGAGCTCAACGGCCGGATCCGCTGATGCGGTAGAGGCTGAGGACCGGCCCGCGCTCGCCCGGCCCGGGCCGGAACTCCTTGACGAGCTCGGTCTCCGCGTCGAGCCGCCGGTAGAAGTCGACGATCGTCGGATACACCTCGGGCGCGGCAAGCACCCGATCGCGGATGCGGGAGCTCACCACCACGTACTCCACGCCACGCTCCCGCAGACGGTCCAGGTCGCGCGAGCGCTCCGGGACGCCGGGCGCCGGCAATTTGAGCCGGACCAGACGGTACGTGACCGGGTCGAGGCCGGCGGCGCGGTAGTGCTCGAGCAGGTCTTCGCGCACCAGCGGCGGGCCGTAGTTCTCCACGGCGATGAGCGCTCCGGGCGGCACGTTGCCCTGGATCCATTCCCGCGCCACCTCGCGCGTGTCGGCGCCGCTGAGCGTGCGGTCGTAGGCGATCGAGGACGCGAGCGGCAGCACGAAGGCCGCGACGAGCACTGCCGCCACCAGCGGCGCGACGACGCGACGACTCCGCGGCCACAGCGCGACCAGATCGACGCAGAACCGCGCGGCCAGCAGGATCAGGAGCGGCACGATCACCAGCAGATACCGGTCGGCCAGCGCCTTCCAAGTCCCGATGTAGACGAAGTAGACGATGGCGTAGGGCGCGACCATCACGTCCAGCCGCGTGCGCCGCCAAAGGGCCCAGCCCAGGCCGGCGGCGCCCAGGAGCACCAGGACGATCCCGACCGCCCCCGTCAGGTTGGGCGTGACGTTGTACCAGAAGCCGTTGCCGGCGTGCTCGAACCCCAGCCACCCCCTGTCCATGATCCGGTTCTGGCGCGCGAAGTCGGAGAGGAAGCGCGGCGCGTCGAGCACGACGAAGGGCGATGCGAGCAGGAACGCCGCGGCCATCGGCACGTACACGCGCAGCGTCAGCAGGCGCATCCACACGAACGCGCCTCGAGCCCCCTCCGCGGTCCGCCGGGCCGCCTCCGGGCGACAGGCGTACACGGCCCCTATGGTCGCCGGCAGCATGAGCATGCCGAGGTTGTACTTGGTCGACGTGGCGAGGCCGGCGGCAACGGCCCCCAGGATCAGCAGGCGGCGCGTGGCGAGCGCCGAACGCGCCTGCTCCGCGCCCGTCGCCGCAAGCTGCAGCAGGACCAGCGCGAGCAGCGAGAAGGCCACCGCGGTGACGTCGGTCACCGCCATGTGCGAGTACGCCACGTGCAACGGCGCCGCCGCGAGGAGGAGCGCGGCGATGAGGCCGGCCGGGCGGCCGAAGGCGTCCCGGCCGAGGCGATACAGGAGGTACACGGACGCGGTGCCCGTCGCCACCGAGAGCAGGCGCCCGAGGAGGAAGTGCGCCCCTGGGTCGGTCACGAACGAGGTGGTCCCGAGGAGGTTGCCGTGACCCAGGAGCCACCAGACCGGGGCCGCCAGCACGTAGACGGCGGCCACCAGATAGAAGTACAGGGACGGATAGAAGAAGAACTGCGGGTTCAGCTGGCCGCGCGCCGCCTGGAAGGCCTTTGGAACCACGATGCTCTCGTCGGCATTGACGAAGCTGTACGGCAGCCCGTACGTGACTCCTTTGAGGCGGAGCGCGAGGGCGAGGACGAGCACGGCGAGCAGCAGGGCGCCGGCGACGCCGGGCCGCCGCCACAGGCCCGCCGGGCTGCTCTTCACCCGCCCTCGGCGGAGGGACTCGTGGCCGCGCCGCCGTTGGCCTCGTCGCGGAAGCAGCTCACGGCGCCTGTGTGGCACGCCGGGCCGGCGGGCTCGACCACGAGGAGGACCGTGTCGTGGTCGCAGTCCAGCCTGGCCGACACGACGCGCTGCACATTGCCGCTGGTGCCGCCCTTGTGCCAGAGCTCGCGCCGGCTGCGGCTCCAGAAGTGCGCTTCGCCGGTGGCCAGCGTCATCCGTATGGCTTCCTCGTTCGCGTACGCGACCATGAGGACCTCTCCGCCCTCTGCCGCCTGGACGACGCAGGGCACGAGGCCGTCGGCGTTGTAGCGCACAAGCTCGAGAAAGGTGCTGTGGTCCACGATGTCGCCTGTGCCTCGCCGGTCGCCCGCGTCAGGCGAGGCGCTCCTTCATGATGGCGACACCGGCGCTGGTGCCGATCCTGCCGGCGCCGGCGCTCACCATGCGTTCGACGTCGCGGGCGGTGCGGATGCCGCCGGACGCCTTGATGCCGATGCGCTCGTCGAGGCAGCCGCGGAGCAGCTCGACGTCCTCCGCGGTCGCGCCTTTCGGACCAAGGCCGGTGGAGGTCTTGACGAAGTCGACGCCCGCCTGCTCGCAGACCTGGCAGGCTAGCCGCTTCAGCCCCTCGTCCAGGTAGCAGGTCTCGATGATCGCCTTCACGATCACGTGGCCCCGCCCGGTGTCGGCGCCGCGCGCGCGCACGGCGCGCACGACGCCGGCGAGCTCGTCGCGCACCAGCCCGACCTCGCCGGAGAGAAAGGCCGGCACGTTGATGACGACGTCCACCTCGTCGGCGCCGCGCGCGACCGCTTCGCCCGCGGCAAGCGCCTTGATCGTCGGCGTGTCGGCGCCGAAGGGGAACGAGATGACGGTGCACGTGTGCACGCCGGTGCCGCGCAGCAGACCGGCGGCCAGCGGGACGAAGTGCGGGAACAGGCAGACGGCGGCGAAGTGATAGGCGGCCGCCTCCGCGCAGAGCGTCTCGACGTCGGCGCTGGTCGAGTCGGCGCGAAGCAGCGTGTGATCGATGGTCCTGGCGAGTTCTTCGGCGTGCACGCCTCGACCTCCGGGCGGCGGGCAGCGGACGGGCGGAGCGTCGGCGAGTATACCAGTCCCTATGCCTACAGCAGGTGGTCGACGTAGCGGTCGTCGCGGCGCCAGCGCTTGCGCACCTTGATGCGCAGGTCGAGGTACACGTGCACGCCCAGGATCGCCTCGATCTCGTGCCGCGCGCCGCTGCCGATGGCCTTGACGATGCGGCCTCCCTTGCCGACCACGATCGCCTTCTGCGACTCGGTCTCCACGATCAGGCTCGCCTCGATCTCGACCAGCGGGCGGTCGCTGCGCTCGGTGATGGAGCCGACCTCCGCGGCGATCGCGTGCGGGACCTCGTCGCGGGTCAGCCGCAGCGCCTGCTCGCGGATGAGCTCGGCCACGAGCAGCTCGAGCGGCTGGTCGCTCTGCTGCCCGTCCGGGAAGTAGACGGGGCCCGGCGGCATCGCCGCCTCGAGTCGGGAGAGCACGTCGGCGAGCCCGTCCCCGCGCAGCGCGGAGACGGCGAGGACCTCCCCTCCGCCGGAGAGGGCGCGCGCCTCGTCGAGACGCGCGCCCAGCCGGCGCCCGTCCACGAGGTCGATCTTGTTGAGCACGAACAGCGCCGGCAGGCCGGAGGAGGCGACCGCCTGCGCGATGTAGCGGTCGCCGGACCCGAAGGTCTCGGTCGCGTTCAGCAGCACGAGCGCGGCGTCGACCTCGCCGAGTGCGTCGTCGACGGCGGTCTGCATGCGCCTGGTGAGGGAGTCGAACGGCTTCTGGAAGCCGGGCAGGTCGAGCAGGACGATCTGGCATCCGTCGAGCGTGACCACGCCGGTGATGCGCCGCCGCGTCGTCTGCGGATGGTCACTGACGATGCTGACCTTGCGGCCCACGAGGGCGTTGACCAGCGTCGACTTGCCGACGTTCGGCCGGCCGAAGGCGGCGACGAAGCCGCTGCGGAAGTCGTCAGCCATCGGCGCCCGGCTCCGGCATCGCGAACGGCGCCGTCAGGAGATCGTGCAGATGCACGACGCGCACGTCGCCGCCGGCGCGGGCGACGATCTCCGGGTCGCCGAACTCGGCGAGCGCCTGCAGACACATCCCGCAGGGCAGGCAGTCGGTGCCGTCGAGGGCGGCGACCGCGACGTACCTGAGCTCGCGTTCGCCGGACAGGACGAGCGCGGCCAGCGCCGCCCGTTCGGCGCAGAGGCCGGCGGGAGAGGCGGCGTTCTCGACGTTGACGCCGTGGTGACCGCGGCCCGACGGGCCGGCCGCCACGGCGCCCACGGCGTACCCCGAGTACGGCGCGTAGGCCCGCTCGGCGACGCCGAGCGCCTCCTCGAAGAGCAGCCGTTCTGCCGGTCCGGGAGCCCGGCTCACAGGGGGTACCAGATCCTGAACAGCAGGCTCGTGATCGCGATGCCGAGCGCGGCGCCCACGAACACCTCGGCAAAGGTGTGGATCTTGGCCTGCACGCGGCTCTGGGCGACGAGGAAGGCCAGGAACAGCGTGATCGCCGAGATCGGCAGCGCGAAGGTCGTCCCGACGGCGACGAACGTGACCGCGACCCACGCGGCGAAGGCGAGCGCGGCGTGGACCGACGGCAGCCCGCCGTGGAACGCGGCGCCGCGGTGCGTGAGCGCCTTGAGGGCGATCGCGGCCAGGACGACGATGAAGAGCGCGATGACGGTGACGTCGATGGGCGAGCCGCGCAGCTTGCTCAGGATCGTGTACGGCACGCTGGTGATCTTGTCGTAGAAGACCAGATACGCGACCGCGACGGCGTTGACCGCGGCGATGAGGACGGCGCCGGCGGCGACGTCCTTGGCGACCCGAGCGCGCGGGTCGTCCTCGTCCGTGATCAGGTCGACGACGTGCTCGAGGGCCGTG
>Ga0209254_10006719_pt1 | contig 10609 bp, 7 predicted proteins | sample FrelakmetDIP11DI_FD_187148 | JGI IMG/M metagenome (GOLD analysis project Ga0209254, IMG submission 187148) | Freshwater lake sediment microbial communities from the University of Notre Dame, USA, for methane emissions studies - DIP11 DI (SPAdes)... | ecosystem: Environmental > Aquatic >... | reverse complement strand
CCATCATCGGCATGACCCGAAAACCATCCATGACTGCTTCAAGGGCTTTAAGTGGATCGATCTCGGTCACGATAACATTTGAACCCATTCCACGAGCCCTGCTTGCCAATCCGCGGCCGCACCAACCGTAACCAGCAACCACAAAAACCCTCCCTGCAAGAAGGATATTCGTCGCCCGCACAATCCCATCAATAGTCGATTGGCCGGTCCCATACCGATTGTCAAAGAAGTGCTTTGTCAAGGCATCATTAACTGCAATGATGGGGTATCCCAGAGCTCCATCGGCAGCCATCGCCCTCAACCGTATCACACCCGTTGTGGTTTCCTCGGTTCCGCCCAGGACCTCTGGTATTAGTTCTTTGTGTTCTTTAAACATCGTACTGACTAGGTCAGCACCGTCATCCATTGTGATGTGGGGTTTGTGGTCCAGTGCTGCCCGAATGTGTTTGTAATAAGTAACGTTGTCTTCCCCTTTTATCGCAAATGTGGAAATCTCGTCATGGGAAACAAGCGAAGACGCAACATCATCTTGAGTGGAAAGCGGGTTGGAAGCAGTCAAGACGATATCCGCTCCTCCAGCTTGCAGGGTCTTCATCAAATTCGCTGTTTCAGTGGTGACATGCAGGCATGCTGATACCCTAAGGCCTTTTAATGGCTTCTCTTTTTGAAATCGATCTTTAATAATCCTTAAAACGGGCATTTCCCTTTCTGCCCAGTCGATTTTTCTCCTTCCGCCTTCAGCGAATGACATATCCTTCACATCGTAGTTTTCCATTTTTCCTCCATAAGATATCAATTATAGCAGAGCGTCCAAAACACCCCTGTCATTAAAATTATTCCGGTACCGTTCCACGAATTCTTGGGGGGTATAACAGTGATTCTGTGTCCCCCGCTGCTCAAGGCAATACGCCGCAGCCAGCGAGCCCATCTGGCCACAGGTTTGCCAATCTAGTTCAAGTCTGCATCCGCGGATAAAACCACCACGAAAGGCATCCCCAACACCTGTCGGGTCAATTATCGATCCGGTGGGGATTACAGGTATCTTGTATTCCTTATCGTTGGCATATACAAGCGCCCCATCTGCCCCCAATGTAACCACAAGAAATTTTACCTTTTCCATAATCGTGTTGTGGTTAAATCCAGTGTGTTTTTGTAACAACTGGTATTCGTAGTCATTTACAAAAAGACTTTCACAACCCAGAACTCCAATCCGGATATCTTCAGGGTCAACCCGAACGATTTGTTGGCTGGGATCGTATAGGTAGGGGATACCAAGTTCCTGGCATTCTTCACAGTATTGTCGCATAGCATTTGGATCATTTGGAGAGATGGTAACAAGATCCGCTTTCTTCCTAGGGATATCCCTGAGAGAAACACTCCCAGCATCCGCCATTGCGCCAGTATAAAAACTGGCTATCTGCGCGTTGGCCATATCTGTATTTGCAAAGAATGAAGCTGTGAATTTGCCCGGAATGGACTTGATAAAGGTTGTATCAACCCCATGCTGGTCGAGGAATTTTCGGTAATCCTCAAAATCCTCACCCGCAGTTCCGACAACCATGGGAAATTCCCCAAGAAGCGCTAATGTATAAGCAATATTCGGCGCAGTGCCTCCCCTTTGTTTCACCATGGTATCCACAAGAAAGGATAAACTGATCGTGTCCAACCTATCGGGGAGGATGTGGTCGCGGAAGTATCCGGGAAATGACATCAAATAATCATATGCGATTGAACCAGTACAAACGATCGTCATAGTTATTCTCCTTGGATTTCCCCCAAATTTTTTAATACCTGGGGATTAGCTGAAGTACAAGTCATCCATTCCAGTCTGGTAGGAAGACGCCTCTGGTCAATCAATTTCACTTGCTGAGTATATATTTCCCAATAAATTGTACGCATAGAACAGGCACCAAATGACGCCCTCACTTGAGAGCGTCAGTTCGGACCAGGTCGTTAGTTTAACACGGTCATCCTTCTTTGTCAAAGTTATTGATGATGATTCTCTAATACCGCACTTGACACAGCTTCTCTCTTCAATTATAAGCCTGGTATGAAAAAACCTGCTGCATTTGCGATATTTTCCATTTTCACATTGGCAGCCTGTTCGGTAATTCCAAATTCGCCTGCTCTGCCTGTGGTAGGAGAGCTCGAGCCTACCCAGCAAAACACACTTACGCCTCTCCCGAGCCCCACCCCTGTTCCGGAGATTAGAATTTCAAACGGGGATGAAGCCTTATTCCTAGGATATTATGATGACGCTAGGGATGCATACCAGACTGCGCTAGGACAGGCTTCTGACGCTGAAAATCAATCCGCAGCATTACTTGGATTGATCAAAACAGCTTATGAGCAGGGTGACTGTAATACAGTCTTTAACTCCTTTCAACAGTTAACCAACCAGTTCCCAGGGTCTTTACCTGCTGTTTATGCGAATTATTTCGCCGGGAAATGTTTTGATCAAAATCAGGATTTCACTTCCGCGGTGGCGGCATACACAAATTTACAGTCTGCAAAACCGGGAATCATCGATGGTTTTCTCTTTGAATTGATGGGTGATTCAAGAAGTAATGCAGGGGATTATCTCAATTCCATCGCTGCCTACCAGGCAGCTTTGGCTTCTTTCCCTCAAGCAGATTTGGATTCTTTGATGATTAAAATCGGCCAATCCTACCAGGCAGCCGGTAATGATACCGAAGCGATCCGAATTTTCCTGGAACTCTATAACACCACCCAATCTGATTTTACCAAAGCAACCGCGAACCTTTTAAGCGGTCAATCTTATTTAAACTTGGGGCTTCCGGAACAGGCATATGCCCGCTTCCAGGATTCAGTGAATAATTTTCCCCGTTCGTATGATAGCTACACAGGTCTTATTCAACTGGTGAATGATGAAATTCCAGTCGATGAATTAAATAGGGGAATTGTCGATTTTTATGCCGGCCAATATGGTTACGCACTTGATGCTATCAACCGATATTTAGCAAATAATCCCACCCACGAGGGTGCTGCCCACTATTACAAAGCGCTTAGCCTGCGTGCTATGGAAAATTATGAAGAAGCCGTGTTGGAATTAGACGAACTTATCAGGGACCATAAGGGCGACCGCTTTTGGAACCTGGCCTGGGACGAAAAATCAACCACCCAGTGGGCATACCTGGATAAATACTCGGAAGGTGCCCAGACCCTTATCGATTTCATCGCCGAAGTTCCGGATGCTGCCGAAGCTCCGCAATTCCTCTTCGATGCAGGGCGTATCCAGGAAAGAGGCGGGTTTCTCACCCAGGCTGCAGCAACATGGGGTCGGTTGATTATCGAATACCCCGGGGCGGAAGCCAGTTACCGAGCGTTGTTTCTATCTGCAATCACGAACTTCCGGCTTGAAAATTATCCCCAGGCACTCCTTGATTTTCAACGCGCAGCTGTGCTCGCCTCGGATGCAGAAACACAATCCTCCGCCCATTTCTGGGTTGGGAAAACTCAAGCCGCAATGAATGACCTTCCCTCAGCACTTTCATCTTGGGAAACCGCTGCCAATCTTGATCCAACCGGGTATTATGGTATCCGAGGTCGGCAAAAAATCTTGAATGAAGAAGCCCTGACCGTGCTTTCGGAATTTGATCTCGGTTTTGATTTATCCGGCGAACGCTCCCAAGCAAAAGAATGGTTAATTTCCGCATTCAATTTACCGACTGATTCGAACTTGGATGACCTTGGCGGGATTGCTGATGATTTAAACTACCAGCGCGGGGTATTCTTTTGGCAGCTGGGTGAATATGGTCTTGCCACTGAGGAATTTGAAAAGCTGCGCCAGACATACAGTGCAGACCCGGTTGCTAGTTTCCAACTTATCCCTGAATTCTTAATTTTCCGGATGTACCGGGCTGCGGTTTTCACCAGCCGCCAGGTTCTAAATCTGGCAAACCTCGATGATGAAACATCTCTCAATGCCCCTGTTTATTTCAACCATATCCGGTTTGGCCCCTATTTCCGGGATCTAGTAACTCAAGCCGGCCAGAATGCACAAATCAATCCCCTATTGCTATTTAGTTTGATCAGGCAGGAAAGTATGTTCCAGAGCCGGGCGGGATCTTCCGCAGGAGCGATGGGATTGATGCAGCTCATGCCCGCTACCGGCGAAGAAGTGGCAACAAATTTAAATTGGCCTCCGGATTTTATTGCTGAGGACCTCTGGCGACCAGATGTGAACATCACCCTTGGAACCCGTTACCTTGCGCAACAAAGAGATTATCTGAATGGGGATTCATTTGCAGCTCTCGCAGCGTATAATGCCGGCCCTGGAAACGCACAAACCTGGTTGGAACTCGCCAAAGGTGATCCCGATCTATTCCTCGAAATCATTCGTTATAACGAGACTCGAAATTACCTGATGCAAATTACGGAATTTTTGAATATCTATAAAATGATCTACCAGAGTAATCCTGGTTAGCCTACTTTTCCATGATTATTTATTTTCTCGCGGGTTATGTTAAAGTTAATAACCCGAGAGGTTTATCAAGATATTTTCCGAGTAACAGCATGAAACCGGCTGCTTCTGCACCATCGGTAACCCTGTGATCGGCCGATATCGTGATTTTCATTTTTCTGCAAATAGCGACTTGACCATCGCGAACCACTGCCTGTTCCCTGGCAGAGCTAACCGCTAGAATGGCTACTTCGGGGGGATTGATGATCGCCGCGAAATTCTCTACATCGAACATCCCAAGATTACTTATCGAGAAAGTTGACCCCTCAATATCATCCGGCCGAACCTTCCCGGCTCTCGCCCTGGCAGCCAACTCCCGAATTTCGACTGCTAGGTTTGGGAGTGTTTTCTGATCCGCATCCCTACAGACCACGGTTAAAAGTCCACCAGCAACAGCGACCGCAACCCCGATGTGAATATGACCATGGTGAATATTTTCTTCTCCGTTTAATGATGAGTTGAGATTGGGGAATTGTCGAAGTGCCAGTGCTGTGGCTTTCACCACAAAATCGTTGACTGAAAGTTTTCGATCCTCAGGAACAATCTCGTTCCAATGTGCCCGGATATCTAGCAGATCATCCACGCAATAATCCCTGGTGATATAAAAGTGAGGAACATGCTGCTTTGAATCCACCATACGTCTTCCAATAGCGGAGCGCAGACGGTTTAGAGGAATTCTTTCGTCAATAGAGACTTGGGCAGGAACCCATACAGGTTCCAGGGAACCGGCATCTGAGATAAACGCGGGAGCTTGATTCCCATCCTTTTGCCCTGTCGATTGCACACTGGTTTTAAACGCTGCTTCAACGTCTTTTCGAACGATTCGTCCTTCGGGTCCGCTTCCTTTCACGAAGGAGAGATCCACTTTTTGATCTCTGGCCATTCTCTTTGCTAACGGTGAAGCTTTAACATCCCTGGAAGCGGTGGATTGGATTGGCATGGTAGTTAATTCTGCTCGACTTATTCCACTCGAATCTTCGGTTTTTTCTTCAGGAATTGGCAGCTCCTGTAAGAGCGGCTCTTTTTGAGGTTCAGCTTCGATTGTATTAACACCAGCTGGAGCTGCCTGGGACCCAGAACCTTCCCAGAACGAGGGGCTAACTATCTCGCCTTCTTCAGAAATTACGGCGATTGGTTTACCCACCGGCACAATTGCTCCCTGTTGAACAAGTTGCTTGAAAACAACACCGCTGAAGGAACATTCCACCTCAACAGTTGCTTTATCGGTTTCAATTTCAGCCAGAACGGAGCCTTTTGTTACTGCCTGCCCCTCACCGATCACCCAGCGAACCAGGGTGCCTTCAGCCATATCAAAGCCTAGTTTGGGCATCGTCACGATTTCAGCCATCACAGCACCTCCCGGACAGCTTTCACAATATCGTCCACCTGGGGCAAGGCCATTGCTTCGAGAGTACGATTGTAGGGCAATGGAACTTCTTTTTGCGCTACCCGCTTGATCGGAGCATCAACATAATCAAAAGCGGTTTCATAGATCCTTGTCGACACCTCTGCGCCTACACCGTAGGAAAGCCAGCCTTCTTCCACAATTACCGCCCGGTTTGTCTTTTTAAACGACTCGATCACCGGTTCCATGTCCAGCGGCCTAAGTGATCTCAGATCAATGATCTCCACATCAATACCTTCAGCGATCAGTAATTCAGCCGCTTTCATGGAATTATCCAATTCCTTGCTGTAGGTAACGATGGTGGCATCTTTACCTGGTCTGGCGATGGATGATTTTCCGATGGGAGTTGTGTAATCCCCTTCCGGAACTTCGCCCCTCACCTGGTATAAAGTGGCTTCCTCAATAAAAAGGATCGGATCATTCGACCGGATTGATTCTTTGAGCAGCCCTTTCGCATCCGCCGGAGTTCCGGGAGCCACTACCTTCAACCCGGGAAAATGGGCAAAGATCACGTCCGGCACCTGGCTGTGCGTCGCACCCAACTGCCTGCCTGCACCGCTTACCGTCCGGATCACCAAAGGAAGTTTGAATTGACCGCCAAACATATAGTGCAGTTTGGCAGCTTCATTAACGATATGGTCCATGGCTACAAAAGCAAAATTGATCGTCATCAATTCAGCCACGGGTCGAAGTCCGGTCAACGCGGCTCCAATCGCCGCACCTACTATCGCAGCTTCAGCGATGGGAGTATCCCTCACCCGGTCTGGACCAAAATGATCATAAAAACCTTTGGTAACCGCGTAAGTCCCTCCCCATACCCCCACTTCTTCACCCAGGATAAAAACATCCGGATCCCGTTCCATCTCTTCCCAAAGCGCCTGGGAGATCGCTTCCCTCATCGTGATCTGTGCCATATTTCTTCTCCTCAGGCGTAAATATCGGTGAAAAGTTCTTCCGGAGCAGGTTCCGGGCTTTCTTCAGCAAATTGAACAGCATCCAGGACTTCGTCCTCGGTTGCTTTTTCGATCTTTTTTAATCCGCTCTCGGTGGAAATTTTATTTTTAAGCAAGTAATCGTAAAAAATTCCGATCGGGTCGTCCAGTTCCCAACGCTTCACTTCAGCGCTCTTGCGATACCGTTCTGGATCTCCCATGGAATGACCTCTGAATCTGTAAGTCATGTATTCCAGGAACATAGGCCCATCGCCAGCCCGGATTTTTTCGATCATTTCTTTGGCCTTATCATGCACAGCGATCACATCCATGCCATTTTCCTGGTCGGCTTTCATCCCGTACCCGCATGCTTTTTGCACGATTTCCGAAACCGCTGAAGCCCGGTCAATGGCTGTCCCCATCCCGTACTGGTTGTTTTCGCATACCCACAGGACCGGCAATTTCCACACTTTAGATAGATTTAAAGCTTCATGAAAGAAACCAATATTGCTCGCACCGTCGCCAAACATGCAAATGGTCACGCCGTCAGTTTTCTGATATTGATCGCCAAGAGCCAATCCGGCAGCAAGTGGTAAATGAGCGCCTACGATGGCATGACCGCCCCAAAAATTCAGGGTCACATCCGCCATATGCATTGAGCCGCCCTTGCCCTTGGATATACCTGTAGCTTTGCCTAGAAGTTCAGCCATTACCTGCCGGGCGGGGATCCCGCAATTGATCGCAACCCCGTGATCCCTGTAAGCGGTGATCACCCTGTCCTGGGGTTTGCGGGCTGAGATCAGTCCAGTGCTGACTGCTTCCTGCCCAATATATAAATGCAGAAATCCGCCTATCTTGCCTTGCTGATATAGTTCAGCTGCGGATTCCTCCACTCGACGGATCAAGACCATCTGATGATAAAGCTCCAACAGTTCCTTCTTTTCCATACCCTACCCTCCAAATGAGAGTGAAAATATCCAAATAAATTATACAATATTAGCAGGGAATCGATACCCAGTCGCACAATTGAATTGAACTTTTGCTCCGAATCGATTATCTTAACCAGTAGAAGAGCCCAGCCAGGTTGATCGCGTATACCCGGTAAGGTTTGGGACCAACCAGTGCATCGCCATTAATGAAGATTGTGGGGGTACCGAAAATCCCGGTCTTGGTGATATTGGTTATTTGATCCCGTATCTTGATTTCCGTTAATGGGTCGGCCAGGCATGCCTGGAATTCCTGGAGGTCAATGCCCAATCCGCTGACCGTGCTTTCGATGAACTGAGGGTTTTCCAGGTTCTCGATTTTGGTCTCAAAAAGAATGGGATTAATTTCCCAGAATACCTGTGGATCCTGTTGGTAAACACATTCACCTACCAGGCTTGTGTAGTCGCTTTTTTCCTTCACCGGGAAATGTGCAAACACAAAATGAGCCGGAAATTCTTCGATCAGTTTCATGATCACCGGGTATGCCTTGCGGGAGTAGTCGCAAGCATAACAACCAATAAAAACAACCTTTTCCTGCGAGTCTGGATTAAGCTGAGGGAAAAGCGTGAGATCCACCCCTTGCAGGGTCAGGCCCGCAGCGGTTGGAGGTTCCTCTTCGCATTGAAGTGGAATCGCAGTGACCGCATTATTTTCCCCGCGCGGGTCAAAAGCGCAGAAACCGGTCTGGTTCAACCCATTGCAGCTGCCAAACACGAAATAATAATAAATACCGCGAATAGCAAAGAAGCTGCTAACCGCAAACATAACAATAAAAATCCAGGCGATGATCTCAAAATTCTTGTTGATGAATCCAGCAGCGGTTTCGGAACGGGTTAATACCCCTCCCACCAGTTTGGCTTTCATTTTCTGGTCAAACCCGGTGTTGCAGGGTCTGAAGGTTACCCTGCGCAGCACGCAATCCAGTGCTTCGCGGGCAAGCTGGCGGTTGCTGGCACTGAAGATACCCAGAATGGAGAGAACCAGTAAGGATGCGATGCAAAACATGTTCAGATCACCTTTAATATTTTCTGCAGGGATTCAAAAAACAGGTCAACTTCTTCCAGCGTGTTGTAAAAATAAAAAGAAGCGCGCACCGAGCCTGTGATCCCTCGGGCGTTGAACCAGGAATGGACGCAATGCTGCCCGGAGCGGACCGCGATATTGGAAACCTGGTCCAGCATGATTGCCACCTGGTGATGATCCGCCTTCTCCACAGTGAAGGTCACGATACCGCCCCGTTGTGCGGGGTCAGTCGGACCAATTATTTTGATACGCGGATTTTCAGCCAGCCTGGCGCTGACCGTGGCGTTCAGCAGCTTTTCCTGTTTCAGGATGGCATCGAAACCGATCTTTTGAAGGTATATGACTGCAGCACCCAGCCCGATGATCCCGGCATAATTCTGCAGCCCGGCTTCAAATTTCTCCGGTGGCGGCAGAAACTGGCAGTCGGTGTAGGTGGAAATCGCTACTGTCTCACCCCCCACCAGGAAGGGCTCCATTTTTTCCAATAGGGAGTATTTCCCGTATAACACACCGATCCCGGAAGGTCCCATCATTTTGTGACCGGAAAAAGCCAGAAGGTCCACATCGAGTTGCCGGACATCGATAGCCATGTGTGGGATGGTTTGGGCAGCATCCAGTAGCACCAGCGACCCGTTCTTATGGGCAGCCTGGATGATCTCCCGCGCCGGGATCGTCACCCCATCCAGGTTGGAGGTCATCCCCAGGGAAACAAGCCGGACTTTGGGGGTAAGAATTTTCCGGAAAGCATCCAGATCCAGCCGCCCGTCCCCACCGGTTGGAATGATTCCCACTTCGATCCCTATCTTCCTCCGAGCCATCAGCCAGGGGATCAGGTTGGAGTTGTGCTCTTTATCGGAAAGCAGAACCATATCCCCAGCCTTGAGATCGAGCGAATGCGCAACCAGGTTAATGCCCTCGGTGGTGTTGCGGGTGAATACGATCTCCTCATTTTTAGAGGCATGCAGGAGCTTAGCGATTCGGGAACGGGATTCTTTGCAGGCGCGGGTGACTTCTTCCGCCAGTTTATGGTTACTTCTGCCCACGCAGGCGGAAGAATGCCTGTAGTAACCCTCCACCGCCTCGATAACGAAACTCGGGCGCAGTGTCTGGCAGGCATTATCGAAATAAACGATCGGTTTGCCCTTGCGTTCTTCCTGCAGGGTGGGAAAATCAGCCCGTAATGAGGTTATATCCATAGTTTTAATCGCATCGGAGATGTGAACAGCTGTCTTATTCAGGGTTCAATCTGCTCAATTATATCCGCCTTTTTATTGTGGATTAAAAAGAGAGAAGCTAGTATATAAAAGCTCCTCTCTTTAATGCTGATGATTACGGGTTATTTATCCGTGTTTACCTTGCCGGTTGAATATTTTATCGACGCATGGGCAGCAGCCAGTCGGGCTACCGGCACCCGGAAGGGAGAGCAGCTCACGTAGTTGTTCCCAACCCGGTGGCAAAAATCGATCGATTCCGGGTCACCGCCGTGCTCCCCGCAGATACCCACTTCCAGGTTTGGCCGGGTGGCGCGTCCATCTTTGACTGCCATTTCCATGAGTTTCCCAACTCCGGATTGATCCAATGTTTGGAAGGGATTATTTTCGAGGATACCGGTCTCTACATATTTCACCAGGAAGGAGCGCTCCGCGTCGTCGCGGCTGTAACCGAAGGTCATCTGGGTCAGGTCATTGGTGCCAAAGGAGAAGAACTCAGCCGGGCCTGCGATCTCACTCGCAGTTACTGCCGCGCGAGGAATCTCTATCATGGTTCCGAATTTGTAAT
>Ga0209254_10006718_pt1 | contig 10610 bp, 13 predicted proteins | sample FrelakmetDIP11DI_FD_187148 | JGI IMG/M metagenome (GOLD analysis project Ga0209254, IMG submission 187148) | Freshwater lake sediment microbial communities from the University of Notre Dame, USA, for methane emissions studies - DIP11 DI (SPAdes)... | ecosystem: Environmental > Aquatic >... | reverse complement strand
CGAGTCGCTCGGCGTGCGTCGCGAAGCCATCGTCGAAGACTACACACTGACCAACACGGCGGTGGACCTGCGCGCGCAATTGCTCGGTCGGGATGGCACGGGCGCGGGTCTAGCCGCGACGGCCGAGCCCCTCCTGGCGTTGTCGGCCATTGCCCAGAACGCGATGCTGGCCGCACAGCCTGAATACATCCTGGCAAGCCTACGTGCCATCGAAGCGCGCCACGGCTCCGTGCGCCGCTACCTGTTGGACGAACTGGCGATCGAGCCCAGGCTGCTCGAACGCCTGCGCGCACGCCTGCTCACCTGAACCAGAAGCGACGACGAATGAATCAGCCCCTGCAGCGCACTCACCGCCTGGCGCAGTCGCAGCTCGACGCGCGCCGGTTCCTGCAGGAACGGGTCACGAGCTACACTCAGCACTGACCGACACAAAAGCCAGGAGGGTTCGCCATGACCTACGTCGATGGATTCGTCGTTCCTGTCCCCAAGGCAAAGCTCGCAGCCTACCGTGCGATGGCGCGCAAGGCAGGCAAGGTCTGGCGCGAGCACGGCGCGATCGACTACCACGAATGCATCGCGGACGACGTGACGGTGGGCAAGCGCACCTCATTCCCCCGCAGCGTGAAGCTGAAAGCGGACGAAGTCGTGGTCTTTTCCTACATCGTCTACGAGTCGCGCCGCGAGCGGGACCGCATCACCAAGGCAGTCATGGCGGATCCCCGGCTCCAGTCGATGATGGACCCGAAGAACATGCCGTTCGACGGCAAGCGCATGTTCTGGGGCGGCTTCAAGTCGCTGGTTCGCGTCTAGGCCGACATGACCACTGGAACAGGGAGGCAGTGCCCGATGGATTTCCGATCACGCCTGCTCGCCCCGGCGTTGCTGCTGCTGGCCACGCTGATGCTCGCCGGCTGCGCGTCGATGCCAAGCCGCGATCCGCTGCAAGTCAGCGTGGCCGGAATCGAGTCAATACCCGGCGAGGGCTTGGAACTGCGCCTGCTGGTCAAACTGCGCGTGCAGAACCCTAACGACACACCGATCGAATTCGATGGCGTGTCGCTCAATCTCGACGTCATGGGCCGCGATTTTGCCAGCGGCGTGAGCGACCAGGCCGGCACCGTTCCGCGTTTCGGTGAAGCGGTCGTTGCCGTGCCGGTGACGGTCTCATTGATGCGCATGGCGCGCCAGGTGCTGGGAATGCTCGATGGCAAGCCCGTCGACAAAGTCACCTATTCGTTGAGCGGCAAACTGCACGGCGCGTCGCTGTTCGGCACGCAGCGCTTCACGTCCAAAGGCGAATTCGAACTGCCGCAAGGCACGCCGGCAGCCACGGCCGTGGCTGCGCCCTGAGCACCGCACGCGGTACGCGAATGCCCAACGAACCCATCAAGCTGCTGCTGCCCGAACTTGAAGCCGAAGTCGTCAGCGAGGCGCTCGAACTGTACCTGCGTGCACGGCCGGCGCCGATCGATCATCGCTATGAATACCGGTACCGCGCTGCGCACGCAGTGCTCGAAGTCCTGCAACGGACCCTGCCCGAACAAGACGATCCCTTGCCTGGACGTCGACGCCAGGCGGTCGAGGACTGAGCGATGATGCGCCGATGACAGTCCTTGCGTTGTTCCCGACGCGCGTCTACAGCTCGAAGCTGCAGGCATCCGGCTGGCAGGCGTTCAATACCCGCCTGCTGCGTGAGTGCGAGCAATACCGTGCCGACGACGTGGCCGGGCGGGCATGGTCAAAGGAGCGTTACCCGGGCGGCTACACCTCCTACGGTTCGCTGAACCGGATGCACACGCTGTCGCCGACGTTTGCGATGCTCGGCAGGAAGTTGCAGCGGCACGTGCTGGCCTACGCCCGCACGCTCGAGTACGACCTCGCAGGCCGCGAACTGTCGATGACCGATTGCTGGATCAACATGATGCCCCGCGGCGTCAAGCACGGCCTGCACCTGCATCCGCTCTCGACCATCAGCGGAACGTACTACGTGCGCACACCCAAGGGCGTGCCTGGCCTGAAACTCGAGGATCCGCGCCTCGATCGTTACATGGCAGCGCCGCCCCGCACGGGGAGTGCGAAGCCCGAGAACCAGCCGTGGGTGACCCTGCCCGTTGCGGCCGGCACCGTGCTGCTGTTCGAGAGCTGGCTGCGGCACGAAGTGCCACCGAACCCCGTGCATGCCGAGCGGGTGAGCATCAGCTTCAACTTCAACTGGTTCTGAGAGTCGTCGCGCGACCGCGTTCGCGTCGACGTGCCGAGGAGGGAGCGTGAACGACCGCATTCCAATACCCCGTGATCCCGCCAACGACTACACGGCGGAGATGGCGCAGCAACGGCGCGAGTTCGTGACCGGCCGCACTGGAACGTCGTTGCAGCACGTCGGTTCGTTCACCGTCGACCCGGCGCAGGTCGCCGGCAATATCGAGAACTATCTCGGTGTCGCACAGGTACCCATCGGCCTGGCTGGACCGTTGCGAATCAACGGCGAACAGGCGACGGGAGACTTCTACATTCCGCTTGCCACCACCGAAGGCACGCTGGTGGCGAGTTACAACCGTGGCATGCGGTTGCTCAGCGCAAGCGGCGGGGTGACCGTCACGGTGGTCAAGCGCTCGATGCAGCGCGCACCGGTCTTCGAATTCGCCAATGCGCGTGAGGCGCGCGATTTCGGGCAGTGGCTCGTCGATCATTTCGACGCCATTCGCGCGGCTGCCGAAGCCACGACCCGGATCGGCAAGCTGACCGACATCGAGCAGTACGCCGTCGGCAACCTGCTGTACACGCGTTGCAACTACACCACGGGCGATGCCGCCGGCCAGAACATGACGGGCAAGGCGACGCTGGCGGCGTGCGAATGGATCAAGGCCCAGCACCCGCTGCACCCGGGCTACATCCTCTCGGGCTCGATCGATACCGACAAGAAGCATTCGGCCATCAACACGCTGCGCACGCGTGGCCGTCGCGTGATCGCGGAAGTGACAATCCGCAACGAGACCCTGCAACGACTGCTGCGTGTCGACGCGACGACGCTGTTCCGCTCGCGGCAGATCAGCCAGGCGGGTTCGTTCATGGCAGGCTCGGCCTATAATGGCCCGCACGCGGCCAACGGCATTGCGGCGATGTTCATCGCGACCGGCCAGGACGTGGCCAACGTCGCCGAGTCGCACGCCGGCATCACCTACGCGCAGTTGCTCGAAAACGGCGACTATTACTGGTCGGTCACGCTGCCGTCCCTGATCGTCGCGAGCTATGGTGGAGGCACGGGCCTTGGCACCCAGCGCGAATGCCTGGAGATGCTGGGTTGTTACGGCGCCGGCAAGGCCGACCGGCTGGCGGAAATCGTGGCGGCCGTCGTGCTGGCCGGCGACGTTTCGCTGGGAGCGGCCGTGCTGGCCGGCGACTGGGTCAGCAGCCACGACAAGCTGGGCCGCAACCGGCCCTGAACCGCTATATTGGCTGACGGCCGGATCGGCCCATCAGCAACGTCGCGTGAGGCAGACCCGCATGACACGTCCCGTAAGTACCCCCTGGCTGGTCGGAGCCGCCGCGATCGCGGCCGCCGTGACGTTCTTCATCATGCAGGGCCAGGTGCGTTCGGCCAACGAACGGGTCAGCCTGTTGCAGGATTCCCTCACCGAAAGCGAGCGGACGCTGCTCGGCTCGACCACGTACGTGCGTTACCTGCAGGAGGGCAAGCAGCAACTCACCGCGCAGCAGAAGTTCCTGGCCGCGACGGTCAGCCAGCCGAATGCCGTGACTCAGGTCATCGACCAGTCGGTGCTCGGGTTCCATTCGACGGGCATGATCGCGATCTGGTACTCGGTCGAGTATTCCTTTGGCTTCGACTTGTCGCCCAACCGGTTCGACCTCAAGTCCGGCCCGGACGGCATCCAGATCGCGGTCGGCAAGCCGCGACTGGTGGCGACACCCGCCGTGACCAACCTGAAGTACAAGGTGCTCTCCGGCGGCCTGCTGACCGACGAGAAGGCCGCGGCACTGAAGCTGTACGCGGAGGCATCGAAACGCGCGCAGGCACGGGGCGAGCAGTTGGCGTCCGATCCAGCCATCATGGCACTCTGCGAAAGGCAGCTGACGACGTTCCTGCGGACTTTCCTGCTCAAACAGCCCAACGTGACGACCGTACCGCACATTGCGGTGGTCTACCACTGAACGACGACGCAACGGACACAAGGAGCCTCAGGTGCATCATCAGGCTGGTCAAGTGAGCGGGGCAGGGCCGATGCTGACCGTTCATCACCTCGAAACCTCGCGCTCACAGCGCATCCTCTGGCTGCTCGAGGAACTCGGCGCTCCGTACGAGATCAAGGTATACAAGCGCGATCAGGTCACACGCCTGGCACCGCCGGAGCTCAAGGCGATTCATCCGCTCGGCAAGTCGCCGGTAGTGACCGACGACGGCACCGTGGTCGCTGAGTCGGCCGTCATCATCGAGTACATCGTCGAAAAGTTCGGGCACCTCGGCACCGGCGACCTCGCGTACCTGGCGCCTGCCGCGGGAACGCCCGCGTACTGGCAGGCCAGGTACTGGATGCATTACGCCGAAGGCTCGCTCATGAACTGGCTGGTGATGAAACTCGTGTTCAGCACCATTCCCAAGCGGCCGATGCCGTTTTTCGCCAAGCCCATCGCGCGCAGCCTGTGCGACAAGGTGCAGTCGACGCTGATCGATCCCAACCTGCAGAACTCACTCAACTTCATCGAAAATCACCTCGCGAAGAACACGTGGTTCGCAGGCGACGACATCAGCATGGCGGACTTTCAGATGAGCTTCGGGATCGAGGCCCTGCTGGCGCGCTCGACCGCGGGCGGCAAGTACCCGCACATCGACGCGTACCACAAGCGCATGCGCGCGCGACCGGCGTACCAGCGCGCGGAAGCCAAGGGCGGACCGACGTTGATGGCGAGTTGATCGGCAGCCTGGCCGGCGAAGGCAGGGCAGCAACAACAAGAATCGGTGAGGGTAGACACGATGGAGGCGGCGGCCGGGACTTCGCTTTGCCTGGGATCGACGGACGATCCCTTGCGGGAATCGACGGTTGGATCCGTGTTGCGGGAAGCGACCGCAAAGGCCGGATCGACGGCTGCCGTGTCGGCCTGGGGCCTGCTGCCGGGCGAACGTCGCATCTGGACCTATGCCGAGCTGCTGCGGGACGCGGAACGTACGGCGCGAGCGTTACTGACTCATTTCACACCGGGCGAGCACATCGCCGTTTACGCCCAGAATTCGGCAGAGTGGCTGCTGCTCGAGCTGGGAGCGGGACTCGCAGGCCTTGTGCTTGTCACGGTCAATCCGGCTTACCGGGCCAAAGAACTCGAATACGTGCTGCGGCAGTCGCGCTCGGCCGGTGTGTTTCACACGCGGCAGTTCCGCGGCAACCCGCTGCAGCAATGGGTCGAAGCAACGCGCCCCGGTCTGCCGCAGTTGCGTCACGCCTTCGTGATCGAGGACTGGGAGACATTCCTCGACTCCGCCACCGCAGGCATCGAGTTGCCCGCGGTCACGCCGGATCACCCCGCGCAGATCCAGTACACCTCCGGCACGACCGGGAGCCCGAAGGGGGCGCTTCTCAACCACCGCGGCCTGACCAACAACTCGCGCTACTACGCGCAGCTGATCCGGCTGCGGGAAGACGAGGTCTATGGCCACGCGATGCCGTTCTTTCACACTGCGGGTTGCGTGATGGCGACGCTCGGTACGATCCAGGCGCGCGCCACGCATGCCTTCCTGCCGGCGTTCGATCCTGGCCGGCTGCTCGAACTGATCGAGCTCGAGCGCGGCGCAGCCATGCTCGGCGTGCCCACGATGATGATCGCAATGATGGAGCACCCGGATTTCTCGCGGCGCAACTTATCCAGCTTGCGAGTCGCCGTCGCCGGCGGCTCCAGCGTCCCACCCGAAATCGTCCGTGCCATCGAGGCGAAGCTCGGCGTGACCTTCGTCATCGTGTACGGCCAGACCGAAGCCTGCCCGCTGATCACGATGACGCGGCTCGACGACGCGATGGAAGAAAAAGCGAACACCGTGGGCCAGCCGATGCCGCAATGCGAGGTCAAGATTGCGGATCCGATGACCGGTGAACCCATGCCGTTCGGCGCCATCGGCGAGATCTGCACCCGTGGCTACATGGTCATGCAGGAATACTTCGACAAGCCGGAAGCGACGGCCACCACTGTGGATCGGGACGGGTGGCTGCACACGGGTGACCTCGGCACGATGGATGCGCGCGGCTATTGCCGGGTGACCGGCCGGCTCAAGGACATGGTGATCCGCGGTGGCGAGAACATGTTCCCGGCCGAGATCGAATCGGCGCTGATCGAGCATCCGAGCGTCACCGAAGTGGCCGTGATCGGCGTGCCCGACCCGCGCATGGGCGAGGAGCTGGTGGCCTTTATCCGCGTCTCGGGTGACGTCAAACCAGAGATCGAGCTCTTGCGCCAGCACGTGCGGCAAAGGCTGGCCGCCCCCAAGACGCCGCGGTACTGGGTGTTCCTGCCCGAGTTCCCGCTGACGGGCTCGGGCAAGATCCAGAAATTCTTGCTGCGCGAGCGCTGGGGGCAGGGCGAGTACGACCCGGTGGATTCCTCCCGCAGGGTGTGACGCAACTCACCGGCCGCACAGGAACACCCACGGATCCCTGCGGCGTATCATGCGCGCAGGCCAGGAGATGCGCTTGCAATACCAATGAGCGACCGTTGGGACGACCCGCAGGAGCGACCCGAGCCGGTCGCCGTGCCTTACACGGAATTGTCCGCCGACGCGCTGCAAGGCGTGATCGACAACTTCATCCTGCGCGAGGGCACCGACTACGGTGACCGCACCTTTTCGCACGAGCAGAAAGTTGCGCAGGTGCTGCGACAACTCGAAACTGGCGAGGCGCGGATCATCTTCGATCCGCTCGACTCGAGCGTGACGATCGTCGCGGTGCAGCCCGGTCGCAGGCGTGGGCAGGAATGAACAGCGTCGAGCTTTTATGATTTCGCCTCACTTCCCGCGACGGCCGCACGACTCGTCGCTATTCGCAGGAATCACAGACTCTGGAGACCCCGCATGATCACCGCAGGACTCGCCCGTGCGCTGGCGCTGACCGTGCTGTTCGCGCCAGCCGCATTTGGGCAGACCTACACGGTCGAGGTTCACCCGCAGCTTAACGACCTGGACATCAAGATCGAACCCGTCGCGATGACGGGCATGCTGGTCGTCAAGCTCACCAACGACACGGACCAGAAAGTCCGCTGCAAGCTGCGGTACGACGCTGCGCCGCAGACGCCGTACCGTTTCAGCCTCAACGTCGATCCCGGCAAGACGGAGCAGAGCGTGTTCCGCGCGCAGCGGAAGTGGTTCGCCGTCGCCGTCGAAGTCAACTGCGAAGAGGCTAAGCCGTGATGCCCACCCAGGCTCCGGCTGCGGACGAGCTCGAATACGTCGGGTTCTGGGCGCGCGTCGGCGCAGCCTTGATCGATACCGTGCTGGTGATGATCGTGTGCGCGCCCCTGGTGACCTTGGTCTACGGCCGCACCTACTGGACCTCGACAGCGTTCCTGCAGGGACCGGCCGATTTCCTCATCAACTGGCTGCTGCCCGCGATCGCAGTCGTCGTCTTCTGGATCTACCGGCAGGCGACGCCCGGCAAGATCGCGATCGGCGCGCGGATCGTCGACGCCGAGAGCGGCGGCAGGCCCAGCCCCCGGCAATTGATCGTGCGTTACCTGGGTTACTACGTCTCGATGCTGCCGTTGATGGCAGGCATCGTCTGGGTCGCATTCGATCCGCGTAAACAAGGCTGGCATGACAAGCTCGCCGGCACGGTCGTCGTGCGGCCACGTCATCGCGGCCCTGCGCGTGTCGATTTTCCGCAGCAAGGTGCGCCGTGAGCCGGAGATCTTCGCTGCGCGTCTTGGCGGCCCTGCCGTTACTACTGATGGCGTCTGGCGCGATACACGCACAGGCCGCTGCCACCGCGCCCGATGCACGTGTCGAGACCGCACTCAAAGGCGCGCAGCTTGGCTTCCTGATCGACGAAGGCGACTACCGGCTCGATTACAAAGTCGACGAGACCCGCAGCCAGCGTGTGTGGGTCGCGTCCGCAACGACCTCGCTGCCGCCGCTGGAAGTTCGTGACGTGTGGTCAGTGGCCGCGCGTGGCAAGGGCACTGTGCCCGCCGACCTTGCGGTCCACCTGCTGCAGGAAAACGTCCGCATGGTCCTCGGCGCCTGGCAGGTGAACCAGGGCAAGGACGAATACCTCGTCGTCTTCTCGGCGCAGGCGACTGCCGACGCCGATGCGGCGGCGCTGCGCGAAGTGATCGAAGTCGTGATGTACAGCGCCGACCGCATCGAGAAGGAACTCTCCGGCAAGGACGAGTTCTGAAGCCACCGGACGGCGCGCTTCAGGCGCCCGCCTCTGGACAGAGTCTCGCCATGCGAGTAAACCCGATCCCGACATGCCGTCGATCGCGCGCGTGTTGCGCATGGTGGGGACGGCCAGAGGAGGGGAAATCCATGAACCGCATGCTGGTAGTGGCCGGTCTCCTGTCCGCGGCACTTGCCGGGGCCTTCGTCGGGACGCAGAGCTCGAGGGTGATCGCGGCATCACCGTCCGCACCGGTCGAGGCACCCATCGGTGCAACTCTGTTGCCTGGGCTAGGCAGTTACGAATTCAAGATCACGACGAGCAAACCGGAAGCGCAGCGCTGGTTCAACCAGGCGTTGATGCTCACGTTCGGCTTCAATCACGACGCCGCTGAGCGCTCCTACCTCAAGGCGGCGCAACTCGATCCCGATTGCGCGATGTGCTGGTGGGGCGCGGCGCTGGTCCTCGGCCCGCACGTGAATGCGACGATGGATCCTGCCGACAATCCAAAGGCATGGCAAAGCCTGCAGCGAGCCGTCGCACTGGCGCCGAGGGCCTCGGAGAGGGAGCGCGCGTTCATCCACGCGCTCGAAGCACGGTACGCCGAAAGTCCCCCGGAGGATCGTCGCGCGCTCGACGCAGCCTACGCCAGGGCGACGGGCGTGCTCGTGGCGCAGCGTCCTGATGACCTGGACGCCAAGGTCTTCCACGCCGAGGCCCTGATGGACCTGCAGCCGTGGGACTACTACGACGAGAAGCTGCAGCCGAAGGGACACACCGCGGAAGTCGTATCGCTGCTGGAAGCGGTCGTGAAGAAGAATCCGAACCACGCGGGAGCGCTGCACCTGTACGTGCATGCAGTGGAGGCCTCGGCCGATCCGCAGCGCGGCGTCGTCGCAGCCGATCGGCTGCGCACGCTGATCCCGGGCTCGGGGCACCTCGTACACATGCCCGCACACATCTACGCAAGGGTAGGGCGCTGGCACGATGCCGTCGTCGCCAACCAGACCGCCATCACGGCCGACAACGACTACCTGGCCACCTGCGGCCCCAACGTCAAGGGCGTGTATCCGCTCGGCTACGTGCCGCACAACCCACACTTCCTGTGGTTTGCAGCCAGCATGGAGGGTGCAAGCAAGATCGCGCAGGACGCGGCGCGCAAGACGGCGCAACGCGTCAACCTGCCGGACCTCATGCGGCAACCGGGTTACGCGGGTCTGCAGCACTACTGGATGACGCCCTGGTTCGACAACGTCCGCTTCGGGCGCTGGGACGAAATCCGTGCGGGCGCGAATCCCGCGCCTGATCTGCCTTACGTCACGGCGATATGGAGCTACGCGCAAGCGATGGCCGCAATCCGGCAGAACCGGATAACGGATGCGAATCGTCACTATGCCGCGCTTGCGAAGCTGGCAGCCGATCCGATCATGACCACCCTGCTGGTCTGGGATCGCTATCCGCTGGCGCACGCAGCGCACATCGCGGAGCGCACAGTGAATGCCGAGTTGGCGCTGGCACGGGGCGACGATGCTGCGGCCATCGCAGCGCTGACCGAAGCCGTCGCCATCGAAGACCTCATCCCCTACGACGAGCCGCCGGGCTGGCATGCGCCGGTCCGGCAGTCACTGGGCGCCGTGATGCTGGCAGCGGGCCGGCCAGGCGATGCCGAGCGAGTTTATCGCGAGGAGCTGCAGCGCAATCCGCAGAATGGATGGTCGCTGAAGGGCCTCGCGTTGGCGTTGCGGCAACAGCAGCGAACCGACGAGGCCGTAGCCGTTGAGCAGCAATTGCATGACGCCTGGCAACACGCCGACGTCCAACTGGTTGCTTCACGCTTCTGACAGGGGCTTGGTCGCGAAGGAGAGCTTAAGACCACACCGTTCGTTGCACGTAACTGCGGCCTGCGCAGCAAGTAACAGGAGCGATCCATGGCCATCAGCAAGCGCAAGCAGGCCCCGAAGACGCAGAGTCCCGGCGATGATGAAGATCCGCCGCTGACCCCGGCGCAACGACGTGCGCTGGATCGACACGTCAAGGACATGGAGGACCGGACTCGCTACCTGCTGGTCAGTGCGACGCTGCCCGGAATCTCGCTGTACTACCTGGTTCAGGAAGACTCGTGGGTCTTCGACGATCCGACGACGGCAACGCTCTTCAAGCGTCGCGCGTCAGCCAAAGCCATCCAGGCCCTGCTGCGCCCGGGTGTGTTCGTAGTACCGTGCGAAGTCGATGACCGCG
>Ga0209254_10006717_pt1 | contig 10611 bp, 9 predicted proteins | sample FrelakmetDIP11DI_FD_187148 | JGI IMG/M metagenome (GOLD analysis project Ga0209254, IMG submission 187148) | Freshwater lake sediment microbial communities from the University of Notre Dame, USA, for methane emissions studies - DIP11 DI (SPAdes)... | ecosystem: Environmental > Aquatic >... | reverse complement strand
CACGCCCAGCGCATCGAGGAGCGCCGGCAGCGTCGCGAGCGCCTCGTCGTGCATGTAGCCCACCGGGCGCGGCAGAACCGCAGGCGACGAGCGGCCGTAGCCCGCCCGGGAATAGACGACGACATCGCGGTCGCAGGCGTGCGCCACCCGGTGCGGGAAGTCCTTCCACATCGCGACCGAGCCCAGCCCCTCGTGCAGCATCACGATCGGCGGCAGGTCCGGGCGCGCCCCGTCGATGCGCACGACCTCGAGCTCGACGCCGCCGATCCGCAGCAGCGGCATGGCAGCGCGTCAGACGCCGAGGAAGCGCGCGAGCGCCGCCGGGTCGCCCTGCGCGGTGGCGCGATCGCACTCGTAGGCGACCTGGCCGCGCACCAGCACGACGTTGCGGTCGGTCAGCGCGGAGACGTGCGCGTAGTTCTTGTCGACGATGACGGTGGCGATGCCGGTCGCGCGGATCTCGCGGACGATGCGCCATATCTCGCGCGCGATCAGCGGCGCCAGCCCCTCGGTCGCCTCGTCGAGGATCAGCAGCTCCGGATTGGTCAGCAGCGCGCGGCCGATGGTCAGCATCTGCTGCTCGCCGCCCGACAGCTGCGCGCCGCCGTGGCCGAGCCGCTCGGCGAGCCGCGGAAAGGTCGACAGCACGCGGTCGAAGGTCCAGTCGCGACGGCCGTCGCGGCCGGCGCGCGCGGCCATCTGCAGGTTCTCGCGCACCGACAGGTTGGGAAAGATGCCCCTGCCCTCGGGCACGTACGCGACGCCTTCGCGGGTGATGCGGAACGCGGGGCGACGCGTGACGTCGATTCCGCGCAGCCGCACCTCGCCGCCGCGGGCCGGGACCAGGCCCAGCATGCTGCGCAGCAGGGTCGTCTTGCCCATGCCGTTGCGGCCCATCAGGCCGACCGCCTCGCCCTCGCGCACGCAGAAATCCACGCCCCGCAGCACGTGGCTGGTGCCGTAGTAGGTGTTGAGGCCGCGCGCCTCGAGCAGCACGTCAGCCAAGCTCGTCCTCGCCGTGGCCGAGGTAGGCGCGCTGCACGTCGTCGTTGGCCCGGATCGCTTCCGGCGCGCCGCTGGCGAGAACGCGGCCGTTGACCATCACGGTGATCGTGTCGGCGAGCGCGAACACCGCGTCCATGTCATGCTCGACCAGCAGGATGGCGTGGTCCGCGGCAAGCCGCTGCAGCAGCTCGACCATCCGCGACGACTCCTCGGCGCCCATGCCCGCCAGCGGCTCGTCGAGCAGAAGCAGGCGCGGCTCGGTCGCCAGCACCATCGCGATCTCGAGCTGCCGCTGCTCGCCGTGCGACAGCACGCCGGCGATGCGCTCGGCGCGGCCGGCGAGCCCGGCCAGCTCGAGGCCGCGTTCCGCGCGCCCGCGCGTCGGCGCGTCCGCGCCGGCGTCCGCGAACACCGCGAAAGGCCGCGGGTGCCGCGACTGCGCCGCCAGCCGGCAGTTCTCGTACACCGTGAACGCCGGGAAGATGTTGGTCTTCTGGTAGCTGCGTCCCATGCCCAGCCGGGAACGGCGGTCGGGGGGGAAGTGCGAGATCTCGGTGCCACGGTAGACGATGCTGCCGGCAGACGGCGCGAGGTCGCCGGACAGCAGGTTGATCAGCGTCGACTTGCCCGCGCCGTTGGGACCGAGCAGCGCGTGCAGACCGTTGTCGGCGACCGCGATCGCCACCCCGTCGCAGGCCGCGAGACCGCCGAAGCGCCGGGTGAGGCCACGGGTCTCGAGCACCACCTCAGCCATCGCCGCCGGCTCCGCTGAGGCTGCGCCGCACGCGCCGCACGAGGTGCCCGAGGCCGCCCGGGAGGAACAGCACCAGCAGCACGATGGTCGCGCCGAACCAGAGCTGCCAGTGCGTGGTCAGCGACGAGAAGAACTCCTGCAGCAGCGTCAGCGCGAACGCACCGACGATCGGGCCGTAAGGCGTCGCGCTGCCGCCGAGGATGACCATCAGCAGCACGTTGCCCGACTGGTGCCACGACAGTATCTCGGGGTTCACGAAGCCGAACTGCGCGGCCGCGAGGTAGCCGGCGAGACCGGCGAGCGCGCCCGCGAGCGTGAAACTCGCGAGCTTGTACGCGAACACCGGGTAGCCGAGCGAGCGCATCCGCTGCTCGTTGGCGCGGATGCCCTGCAGCGCGCGGCCGAGCGGCGATCGCAGCACCAGGCGCAGGCCCAAGAACACGAGCACCAGCGCCGCGAGCACGACGTAGTACGCCTGCAGCGGCCGGTCGAGGTCGAACGGCACGAACCCGGCGATCGACGCGTCGGGCTTGATGTTGATGTAGCGCCCGTCCGACCCGCCGCCGAACTTGGTGTCGTGGAAAATGAAGTAGAACATCTGCGCGAACGCGAGCGTGACCATGATGAAGTAGATGCCCCGCGTGCGGAGCACGAACAGCCCGACGACGAACGCGCACGCCGCGGCGACCAGGACAGCGGCGCCGAGGGTGGCCCAGAGTCCGGCGGCGGCGGCCTTCGGCGTCAGCATCGCCAGCGTGTAGGCGCCGACGCCGAAGTAGGCGGCGTGTCCGAACGAGACCAGCCCGGTGTAGCCGACGAGGAGGTCGAGCGACAGCGCGAAGATCGACATGATCATGATCTTCGTCACCAGCTCGGTGTAGAACGTCGCGCCGGCGAGCGGGAATGTGGCGACCAGCGCGAGCGCGACGACCGGGAGTGCGAGGCGGCGCAGCATCGGCTCAGGCGCGCCTGAAGAGGCCCTCGGGCCGCCAGAGCAGGATTACCGCCATCAGCAGGTAGACGGCAACCCCGGCGAACTCGGGCGCGACGACCTTGCCGAAGGTGTCGACCAGCCCGATCAGCAGCGCCGCCACCAGCGCGCCCCACACCGAGCCGATGCCGCCGATCACGACCACGACGAAGCAGATGATCAGCACCTGCTGCCCCATCCCGGGGTAGACCGACGACACCGGCGCAGCCAGCATGCCGGCGAACGCGGCCAGCGCCACCCCCAGCGCGAACACCAGGCGGAACACCAGGTTGACGTTGATGCCGAGCACCTCGACCATCTCCCGGTTGGACGCGCCGGCGCGGATCATCATGCCGAGCCGGGTGCGCTGGATCAGCACGTACATGCCGGCGGCGAGCAGCAGGCAGACCCCGGACATCACCAGCCGGTAGACCGGATAGGTCATCGTCTCGCCCAGCGCGATCGACGCCTTGAACATCTCCGGCACCGGCACCCCGTGGACGTCGTTGCCGACGATCAGGCTGCGCAGTTCCTCGAAGATCAGGATCAGGCCGTACGTCAGCAGCACCTGCTCGAGGTGGTCGCGCCTGTACAGGTGGCTGAACAGCGCCCATTCGAGAAACAGCCCCAGCAGCACCGACAGCACGACGCCCAGCACCATCGCCACCGCCAGGCTGCCGGTCAGCGACGACAGCGTGAACGCCATGTACGCGCCGATCATGTAGAAGCTGCCGTGCGCGAGATTGATGATCCCCATGATGCCGAAGATCAGCGTGAGCCCGCTCGCCACCAGGAACAGCAGCAGCCCGTACTGCAGGGCGTTCAGGAGCTGGATCAGGAGGACGGCGGGTTCCATGGGGCGTGTCGTCGGGCGCCGCGGTGCGCGCGGGCGCGGGGGTCGGAAACGGCCGGGGCCGGGAGTCGCCGTGAGCGTCCCGGCCCCGCTCTGCACGCGGCGGCAGGCACGGCGCGCGCCGCCCCGCCGCCGCGATGGGCGCGACCTACATCTTGCAGCCGATCGCCGGGTCGGCGTAGTTCTTGATCGCGATGCCGATGGCCTTGTTCTCCTTGCCTTCGACGCGCCGCAGGTAGAAATCCTGCACCGGATTGTTCGCCTTCGACAGCGTGAACGGGCCGCGCGGGCTGTCGATCTTCGCCGTCTGCATCGCCTTGATCAGCGCGTCGCGCTTGCCCACGTCGCCGCCGACCGCCTTCAGGCCCGCCGCCAGCAGCTGCCCCGAGTCGTAGCCCTGCATCGCGTAGACGTCGGGCTCGACCTTGTACGCGGCCTTGTACGCGGCCCGGAAGGCGTTGTTCTTGGGATTGTCGAGCTGGTCGGCGTAGTGCAGCGTGGTCAGCAGCCCTTGCGCCGAATCCCCCTGCGCCTCGAGCGTGCCGTCGGTGAGGAAGCCCGGCCCGTAGAGAGGGATCGACTTCTTGAGCCCCGCGGCGTCGTAGTCCTTGACGAACTTGACCGCGCCGCCGCCGGCGAAGAACACGTAGACCGCGTCGGGCTTCAGCGCGGCGATCTCGGTCAGGAATGCCTGGAACTCGACGTTGGGGAACGGCAGCGTCAGCTCCTTGACGACCTTGCCGCCGCCCTTCTCGAACGCCTCCTTGAAGCCCCCGGTCGACTGGCTGCCGGCCGCGTAGTTCCAGGTCAGCGTCACCGCGGTCTTGTGCCCGCGCTCCGCCGCGACCTTGCCCATCGCGTAGCCGGGCTGCGAGTTGGAGAACGACGTGCGGAAGATGTTCGGCGCGCACAGCGGGCCGGTGATCTCGTCGGCGCCGGCGTTCGGGATGATGAGCAGCGAGTTGTTGTCGCGGGCGGCCTTCGCCAGCGCCATCGCCACGCCCGAGTGGACGGTGCCGACGATCACGTCGACCTTGTCGCGCTTGATCAGCTTGTTCGCGTTCTCCGGCGCCTTGGCGGGGTCGGACTCGTCGTCGACGGTGAAGTACTCGATCTCGCGGCCGCCGAGCTTGCCGCCCTGCTCGGCGACGGCAAGCTTGAAGCCGTTGGTGATCGCGTTGCCGAGCGCGGCAAAGGTGCCGGTGTAGGGCAGCATCAGGCCGACCTTCACCTTGTCCTGGGCGAAGGCATGCGGCGCGGAGAGCGCGAGGGTCGCGGCGGCAAGCGCCGCGGCCAGGACGCGGCCACGCCGCGGGTTGGATCGGTTGCGTGTCATCTGGGGCTCCTCCTTCGGATCGGGTGCGGGTGCGGCGCTCGCGTCAGGATGCCGGCGAGCGCAGCTTGAAGCGCTGGATCTTCCCGGTGGCCGTCTTCGGCAGCTCGTCCAGGAATTCGATCCAGCGCGGGTACTTGTACGGCGCCAGCCGCGACTTTACATGGTGGCGCAGCGCTTCGGCCAGTCCCGGCGTCGGCGCGTGGCCCGGCTTGAGCACGACGAAGGCGCAGGCCTTGACCAGTTGCTCGTCGTCCTCGCGGCCGATGACCGCGGCCTCGAGCACCGCGTCGTGGGTGACCAGGGCCGCCTCGACCTCGACCGGGGAGACGTAGACGCCGCCGACCTTCAGCATGTCGTCGCTGCGCCCCTCGTAGCGGTAGAACCCATCCGCGTCGACGCGGTACTTGTCGCCGCTGCGCGTCCAGCCGCCCAGGAACGTCGCCCGCGACTTGTCCCGCTGGTTCCAGTAGCCCGCCGCCGCCGTCGGGCCGGCCACCTGCAGCTCGCCGACCTCGCCGGGCGCCACCGGGCGGCCGTCGTCGTCGACGACCCGCAGGTCGTAACCGGGGACCGCGGTGCCGCTGCTTCCGTGGCGGACGGCACCCGCCCGGTTCGACAGGAAGACGTGCAGCATCTCGGTCGAGCCGAGGCCGTCGAGGACGTCGGTGCCGAAGTGCTCGGTCCAGCGGCGCCCGATGTGCTCGGGCAGCGCCTCGCCGGCCGACGTGGCGAGGCGCAGCGCGACGTCGCCCCGGGCCGGCAGGCCGGGGCTCGCCAGCATCGCCGCGAACAGCGTCGGCACGCCATAGAAGATCGTCGGCCGGTGGCGGGTGAGCCGCGCGAACACCGCGTCGGGCGTCGGCCGCTCGGCCATCAATACCGCGGTCGCGCCGAAGGCCATCGGGTAGGTCAGCGCGTTGCCGAGTCCGTACGCAAAGAAGAGCTTCGCGGCCGAGAACACGACGTCGTCCTCGCGGACGCCGACGACGGGCCCGCCGTGCAGGTAAGCGGTGTGGATCAGGCTCGAGTGCACGTGCATCGTGCCCTTGGGCGCGCCGGTCGATCCGGACGAGTAGAGCCAGAATGCGACCTCGTCGCGCGAGGTCGCCGCAGGGTCGTGGCTCCCGGACGCCCGGGCGAGCAGCGCGGCGAAGTCGTGCCGGCCGGGCGTGGTGTCCGGCCCGCCGCCGGAGACCAGCACGTGCCGCAGGTCCGGAAGCTTGCCGAAGAGCGGGGCGAACACCGGCAGCAGCGCGGCCGAGACGACGAGCGCGCGGGCGCGGCTGTCGCGGAGCATGAACTCGTAGTCTGCGGTCGTCAGCAGCGTGTTGACCGCAACCGGCACGATCCCGGCCTTGATCGCGCCCAGGAACGCAATCGGGAAGTCGATGCTGTCGTGGAGGCAAAGCAGCACCCGCTGCTCGCGTTCGACGCCCAGTCCGGTCAGCGCGTTCGCGCAGCGGTTCACCTGCGCCGCGAGCTCGCCGTAGGTGATCGCGCCGCGATCGTCGACGAACGCCGTGCGTCCCCGGCGCCCGGCGGCAAGATTGCGCTCGACCAGGTCGTGCGCGGCGTTGTAGTCGCGCGGGATCTCGATGCGCGGCGGACTCGTGCGAAAGTCGGCGCGGGACAGTCCGGTCAAGCGCATCTCCCCGGGTTGATGGTTGGAGGGCGGACGTTCGGTCGCCGCGATCGGGCGGGTCCCGGCGTCGGCGCGTCCCAGACCGGTGCGCCGCGATCGCCGCGTTCGCGGTTGCGGACGATCAGTTGCGCGTGAATTCGATCGCGCCCCGAGGCAGCAGGTAGAGCACCAGCGCGCGCCCGCCGGCGACGGTCGGATGGTGTGCGGTGCCCGGCCCGTAGACGAGCCAGCCGACGGCAATCGCCTCCCGGCATGCATCGAATATCGCTTGGAATGTCGCCCCGCCTGCGGGATGCGCAGCGTTGAGATCGGATTCGAGCGCGGCGTCGAGCGGACGTCCGGCGATCGGGGCCACCACGGTGGCGACAAGGTCGGTGAACCGGTCGGGGGTCATCGCCGCTGCACTCTAGAGGCGCCTCGCGGAGGCTGTCAAGCACTTTGCTTCATGTTCGGTGAAAATACGCCAAACTATTGATAACTAATATTAAATTGCAGATGTGTATGCTGCATCGCATCATCGTTCATTCGACAGGCTTCGGTGATATGCATTAAATTGCTTGCACCCGTCCGAGGGCGCTGTATAGTTCACCGCGCCCGACCCGGACCTCCACCGACGATGATCCACGCCAGCTCCGACCTCCTCGCCGCACCGCCGGTGGCCACCCAGCCGCCCGACGGCGACGCCGAGTTCCTGGCCGGATTGGGCCGTCGCGTCCGCCAGACCCGCGAACGGCGCGGCATGTCGCGGCGCGCGCTGTCGCACGACGCCCGGGTGTCCGAGCGCTACCTGGCCCAGCTGGAAGCGGGCGAAGGCAACGTCTCGATCGTGCTGCTGCGGCGGGTCGCCGCCGCGCTCGGGTCCGGCGTCGCCGACCTGCTCGCGCCGTCCGAGGTCACCACCGAGCAGCGGCTCATCCGCCGGTTCCTGGAGCGGCTGCCGGCACACCGCCTCGAGGACGTCGTGTTCCGGCTGATGCGCGAGTTCGGCCACGAGGAGGCCGCCCGGCGCCGGCGGATCGCGCTGGTCGGGCTGCGGGGGGCAGGCAAGTCCACGCTCGGCAGCGCGCTGGCGAAGGAGCTGCGCCGCCCATTCGTCGAGCTCGACCGCGAGATCGAGCGCGACGCCGCGGTGAGCCTGTCGGAACTCTTCATGCTGTACGGGCAGGCGGGGTACCGCCGGATCGAGCGCCGCTGCCTCGAGCGGGTGCTCGACGCCCACGACGAGATGGTGCTCACCGTCGGCGGCGGCATCGTGTCCGAACCCGAGACCTTCAACCTGCTGCTCAGCCGCTGCCATACCGTCTGGATCAAGGCCGCCCCGGGGGAGCACATGGCGCGCGTCGCGGCGCAGGGCGATTTCCGCCCGATGGCCGGGCACGACGAAGCCATGGGCGACCTCGAGCGCATCCTGGCGGCGCGCGAGCCGCTCTATCGCAAGGCCGACGCGATCGTCGACACGTCGGGCGCCGACCCCGCGCAATCGCTCGCCGCGCTGCGGGCCGCGCTCCAGACCTGAGCGCGATTCCACTGCGCCCTCCATTCGAGATCCCGCCATGGCCGAACCCGCCCCGCTGCTCGCCGCGGCACCCGCTCCGCCGGTCACCTACGACACCCACCCGGAGCGCTATGCGCACTGGCGGCTCGCGTTCGACGGCCCCATCGCGACGCTCACGCTCGCGATCGACGAGGACGGCGGCCTCGTGCCCGGCTACAAGCTCAAGCTGAACAGCTACGACCTCGGCGTCGACATCGAGCTCGCCGACGCCGTCCAGCGGCTGCGCTTCGAGCACCCGGAGGTGAGGAGCGTCGTCGTCACCAGCGGCCGCGACCGCGTCTTCTGCTCGGGCGCCAACATCTTCATGCTGGGCCTGTCGTCGCACGCCTGGAAGGTCAACTTCTGCAAGTTCACCAACGAGACCCGCAACGGTATCGAGGACGCGAGCCGCCATTCGGGGCTCAGGTTCGTTGCCGCCTGCAACGGCACCACCGCCGGCGGCGGGTACGAGCTCGCACTCGCCTGCGACGAGATCCTGCTCGTCGACGACCGCAGCGCCGCGGTGAGCCTGCCCGAAGTGCCGCTGCTCGGCGTGCTGCCCGGCACCGGCGGGCTGACCCGCGTCACCGACAAGCGCCGCGTCCGCCGCGATCTCGCCGACGTCTTCTGCACGCTGGTCGAGGGTGTCCGTGCGCCGCGCGCGCAGGAATGGCGGCTGATCGACGGTTACGCCAAGCCCCAGCAATTCGCGGCGCTGGTGCGCGAACGCGCGCTGGCACTGGCGGCGACCAGCGACCGGCCGGCGGGCGAGCGCGGCGTCGCGCTGCCCCCGCTGGCCCGTCGCATCGACGAACACGGCTATCACTACGAGCACGTCGACGTCCGCTTCGACCGCGCCGGGCGCACGGCGACCGTCACCGTGGCGGCACCTGCGGCGGCCGGTCCCGGCGAGATCGGCGGCATCGTTGCCCTCGGCGCCGCCTGGTGGCCGCTGGCAATGGCACGCGAGCTCGACGACGCGATCCTGATGCTGCGCACCAACGAGCCGGAGCTGGGCACGTGGGTGCTGCGGACCCGCGGCGACGCCGCCGCGGTGCTGGCCTGCGACGACGCGCTGGCGAGGCACGCCGCGCACTGGTTCGTCCGCGAGACCATAGGCATGCTGCGCCGGACCCTGGCGCGGCTCGACGTGACGTCGCGGTCGATGTTCGCGCTGATCGAGCCCGGGTCGTGTTTCGCCGGCACGCTGGCGGAGCTCGCGCTGGCGGCCGACCGCAGCTACATGCTCGCGCTGCCCGACGACCCTGCCAGCGCGCCCCGCCTCGCGTTGTCCTCCGCCAACTTCGGGTCGTACCCGATGGTGAACGGCCGGGCGCGGATCGCGGCGCGCTTCTGCGACGAGCCGGCGCCGATCGATGCGGCGCGCGCACGCATCGGCGAACCGCTCGACGCCGATGCCTGCGTCGCGCTGGGCCTGGTCACCGCCGCGCCCGACGACCTCGACTGGGACGACGAGCTGCGAATCGCGCTGGAGGAACGCGCGAGCCTGTCGCCCGACGCGCTGACCGGGATGGAGGCGAACCTGCGCTTCGGATCCGGCGAGACGATGGAGACGCGGATCTTCGGCCGCCTGTCGGCGTGGCAGAACTGGATCTTCATCCGCCCGAACGCGACCGGCGACGCCGGTGCGCTGAAGGTCTTCGGCAGCGGCAGCAAGGCGAAATTCGACCGCAAACGCGTATAGCCAGGCGCCCGGCAGCCGCCCGCCCCGCGGGCGCCGCGCGCGACCCCTTCGTCCGAGGATTCCCATGACCATCGACTACAGCCAGAAAATTCCCAACAACGTCGGCCTCGACGGCAACCGCACGCTGCAGCGAGCGCTCGAGCACTGGCAGCCCGAATTCCTGCGCTGGTGGGGCGACATGGGTCCGGACGGCTCGCAGGATTTCGACGTCTACCTGCGCACGGCCACCAGCGTCGACCCCAAGGGCTGGGCCCAGTTCGACTACGTGAAGATGCCCGACTACCGCTGGGGCATCTTCCTCAACCCGGCGGAGGCGGACCGCAAGGTGAATTTCGGCGCGCACAAGGGCGAGCCGGCGTGGCAGGAGGTGCCGGGCGAGTACCGCGCGAACCTGCGGCGGCTGATCGTGACGCAGGGCGACACCGAGCCGGCGTCGGTCGAGCAGCAGCGGCACCTCGGCCTGACCGCGCCGTCGCTCTACGACCTGCGCAACCTCTTCCAGGTCAACGTCGAGGAAGGCCGCCACCTGTGGGCGATGGTCTACCTGCTGCACGCCTACTTCGGCCGCGACGGCCGCGAGGAAGCCGAGGCGCTGCTCGAGCGGCGCTCCGGCGATGCCGACAACCCGCGCATCCTCGGCGCGTTCAACGAGCGCACGCCGGACTGGCTCGCCTTCTTCATGTTCACGTACTTCACCGACCGCGACGGCAAGTACCAGCTCTGCTCCCTCGCCGAGTCGGGCTTCGATCCGCTCGCAAGAACGTGCCGCTTCATGCTGACCGAGGAAGCGCACCACATGTTTGTCGGCGAGA
>Ga0209254_10006716_pt1 | contig 10611 bp, 3 predicted proteins | sample FrelakmetDIP11DI_FD_187148 | JGI IMG/M metagenome (GOLD analysis project Ga0209254, IMG submission 187148) | Freshwater lake sediment microbial communities from the University of Notre Dame, USA, for methane emissions studies - DIP11 DI (SPAdes)... | ecosystem: Environmental > Aquatic >... | reverse complement strand
TGCGTGATGACCGCGACACCGAGTTGCTGCGGTCTGAGCTGTTCAGCATCGAGCAGCTGAAGCGCCACGCGGTCACGCTGGCCGGACAGTATCGAATCGATCCGCGGCCCGGGCCGGACAGGTTGCTGCCACGGCTGGCGGACAATGCGCGGGTGCTGCTGGCGGCGTATGACGTCGTCACCGCCGCAGCGACGCCGGGGCAACGGATCGTTCCGGCAGAGGCTTGGCTGCTCGACAATTTCTACCTGATCGAGCAGCAGATCGGCATGGCGCGTCGGTATCTGCCACGCGGATACAGCCGGCAGTTGCCGCAACTGGTCGATGGCCTGTCAGCCGGTTTCCCCCGCATTTACGACCTGGCGCTGGAGCTGATCTCGCACATGGACGGCCGTGTCGACAGCGACAACGCCACCCAGTTCGTCGCCGCCTACCAGACCGTCGAGCCCTTGAAGCTGGGCGAGCTGTGGGCCTTCCCGATCATGCTGCAGCTGGCGCTGCTGGAAAACCTGCGCCGCGTCGGCGTGCGTATCGCCCAGCGGCGCGAGGAGCGCGAAGCGGCCATCAGCTGGGCGGACCGCATGCTCGCCACGGCCGAACAGGAACCGAAACAGCTGATCCAGTTGCTGGCCGAGTTTGCCAACGCCGATGTGCCGCTGACCGCGCCGTTCGTTGAGGAATTTTACGACCGGCTCCAGTCTCAGGGCCCCGCCATGGCCTTCGTTCAAACCTGGGTCGAGCACAAACTGTTCGAACAGGGGGTGACCGCAACCGCTTTGTCGGAGGCGGACGGCCGAACCGCAGCGGCCAACCAGATCTCCATCGCCAACAGCATCGGCAGTCTGCGCTTCATCGGCGCCATGGACTGGAAGCACTACGTCGAGTCGCTCAGTGTCGTCGAACAGACCCTGCGTGAAGACCCGGCGGGGATGCACGCCAGCCAGGATTTCGCCACCCGCGACCGCTATCGCCATGTCATCGAGGACGTGGCGCGAGGCAGCACGTGCAGCGAAATGGCTGTGGCACACGCAGCCATTGTTCTCGCGCAGACTGCCGCCCAGCAATTGGGGGCCCAGGATCGCAGCGCGCACGTCGGCTACTACCTGATCGATCAGGGAAGGCAGCGCCTGGAGCGTGCGGTCGGTTGCCGGCAGTCGTTGAGATCCCGTGTCAGGCAGGCGAGCCGGCATGTCCGCCTGCCGCTTTATCTCGGCCCTATCCTGTTGCTTACGCTCCTTGCGACTGCGGTCGTGCTGTCCGCACTCGGCGGGTTCGAAGCAGACGACGCACGGATCTGGTTTCTGGTACTTCCCCTCGTCATCGCTGCTTCGGCACTGGCCGTCTCGCTGGTGAATCTGCTGGTCACGCTCGTCCTGCCGCCGCGGGCGCTGCCACGACTGGACTTCTCCAAGGGGATTCCGGACGGCCACCGCACTATGGTGATCGTCCCCACCCTGCTGGCAAGACCGCAGGACGTCGACGATCTGCTCGAAGCCATGGAGATCCGCTATCTCGGCAATCGCGATCCCAATCTGTTCTTTGCCCTGCTGACCGATTTTCGTGACGCGCCCGAGCAAACGCTGCCGGACGACGACGCCTTGCTCGCTTACGCGCGCGCCGCGGTCGAGGCGCTCAACGAGACCTACCGCGACGATCGCCCGTGTGTCTTCTATCTGTTTCATCGCCCCCGCGTATGGAACCCGTTCGAGCGGGTGTGGATGGGCTACGAGCGCAAACGCGGCAAACTGGAGCAGTTCAATGCCTGGCTCCGGGGCGGGGCGCAATCCGCTTTTTCGGACATCGTCGGCGACCCGTCCCTCCTCGCTTCGATCCGGTACGTCATCACCCTGGACACCGACACGCAGCTGCCGCGCGACGCGGCACGCACCCTGATCGGCAACCTCGCCCATCCGCTCAACCGGCCGGTCTACGATGCCGCCAGGGGCCGCGTCGTCGAAGGCTACGCGATCCTGCAACCGCGCGCCTCGATCAGCCTGACCAGCGCTGGTCAGTCACGCTTTACCAAGCTGTTCGCGGGTGACGCGGGGCTCGACCCCTACACGCGCGAAGTCTCGGACGTCTACCAGGATGTGTTCGGGGAAGGCTCGTTCATCGGCAAGGGCATCTACGACGTGGATGCGTTCCGCCAGGCAGTCGACGGACGCTTTCCGGAAAACCTCATCCTCAGTCACGACCTGCTGGAAAGCGGGTATGCGCGTTCGGCCCTGGTGACCGATGTCGACCTCATCGAAGAGCACCCGGCCAGCTACGCCATCGAGGCCAGCCGGCGCCACCGCTGGATACGCGGCGACTGGCAGCTGGCCGGCTGGCTGCTGCCGCGCGTGCCGGGGCCTCCCGCCCCTAATGGGTCGAAAGGAAGGCGGCAAGCCAACCCGCTCTCGGCTCTGTCGCTGTGGAAGCTTTTCGACAACCTGCGGCGCAGCCTGGTGGCGCCGGCGCTGCTTGCCCTGCTGGTTGGGGGATGGCTGCTGGGTCCGGCGTGGTTGTGGACCCTGCTGGTGGTGGCGGTGGTGGTCCTGCCCTCCCTGCTGTCCACCCTGATCGAACTGGTGCGCAGACCGGAAGAACGCGACTGGCTGGTGCATCTGAACCTGACCGGAAAATCCGCGGGTCGCCCGCTCATGCACGCCGTGCTGACGCTGGCCTTCCTGCCCTACGACACGCTGATCTGCCTGGGGGCGATCCTGCGTTCGGGCGTGCGCATGCTGTTCACGCGACGCGGCCTGCTGCTGTGGCAACTGCCCGCCTACGCACGCCGCAATGCACGCCAGTCGCTGGCCGATTTTTTCCGGGAAATGGGGACCGCGCCGGTGCTCGCGGTGGCGCTGGGCGTGGCGCTGGCCATGGCAGGGAGCCGACCGGCTGCGTGGCTCGTCGCTGCGCCCATCCTGTTGCTGTGGCTGGTGTCACCCGCCGTCGCCTGGTGGATCAGTCGGCCGCTGGCCGCCCCCACCCCGGGCCTGAGCATCGGTCAACAGGCCTTCCTGCGGGCATCGGCCCGCCGCACCTGGCGCTACTTCGCGGATTTCGTCGGTCCGGATGACAACTGGCTGCCGCCCGACAACTTCCAGGAATATCCGGCGCCGGCCATCGCCTCGCGCACCTCGCCCACCAACATCGGCATGTCGCTGCTGGCCGATCTGGCGGCGGTCGATTTCGGTTATCTCACCATCGGGGAATGTCTGAAGCGCGTCGGCAACACCCTGGCCTCGATGAAAAAGCTGGAGCGCTACCGCGGCCATTTCTACAACTGGTACGACACCCGCACGCTGCAACCGCTGCATCCGCAATACGTCTCGTCGGTGGACAGCGGCAACCTCGCCGGAAGCCTGCTCACCCTGCACGCGGGCCTGGCCGAGCTGAAACATCAGCCGGTGCTGCCAGCCAACGCGCTGCAGGGTCTGCAGGACACCCTGCAGGTGCTGGCTGAACAGCTGCCCGCCGCAACCGCCCCCGAACTGGCGAAAAAGATCGGCCTGCTGCAGGACACACTCCACACACTCACGCTGGAGGGGCCGCCGCAGACACTGGCTGCCGCCGCCAGCGCGCTGAACGAGATTCACCGCATCGGCGGCGCGCTGCTTGCATGGCTGCCGACGGATACCGGTATCGACGACGAACTGTATTACTGGGTGCAGGCATTCGACCGGCAGTCCCGCGCCCTGCGGGACGAGCTTGCATCGCTGGTTCCAGAATCGTGGCAGGGCACCGCCCTCCCGACCCGGATGGAACTGGCCACCGCGGGTGCAACGGGCGCTGTGACGCAGCTCGGCCTCATCGATGAGCTGATGAACCGTTGCCGCGCACTGGCAGTGATGGATTTCGAATTTCTCTACGATGCCGCGTGCGGCCTCTTGACCATCGGCTACGACGTCGGCGAGCGGCGCCGCGATCCGTCCTGCTACGACCTGCTGGCCTCGGAAGCGCGCCTGGCCAGTTTTCTGCTCATCGCGCAGGGACAGGTGCCGCAGAAGCACTGGTTCGCGCTCGGCCGCCTGCTCACCAGCCATGGCGGCGAGGTTAGCCTGATTTCGTGGAGCGGATCGATGTTCGAGTACCTGATGCCGCAGCTGATCATGCCGAGCTATCCGAACACCTTGCTGGATCAGACCTGCAAGGCCGCGGTGTCGCGCCAGATCGAATATGGCCGGCAACGCGCGGTGCCCTGGGGGATTTCCGAGTCCTGCTACAACGCCACCGACATCAACCAGGTCTACCAGTACCGGGCGTTCGGCGTGCCCGGTCTCGGCTTCAAGCGCGGACTGGGCGACGACCTGGTCATCGCACCCTACGCCAGCGCACTGGCGCTGACGGTGATGCCGCGGGCAGCGTGCCGTAACCTGCAGACGCTGGCGTATCAGGGATTCCTCGGCACCTACGGCTTCTACGAGGCGATCGACTACACCCCCACGCGCGTGCCGCGCGGCAAGTCGCACGCCATCGTGCGGACCTTCATGGCGCATCACCAGGGCATGAGTCTCCTGGCCTTTGCACATGTCCTGCTCAACCAGCCGATGCAGCGCCGCTTCATGTCCGACCCGCTCGCGCGGGCGACCGAATTGCTGTTGCAGGAACGCGTGCCGAAGAAGGGCGCCACCCTGCACCCGCACGCGGCCGAAGTGAGTGCCGCCGCCCGCCCTCCCAGCGCAGACGTCGGCTCGATCATGCGCGTGTTCACCGACCCGAACACGCCGGTCCCCGAAGTGCACCTGCTGTCGAACGGCCGCTACCACGTCATGGCGACCCATGCCGGCGGCAGCACCAGCCGCTGGCGCGATCTCGCCGTTACCCGCTGGCGCGAGGATGCCACCTCCGATGGCTGGGGCACCTTCATCTACCTGCGTGACCGCGACAGCGGAAAATACTGGTCGGCGGCCCATCAACCGACCCTGCGCCGCGCCGACCACTACGAAGCGATCTTCGTGCAGGCGCGTGCCGAATACCGGCGCCGCGACCAGGCGATCGAGGCGCACACCGAGATCAGCGTGTCCCCGGAGGACGACGTCGAGATCCGCCGGGTCACGCTCACCAACCAGTCGTCGCGCACCCGTCATATCGAGGTGACGAGCTACGCGGAAGTGGTGCTGGCGCCCTTGAATGCCGACCTCGCGCATCGCTCCTTCAGCAATCTGTTCGTGCAGACCGAAATCCTGCCCGAGCGGCAGGCGATCCTCTGCACCCGGCGTCCCCGCACGCCAGGCGAGCAGGTGCCGTGGATGTTTCACCTGCTGGCTGCACCGGGTGCAGTGGCCGACGCGCCGTCCTACGAGACCGACCGCGCCCGCTTCATCGGACGCGGGCGCACCGCGGCCAACCCGCTGGTGCTCGACAGCCGGGATAGTCCGCCGGCGTTGTCGAACACCTCGGGTTCGGTGCTCGATCCCATCGTGGCGATCCGCCGCACCCTGACCCTGTCGCCCGACGAATCGGCGAGCGTGCAGATCATCTCCGGGGTAGCGGACTCGCGCGAGGCCGCGTTGGCCCTGCTGGAGAAATATTGCGACCGCCACTTCGTCGAGCGCGCGTTCGAGATGGCCTGGTTCCAGAGCCAGGAGGTGCTGCGCGCTCTCAACGCCACCGAAGCCGATGCCCAGGTCTTTGGCCGCCTGGCCAGCTCGGTCATTTACGGCAATGCCCTGCGCCGCGCCGCGCCCGGCATCATTGCCCGCAACCGGCTCGGCCAGTCCGGGCTGTGGCGCTTCGGAATCTCGGGCGATCTGCCGATCGTCAAGCTGCGCATCGGCGACCTCAACCGCATCGACCTGGTGAAACAGGTGCTGCAAGCGCATGCCTATTGGCGCATGAAGGGCCTGGCCGCCGACCTGGTGATCGTGAACGAGGATTTCTCGGGCTACCGGGCGGTGCTGCAGGACCTGATCTTGGGGCTGATCAACGCGGGGCCCGAAGCGCAGGTACTCGACAAGCCGGGCGGGGTCTTCGTGAGACGCGCCGAGGAGCTGACCGAGGACGAGCGGGTGCTGCTGCAGACAGTCGCCCGCATCGTCTTCAGCGACACCGCCGAGACTCTGATCGAGCAGGTGGAGCGCCGTGCATCTGCCGAACGTGCCTCCGACCGGCTGGAACCCTCGCAGCAGGCAGCCGCCGAACCGGTGTATCCATTGGCGGCACGCGAGCGGATTTTCAGCAACGGCCTCGGCGGCTTCACACCGGACGGGCACGAATACGTCGTCACCCTCGAACCCGGCCAGACCACGCCGGCGCCGTGGGTCAACGTGATCGCCAGCCCGCACATCGGCACGGTCGTCAGCGAAAGCGGCAGCGCCTACACCTGGGCGGAGAACGCGCACGAGTTCCGGCTGACCACCTGGCACAACGACCCGCTGTCCGACAGCAGTGGCGAGGCGTTCTACCTCCGCGACGAGGAAACGGGTGCGTTCTGGTCGCCGACGCCCTTGCCTGCCCGTGGCAAGTCGGGCTATGTGTGCCGGCACGGCTTCGGCTACAGCGTGTTCGAGCACTTTGAGTCCGGCATCGCCTCGGAACTGTTCACCTATGTCGCCATGGACGCGCCGGTGAAGTTCGTGGTGGTCAAGCTGCACAACCAGTCGCAGCGCGCGCGCAGCCTGTCGCTCGCCGGGTACTGGGAACTGGTGCTCGGCGAGTGGCGACACGCCAACCTGATGCACATCGTCACCGAAACCGATCCGCACAGCGGGGCGCTGTTTGCCCGCAATGCCTACGGCCGCGAGTGCGCCAACCGGGTGGTGTTTGCCCACGTCAGCGAACGCGAGCGGACGGTGAGCGGCAACCGCACCGAGTTCATCGGCCGCAACGGCTCGCTGGCCAGCCCGGCGGCGATGCGCCGCAAGCGCCTGTCGGGCCGAACCGGGGCCGGCCTGGATCCGTGCGCCGCGATCCAGGCCCGGATCGATCTGGCCGCCGGGCAAACGCGCGAGATCGTGTTCGTCTTCGGCGCGGCCGGAAACGCCGACGAAGCGCGGCACTTCATCCAGCGATTCGGCGGGCGCGCGGGCGCACGGCAGGCACTGGAGACCGTGTGGGAACACTGGAACCACACCCTGGGCGCGGTCAACGTGGACACGCCCGACCCCGCGCTGAACGTGCTGGCCAACGGCTGGCTGGTCTATCAGACCCTGTCCTGCAGGCTGTGGGGACGCAGCGGCTACTACCAGTCCGGCGGCGCCTACGGATTCCGCGACCAGTTGCAGGACACCATGGCGCTCGTCCATGCGACACCGTGGCTCGCCCGCGAGCAGCTGATCCGCTGCGCCGGACGCCAGTTCATCAAGGGCGACGTCCAGCACTGGTGGCACCCGCCCAATGGGCAAGGCGTGCGCACCCATTTCTCCGACGACTATCTGTGGCTGCCGTATGCAACCTGTCGTTATGTGGCGGCGACCGGCGATACGGGGGTGCTCGACGAGCCCATCCATTTCCTGGAGGGACGCGAACTGTATGCGGAAGAGGAGGCCTACTACGACCAGCCGCAACGTTCGCCCGATGCGGCCAGCCTCTATGAGCACTGCGTGCGCGCCATCAAGCACGGCCTGCGCTTCGGTGCGCATCAGTTGCCGCTGATGGGCTGCGGCGACTGGAACGACGGCATGAACCTCGTCGGTAAAGACGGCAAGGGCGAGAGCGTGTGGCTGGCGTGGTTCCTGGTCGAGAACCTGCAACTGTTTGCGGCGCTGGCACATGGCCGCGGCGACACGGAATTTGCCGACGTGTGCAGCGCCCAGGCGGCCCAGCTGCGCCGCAACATCGAAGCGAATGCCTGGGACGGCGCCTGGTATCGGCGCGCCTATTTCGACGACGGTACCCCGCTGGGCTCGTCCACCAACGACGAATGCCAGATCGATTCGATCAGCCAGAGCTGGGCGGTCATTTCGGGCGGCGGCGACCCGGTGCGCGCCAGCCAGGCGATGACGGCAGTGGACCAGCGCCTGGTGCGACGCGACAAGCAGATCATCCAGCTACTCGACCCGCCTTTCGACACATCGGATCTGGAGCCAGGCTACATCAAGGGCTACATTCCCGGCGTCCGCGAGAACGGCGGTCAATATACCCATGCCGCGATCTGGACCACGATGGCATTTGCCATGATGGGCGACACGCAGCGCGCGTGGGAATTCTTCGCCATGCTCAACCCCGTCCATCACGGCAGCACGCCGGAGGCGATCGAACGCTACAAGGTCGAACCCTACGTCATGTGCGCCGATATCTATGGCGAGTCGCCGCACACCGGCCGCGGCGGCTGGACCTGGTATACCGGCGCGGCGGGCTGGATGTACCGGCTGACCGTGGAAACCCTGCTGGGCCTGCAACTGGAAGTGGACCATCTGCGCATTGCGCCGTGCATCCCGACCGATTGGGACACATACAAAATCCACTACCGCTATCGCGAGACGGTCTACCACATCACAGTCAGTCGGGTCGGCGAACAAACGGGACAGGTGATCCGCGTGACGGTGGACGGTGCCGTGGTGGAAGGTGCTGGGAGTGGTGTGCTCCCGCTTGTCGATGACCGCCGGGAGCACCATGTCGAAGTGGTTATGAGTTGATAGAGGAGAACACCATGCTGGTCACGTTCACAACCAGTGCCTATGCCGATATCACCATGTTCGGGGATGTCGCGCTGGCCATGCTGAAAATGATGGGGCACAGTGCAACCGTGCCCGGCGCGATCCTGGCGGCCGATGTGCCAGCCGCCCTGAGCCGATTAAGCGCCGCAATCGATACAGAAAAAAACTTTCCGCCGGCTGAGGACAAGGAGGCAGATGAGCCGGTGGTGAGCATGGCACATCGGGCGCTGCCGCTCATGGCGCTGCTTGCTGCCGCAGCAAAAGAGGAATCCAACGTGATGTGGAAATGAAACCTACACCAAAGCGCGATGACTGGATTGACCCCAGGGATGTCGCTTGATCCGTGGGCGCGTCTGAACGCCCCGCGTTCACCTGCATGATTGAACAGGAAAGGATGGACCGTATGGCTTCCAACCCGCTTGATACACACACCGAATCGCTGCTCCGGCCCGACCGCGAGGCCGCCGAAGACGCAGTGCGCACCCTGATCCGCTGGGCAGGCGACGACCCGACACGCGAGGGGCTGCTCGACACCCCGGCCCGCGTCGTGCGGTCCTACGAGGAATTCTTTGCCGGCTACCTGGAGGACCCGGTACAGACTCTGTCACGCACCTTCTCCGAGGTGGATGGCTACGACGAGATGATCGTCATGACCGATATCCGTTTCGAAAGCCATTGCGAGCACCACATGGTGCCCATCATAGGCAAGGCGCACGTTGCCTATCTGCCGGATCGCCGGGTGGTGGGCATCTCCAAGCTGGCCCGTTTGGTCGACATCTATGCCAAACGCCTGCAGATCCAGGAAAGAATGACTGTGCAGATCGCCGACACATTGAACGACGTGTTGCAGCCGAAGGGGGTTGCGGTGGTGATCGAAGCATCCCATCAGTGCATGAGCACTCGCGGCGTACACAAGCCGGGCGCGGCCATGGTGACCAGCCGCATGCTGGGCGCCTTCCGCTCGGATGGCTCGACCCGGCGCGAGTTTCTGGCGATGATCGGCCGCACGGGCGGGGGGCCGCTGAGCAATACGTGAGCGCACCGCAGGGCGCGCGGCGCGTTGATCGCCTTCCTGGTCGGGTTTGAGTGCCAAGGGAGACACTGAAGAAGCCTACTTTTGTCATTCCGGCGAAAGCCGGAATCCAGTTAAATCAAGAAGCTGGACCCCGGCTTTCGCCGGGGCGACGACTTGCTCAGCGCATCCCTAGGTGTCGATTCCAAGCAGCATCATGCTGCGCTTTTTGCACTTGGGGCTTGAAACCGCCACGACTATTGCCCTGCAAAATCGTCAAAATCTGTCCTCGACCAGCCGAATTTTGCGAGCTGCTGCTGCGCGGCTTGCCTGCCAATACCACTACGTTTCGATTCTTCAAGTCCGACAGGCTCCTAGACTGCGCTGCCGAAGCCCTTGTCCTGGGTCCCCGCTGGCGGTTGCAGGCCAGCCAGCAGGCAACCTTGAGCCAAAGGCCCCTTGGGGAACAGTTGGTAAAGATGCTTGATGCCGCCTTCGGCATGGAAACGCTCATCGAGCGCGTCATGCAGGTCGCGAACATTCATCGCGGGTTCTTCATTGCGTGCACAGATATCCTGCAACGCACGCACGACCTGCCAGTGCTCGTCGGTCAGCGTCAGACCTTCCGATTGGGCGACTTTCTCGGCACTTTCGCGGGACCAGTCGAGGGGGGCATGGGGGAAGCCCGGAATTGGCTGGGCTTCGTAGCCGGGGCGTATGTAATCCTGTGTGGCATCGTTCATGATCATGTTCCTATGGTTCAGTGGGTTTCCGCGCAATCGTGCACGTAGCTAAAAACTGCCCGCCTAAAGCGGAATTGAGACTGTCTTGTCGAGAATCCAGGCCTGGTGTCATTGCCATGTCGACCCGCGCATTCTCACACAAGGGATGGCAGGCGTCTGTGCGGCATCGTACAAGGCTGACCTTCCCTCGGTTTTTCGTCTTCCAACAGGCGGGTTTCATGCTACCTGTTTTTCCATCGGTTGAGCCGTCAGCCAGTCATGCATGAACTGCGTC
>Ga0209254_10006715_pt1 | contig 10612 bp, 8 predicted proteins | sample FrelakmetDIP11DI_FD_187148 | JGI IMG/M metagenome (GOLD analysis project Ga0209254, IMG submission 187148) | Freshwater lake sediment microbial communities from the University of Notre Dame, USA, for methane emissions studies - DIP11 DI (SPAdes)... | ecosystem: Environmental > Aquatic >... | reverse complement strand
GGCCGTCGCGGGTCAGCTGGACGTCCATTTCCAGCACCTCCGCTCGGGCGACGTCGAGAGCGTAACGGAAGGCCTTTTCCGTGCTTTCGGGGGCCTCTAAAACACCGCCGCGATGAGCAAATAGGATCGGAGTTTTTAGTTTAAAAATGGGATCGATTCTTATAACAGATGCCCGACGGTCGTTGCTCATAAGAATCTCCTCTCCGATCGGAATTTATGCGGCCATCAAATCCGCCACCATCACCGTGACCGCCCGGCCGCGCAGGCGCACACGGTCCCCCTTGACGGCCACGCCGACCGTGCCGCCGCGCGCCGAGGCCTGGTAGGCGAGCATCTCGTTCTTGCCCAGGCGCCTGCTCCAGTAGGGCCCGAGGCAGCAGTGGGCCGACCCGGTCACCGGGTCCTCGTCGATGCCGACCGCCGGCCCAAAGAAGCGCGAAACGAAATCGAAGCCCGGGGAGGCGGCGCGGCTGGTTACCATAAGGCCGCGCACCGGCAGCGACTTCAACCGGGTGAAGTCGGGTCGCAGCCCCCGCACGGCCGCTTCCGATTCCAGCTCGACCAGATGGTCGAAGCGGCTGCTGCGGAAGTTCACGACCTTCGCTCCCAGGATGTCGGCCAGGCCGGCGGGGGCCTCGGCCGGTTCGTCCGGCGTGGCGGGGAAGTCCAGCTCGATGGCCTCGCCGCGGAGTTCGGCGGTGAGCAGCCCGCTCAGGGTATGAAACCGGGCGGGCTGGTGTCGGGCCAGCAGGCCGGTTTCCCAGAGGATGTGGGCCGCGGCGAGGGTCGCGTGGCCGCAGAGCTCGACCTCCACGGCGGGGGTGAACCAGCGCAGGGAATAGCCGTCGGCCCGCTCCTTTAGAAAGGCGGTCTCGGAGAGATTCATCTCGCGCGCCACCTTCTGCATCCAGGCGTCATCCCTGGGATCGGAAAGCACGCACACGCCGGCCGGGTTGCCGGTGAACGGTGTGTCGGTGAAAGCGTCGACCTGGTAGATTTTCATGGTCAACCAAAGAGGCTAAAGGGTTCGGGGTTCAGGGTTCAGTCCAGCAAGGTTCGGGATTCGGGAACTGCTCCTTTCCTGAACCCCGAACCCTGCATCCTCAAAATAAAGCTCAATCTCTCACAGATGGCATCAGAGGCCGATGCGCCTGGATGCCCGGCGCTTCATGGCCCGGAGCAGTTTGATCGGGTCCGCGAAGCGCGCCGCCAGCATGGCGGCGGCGATGACGTAAGGCTTGAAGCCCGCCTGGATGTAAGTCGGGATGCGGTAGCGCTCGAAGACGGCCGCGGCGACCTCGCCGGCTGCGCACGAGGCTCCCGAGATGTCCGCCGGCAGGCAGTGCATGTAGAGCGCCTGGCCCTTGCGGGTCAGCTTCATCTTCTCCTCGTTGCACTCCCAGTCCTTGAACCGGGCGTTGTTGGCCAGGCAGTCTTTCTCGAGCTCCTTGAGCCCGGCGGTGTCGTTGCTGCGCAGGAGCTCGGTGCGCTTTTCCATCACGTGGTAAGGCGCCCAGCTCTTGGGATAGACCACGTCGGCACCGGCAAAGGCTTCGTCCATGGAGTTCACGACCTTGAAGCCGCCGCCGTTTTCCCGGGCAAATTCTCCGGCCAGCGCGACGACGTCGGGGATCAGCTGGTAGCCCTCGGGGTGGGCCAGCACCACCTCCATCCCGAAGCGCGGCATCAGCCCGATCACGCCCTGCGGCACGGACAGGGGCTTGCCGTAGCTGGGCGAATAGGCCCAGGTCATGGCGATTTTCTTGCCGCGCAGGTCGTCGAGCGAGCCGAAGTGGTGCTTGAGCTGCATCAGGTCGGCCATGCTCTGGGTGGGGTGATCGACGTCGCTCTGCAGGTTGACGAGGTACGGCCGTTGCTCCAGCACACCGGCCTGAAATCCGTCCTCTACCGCCGCGGCCACCTCTTGCATGTAGGCGTGGCCCGCGCCCAGGAAGATGTCGTCGCGAATGCCGATGAACTCGGTGAAGAAGCCGATCATGTTGGCCGTCTCGCGCACGGTCTCGCCATGGGCGATCTGGGAGCGGCCCTCATCCAGGTCCTGGACGTCCAGCCCGAGCAGGTTGGCGGCCGAGGAAAATGAGAACCGGGTGCGGGTCGACTGGTCGCGGAAGATGCTCACCGCGAGGCCCGAATCGAAGCAGCGCGTGGAGATGTTCTCCCGGCGCAGCCAGCGCAGCGCATCGGCCACGGCTAGGATTTTCTTGAGCTCGTCGACGCTTTTTTCCCAGGTCAGCAGGAAATCCTTATGATAGAGATCACCCGGAAGCGCGGCGATCTGTTTCAGCAGGTTTTGGAAGCCGGTCATGGTTCCTCCTGTTGTTCGTAACGCTCAGCCGGTGGATCCGTTTGCCGGTTGGCCCATGGACCCGAAAAGCGGAAACGAGCCAACGGGATTTTATACCGTGTAGGCGTACATGGCGTAAAAAGCGGCTGCGTTCACCAGGTCAGCGATCGGGGTTTTCTCGTCGGGGGCGTGGGCCATGGCCTCGGCGCCCGGCCCGAACCCGATCGCCGGGATCCCGTACACGCCGGAGATGGTGACGGCATTGGTCGAGAACGTCCATTTGCCGATCCGGGGCGGCCGGCCGAAAAGCGCCTGGAAGGTCCGGGCGCCGGCCTGCACCGCCGCGTGGCCCTCCGGCCACTTCCAGGTCGGGTAATATTTCTCCATGCCGTAGCGCCGTCCGGTGTAGGCGGTTTCCTCGTAGTTCGGGATGAAGACGCGCGCATCCTCGCCCTTAACCAGCGCTTCGATCTCCCTGACGGCCGATTCCCTGGTTTCGCCCCAGGTGAGGCGGCGGTCCAGGTGGATGCGGGCGTAGTCGGCCACCGCGCAGAGCGAGGGGCTGCCGGAGACGAACTGGCTGAGCGCGACGGAGCCCTTGCCGAGGAAGTCGTCGTCGGGCAGGCGCTCGTTGAGCTGCTCGGCGGCCAGGCAGGCCCGCGAGGCCATGTAGATCGCGTTCCGTCCGCGCTCGGGGGCCGAGCCGTGGGAGGAAATCCCCTTGAACTCGACTTCGATCTCCATGCGGCCGCGCTGGCCGCGGTAGAGCCCGCCGTCGGTGGGCTCGGTGCTGACGACCACCTCGGGTCGAATCCCGTCTTCTTCGATGATGTACTTCCAGCACAGGCCGTCGCAGTCCTCCTCGATGACGCTGCCGACGAAATAGAGCGTCAGGTCCCGGTCGAGGCCCAGTTCCCTGATGATGCGGCCGGCGGTCACCATGGAGGCCACGCCGCCCTTCTGGTCCGCGGCCCCGCGGCCGTGGACGAACCCGTCGCGGATCTCGCCGCCGAAGGGGTCGAAGCTCCAGTTGGCGGCGTTGCCGACCTCGACGGTGTCGATGTGGCCGTCGAACGCCAGGATGCGGCGGCCGTTTCCGATGCGGCCGATCACGTTGCCGAGCCCGTCGATTTCAACCGCGTCGAAGCGGGCGGCCTGCATCTGCTCGGCCAGCTTCGCGGCCACCGCCTTCTCGTCCAGGCTCGGTGACTTTATCCTAACGAGCTCGGACAGGTTGGCGGCGGTGTCGTCGCGGTATTTCCGGGAAAGTTCAAGAATATGCTGGCCATTCGGCATGCGTTTTCCTCTATTTCGGTTTCGTTCATGTGGGAGCGGCATCTTGCCGCGATGATCGGGGCTGGAAGCCCTCCCCAGACAGTCTTGACGGCAAGTGGGTGCTCTGCCCTCTAAGAAGTCACCGCGTTGGATGACTTCCCGTGATAATCAACGTCGCTCAAGCGGCGTTGATTCGGTAGGCTTCGATCAGGCGGTCGACCTTCGCCACCTCGGCCTGCTGGGCTTCCCAGTACGCCTGGCTGCGCTGGGCGTTCAACTCTGCGACGGTCTTGCCCTGCTGCTCCACCCAGGTGAAATACTTCAGGTTGTGCCATTGACTGCGGTTGCGGCGCGTGCCCTCGTCGATCCAGTCGAGCTTCTGGCGGTGGAAGATGCTGACCAGACGCACTTCGGCGGCGGTAGCATCCATCGGGCCGAAGCATTGCGTCAAGCCGGCCATGACCGAATGATAGCGGTCGATGGCATCCGTGCAGACGGTGACGATCAGATCGTCCCTGCCCATGCCGTAGAACTTGGCGGTCTTGATGGCCCCGAGCACGTTGCAGACCCCGGAGATCCCGAAGATTCCGGCGAGCCGCCGGACCTTTTCCTCGGGCACGCCGTATTTGCGGGTGAGCACCTCCCAGCCGGGCTCCTCGGTCAGCATCTGCAGGCCGAGCTTGCTCTCGATGTCGTCGATGCACATGACGGCATCCATGTTCATGACGTTGTGGATCCAGGTGACATGCTTGTCGCCGATGCCCTGGATGTCGTGGCCGCCGTAGCCGTTCCAGTAGATCGTCGGGCATTGGATCGGCTCGAGTCCCACGATGAGGTGGCGGCCGGGCCACTGCTGCTTGAGCCGGTCGCCGGCCGCGATGGTGCCGGCCGAGCCCATGGCCGAGACATAGGCCGACACCACGCCGGTGCCGACGCCCTGGGCCGCCAGCTGATTGGCCAGCTCGATGATGGTGTTCCCGGTGACGTAATAATGGAAGCGGTAGTTGGCGAACTCCTCGAACTGGTTCATGACGCGGATGCGGTCGGGCGCGGCCTGCCTCAGCGCATGGCACTTGTCGTAGATCTCCTTCACGTTGCTCTCGCACCCTGCCGTCAGTTCCAGCCGGGCGCCGTACCCGCGCACGATCTCGAAGCGCTCCCGGCTCATCTCCTCGGGCAGGATCACGACCGAGTCGAACTGCATGCGGCAGCCCACCCAGGCGCCGCCGATGCCGTAATTGCCGGTGGACGGCCAGACGATGGTGTGGCGCGCGGGGTCCACCGCGCCGGTGATGGCCTTTTCGATCAGGACCGCGTAGGTGGCGCCCACCTTGTGGCTGCCGGTAGGGAAGTCCCTGCCGTACAGGACCACGATGGGAGTTTCGACTCCCGTCAGCTCCCGCGGCAGGACCTCGTGGTAGATCCGGCCGGCGCCGTCCTTCCAGGAGATGTTGTACAGGTTGAAGGGGTCGAGCGGGTCCTTGGTCTTGACGGCCAGGGCTTTCTCGCGCAGGTCCTTGCGAATGCGCGCAGGGTCGAGCATCTCGGCGAAGGTCGGGCCGGTGATGAGTCGCCGTTGCGTCATAGACACCTCAATCTTTAGAAAAAGTGTTTCAAACCGTAACTACTCAAGCAGGTAGGCGGAAGGTAGATAGACTGAAGGAAAAGACTTCCGCCGTCAAACAAGACACAAATCGTTTGGAACCGTTGACAGGTAATGGTGTTATGGATGATCCTTATTGCCCTTCAGCCTTCAGCCTAACCACCTGAACAGAAACTATAAATTTTTCATTATCATTGGGTTCTTGACCGGTCAAACCCGGTGAAAAAAAGCCCCACTGATTCGTCTCGGCCTATCGCGCCGGATTCGGTGAGCCGGATCAGCCCGGCCAAACCGGACGCTCCTGTGGGGCAGACGCGAATTCCGGTGTGGTGCTGCGCTTTTAAGTAGGCGTCGCGGATCGTGCTCTCGGTCAGGATCTCCGCCCAGCCGCCCGTGCGCAGGACGGCGCGCAGCAGGTAAAACCAGTCGTAGGTGACGTCGTCCAGGATTCCATGGGCCAGGCTGTGGGGGGCGGCCCCGTCCCACGGCCACATGAAATGGCCGGGCGCGCCGGCAATATCGTTCAGGACCGACTGCACCTCAGCAGAATCGAACTGGCGGTTAACAAAAACGCCGGTTTCCTGAATTTGGGCGCTTCGGGAGCGCACAAAGGAGAGCGTTTCTTGCAGCTGGGCCATGGGATCGGCGCCATGATCATAGCTTAAATCGAAGGCAAGCCCGCAGCGGCGGGCGATAGCAGCCAATGCCAGCAGATAGGCGCGCACGAAGGCAAAGCCGCCTTCGGGCTGGCAGACATGGATGCGCGGCAGTTCCGCGATGATGCCGAGCGTCGCGGCCTCCTCGAACGCTTGGGCGATCGACCGCGCGAGCGCACCGCCGCCCACCTGGACGACGACGTGGTCGATCCTCTCGCCCTTTTCCTCCAGTTGAAGCACGAGCTCCCATCCCAGGGTGGAGCCGCCCTCGATGTTTGACCAGTTGTCGTTGCCGGCGCAGGCGAACGGCAGCCAGCCGTTCTGCGCCAGCGCCAATTGAAACGCCAGGTAGCAGGGGTCGCCCTCCCCGGTCCCGCTGCGGGGGATGCTCTCGACGATCGCGCCGCGTCCGGCAAGCATCCGCGCGACCACGGGATCCACGTCGGCCGGGACGAAGGCATGCAACTCGTAACCGCCCGCCTGTGCGACCGACGCGGCCGCCAGCGCCGCATTGCCGCAGGAATAGATCGTCAAGACCTTCTGGCCGATCCCGGGTCGGCTCTCCCGCAGCGCTTCCATATAGAGGAGCGTTCCCATCAAGTGCCGGCCTTTGTGGGATCCGGACACGTTGCCGGTTTCGTTCTTGACCCACAGGCGGCCGACCCGGCCGATCGCGTCCGCGAGGGATTGCGTTTCGACGAGCGGCGTCACCTCGAACCCGTGCCCTTCCATGCGCTGCAGCTCGGCCGTGACACGGCCCAGGAGGATGTCGTAGCCCGAGTCGCCGGCCAGCCTCCGCGCGGAAACGAGCGGCCGCAGGCGCTCGAAGCTCCCGCCGCCTGCCGCCCAGGCAGCGCGGACCTCGGCCGCGCCGGGCCGCCCCGGCGCGAGCACGCGCCGTAGAATGTGCTCGGCCCCGGAACCGCCTGCCGGGCAGCCGAACAGGCCGGCACCGACCTCATAAGCGCCCGGGCAGGACGGGCATTGCAGGCTCCAATCGTTCACGCTGGCCCTTCTCGGTCAAGATGAATGATAAAGGAAATCGGTGAGCGTCTGACCTCGCTTCAGGCCGCATGCAGCCAGCATGCCACGCGATAGCTCTCACCGACATCGCGCAGCTCGGGCGCCTGTCGCCGGCAGCGCTCCATCGCATCCGGGCAGCGCGGGTGAAAATGGCAGCCCGGAGGAGGCGAAACCGGGCTCGGCACATCGCCCTTCAGCACGATGCGCCGGCGCTCGCCCATCGCGGTCGTCCTCGGCACGGCGGATAGCAGCGCGCGAGTGTACGGGTGCAGGGGCTGTCCGAAGAGCCGGCTCCCATCGCCGATCTCCACCAGCCGCCCGAGGTACATCACGGCCACGCGGTCGCTGATGTGCTGCACGACCGCGAGGTCGTGGGCGACGAAAATATAGGAGATGCCCAGGTCCTGCTGCAGGTCGACCAGCAGGTTGATGATCTGCGCCTGGATCGACACGTCGAGCGCGGACACCGGCTCGTCGCAGATGATCAGCTGCGGTTCCAGCGCGAGCGCCCGCGCAATGCCCAGTCGCTGCTGCTGCCCGCCCGAGAACTCGTGGGCGTACTTGCGCATCGCCTCACGGTGCAGTCCGATCCGGTCGAACAGCTGCTCGACCCGCGCGGTGCGCTCCGATGCGGGCACGCCGAAGTTTCGCAGCGGCTCGCCGACGATGGCCCCTGCGCTCATCCGCGGGTTCAACGACGCATAGGGATCCTGGAAAAGGATCTGCATGCGCCGGCGGTATGGGCGGAACTGCGCCTTGGTCATCGCCGTCACCTCCACGCCGTCGAATCGCACCTGGCCGGCGGTGGGTTCGATCAGCCGCATGATCACCTTCGCCGCGGTCGACTTGCCGCACCCCGATTCGCCGACGATGCCGATCGTCTCGCCGTGTGCGAGGGCAAAAGACACACCGTCCACCGCACGCACATCCCCTCGTTCGCGAAAAACCCCCCGCTTCAGTGGAAAATACTTCTTGAGGTCCCGGACGTCGAGCAGCGGTGCACCGGCCATCACGCGCTCCCGCAGTTGAAGCAGGCCACGCTGTGCCCGTTGCCGCGATCTTCGAGCCTGGGCGCGGATTCGCGGCAGATCGCGGCGGCCTTGGGGCAGCGCGGTGCGAAGCTGCAGCCGATGCGCTCGCCCTTCAGCATCGGCACCATGCCGGGGATTTCCTGCAGGCGCGGTCGCTCCCTGCGGTGGGCGCCGGGGGCGGTTTCCAGCCGGGGCGTGGCCGACAGCAGCCCCTGCGTGTAGGGGTGCAGGGGAGCGGCAAACAACTCGGCGGCCGCGGCTTCCTCGACCTTGCGGCCCGCGTACATCACCACCACGCGCGCGCAGGTCTCCGCGACGACACCCAGGTCGTGCGTGATCAGGATGATCGACATGCCGAGTTCGCGCTTCAGGTTCAGCATCAGCTCGAGGATCTGCGCCTGGATCGTCACGTCCAGCGCCGTGGTCGGCTCGTCCGCGATCAGCACCTTCGGACGGCAGGCGAGCGCCGCGGCGATCATCGCGCGCTGGCGCATGCCGCCGGAGAACTGGTGCGGGTATTCGTCCGCGCGGCGGCGCGGCTCGGGAATGTTGACCTTCTGCAGCATCTCCACCGCCAGCGCGCGCGCGGCGCGTGGGTCGAGTTTCTGATGCAGCACGGCCGTTTCCGCGATCTGCTCGCCGACGGTCAGCACCGGGTTGAGCGAGGTCATCGGATCCTGGAAGATCATCGAAATCTCGTTGCCCCGGATGGCGCGCATCCGATCTTCGTCGAACGTCAGCAGGTCTTCGCCGTGGTAGCGGATCGCGCCGCCCGCGATCACCGACGGCGGCGAAGGAATCAGCCGGAGCATCGTCATCGCCGTGACGCTCTTGCCGCAGCCCGATTCGCCCACGATGCCCAGCGTCTCGCCGCGGAGGAGATCGAAACTCACGCCGTCGACGGCGCGCACGATTCCATCCCGACTTGCAAACCAGACCTTCAAATCGTCGACCTCGACGATCGCCTCGCGGGAGTCGGAGTGCGTCACTGCCATCAGCTCAAAGCCGCCGAGCGATCTTCGGGTCGAGCATGTCGCGTAGCCCGTCGCCCAGCAGGTTGATCGCCAGCACCGTTATCCCCAGAAAGATCCCCGGGAACAGGATGATGTTGAACGCGAGCTGGACCACCGCCCGCCCCTCGGCCATCATGTTGCCCCAGCTCGGTATTTCCGGCGGCGTGCCGGCGCCGAGGAACGACAGGTAGGCCTCGAACAGCACCGCCGAGGCGCAGATGAACGTTCCCTGCACGATCAACGGCGTCAGGGCGTTGGGCAGTACGTGGCGCAGCAGGATCCAGTGGAAGCGCGTGCCGATCGCCTCGGCGGCCTGGATGTAGGGCTGCTCGCGGATCACCAGAACCAGGGAGCGCACGAGCCGCACCACGCGGGGGATCTCCGGCACCGTGATCGCGATCACCACGGTCTGGATGCTCGCGCGCATCAGGGCCATCATCGCCACCGCCAGCAGGATGCCCGGGATCGCCATCATGCCGTCCATCACGCGCATGATCACCGCGTCGGCCGCGCGCGAGAAGCCTGCGACCATGCCGATCGCCACGCCGACCGTTGTGGCCAGCAGCGCCACGGTAATGCCGACGATCAGCGACACGCGCCCGCCCCAGAGCACGCGCGAGAACACGTCACGGCCCATCGCGTCCGTGCCGAAGAAATTTGTTTCGCTGGGCGGTTTCAGGCGCTTGAGCACGCTCATCTCGATCGGGCTGTGCGGCGCGATCCACGGCGCGAACAGCGCAATCAGCACCATCACCGCCAGCACGGTGCCGCCGATCACCAGCAGCGGGTGACGACGCACGAACGACCGGCCGGGGTGGCGTCCGGCGGTGTCGACCCGCGCCTCGATCTGGGCCAGCGTCATGGCCATGCCGTCAGTACCTGATGCGCGGATCGAGCGTCGTGTAGAGCAGGTCGATCGCCAGATTGATGAACACGTAAGCCGCGGCAACGACCAGCACGATGCCCTGGATCACCGGGTAATCGTGCCGCAGCACCGATTCGACGGTGAGCCGGCCGATCCCCGGGATGGCAAATACGCTCTCGGTGATGATCACGCCGCCCAGCAGGAGCGCGATGCCCAGTCCGATCGTCGTGACGATGGGCACCGCAGCGTTCTTCAGCGCATGCCGCAGCAGCAGGCGGCGGCTGCCCACGCCGCGCGCACGCGCCGTGCGGATGTAATCCGCTCCCAGCACCTCGAGCATCGTCGCCCGCGTCATCCGTGCGATGAGCGCCATGTATACCAGTCCGCCGCTGACGGCCGGCAGGATGAGGTGCTTGATGAACGGGACGAACCCCTCGCCGATGCTGCGAAAGCCCTGGACCGGCAGCCAGGCCAGCTTGATGGAAAAACCGAAGATCAACAGGTATCCGATCAGGAACACCGGCAGCGAAAACGCCAGCACCGCCAGCGCCATCAGCGCGCGGTCGATCCACGTGCCGGCCTTCCATGCGGCGATGATGCCCATCGGCACCGCGAAGACGACGGCAAAGGATATCGTCAGGAAGGTGAGCCACAACGTGGGTTCGATGCGCTGGCCGATCATCCGGGCCACTGGTAGTCCGGTGAACACCGACACGCCCATGTCCCCCTGCAGCAGCCGCCACAGCCACGAGACGAACTGCTCGTGCAGCGGGCGGTTCAGGCCCAGCAGCTGGCGGACGCGCTCGACGTCGTCCGAGCTGGCGGTGTCCCCGGCGATCAG
>Ga0209254_10006714_pt1 | contig 10612 bp, 9 predicted proteins | sample FrelakmetDIP11DI_FD_187148 | JGI IMG/M metagenome (GOLD analysis project Ga0209254, IMG submission 187148) | Freshwater lake sediment microbial communities from the University of Notre Dame, USA, for methane emissions studies - DIP11 DI (SPAdes)... | ecosystem: Environmental > Aquatic >... | reverse complement strand
CCTCGAGCTCGTCGGGATCCACATCGGCCGCTTCCCCGGCCTTCCCACGGCCTTTGGGACCGGTGTCGGCGGCACCACCATCACCGCCGGCATAGGCCCGGGCGATCTCTTCGCCCAACTCGGCGATACGGCGCTCCGACGACAGGATGTCGAGATGCGACGCCAGCACTTCGTCGATGACCACGTGATCGGCGATCTCCTCGATCTCCTGGGGCAGAAAGCCCATGCGCAGGTCTTTGCGGGCGCTGATCTCTCCACCGTCCAGCGACATCTCGCCCACGATCAACCGCAGCAGCGTGGTCTTGCCGGCCCCGTTAGGACCCACCAGGCCGACACGCATGCCCGGCTTCACGTGCAGACCGGCCTGATCGAGGACCGCCTGGGTGCCGAACGATTTGGAGATGTCGGTCAGATGCAGCATCAGACCGGTAGGATAGCAGCCTGGCGGCCTCCCGCCCCGCGAGAACGGCGCTCATCGGGGCAGAGACACGGTCTCGTCATCCGTCCCAGAAGAGGCTCTTCTCCGACCCGGGGGAGAGACCCAACTCGGCCGCGGTCCTCAGGAGCCGCCGGATCGCCTCCTCCCCTTCGGACCCGTAGTCACGGGTGAACTCGTTCACATAGAGGTCGATGTGGGCCTGACACACCGCGGGATCCATCTCCTGAGCATGCCCGCGGACGTACACCAGAGCGGCGCCCGGATGAAGACCGGCATATTCCACACTCGCCCGCATGGCGCTTTCCGCGCTTTGCTGGAGAGACCGCTCGAGAGTCCGGGAGACCACGATCCCTCCGAGGGGGATGGGCAGCCCGGTGGTCTCTTCCCACCACTCCCCCAGGTCCACAAGACGACGAAGACCGTGAGCGGCGTAGGTGAACCGGCCTTCGTGGATGATGACCCCCGCATCCACTTGACCCGAGCTCACCGCCGGCATGATGCGCTCGAAAGGCATGACGACGGGCCGGGCGATGCCACCCGTGAACAGCCCGAGGAGAAGAGCGGCGGTCGTCAGTTCACCGGGAATGGCTACCCGGGCCTGCCCGAGATGGTCCGCAAGTGCGGCCACCCGTTGCACCGACGCCGCCGGGCGCAGCCGTGAATCCTTTCGCGCCACTACCAGCGGACCACATCCCCGCCCCAGTGCCCCTCCGGAATGCAGGAGGGCGTAGCTCTCTTGCAGATGGGCGAACGCGTGCATGGAGACCTTCACGACATCGGCTTCACCCCGCAGAGCCAGATGGTTGAGCACATCGATGTCCTCGAGCCTTTCCTCGACGGGGGGCACACCGGGAACGAGGCCGTGGACCCAGGCGTGGAAGACGTAGGTGTCGTTCGGGCAGGGCGAATAGGCGAGGCGCAGGCGATCCATGTCAGGCTTCCGAAGGGGGAGGACCGCCTGGGGACGCCGGCCTGCCCGGGAGGGGGAGCGTATCGAGGGCGGCGGTCACGGCCAGCGCTGCCCGCCCGGCCACTTCGGCGGCCCGGATCACCTCCCAGGTGTCCCGCTCCCGATCGACGACCAGGTTGCTGATTCCCCTTACCTCCAAGAACGGCACCCCGTGAAGGGCACAGACCTGGGCTGCCGCCGCGCCTTCCATGGATTCCGCCACCGCATCCCAGCGCCGGGCGATCAACTCACCCTCACTCCGGATCCCGGTGACCCGCGAGGAGGTCACGCACGGTCCCGCGAAGACGGCAGGACGGCCCCCGGGCCAGCCTTTGTCGTCGATCCGATCGACCACCTCGACCGCCGCTTGGACCAGGCGCGCCTCGAGGGGGAAGCGCCCGCCCGATTCGATCCCACCAAGACAGGCGATCGGTAGTCCGAGCTCGCCGGCCGGTATCCAGCCGGCCGGGCTGGAACTGCCCGTATCGGAGTAGATCTCTTCAGTCGCGAAGACGAGATCACCGACCCCAGGCCGCCGACCGACCCCAGATCCCGGGAACGCTCCCGCCACGCCCACTTGGAGCACCAGGGAGGGCTGGGGGTCCATGGTCAGAAGAAGGCAGGCCAGGGTATGGGCGGCGTTGACCTTGTCGCACCCACTGATCGCAAGCACGGCCTGGACGGCGCCTCCGGCGACGCCTCTTTTCGCCGTATCTCGTTCCGCAGCGACCGCGCCCACGACCAGCTTCTTCGTGAGCACCACCCAGGTCGCGGGCTCGCGGAACGCGCGCAGGAGTGGCTCGGCCTCGATATCGGTGGCTGCAAGCAGAACCAGCCGGCAACCACGCGTGGCCTCGCGGAGCGCTTCGCAGCTTTCCGGTTCCATCAAGCCCCTTCCAAGAGCAGCAGATCGGGGTCCTCCAGGTACCCCATGACCAGATTCAGGAAGCGGGCTGCCTCTGCGCCGTCGATCAACTGGTGATCGATCGTAAGAGAAAGAGGCAACATCAGCCGCATGACCACCTTCCCCCCGCGGACGACCGGCAGTTCGCGGATCCGCCCCATTCCCAGTAGAGCGACCTCAGGGTAGTTGATCACAGGGGTGGCGAAAGTGCTCCCCACAGCCCCGAAATTGCTGATGGTGAAGGTCCCTCCGTGGAGTTCGCTCAGGTCAAGGCGCCGCTCATCGGCCCGATCGACCAGATCCACGATTTCCTCGGCTATCCGGAAGATACTCTTCTGATCGGCGTCCTTGATGTTGGGTACGACCAGCCCGTACTTCGTGTCGACCGCGATACCGATGTTGTAGTAGCGCCTGAGCACGAATTCTTCCCCCGATTCCTCTAGGACGGCGTTCAGACGGGGAAAGCGCTTGAGAGAAGCCGTGCAGGCTTTGACCACGAAGGCCAGATAGGTCAACCGCACCCCGCGCTCCGCGGCGACGGTGCGCTCTTTCTCGCGGATGCGCCTGATTATGGTGACGTCGGCCTCGTCCATGATCGTGACCTGCGCCTGTTTGGCCACCGATTCGGCCATATGCCGGGCCATGGTCCTACGGACCCCGCGGAAGGCCACCCTCTCGACGGGGCCGAATGGGTCCGACTCGATGGTCCCGCCCAAGACCGGGACCGGGATCGACGGTTCGCCGGCCGGAGGCAAGGGTGCAGGGGCACCGGCCTCCTGCGAAGCGCTCGGAAGCGGAACGACGGATGGGGACGGGGCCGGTGGGGGTGCGCCCGGCAGGGAAGGGACCTGCTCGAGCGTTGGCGCGGGGGCCGTCTCTGCCGGAGACGCTGGGGCCATCTCTACCGGGCGGGCCTGGGCGGCCGCCGAGGGCACTCCCGGAGCGGGCGCTCCGTAGGCCATCGCCTCAGCCACGTCCTCCACGTCCTGCTTGATGATCCGGCCACCCGGGCCGGTCCCGCGAATACCAGCGAGGTCGACTCCCAATTCCTTCGCCAGCGCGCGGACGGAAGGCATGGCGAGCACCTCGCCGCCGGCCGCGGGCGCGCCGGCGGTCGGGCCGGCTACCGCCTCGGCCTCCTCCTCCGGAGCCTCCTCGAGAAAACCCACTACCGAGCCCATATAGGGCTCAGGCTCCTCAGCGGCGCGCGGGGCGGCGGCAACTGGTGTCACGGGCGCCGCGGCTGGAGCCGCGACCGAGGCGGCGACGGCCGGCGTCGCGGGCCCTGGGGCCGCCGGGGCCGCGGGCGCCGCCGGGACCGCGCCGGCGGGGACGCTCTCCGCGCCGGGTGCGCCGGCCGCGGTCTCCTCGATGGTGACGAGCACATCGCCCACCTGGATGATGTCGCCCTCCTCAGCGTGAAGCCTGCTCACCCGACCCGCGCGGGGGGAAGGCAACTCGACAACCGCCTTGTCGGTCTCCATCTCGGCGAGGGTCTGGTCTTCGGCGACGATGTCGCCCTCTTTCACCCTCCAGGCAAGGATCTCTCCCTCGGCTATCCCTTCACCTATGTCGGGGAACTTGAACTCATAAGCCATGACTGCCGCTCCATCGTCGCGGTGGGCCCGGCCGAGGCGCTCCGCGCGCTCGGCGGGCGGGACGGGGCCGCGCCGCGCCTTCCGGCGCGGCCCCCGATCACTCACTCCTCGGCCTTCTCAGCCTCCTTGTGACGGGCAACGTTTCCCACTCTCAACTTGCGTATCTGCTTCCTCAATTCCTCCTCGGAAAGGAAGTCCCCCTCTCCGGCCCGGTCGCGGTGCACCATCTCGTCCAGGTGCCGCGTGAGCTTGGCGGAGGGACCGGCCTCCATGGCGCTGTATCCGACCAGCAGGAGTTCGTAGATGTAGATGAAATCGGGGAGATCGAGGAGATGTTTCACCAGTCCCTGCACCCGAGAGTTCTTGACCGCCGAGACCGGCTGGGCGGCGAGACCGAGGCTGTGCGCCGCCAGCCACAGGTACATGAAGGCATTGGAGAGGGACGACTCGAAGATGGAGTCGCCTTTCTGCTTGGAGTAGCGGGCGTTCATGGGAAGACCCGCGCGCCGCCGGGTATCCCCCAGGACAAGGATGAAGACCGGCGCGAGAGGGCATTCCAGCCGGCCACGTGTCCTGGGATCCCACGAAGGACCCTGCCACTCCTCCCTGGTGGTCTCCAGAGTGTAGAAGTCGCTTTCTATCCAGTCGTCGATGATCTTCTTGACCGCGGAGCGGAGTCCGAGGTCCTCGACGACCAGGAACTCCATGAACTGCATGTTGAAGCCGGTGGGAGCCCAGCGCCCGACCTCGAGGATCTTCTGGACCGTCTCCTCCGGTATGGGGTCGGGCTTGATCGCCCTGATGGTGCGGCGACTCTTCACCAATTCGAGCAGGTCGTCGTACTGCACGTCGGTCCCTCTCTCGGCCACCAGGTCAGCCACCAGGGGCCCTACTCGTTGATCTTGTCGGCCTCCACGTGCCGGGCCACGTTGCCGGCCCGGAGCTTCATGATCTGCTTGCGTAGCTCTTCCTCGCTGAGGAACTCGTCATCAGCGGCCCTGTCGTAGTGGACCATTTCGTCCAGAGGGCGCATGAGCTTGGCCGACGGCCCATCCTCCATGGCGTTGTACCCGACCAGGAAGATGTCGTAGACATAGATGAAGTCGGGGAGGTTGAGCAGGTGCTTCACCAGCGCCTGCACTTTCGGGTATTTCACCCCCGAGATCGGTTGGGCGGCTAGGCCCAGGCTGTGGGCCGCCAGCCACATGTACATGAAGGCATTGGAGAGAGACGACTCGAAGATGGAGTCGCCCTTCTGCTCGGAATAGCGGGCGGCCATGGGCAGGCCCACCCGGCGGCGCGTGTCGCCCATCACCAGGATGAACACCGGCGCCAGCGGACAGTCCCACTCGCCGTGAGTCTCGATGGCCCAGGGCGAGCCCTGCCACTCCTCGCGCGTGGCTTCCATGGCGAAGAAGTCGCTGTTCTTGTAGTCGTCGACGATCTTCTTGATTGCCGTGCGGAGCTCCAGATCTTTGACCACCAGCATCTCGAGGGGTTGCATGTTGAAGCCGGTCGGTGCCCAGCGGGCCGCTTCGAGGAGCTTGTCAACCATCTCGTCGGGGATCGGTTCGGGCTTGATCGCCCGCAGCGTGCGCCGACTCTTGATCAACTCCAGAAAACCGTCGTATTCCACCGCGCTCTCCCTCTCTTGTGATCCACTAGAACCGGATCGATGCTTTGATGGCCTCCACCACCGTGTCCACGTCGGGCTGGTAATAGTCCTCCAGTTTGGCCAACGGGGGGATCGTATCGAACCCGGTGACGCGTAGCACCGGGGACTTGAGGTGCAGTACCGCCCTCTCCATGATCTGGGCGGAGATCTCCGCACCGAAGCCGCAGCTGCGCGGCGCCTCGTGGACCACGACCGCGCGACCGGTCTTGGTCACGCTGGCGATCACGGTCTCGAAGTCGAACGGCGAAATGGTGCGCACGTCGACGACTTCGACGTCGGCGACGCCTTCGGCCTCCAAACGCCCGGCCGCTTCCTTCACCGTGCGGACATGGGCTCCCCAGGCCAGCACCGTAACGTCCCGACCCTCTCGAACCAGGCGGGCCTTGCCCAAGGGAAGAGTGTAGGGCTCCTCGGGTACCTCGGTCTTTATGGCTCGGTAGACCCGGGCCGGCTCCATGAACACCACCGGATCCGGATCGCGGACGGCGGCCGCCAGCAGGCCCTTGGCTTCGTACGGGTCGGCGGGGATGACGACTTTGAGCCCGGGCACGTGGGCGAACACCGCTTCCATGCTCTCGGAATGATGCTCCAGCGCTCTGATCCCGCCGCCGTAGGGCGTGCGGACCACGAGAGGGACGGAGAACTCGCCCCGGCTGCGGTTGCGCATACGGGCGGCATGACATACGAGTTGGTCGTAGGCCGGATACGCGAAGCCCGAGAACTGGATCTCGGCCACCGGACGATACCCGGCTATGGCCATGCCGATAGCCATCCCCACGATCCCCGACTCGGCCAGGGGTGTGTCGATGACGCGCTCTTCGCCGAACCGCTCCACGAGACCGTCGGTCACCCTGAACACCCCGCCGTCCCGGCCGACGTCTTCGCCGAGCACGACGACCCTGGGGTCCAGCTCCATCTCTTGCGAGAGGGCTTGGTCGATGGCTTCGACCATGTTGAGACGGGCCATGCTCACCTCCCCCTCGCCAGGCGGGCCCTCAGCTCCGCCTGTTGCTCGGCCAGTGGCGGCGTGAGGTCCGCATAGACGTGGGCGAAGATCTCCTCGGGTCCCGGCGGCGGGATGGCCTCAAAAGCGGCGACCGCCTCAGCCACCTTCTGATCGGCCTCGGCCAGGGCCTCAGCGGCGGCGCCATCGTCCAGCAGCCCTTGTGCGCGCATGTAGCGCGCCAGGCGCTCGATGGGGTCCCGACTCCGCCACTCTTCCACCTCGTTCTCCTCACGGTAGCGGCGGGCGTCATCGGAGGTCGTATGGTCCATCACCCGATAGGTGTGCGCCTCGATGAGGGTGGGCTCGTGCGCCGTGCGCGCCCGTTCCAAGGCCTCGGCGGTCACGCGATACACCGCGAAGACGTCGTTTCCATCGACCTGCACCCCGAACATCCCGTAGGCGAGCGCCTTCTGCGCCACCGTGGGTGAAGCGGTCTGCTTGGTGAAGGGGACCGAGATGGCGTACTGGTTGTTCTGGCAGAAGAACACCACCGGCACCTGGAACACCCCGGCCATGTTCATGGCCTCGCTGAAGTCGCCCTCGGAGGTGGCGCCCTCCCCGAAAAAGGTGAGTACTGCGGCCTCCTCGCCCGCCTGCTTCAGGGCCCACGCGATACCCACCGCGTGAAGCATGTGGGTGCCCACGGGGATGGATACGGGAAGTGTGCGCAGCCCCCGCGGGAAGCCTGAACCGCGCTCGTCCCCGCCCCAGAACTGCAGAAGCTGCTCCATGGGGATGCCCCGCAACATGAGCGCGCCCGTCTCCCGGAAGGCGGGGACTACCCAGTCGGCCGGCCGGAGCGCGAAGGCCGCCCCCACGTGCGCTCCCTCCTGACCGGCCACCCGGGGAAACGTGCCAAGCCGCCCCTGGCGCTGGAGCTTGAACATGCGTTCGTCGAACTGGCGCGTAAGCAGCATGTGCCGGTACAGATGCTGGATCTGCTCCGGCCCAAGATCGGGCATGAGAGCCTCGTCGACGAGACCCTCCGCGTTCAGGACTTCGACTCGATCTATCTCGTACGAGACCAGAGGACGGGTCGGCACACCTTCACCTCCTTAGGTGTCCAGGACAAGCACGGCGGCCCCCCGGATCGCTCCCCGGCGAAGACGCTCGAGAGCGTCGTTCGCCTCCGCGAGCGGGAAAAGCTCCACTTCGGTGTGCACCGGCACCCGGGGAGCCAAGGTCAGGAACTCCGCGCCATCCTGCCGGGTCAGGTTGGCCACCGAGCGGATCGCGCGTTCCCCCCAGAGGATCTCGTAGGGAAAGGAAGGGATATCGCTCATGTGGATCCCTCCGCATACGACCACCCCGCCTTTGGCGACGGCACGGAGAGCCACCGGCACCAGTTCTCCCGCAGGAGCGAAGACGATGGCCGCGTCGAGTTCCTCAGGGGCCGCCTCGGAGGTGTCACCCGCCCAGTGGGCTCCCATCTCCCGGGCGAAACCCTGGGAGGTGAGGTCGCCCGGACGGGTGAAAGCGAACACCTTCCGACCCTGGTAACGCGCCACCTGGGTGACGATGTGCGCGGCGGCCCCGTAGCCGTAGATACCCAGGCGCTCCGCCTCGCCCGTCATGGAGAGCGAGCGATAGCCGATGAGACCGGCGCAGAGAAGGGGCGCGGCCTGAGCGGCAGGGTAGCCCGGCGGCAGGGGAAACGCGAAGCGGTGGTCGGCTACGGCGTATTCGGCGAAACCTCCATCGAGGTCGTATCCGGTGAACTTGGCCGAGTCGCAAAGGTTTTCGCGGCCGCTCAGGCAATAGCGGCAACGACCACAGGTCCAGCCCAGCCAGGGGATCCCCACCTGTGCGTCCACGGCCGGGGAGGAAACGCCCTCCCCCAAGGCTTCCACGGTACCTACTATCTGATGACCGGGAATGAGAGGGAGCTTGGGATGCTGCAGTTCCCCGTCGACCACGTGCAGGTCCGTCCGGCAGATACCGCACGCCTGCACCTTCACCCGCACCTGTCCCGGCGCCGGCTCGGGCACGGGGACCCGCGCCGGCCGCAAGGGGCTTCCGGCGGTATCGAGAAGCATCGCCCGCATCAGCTCAGACACCGGGGTCTCCCCCCTAGGCCCACACCCGCGACTCCTACCCCACCACCCGTGGTCTTCCTCCCTGAACCTGACTCACGAACACCGACGGACGGCGGAAGTGGACGTTCACGTAGTAGTCCACCACTCGATCGATCAGCGTCTCGGGATCGCGGTCGTAGATTATCGCCGCCCCCGTCTCTTTGTTGATGGCCTCGACCAGTTCCGGCACGATATCGGCGATGCCGCCACTCCCTTGAAGCACGCCTATCAATTTGCCCTCATCGTAGGCGATGGCAAACTCGCCCAGGGTGCCGGAGTGCCCGTTCACGATCAAGACGATGTCGCTGGAACGGATATTCACTATCTCCCTGCCCATCAGGCCGCTGCCCGTGTAGATGAGGACGTCGAAGCCCTCCACCGGCGAGTGGTAGACGTGCAGGTGTTCATCGAGGCTCAGGGCCGGCGAGATGCCTATCGAAAGACCCCCGGCCGCCTGCGCTCCCAGGGCGCTCTCTAGTGGTAAGCCCGGGGCCGAGCCGCTGATCAGCACCATACCGCGGGCCGCTATGATCCGGCCTAGCTCCCGGGCGTCCGCCCGCTCTTGAGAGGTGAAGTCTCCCGAGGCCGCCCCCATGACGCCCACCTTGAGGGCCATGGCCTCGATCCCCTTCGCATACCGCTCGGGATCGGTGCTGAAAAGGTCGCGATGCACCTCCGAACAGAAGAGATACACGCGGCCATTGTAGAAAGAGGCGGCCACTGCGTCCCGCTCGGAGATGGTGGCACCGCACACCGGGTCGGCAGTCACTCGGCTCCTCCCTCAAGTTCGAAGATCTCGTTTCTCTCCGCCACCACGACCGCGAAATGGAGTCGGTCCTCGAGCAGGCGCTCGAGAGTCATGGCCGCCCCCGTCTCGCCGTGGGTCAGGATCGTAAGCCGCGGAGGCTTGAAATGGGAGGCCCAGGCGAGCAGCTGCTGCTGGTCCGCATGGGCCGAGAGCCCCGTGATCTCGTGGATCTGGGCCTTGACCGCGATTTCCTCTCCGAACAGGCGCACCCGCTTGTCGCCATCGAGAAGACGGCGGCCAAGTGTGTGCCGAGCCTGGAAGCCGACTATCACAATGTGCGCCTCGGGGCGCCACAGGTTGTGTTTCAGATGGTGCCGCACGCGGCCGGCCTCGGCCATCCCGCTCGCGGAGATGATCACGATCCCCTTCTTCTCGTTCAGAGCCCGAGATTCGTCGGCGCTGGCGGTGTAGCGCAGTTGAGGGAAGTCGAAGATGCCGCCCGGTTCTCCGACCAGCTTCCAGGCCTCATCATCGAAGGCCTCTCTATGCCGCCGGAACACCTCCGTGGCCCGGGAGGCCAGGGGACTGTCCACGTACACCGGCATGTCCAACTGGTGCTTGTCGAAGATCTCGCGCAAGAAATAGAGGAGCTCCTGGGTCCGTCCCAGCGCGAAGGCCGGTATGATGACGTTCCCTCCGGTGCGCTTGGCTTCGGCCAAGATCGCGGCCAGTTCGTCCACCGGCTCTCCGTCGCGGACGTGCAGGCGGTCGCCGTAGGTCGACTCCATGATCAGATAGTCGGTCTGTTCGATGATCTCCGGATCGCGCACGATAGGCTGGTCGGGTTGGCCCACGTCGCCGCTGAAGAGGACCTTCACCTTCTCGCCTCGCTCCTCCAGACGCAGTTCCAAAAACGCCGAACCCAAGATGTGTCCTGCGTCATGGAAGACTACGGTCACACCCGGGGCCAACTCCTTGGGCGCGCCATAGTCCACCGGTCTGAACAGGCGGATCGCCCGGCGGGCGTCCTCCTCGGTGTAGAGAGGCTCGACCTCCCGGCGCCCGGCCCGGCGCGCCTTGCGCGTGCGCCACTCAGCTTCATTCTCCTGGATGTAGGCCGAGTCGAGCAGCATGATCTCGGCCAGGTCGCTCGTGGGTGGGGTGGCGTAGATGGCCCTTTCGAAGCCCTTCTTCACCAGCCGTGGGATCATTCCCGAG
>Ga0209254_10006713_pt1 | contig 10613 bp, 5 predicted proteins | sample FrelakmetDIP11DI_FD_187148 | JGI IMG/M metagenome (GOLD analysis project Ga0209254, IMG submission 187148) | Freshwater lake sediment microbial communities from the University of Notre Dame, USA, for methane emissions studies - DIP11 DI (SPAdes)... | ecosystem: Environmental > Aquatic >... | reverse complement strand
GGCGGCAACGGGGGCCGGCGGTACCTTCTTGCCGCGGAATCGGGTGATCGCCTGGATGTCGGTCTTGTCGATGTCGCCGTCGGCGTTCATGTCGCAGCGCGCGACGTCGCAGGCATCACCGATGCCGTTGCCGTTGCTGTCTTCCTGGCCGGGGTTCGGCACGAACTTGCAGTTGTCGCAGGCATCGCCCACGCCGTCCTTGTCCGTGTCTTCCTGGCCGGGGTTCGGCGTGCTGACGCAATTGTCCTCGGCGTCGCAGATACCGTCCTCGTCGGAATCGACGCACGCGCCGCCGAGCGAGCGCAGCAGCACGAGCAGCGCGTAGCCGTGGTCGGCCGACGTGCTGAAGCTGCCATTCGGGTTGGCGAAATAGCCGCTCGCCGCCTGCAGGCTCATCAGCCGATAGGCGTAGTCAAAATACCAGCCCTTCGGCGTGCCGCTGTAGTACCCGGCGCCGCCTGCCCCGCGCGCTGGCACCCGCACGACCGTCTCCGGGTCGCGGTTGACCATGCGGCTCCTGCCCCCGCCGTAACAGTTGAGTTTTTCGGGCAGTGTTCCCATTGAGGCCGGGCCGACGTTGCCCGCTGCCGGGGCGATCTCCGAGGCCTCGATGAAGCCGAAGGCCTTGGACGACGACCAGAGGTAGTAGAAGTACGCATCCGGCCAGCTCTCAGGCGCCACGTTCGTGTCGGAGCTGTAGGCGTTCTGCAGCCACCGCAGGTAGTTCTGGATCGCCGGATTGTTGACGTTTTTTCCGGTGCCGAGCAGTTGCAGCCACGTGCCCGATGCCGTCTGCTGGTTGGATCCCGGAGCGCCGTAGCTGGCCTGGTAGCCATGACCCCAGCAGGCCTGGCCCTTGGAGGCGTCACCGCAGGTGTCCCAGCACTGGGATGGCACGTTGGTGTTCTTGCCGTTCACCGAATAGGCCAACGAGGTCTTGTCGAGGGTCGCGGTAATGAGCGGCTCGCGGTTCTTGTCGACCGACTCGCCCAGGTTCTTGTAGTACGACTTGGCCGCGCCAAGGCCGGCGCCCGTGAGCTGTGTCGTCGATGAGTCCATGCCGTTGCCGGTGTAGCCCCAGTAGCCAGGGGCACTGAACAAGGCAGGAACTCCGGGGGTCTGGGCCGCGATGGAGCGGTCCACCACCTTGTCCATGGTGGCGCGCACGCTGCGCGCGGCGCAGTTGTAGGCTCCGAACACCTCGCCCGGGATGTCCGGGCCGCCGGTCTGGGCGTACACGGACAGCGCGATCATGACCTGGCCGTCGTAGTACGAATAGAAGCTCCCCCGGTCGCCGAAGTTGCCGTCGTCGATGAGGAGGCAGGCGGCCTTGCGCGCCAGCGTCTTGTCGGCGGCGTCGAGGTCGGCATAGCCGCCTTCGCCGGTCTTCTCGAGCAGCGCGAGCAATACCAGGCCGTTGCCTGGCCCGTACGATCCCGCGGCGAGGCCGGTGAACCAGCCCTGCGTGCGTGCGTACTGAAGACCGGCGTCGATCGCGTCGTTCACGTCCTGCTCGAAGGGCGTGATGGCCTGCGCGCTGAGCGCAGTGAGGCACAGGGTGCCCGCCGCGATTCCCGTCAGTGATTTCTTGATAATTCCCCGAAACATGGTGTCATCCCTCCGAGCAAAGCCGCTTGTGAGCGGACTCCCCCGGAGTCCAACTCCACGGCGGAAAATCTTGTTTAGGCCATTCGATGGTGAAGGTGCATAAAGCGTGCCGCGGCCGGCCGGACGAGCCGAATCAAGCGCTTAGCGAAGCCGGGGTCGGGCTGTTCCACAGTTATGTAAGGAACGCCGACAGGTGGCGCGGTACGGTTTTGCGGCCCCCGGCCCGGTATAGGTATTTTCCCGTGCGGTTCTCGGCGAAGCATCTAGGGAATTGCCTGTTTCTGCCTATTGCGCGAGTGCCGCCCTGCGTCTGCAAGGCTCGACCTGTGGACAGGTCGCGAGCAGTTCGGGACTGATCGAGAACCGCTCGCACAAGGCGCCTTGTGCGGCAGCTGCCGACGTAAAGTTTCCCGACGTTTCCGCGCTCGGCCGACCCATGACCGGCTGGCCGGAGTCCGAACACCTGCCGTAGCATCCGGAGCGTGTCCTTCCGCCCCTCTCTGTACTGGCGCCTGACGCTGGCGCTGCTCGGACCGCTGCTGCTTGCCATGGTGGCGGCCTGGGCCATTGGCGTGGGCATCGTGACCCAGGCGCTCGAGCAGCGCGTGGAGCGGCAGTCGCGCAACGCCGCCACAGTGCTTGCGGCCTGGGGGCTGCCCTATACGCCCGAGTTGTTGCGCCGCCTCTCCTCGCTGCAGCAGGCCGACTTCGCGCTGCTCGACCGCGCGGGCCGCGTCGCGCTCAGCACGTCCACCGCGGTCGGCGCTGCGCTGGACGATTTCCTGGTCGGCCGCGCGACCCCCCGGGATGGGGCGGGCGATTCCTTCCGGCTGGCGGACCCCGTGCCGAGCGTGGCGGTGTACCAGTCGATTGCGGCCAGTCATGACCCGCGCTACTCGGCGCTCGTCGCCGTCACCTCGCTCGAGGACGCGACGGCGGCGGCGCGACGTGCCGCGCTCTGGCTCGGCCTCGCGATGCTCACGGCCGCGGCGTTGCTCGCGGCGCTGCTGCTCTCGCTGGTGCGCAACATCACCCGACCGCTGTCCGAGCTCTCGGCACTCGCCGACCGGATCGCCACGGGCGAGCGCAGCCAGCCACTCGACCTGGCGCGATCGGACGAGGTCGGCGCACTGGCGAAGGCGCTCAACTCGATGATGGAGCGACTTGCCGGGTACGAGTCAAGGCTCGCCTCGCGCAGCCGGCTCACCGCGCTCGGCGACATGTCGGCGCGCCTCGCGCACGAGATCCGCAACCCGCTCACCGGCATCAAGCTGCACCTGCAGCTGCTCGCGGAGCGCGCGCCCCCTCGCGAGGTGCCTCGCGTGCAGCAGCTTCTGGTCGAGGTGCAGCGGCTCGAGCTGCTGGTCTCCTCGACGCTCATGCTCGGCGCGGAGCAACCGCTCGTGGCCACGCCGGTCGATCTCGCCGAACTCGTTGCGGACGTGCTCGACCTCATGCAGCCCTCGCTCGAGCACCGCGGCATCGTGGTCGAGCGCGCGCACGACGGGATGCCGCCCGTGCCCGCCGACCGCGCACGCCTGCGCCAGGCGCTGCTCAACCTCGTCGTGAATGCGGCCGACGCCATGCCGCGCGGTGGTCGTCTCCGCGTGTGCACGGAACTCGATCCGGTCGCCCGGCGCGCGCGTATTGCGGTGGAGGATTCGGGCCCGGGTGTGAGCGACGAGCTGCGCGTGCGCCTGCAGACCGACTCGCTCAGCACCAAGCCGTTCGGCCTGGGGCTCGGTCTCGTCGTCTGCCGCGACGTCGCGGCCGCGCACGGCGGCGAGCTCGGCATCGAGCGCAGCGCCGCGCTCGGTGGCGCGCGCTTCGTCGTCGCGCTACCGTTGCAGGCCGCGGCCCCCACCGGAAATCCCTGAAATCCATGGCCAGAATCCTCGTCGCCGACGATGAGCGCTCCATCTGCGACGCGTTCCGGATGCTGCTCGAGGCCGAGGGCCACACGGCACTCGTCGCCTCCACCGGTGAGGAGGCGCTGCTGCTGGTGCGCGAGCAGGCGCCCGACCTCGCGTTCGTGGACGTGCGCATGCCGGGTATGAGTGGACTCGAGGTGCTCAGGGAGATCGGTCGCATCGCGCCGCAATTGCCGGTGGTGGTGATGACGGCCTACGGCACGCTCGAGACCGCCGCCGAGGCGCTGCGCAACAAGGCGTTCGACTACCTCGGCAAGCCGCTCGACCTTGCGCAGATCCGCCAGGTGCTGCGCCGCGCGCTGCATGTGCCTGCGCCCGCCTCGGCAACCACGGCGGTGGGCGAGGACGACGAGGCGGACCCGCGCCCGCGGCTCGTCGGCCAGAGCGCCGCGATGCAGGGACTCTTCAAGCTGATCGTGCGACTCGCGGACAACGACCTGGCGGTGCTGGTGCAGGGCGAGAGCGGCGTCGGCAAGGAGCTGGTGGCGCGGGCGATCCACGAGTCCGGCGCGCGGGCTCGCGAGCCGTTCGTGGCCCTGAACTGCGCTGCCATCCCGGAGCAGCTGATCGAGTCGGAGCTGTTCGGGCACGAGCGTGGCGCCTTCACCGACGCCAAGGCGACGCGCGTCGGGCGCTTCGAGGCGGCCGGCGCCGGCACGCTGTTCCTCGACGAGATCTCGGAGCTGCCCCTGCACCTGCAGGGAACGTTGCTGCGCGTGCTGCAGGAGCGCAGTTTCGAGCGGGTTGGCAGCGTGGCGCCGGTGCCGTTCCGGGCCCGGCTCGTCTGTGCCTCGAACCGCGACCTCGCGGCGGCGGTGGCGGCGGGCGAGTTCCGCGAAGACCTCTACCACCGCATCAACACCGTCGCCCTCGGGGTGCCGCCGCTGCGCGAGCGTCTCGAGGACCTGCCGGAGCTGGTGCAGGCGCTGATTCGCCGCGCCAACCGCGAGGCCGGCACGGCCATCCGCTCGGTGGAGCAGGCGGCCATCGAGCGGCTCAAGGCCCACCACTGGCCGGGCAACGTCCGGGAACTCGAGCACGTGATCAAGCGCTCGGTGCTGTCGGCCCGCGGCGAGGTGCTGACCGTGCACGACCTGAGCCTCGACCAGGACCCTGGCGCTGCCGACGCCGCCCGATCGGAGGTCGAGCGGCTCGCGGATGTGGTGGCCTCCGTGGCCCGGCGGCTGGTCGAGGTGGCCGGGCGCACGGCAGAGCCCCTGCCGCTGCACGAACTGGCCATGGAGCGTCTCGAGCAGGCGCTGGTGCAGGCGGCGCTCGCGGCGACCGGCGGCAACCAGGTTGCCGCCGCGCGACTGCTCGGCATGAATCGCAGTACGTTCCGCGCGAAGCTGCCCGCGACGGCGCCGTCCTGACCTGAATCCAGGCACGGCCTGACGGATTTTCGTCAGTCTGGATTTCCTGAATAGAATCTGGATGTTATGCCTGCATCGACAGCGATCGCGGGCTTCAGGCGTCGTGAAACCTGACACCTGAGCGGAGGCAGCAACCGCCACGCGCGCCGCCCGGCTCGCGCAACCAACTGAAATCAAAAGAATTCGCTCGAATCCCGTCGCGGCGGCTCAGGTTGGCACGCCGATTGCTTGGTATCCAGGCAAGGACGTCCAGCCGCGGACGTCGCCTCGAGTCCGGATCCCCCCGATTTGCCGGTCTCGAGGTTGCACTGGGCGCGGTCCCTCCCGCCCTGTGACAGCGGTTGAAAAGGCTGGACCCGGTCGTGCGAGGGCGCTCGATCGGGATCCGCTTCAGCAGCGGAAGTCGAGGCGCGATGCCCCGGCGCCGTTCGGCACGACTCGAGTGAGGGGCAAAGCTATGACGAGTGGTGTGTCTACCTCGGGCCTCGCGACCGCCTGCGGCTTCGCGTCTGCGATCGGTGCGCTCGCGGTGGTTCCGGTGTGGGCGGCGGATCCGGCTGCGACGCCCGGCGCGACCACCGAACTCGAGGAGATCGTGGTCACCGCGACCCGCATGCCCATGCGCTCGTTCGATGTCCCGGCGCTGGTTTCCGTCGCCGATGCCGCCACCGTCCAGGGGATGTACCAGTCGCGAACGCTGCCAGACGTGCTTGGGGAGCTGCCTGGCGTCTCGGTTCAGAAGACCGGATACGGCCAGGGTTCGCCGTTTATCCGCGGTTTTACCGGATTCCGCAACGTCATGCTGATCGAGGGCATCCGGCTCAACAACTCGGTGTTCCGGGACGGTCCGAACCAGTACTGGAGCACGGTGGACCCGTACTCCATGGGCCGTGTCGAGGTGGCGCGCGGGCCGGCCTCCGTGCTCTACGGCAGCGATGCGATCGGCGGCGTGGTCAACGCACTGTCCGACCTGAAGGCGCGGCCGGACGGTTTCACGCCCAGGGTGCTGTACCGCTACTCGAGTGCGGAGAACTCGAATGTCGCTCGCGCCGAGGCCGGCTGGAACGGAGACGGCCTGCGGGTACTCGGCGGGTACACGTACAAGGACTTCGGCGACCTCGAGGGCGGCAGCGACGTCGGCCTGCAGAAGAAGACCGGGTACGACGAGAACGACGCCGACGTGCGGGTCGAGTACGATCTCGGCGACGCGACCACGCTGATCGCCGGCTACCAGTACGTCGACCAGGACGACGCCTGGCGAACCCACCGGACCATTTACGGCATCAGCTGGGAAGGGACGGCGGTCGGCACGGACCGGGAACTGACGTTCGACCAGCATCGCCAGCTCGGCTATCTCCAGTTGCGCCATGAGGGTCTGGGCGCGCTCGCTGACTCGCTGCGCGCGAGCGTCTCCTACCATCAGCAGAGCGAGGATTCGTACCGGGTGCGTCCGGACCGGCGCTTCGACGAGCTCGGCTTCGACGTGTACACGACGGGGCTGAGCGCCCAGCTCGAGAAGAAGTGGGGCGAAGTGCAGCTCGTCTACGGCGCCGACTGGTACCACGACGAGGTCTCGAGCTTCAACGTCCAGTACAACGCGAACGGGTCGATCCGGCGCGTCTTCGCGCAAGGCCCGGTCGCCGACGATGCCACGTACGGTCTCGCCGGCCTGTTTGCCCAGGGCGAGGTGCCACTCGGCACGAACGTCACGGCGACGCTGGCGGCCCGCTACACCTGGGCCTCGGTGGATGCCGACCAGGTCCAGGACCCGGTGACGGCCGAGGTCTACTCGCTCGAGGATGACTGGGACAACTTCTCGGCGAGTGCGCGGCTGGCGTATTTCCCGGTGACGGACGGGCCGTGGATGCTCTACGCAGCGGTGTCGCAGGCCTTCCGCGCGCCGAACCTTTCCGACCTGACGCGCCTGGACACGGCGCGCTCCGGCGAACTCGAGGTCCCCTCACCCGGCCTCGATCCCGAGACGTATCTCGGCTGGGAGTTCGGCGCGAAGTACGTCGACGAGCGCTGGGCCTTCCAGGCGGCGTGGTTCCGCACCGAAGGCAGCGACGTGATCGTGCGTGCGCCGACGGGTGACGTCGTCAACAATGCGACGGTGGTCACCAAGCTCAACGCCGCCGACAACTGGGTGACCGGCATCGAGGGGCAGCTTTCCTACCGGGTGATGCCCGAGCTGCTGCTGTTCGCCGAAGGCTCCTGGCTCGATGGCGAGACCGACGCCTTCCCGTCGGGCCCCACTGCCCGGCCCGTGAGGGAGCCGGTCGACCTGCTCGCACCGCTGGCCTGGCGTCTGGGCGCGCGCTGGATCCTCCCCGGGCCGCGCCTCGAGATCGAAGCGCTGGTCGAGCACGCCGACGAGCAGGACAAGCTCTCGAGCCGCGACATCGCCGATACGCAACGCATCCCGCCGGGCGGGACACCGTCGTGGACTGTGTTCGTGCTGCGCTCGCAATGGCAGGTCACCGACCGTGCCTCGGTATCGCTCGCGGTCGAAAACCTCACCGACGAGGACTACCGCGTCCACGGTTCCGGCGTGAACGAGGCCGGCCGGAACGTCATTGCATCGGTCGCGGTCGCATGGTGAGCAAAGCACTACCGCTGCACGAGATCGAGACCCGCACGGACGACTCGCCGAGGGATCCCGAGGCCAAGCAGCGTCACCTCGACGCCTGCCTGGAGCAGCCCGTCGAGTACCTGAAGACGACGGGTCTCGAGCGCTGGAGCTTCGGAAACGAGGCGTTGCCGGAGCTGTCCCTGGCCGAACTCGACCTCACCACCAGTCTCGCCGGGCGCTCGATGCGCGCGCCGCTGATGATCGCGCCGATGACCGGAGGGACGGCACGCGGCCTGGCCATCAACCGCCGCCTCGCGGCCGTCGCCGAGCGCTTCGGGCTCGCGATGGGCGTGGGCAGCCAGCGCGTCGCGCTCGAGTCGCCCGAGCGCGTGCAGTACTTTCGCGTGCGAGACGTGGCGCAGAGCGTGCCCCTGTTCGCGAACCTCGGCGCGGGCCAGCTCGCACGTGGCTACGGCGTCGAGGAGGCACGACGCGCGATTGCGATGATCGGTGCCGATGCGCTGTTCGTGCACTTCAACGCCGTACAGGAGGCCGTGCAGGGCGGTGACCGCGACTTTCGGGGCGTTGAACAACGGCTCACCGGACTGTGTCGCGACCTCGCCGCCGACGGTATCCCCGTGTTCGCGCGCGAAGTGTGCTTCGGCATGAGTGAGCAGACTGCGCGGCGACTCGCCAGTTGCGGTGTCGCCGGCATCGACTGCTCCGGCGCCGGCGGAACGTCGTGGGCCAAGGTCGAGGCCTGCTGTGCGCGCACCGAGCGCGCGCGCGAGCTCGGACTCGCGTTCGGCGAGTGGGGCATTCCCACCGGCGAGTCGATCGTGAACGTCCGTCGGGCTGCGCCCGAACTGCCGCTCGTGGCATCCGGCGGATTGCGCAGCGGCATCGATCTCGCCAAGGCGATCGCGCTCGGAGCGGACATCGGCGCCATGGCGCGACCGTTCCTGGTCGCCGCACACGCGAGCGAGGAGGCCGTCGCACGCCTCGTCGAGAGCGTGCTCGAGGAACTGCGTATCTGCATGTTCGCCACCGGCTCGGGCTCGGTGCGAGAGCTGCGCGGCAAGCTGCGTGTCCCTGCCGCCGGCCACGCGAACGACCTTTCGGGCGAGACCCCATGAGACGGACGCTGGTCCTCGACGTCGTGGGCCTGACGCCGGCCCTGCTCGCGCACGCGCCGAACCTGCGGGCGCTCGCCGGACAGGGCGCGACGCGCCCGCTTGCGACGGTGCTGCCGGCGGTGACCACCACCGTTCAATCCACGTTCGTCACCGGCCTGCTGCCGCGCGACCACGGCATCGTCGGCAACGGCTGGTATTTCCGCGACCTCGCCGAGGTGTGGCTGTGGCGGCAGTCGAACCGGCTGGTGCAGGGCGAGAAAATCTGGGACGAGGCGAAGCGGCGCGACCCGGCTTTCACCTGCGCCAAGCTCTTCTGGTGGTACAACATGTACGCGACGGCGGACTACACCGTCACGCCGCGCCCGATGTACCCGGCCGACGGCCGCAAGCTGCCGGACCTCTACACGCAGCCGGCCGGCCTGCGCGACGAGCTGCAGCGCGAGCTCGGCCCGTTTCCGCTGTTCCGCTTCTGGGGTCCGACGGCGGACATCGAGTCCACGCGCTGGATCGCCCGCAGCGCGTTGCGCGTCTTCGAGCGCCAGCGCCCCACGCTCACGCTCGTGTACCTGCCGCACCTCGACTACAGCCTGCAGCGCCTCGGGCCGGCGCACCCGTCGATCGCGGCCGAGGTCGCGGCGGTGGACGCGCTGTGCGGCGAGCTGATCGAGGCGGCGCGCCGGGCTGGAGCCGCGGTGGTGGCGCTGTCCGAGTACGGCATCACCGAGGTGTCGCGGCCGGTCCATGTGAACCGCGCGCTGCGCCGCGCGGGCTGGCTCGCGGTGCGCGAGGAACTCGGGCGCGAACAGCTCGATGCCGGCGCCTCGCAGGCCTTCGCCGTAGCCGACCACCAGGTCGCGCACGTGTACGTGGCGCGACCCGAGCTCGTGCCGGACGTCGCGGCCCTGCTGCGCGAGCTGCCCGGGGTCGAGCGCGTGCTCGACGAGGCGGGCAAACGCGAGGCGGGGCTCGATCACCCGCGCTCGGGCGAGCTGGTCGCAGTCTCGGACGCGCAGAGCTGGTTCACCTACTACCACTTCCTCGACGATGAGCGCGCGCCGGACTACGCGCGCACCGTGGACATCCACCGCAAGCCGGGCTACGACCCCGCCGAGCTGTTCGTCGATCCGCAGCTCAAGGCAGCGAAGCTGCGCATCGGGCTGCGGCTCGCCCAGAAGATGCTGGGGATGCGCTACCTGATGGATGTGATCCCGCTCGATGCCACGCTGGTACGCGGCTCGCACGGACGGCTCACCGACCGCGCCGAGCACGGTCCGCTGTTGATCACTTCCGAGCCGGACCTGCTGCACGCGGGCCCCATCGCAGCGACCGAGGTCAGGGACCTGCTGCTGGCGCATGTGTTCGGAGCGGCGGGTGCTGCGCTCAGGAGGACGGCATGAACGCAGGCGAACTCCTCGGCGGCTGGCTCGCGGAGCGGCTTCCCCTCGATTCCGCAGACTGGCTCGGAACCGTCACCGGCCTGGTGCAGGCGACGCCGGCCGACCGGCCGCTGTACCTCGCCATCGGCGAGGTCGCGCGCCGTATCCCGAGGCAGCCGCTCGCGCCGACCGAGGCCGAGCTCGCCGCGGCGGCCGCGACCCGACCCGGCTGGGACCCGCGTGACTGGACGCTCGACCAGGCGGCGCGCGTGCACCTGTTGCTGGCGAGCACTGTTGACGGCGCCACGCTGTCGCGTCGTCTCGATACGTTGTGCAGCGCCGCCGACGTGGGCGAGCTGGTCGCGTTCTACCGCGGCCTGCCGCTGTACCCGGATCCGCCCCGCCACGCGCTTCGTGCTGCCGAGGGCGTGCGCTCCAACATGCGCGTGGTGTTCGAGGCGGTCGCACACCGAAACCCGTACCCCGCGGAGCACTTCGCCGAGTCGGCCTGGAACCAGATGGTCCTCAAAGCGCTGTTCGTCGGGACGCGCCTCGACCTCATCGCCGGGCTCGACGCACGCGCCAACCCGGCGCTGGCGCGGATGCTCTGCGACTAC
>Ga0209254_10006712_pt1 | contig 10615 bp, 11 predicted proteins | sample FrelakmetDIP11DI_FD_187148 | JGI IMG/M metagenome (GOLD analysis project Ga0209254, IMG submission 187148) | Freshwater lake sediment microbial communities from the University of Notre Dame, USA, for methane emissions studies - DIP11 DI (SPAdes)... | ecosystem: Environmental > Aquatic >... | reverse complement strand
CGGGTGAGGTAGAGGTTATTCACACTCGCCACCGCCAATGGTTTGTCTCCTGGGTTACGGCGGGTATCCCCAAGCAGATGAACGCCGAGCTTCCAGGCTGGATGGACGAGATTGACGCGGATATCGACAACCTGCGCTCTGCCCTCGAATGGTTCTACCTGGAAGGGACTGGGCAGGAATATGCCTTGCTCATCAGCAGCGCCCTTTTCCGCTATTGGTGGATGCGCGGCAACCTGGTAGAAGGTTTGCAATGGCTCAAACAAGGCCTGGCTCTGGAAGATGATTGTCCAGACTTGATCCTGCCGCGCGCCAGGGCCCTCTATGTCGCTTCCTGGATCTCCGGAGAATTGGGTGATCAGGAAGAATGCCTGGGGAATGCTCGTAGCGCAGTGGAATACTACCGGAAGGCTGGAGAAGCCGGGCAGCCCGGGTTAATTTTAGCTCTGGCGAACCTGGCTTTGATTTTAAACAATGCCAATCAGGTTGAAGAGGAAAGGATTTTATTGGAAGAAGGCGAAGCCATTGGGCGTAGCCTGGGTCAAGCGGGAGCGTGGAGCCTGGCGATGCTGCTGTGGAATAAAGGCTTAATTGCCTACTCTCATGGAGACATAAGTCTCGCCCAGGCGGTTTCAGAAGAAAGCTGGTCTCTTTTCTTGCAGACTGGCGATCGCTGGAATGCCGGTCCTTTGGTGGATCTTGGATTGCTTGCACAATCGCAAAAAAGATACGATGTTGCCCAACGATATTATGAAGATGCGCTTGTCCTTTATGGTGAGGTCAAAGATCAGGGAGGCATGGTCTTTGCGTTGAACAACCTGACCTTCCTTGCCGTCATCCTGGGAAAACCCCAGCAGGCTGCCCTCTATTACCGGGAACAATTTAAAATCTGGCAGGTGCAGGGTAACCGGACCAAGATCATTGAATTTCTTAAGATCGGATGCTATTTCTCAATAATGGAGGAGCTGAAATCACCCCCCGAAGAAGCGCTGGACAGGTTTCGTCTCGTCTTTTCAGCGCTGGCATTGGCGGCCTCCCAACAGCCGGAGGGGTCCGGTCCACTCAGTGAAGAGACCTTGGTGATCTGGTATCTGGAGAACTCTCGGGGCTGGGCTATTTACAATTCCCTGCCATTCACTGACAAAGAACGCAGCTCGATCCAGGAAAAGTTGAAAGCTTTGTTCTCAGCGCTGGGCCAGGCGGGTTTCCAGGAGGCGTTGGTGCAGGCAAAGTCACTGTCTTTGGACCAGGCTGTTTCTCAGATTTATGACTTTCCGTTATAATTCAGCTATGTCTTTGCCCTTCATTCCCCTATCTGAAGTTTATGCCGATGGTGAGCGCAACTTCCAGAAGTTCTACCTGGATCATGCCGATTTGCAAGGCGTCTCGCTGCCAGAGATTGACCTTTCCGAGGCCGACCTGACCTCCGCAAACCTGCAGGGAGCTGATCTCTCTCGAGCCATCCTGCGCGGCGCCATCCTGGCAGGTGCCAACCTGAAAGGGGCTGTGCTTCATTTAGCCAACCTGTCAGAGGCCAACCTCAGCGGCGCAAACCTGGAAGGCGCTGATTTGAGCGACGCTGACCTCAGCCGGGCGAACCTCCGCCAGGCGGTTTTCACGCGGGTCAACCTCACCCGAGCGCGCCTGGTGCAGGCGAATGCCTCCGGCGTCTTGGAGCGCATGCAGGATAAGGCTCCCAGCATTCAGCGGGTAAATTTCTCTGAAGCTGTGCTGCGTGAAGCCAACCTTTCCGAAGCCAACTTCCGCTGGGTGAACCTGCAGGCGGCAGTGTTGAACAACGCCAAGCTGATGCGCACGGACCTCACCGGCGCGGTGGCTGCCCCGTTCAAAGATGCCAAAGGGCAAACCCATGTGGTCAACTTCGCCGGGGCGGACCTGACCCTGGCGTGCCTGCGCAAAGCCCAGGTTGCCGGCGACTTCCGTAAAGCCAACCTCAATATGACCGACTTTCGTCTGGCTAACGTGACAGGCGACTTTCGTGAAGCTGACTTATCCGATGCCTTGATGCTTAGTACCATTTTAAATGGCTCAAACTTCACCGACAGCAAGCTGACCCATGTCTACCTGGAGAGCTGCAAGCTGAATAAATGCCTGATGCCCAACGGTAAAGCGCCCTCCCGGGACCCTAATAAATTCGCGGGCGAGCCACCCAACCCCGCTGGTAAAAATGTCTTGCGCAAGCAGCCCACCTATACCGAGTTTTGGTTCGAGACCTTCGAAGAGCTGCGCGCCTTGAGCTTCCCGATGATGTGCGTATGCTGCTGCCGTCCCTACGAACGCTACGAAACCATCACCCGTGAGATCACCACCTCCGGCGTTCCCGCCACTTACGAAGTGAAGCTGCCTTACTGCACCGCCTGCCTGCAGCACCACATCCGCACTCGCAATGTGGAACAGTGGATGAAATCCCTTTGCACCGCCCCCGGTGGCAACTACCCGGCAGCTAAGTTCGAATTGAAATCGAGGGGCATGTTGGGCGGCCGGTACTTTTTTGTGCTTTCCTTTGCCAGCCAGGAATACACCATCGGCTTCGCCGCTGGCAACCAGCTCCCTGTGAGAGGGTCAAAGAGCACGTTTTAATGCTTGACAGCTCTTTCCTCCTTTCCGCCTATTCCGTGTACGGTTTTGACTTAAAAATCTGTATTTATCCGGAACGATGTACTCATTGTAAGTATCCGTGAGCTAATTCTATCTAAATTGGGTAAAAATGAGCCAAACCCGTTTCCGCTACGACACCTCAGCCCATTGGTACAAGGGCAACACTCACCTGCACAGCCTGGCCTCCGACGGTGGGAAAAGCTTTCCCGAATTAGCCAATCTGTATCACGCTGCCGGCTATGCTTTCCTTTTCCGCACCGATCATTGGGTGCTGTCGGATGTGGCAAATGATCCCGCGGATTACCCACTGCTCTGGCTGGACGGGGTGGAGCTGGATGGACAGGACCACACCGGCGCAGACTACCACGTCGTCTGCCTTGGCAAGCTCTCTGGCTTGGGCCAGGAAGATGGGCTGGAAGCCGCCCTCCTCTCCGCCCGCCAGCAAGGAGCGCTCACCGTCCTGGCCCACCCGCACTGGTGCGGCAACTCGCTCGAGGATGTCACCCGCCATCCTTTTGACGGGGTGGAGGTGTTCAACCACGTCTGCCACTGGCTGAACGGCAAGAGCAATGGTCTGGTGCACTGGGAGGCTGCCCTGCGGAAAAATCCGAATATGCTGGCTTTTTCGGTTGATGACGGGCATTTCCTCGGCGAGGCTCCGGTGTGGAAAGGCGGCTGGATCGTGGTCAATGCCCGGGAATGCACCCGCCCTGCCATCCTGGAGGCCATTCGAGGCGGCAGCTACTATTCGAGCTGCGGTCCCGAGATCCATTCCATTTCTTTCGATGGCGAGCAGATCCACCTGGAGACCTCCCCCGTTCGCTATGTCAGGCTGGTTGGTCCCGGCTGGCATGGTAATCCCAATGGAATTCCCAAGGGGCGCCTCATCCGGCAGATCAGCCTGCCCCTCCCGCAAGAATGGCCGTATGCTTATGTCGAGATCGAAGACCCGATGGGCCGCCGAGCCTGGACGAATAATTTGTTCAATTATTGATCGAATGACAAACTAACAGTTTGTCCTACGTTTTCCAGATCCTTATTTGATCGAATGACAAACTTACAGTTTGTCCTACATTTTCCAGATCCTTTTGCGTGGCCTACGCAGTGCGAGCAGCTTTTTTCTGCCTTTTCCGTGTACTCTTTTTGTAAAAAATCGTGTTATCCGTGAGCTTGATTTGAAGGAGGTTTCCATGAAACCTGGATATTGGATCGGCATTCTGGCCTTGGTTGGCGCTATCATCGGCTACGCCCTTTACGATTGGACAGGCTGGTACGGCGCCATGAGCGGTACGGTGATCGGGATCTTGATCGGGGTGGTGGTCTACTCTGTCCTGAAGTCCCGCCGCGGAGATTAGCGTGGATTAGCGGATTCTATAAGCCTGAAAGGAATTTGTTATGCAGGAATTTTCCAACCTCGAAATGATCTCCAAAGCCCGCCATATGCTCAACCCCCGCCAGTTAGCCTTGGGCAACACCGCTGGCGATGTGGCCTGCGCTTTGCTCAGCACCAGCGGAAAGCTTTACTTCGGCGTCTGCATCGACATCGGCAGCGGCATCGGCTTCTGCGCTGAGCATGCTGCCATCGCCGCCCTGATCACGGCCGGCGAAAGCCAGATCGCCAAAATTGTGGCAGTCTGGGGTGAGGACAAAGTGCTCCCGCCCTGCGGTCGCTGCCGGGAGTTTATCTACGAGATCGATGCAGCCAATTACGATGCCACCGACGTCATCCTGGGGGAGAATACAGTGGTGAAATTAAAAGATCTCTTACCACACCCGTATCACGAGGTGTGGAACCTGTAAGGGAAAATAACCAGCTTATTCCCTCTTTTTTTCATCGCCCGTACACAGACACATGCAGGCTGCTGCTCGAAGTAAACGGTTCTTTATTCCAGCCGCCCCACCGTCCTATCAACCGCAGCCCTGCCAGCCGCCCCATCAGGTCCAGCTCGCTCGGCCAGGCGTAGCGCTGGACGACCGGGTTCAGGCGGATGCCAGCGCTTGAGAGGGTCACATGGCTCTCCTCGATGGTTTGTGCGGCTGCATCGTGGCGCAGCAGGTCCAGCCGTACGTGGTCGACCTCGACCGCTTCCGCCTGCACATATTGGCTCTCCTGCAGCCGGAACAAGAAGTTTGGGGTTAAAGCCTCGACCACGAAGGCGCCGTCCGCTGTGAGGTGCGCGGCCACGTTCTGGAAGCAGCGCACCTGCTCGTCCTGGGTCAGCAGGTTGAACAGTGTGTTCCACACCACGTAGATTAATTGGTAGCTTCCCTTCACGTCCACATCCGCAAAGTTCCCAATCCTCACCGGAAGATCCATGCCCCCCTCCTGCAAGCGCAGCTGGTCGACCATCGCCTGCGAGATATCGATGCCCTCTACGCGGACGCCCCGCCTTGCCAGCAGCAGCGCAATCCGCCCGGCACCGATCGCCAGCTCCAGGGCGGTCCCCTCCCCGGCAAGCTGTGCCAGGAAATCCACCGCGGCTTCCTCATCGCCGCGTAAGACGCCGAGGTACTCCTTGGCTTCGTCTTCCCCAAAGCTCATGATTGGTTCATATCTTTTCATATTTTCCTTTTTTTCGCCTTTTCCGTGTGCTCTTAATCTGTGTTCATCCCTGAGGTTCCGTGAGCGGATGTCTTAACCATGTGTTCCTGATAATGCTCGTAGGTGTTGCCCGCGATCACGCTCCAGGGCTTCCAATCCGCTGGCATCCCCTTGAAATGGCTTGCCTCGTGGAGATCCTCCTCGCTGAGGGTCTCCAGCAGGTCCAGGAGCTCCCCAATCACCGCTCTCACTTCTGTCAGCACTTCCGCCAGCGGGCGGTGCTTATTCAAGACATAGATCGCCGCGTTGCGCTCATCCAGCGGCAGATTCCATAAATCCGAGCCTGCCAGCAGATCCATCTCCTGGATCATCCTACACATCTGGCGTTCGTGCCAGGTTACATGGGCGATCATGTCTTTGATCGACCAGGTTCCCAGCCTTCCGGGTTGAGTGAGTTGGGCTTCATCCAGGTGTTCCCAGCTGGCTTGCCAGACCCGCCGCCCGCTGCGGGTGGAATGCATAAAATCGTCTATGGTGGGGATTCTTTCCATTCTGGTACTCCTGTCGAGCTGTAAAGTATGGGTGAATTATATACGATCTAAACATCTGCATCCGTATAAAAGTGGACAGGTGTAACAGATCAAAACCGGATGTATAATGAATAATAGAACAATAGTTCTATTATTGCCTTAATGGGAATGGGTCTCACAGGTGACTTGTTAGAAAAATCCGTGTACATCCCTGGTATCCGTGAGCTTTTTTTTTACTGAACTGGAACCGGCAAGCTGCCGGTTCCTTCGTTTTCTGCAGAAGCTGCTCGCTCTACGTAGGCCGCGCAAAAGACCTGGAAAATGTAGGACAAACTGTTGGTTTGTCCATTCAATCAAATAAGGATATCGCCTATGTCTCCACCGGGTGCACCCAAGGGCAACACCAACGCCCTTAAACATGGCTTTTACTCTAAGAAATTCCGCCAGTCCGATCTTTCCACCCTCGATGATCTGGTTATCGTTCAGGAGGCCGGGCTGCCGCACCTGGCCTCCGAGCTCGCTCTCTTGCGCGTCGCCCTCTCGCGCACCTTCGAGCAAGCCCAGGCCGGCGGCGAAGATACCGATTGGACCGATTACCTTGCCGATATTGGCCTGGCTGCCACCCGTGTCGCCTCCCTTCTCCGCACCCAAAAACTCCTTAATGGAGACTATGCTACCGACGCTCGGAAGATCATCCTGGCTGCTATCGCCGAAGTCGCCAGGGAAAAAAACCTGTCCGTGTAAGGCAGGTTCGCGCCTGAAACGACCCACTCGTAGGGGCGCGCTCTCCCCGCCCAAGCCCAGCCAACCATGCCGCAGGGGCGGACACCGTCTGCCCTGAGTTTCCCCACCCAGAAAGGATAATACCGTGCACGATTGCCCTGTCCTCCAAGAAGCCGAAAATGTCCTCAACCTCTCTATCGATCTGAACTTATCCTACCGTCGCCTCCGGAAAAAACTACGCCAATGCCAGCATTGCGAATCTCAGGGTCGATGCCCTGCCCTGGATAATTACCGTAAATTGATCCTTCAGGCAATTGCAGAAGTCGCTGAAGAAATGCACCTCGTTCCCTGACCGATCCTCATGACCGATCTCTTTAACGAAACCAAGAACTATCTGGATACGCTTGACGGATTCGCCTCTGACGATCATGGTTTTACCTTCAGGCATTATCAGCTCCAGGTTGCTCAGGATATCGTAGATAGCGTAATTGCTAAGAGAGGCTTAACTTTTGTGGTCATATTCCCGCGCCAGTCTGGGAAGAACGAAATTCAAGCCCAGATCGAAGCCTATCTTTTATCCCTCTTTGCCACCCTCCCCGCCGAGATCATCAAGTGCTCTCCAACCTCCAAGCCACAAAGTCTCAATGCCATGCGGCGGTTGGAGCGCATTTTACGTAAATCTTCCATTGCTCATTTACTATACCAAAAAGAGGAGGGTTATATCTACCGCGTCGGTGACGCCCGAATCTTCTTCTTGTCCGGAGATCCCACCTCCAACATCGTCGGTGCCACGGCATCGACCTTGCTCGAGGTCGATGAGGCCCAGGATGTGCTGATGTCCAAGTACGATAAGGACATTGCGCCCATGGCCGCCAGCACCAACGCCACCAGAGTCTTTTGGGGCACCGCCTGGACCAGCAGAACCCTGCTAGCCAGGGAATTACGCGCCGCCCACAACGCAGAATTGAAAGACGGCATCCAGCGCGTCTTCCACCTCACCGCCGATGAGGTTAGAAAAGAAGTACCCGCCTATGGGTTGTTCGTCGATGAGCAGGTTGCCAAGTTAGGCCGCAACCACCCCATGGTAAGGACGCAGTTTTTCAGTGAAGAGATCGACGCCGAGGGCGGCATGTTCAATATCGCCAGGCTGAACATGATGAAAGGCAGCCACGCTCCGCTGGCTGCTCCGCAGCCAGGCTGCTTATACGCTTTTACTTTAGACGTAGCTGGCGAGGACGAAGCCGCGTACGGGCAGGTCTCTGACCTGCCCAATGATTCGCTTTCCAACCCAGGCAGAGACTCAACCGCCCTGACCATCTTCGAGATCGACCTATCCACCCTACAAGACGAGATCATTCGCGCCCCGCGCTACCTGGTCGTCAACCGCAGGCTGTGGACCGGAGTTAAGCACTCTTCAATCTACGGTGAGCTGCGCGGCTTGATCGACTACTGGCAGCCCAGCTACATCGTGGCCGATAACACCGGAGTTGGAGCTGGTCTCGTTTCATTCCTCACCAATGCCTATCCCGAAAAGATGATCCCTTTTACTTTTACAAGTAAAAGTAAAAGCGACCTGGGCTGGTCATTTATCGCCGTGATCGAATCCGGCAGGTACAAAGAACCTGCTGCAGATCCTTGGGACCCAATCTCTTCCGAGTTCTTCCACCAATGCGAAGCCGCTCAATCCGAGATCCTCGAAGGCCCCGGTAAGCTTATGCGCTGGTCAGTCCCCGACGGCACGCGCGACGTTCGCACCGGTGAGCTCATGCACGACGATCTACTGGTTAGCGCAGCCCTGTGCAGCCAGCTTGACCTGCTGCCTTGGGGGACCGCCGAATCAGAGATCATCCAAGCCAGCGATCCGCTTGCAAACTTCAAGGAGGCCTACTAATGAACCGCACTCAAGCATTCCGTTTAGCCATCACCGCCCTTGAGTTCAAGCGCGCCAGGTACAGAGTCGACGCTAACCTGGCTGAGAAGCTTGTCCTGAGCGAAGTCGAAGGATACGGAGCAGACTACCCGGCAGCGATAGCCGCTCAGAAAATGGTCGAGCAGATCAACCAGGCTATCACGATCTTACAGAAAGAACTTGAAGCACACACCCATTATCAAAGGCAGATCATCCAATGAGCAAGTTTACTGACCTCTTCCGCCGCCAGCCGCAGCAGGCCGCCTCCGTCACCAGCCAGGTCGATGACTCCCCAGGCTTCCAAAACCTGACCGGCCGTACGCAAGACTACGACCCCGCTCAAATCCAGGAGATCTACGCTGACGCTCTGGTCGCCTGGCGCAAGAACCCCATCGCTTTTCGCATCGTCTCGATCATCACCGATTACGTGGTTGGAGACAATATCAAGATGGCCTCTCAGAACCGCACCCTAAATAAATTCATCTATGAGTTTTGGAACCACCAGCTGAACCGCATGGATCTACGCTTGCCCTCGATGTGTGATGAGCTCGCACGCGCCGGAGACCTGTTCATAATCTTGTTTACCAATCCCATCGACGGTATGAGTTATATCCGCTTTATCACCAAGGACCGCATCATCAAGATCATCACCGCCGAGAACGATTGGGAGAATGAGCTCGAATACCACGAGCAGCAGGACATAGGCGATCCCAAACGTTGGAAGTCTCCCAGCCACCCTGAGCTCACCGCCGCCGATCCAGTCATGCTCCATTACGCCGTCAACCGCCCCATCGGTGCGCTGTTAGGCGAGACCGACCTGGTTACCATGCTGCCCTGGCTGCAAAGGTATAGCCGCATGCTCGAAGATCGAGTCAGACTCCATTGGGCCATCCGCTCATTCCTCTGGTTTGTCCAGGTGCCCTCCAACCTGGTCAAGCAAAAGCAGGAGCAGTACAGAACCCCACCCGAAGCCGGCAGCATCGTGGTTACCGACAACTCCGAGATTTGGGATGTCAAGACCCCCTCCCTTAACGCCGGGGATGCGAAGTTCGATATGGCTGCTGTCCGCAACATGATCGACGCTGGCAGCGGTTTCCCGCCCCATTGGAGAGGCGAAGCCGGCGACGCCAACCTGGCCACCGCCCAGGCTATGCAGGGACCCACCGAAAGACACCTGCTCAGGCGGCAGCAGTACTTTACCTTTATCCTTCAAGACCTGCTCTTCAACGCCTTTCAGAGAGCCAGGTCGTTAGGTTTCTACCGCGACCTGCCCACCGACGATTACGACAAGCTCTTTACCATGATCTTGCCCGAAGTCAGCCGCTGGGACAATGAAAGCCTGGCCAACGCTGCCCAGGCTATCGCCGGGGCATTGTCCACCACCAACAACGCCATGGGCGGTAAGTCCGAGACCTTCAACAAATGGTCACTCAAGCTTATATCCCGCTTTGCAGGCGATCCCATCACCGACGAGATCATCCAAACCATCCTCACCGAAGCCAAAGCCAACCCCAACCCAATCTTTTCCCCTCGCCCTTGGGGAGAGGGTCAGGGTGAGGGAAAACCAGATCCAGAACCAAAAGTTCAAAATAAAGATGAGTGATACACAATTAATCCTGGGAAATTGTCTCGAAATTATGCCAACCTTGAAGCCTGGCACGATTGACATTGTCATTACCGATCCACCCTATGGAGTGAATAAAGCAGACTTCGATCAATACTTTCCCAAAGATTGGTTTTATTATGCTCATAAATTGGCCCGGACAGTTGTAATCATCACCGGACCAGCAGGGTTACCCGATTCAATCTCTCTGGTCGGTACTCAATTCATCGATGTAATTAGCGCACGAAATCTAAACGGAATGACAAAAGGCCCGATGGGTTTCAACAATTGGCTGGCAGCAGTCGTATCAGGAGACAAACCAAAGAAGCTGCGTAGTTGGAACGCGTTTGATTTTGTTGTCAAAGAAAAGAAGCCAGACCACCCCAGCCCTAAACCTATTGACTACATGACCAAACTTGTCACGCGATTAACGAACGAAGGAGAAACAATCCTGGATCCTTTCATGGGCTCAGGTTCGACCGGTATCGCTTGCTTAAGAACTAATCGTAACTTTATTGGTATTGAAATCAACCCCCAATATTTCAATGTTGCTCAAAAACGCATCAATCAGGAAAACCCTACTCCCTACTCCCTATTGGCAATAGCGCATAATTTACTACAGAGTTGATAAAAAGAGGTTCTCATGGCAAACTCACCACTTGCTGAGAGAGGAGAGCACCATGAGAACCCAA
>Ga0209254_10006711_pt1 | contig 10615 bp, 8 predicted proteins | sample FrelakmetDIP11DI_FD_187148 | JGI IMG/M metagenome (GOLD analysis project Ga0209254, IMG submission 187148) | Freshwater lake sediment microbial communities from the University of Notre Dame, USA, for methane emissions studies - DIP11 DI (SPAdes)... | ecosystem: Environmental > Aquatic >... | reverse complement strand
GTAGTAATAAAATCCTTCGAGCTGCGCAGCGCTTGCCAGGCGCAGCAGGTTGCTATAGCCGGTCTCATTTTCTGCCAGGAGCAGGAGATGGCTGGATTTTTTATCTTCTTGCGGATCACGCTCTTGCATTGTGCGAGCTGCCAGGTAGGCTTCAATCCCGATGATCGGTTTGATCCCCGCTGCCGTGGCTGCCTGGTAAAAGTCGATCACGCCGTACATGCTGCCATGATCGGTTAAAGCGACGGCTGGCATGCCCATCTCGTGGACGCGCTTGACCAGCTCCTTTATATTACTGAAGCCATCGAGCAGGGAGTATTCGGAGTGTACGTGAAGATGGACAAATGACATGAGGCTGAAAATTCTACCGGACGTCTGTTCTGGATGAATAACCCGAAAAATAGGGTGCAGGGCCTGGACCTGCACCCCTGTTTTCGGTAATTCCCTATGAAGGGATTATAGCACGACCCATGATAAGCCAGGCTGACGATTGGCTTAAAATATTCGGTAATTTAAGTAGATTCCAGACATCTCAGGTTGATATCGCATCCAGACCCTTGCCTACCGCTTTTATCTCATTCTTATCTCCCTATGCTATAATCGCTCGCACGAGGTAAACCTGTATGTTAAAGAAATTTGTGCGAATCTTTGGGGGCGACCCCAATAAACGAGAAATCGATAAAAACACGGAAATCATCGAGCAAATCAACACCCTGGAAGCGGAGCTCGATGCGCTGAGCGACGAAGCGCTCAAGAACAAAACCAGTGAATTCCGATCCCGGCTGGCTGGGGGAGAGATGCTGGACGACCTGTTGCCCGAAGCCTTTGCAGCCGTGCGCGAAGCCAGCAAGCGCACGATCGGTCTGCGCCATTACGACGTGCAGTTGATCGGCGGCATCGTGCTCCACCAGGGAAAAATCGCCGAGATGCGCACCGGCGAGGGGAAAACGCTGGTGGCAACTTTACCCATGTATCTGAATGCCCTCACCGGCAAAGGGGTGCACCTGATCACCGTCAACGACTACCTGGCGCGGCGCGATGCACGCTGGATGTTCCCCATTTATAACGCCCTGGGGATGAGCGTGGGTGTTTTGCAGATGGCGGCGCGGACAGAAAATGGTAAGAAGGCTTTTCTTGTAGATTTGGAGCGCGAATCACCGCATGAAGACCAGCACCAGCTACGCATGGTGCCGCGTGCCGAAGCCTATGCCGCAGATATCATTTACGGCACGAATAGCGAGTTTGGCTTCGATTATCTCCGCGATAATATGGCGATGCACATGGATGATCATGTGCAACGTGGGCATTATTATGCCATCGTCGATGAAGTGGATAATGTCCTCATCGATGAGGCGCGCACTCCCCTGATTATTTCCGGACCTGCTCAAGATGAGGCAGAGTGGTACAACCAGATGGCGCAGGTCGTCAAACAGCTGCGACCCGAGGATTATGAGATCAGCGAGCGCGACCGCAATGTAACCCTGACCGAGCTGGGGGAAGCGCATGTAGAAGAATTGCTCGGCATGGCGTTGCGCGACCCAGACCGGCCTGAAGACGTTACCCCCGAACAAGCCCGCATGCTGGGCTACCTCGAACAAGGCTTGAGGGCGCAACACCTCTTCAGGCGCAACAAGGATTATCTTGTCCAGGCAGGCAAGGTAGTCATCATCGATGAGTTCACCGGACGCTTGATGCCCGGGCGGCGCTGGTCGGATGGACTGCACCAGGCTGTCGAGGCCAAAGAAGGTGTGCGCGTCCAATCAGAAAATGTGACCTATGCCACTATCACCATTCAAAATTACTTCCGCATGTACGAAAAGCTTGCCGGGATGAGCGGCACCGCCGTAACGGAGGCCGAAGAGTTCGATAAGATCTATAAGCTGGGCGTGGTATCCATCCCCACCAACCTGGAATACCAGGCTATTATGACGGGCGCTGAGCTGGTGGAGGTTGAGGCGCGCGACCAGGAAGGCTACCGTTACAACTATTATACGAAGCGGGATGACCCGGAAAAATTCCCGGTATTCTGGAGACGCAAGGATTATCCGGATATCGTCTACCGCACCGAGGAAGCCAAGCTGCGCGCCATCACGCGCGAAATCCTTACCTTCAATGCATTGGGCAAGCCGATCCTGGTCGGGACGACCTCCGTCGAGCTATCGGAACGCGTTTCCTCGCGGCTTAGGGCAGAGCCCTTGCGGCGCTTGACCCAGGTAATGCTGCTGCGAGACCGCTGGTTTTCCCAGAACAAACGCGAGGAAGATGGTCGCCAGGTATCAGAGCTGCAATATCTGAACGCTCCGCTGGACGAGCTGGATATTGCCCAGATGCGCAAGCTGAGCCGTGACCTGGGACTATCCTTCAACCCTGAAGATCTGTCCAACCTGGAACGGCTATTATCCATTCTGAACCTGCCTGCCGGGAATTCGGCGCGGTTGGCTGGCTTGCTCAAGGCCGGCATTGCGCACCAGGTGCTCAACGCCCGCAAGCACACGGAGGAAAGCCAGATCATTGCCCGAGCTGGCGCTTTCGGATCTGTTACCATCGCTACGAATATGGCAGGTAGAGGAGTAGACATCAAGCTGGGCGGTGAGCTGCCTGAAGAGACCATCGCCTCGGTGTGCCGCATCCTATCCAAAGCCGGTTACGCTGATCCTTATGACATATCGATGGAAGAGCGTCTCCAGGCGCTGAAAAGCCTCGATCCATCCAGCTATGGCATCTACGAGGCAGACGTCAGCCAATTTATGCAGTACATCGATGACATGGAGCAGGTGCGCTTCCTGGGTGGCTTGCACGTGATTGGCTCGGAGCGCCATGAAGCCCGCCGTATCGATAACCAGCTGCGCGGCCGGGCGGCGCGCCAGGGTGATCCCGGGTCGTCGCGTTTCTACCTCTCCATGGAAGACAACCTGATGCGCTTATTTGGGGGTGGGCAGGCCGATAGCTTGATGCAACGGCTAAAAATCGACGACGCCATGCCGATTGAAATGGGCATGGTCGGCCGGATCGTTGAGCAGTCGCAGAACCGCGTGGAAGGGGCTAACTTTGACGTACGCAAGCATTTATTGGAATACGATGACGTCCTCAATACACAAAGGGCGAAAATATATGGCCAACGCAACCGGATCTTTTCTAAAGAAGACCTGAGCGAAGACGTTGCGGAAATGCTCAACGCGGAGGTATCGCGGCGCGTCCCAGAAGCACTCAAGGATGAGGAAGGTCCCTGGAAAATGCTCGCCTGGCTGGATCAGATCCAACCTCCCCTTCAATTTGGCAACTATACATTCCCATCCTATACGCTAAAGCTCCTGCTGCAAGAGGTGATCGGTGACAAAGCCGGCATCAACACCGGTGAGGCAGTCGAGAGACTGGTGGCAGTGGCAAAAGAATCGATTAACGCTGAAGAGACTCACCTGCTTCATACGGTGCATAACCTGTTAGACCAGGCTCAAGATCGTCTCAAGACTCAAATTGCGGAGCGACTGGAAGCCGTCGATACCTTTTTCGATGGCTTATCGATGGAGGACGAAGAAGAACCCCGTAACTCTCGCCAGCTCGTGGAGGAGTTATCGGCAATCGCTCGAGCCACCATCCGCCTCACCCCTGAGCTACAAAAGGGGTTGCAAGATAATGAAAGACAAGCAATCAATGAAACCAGGGAAATTGTGCAATCCCAGGTCGAGGAAGCCTTATCATCACAGGCGCTAACGCGCTTGATCGGCTCGGTCGAGCGCCGGCTCGAAGAATCGCTCGAGCTGGATCAGAGCATACAAACCGCCGGGGATTGGAACGAGTTTGCAGACCGGGTACTGGATGCCATTGAGCTGCATTTCGACCGGCGCAGGGAGCGCCTGGTTGGCTCAGGTGGCCAGATCATCTCGGATCTGGACAACGCCCTGTCCCGAGCAAATGGATCACTATCCAATAACGCCGTGATCCAGCTGCTGATGCTGATGCCACAAGGCTCGCGCGCCAGCTTCGACAAGAAAACCCATCGCCGGGTTTTCCAGCGCACGACTCGCTTGAACTACATTTACTACGCAGCGCAGCTGCTCGAGCATCGCGAACCGGATGAAATCACTCCGGAGGTCCTGGCGCACCTGGAGCAAGCGCGCGTCATCATCCAGAAAGCCTGGGGAGCAACCGAATGGACGCGCATCGCTAACTCTCCTATAGCAGACCTTGACGAGACAACCCAAAAGGGCTTGCGCACCGTACTGGGTGAAGAAGCCTACTTGCAAACATACAACAATCCACTCTCAACCCTGGAGAGTGAAGCCAGGGAGAGCGTGATCAATGAGCTCGGTCGCCAGGCGATCACAGAGATCTACCGCCAGTTGCTCCTGCAGGTGATCACCGAATTGTGGGTCGAGTATCTGACACAGATGGAGGCACTGCGCGTATCGATCGGGCTGGAGGCTTATGGCCAAAGAGATCCCCTGGTGCAGTATAAGAACCGCGCATTTGAATTGTTCCAAACCCTGCTAAATGATATGCGCACAGGCGTCGTCACCCGCATGTTTGTTTTTCGCCCGCGCGATATCGGCTCCGTTCAGACCAGCGTGAAGCGAGCTGAGGAATCCCTACCGGAAGAAGTTGAGACGGAGGTAGAAGAAAAAATACCGGTTGCACAAGCGGAGAGGAAAGAAGAACAGTCCAGCTCAAACAAGAAGAAGCGCAGGCGCCGGCATTAACCACAGCACAGAGCTACTTGGGTTGCCCTTTTCTATCCGCCAGGCTTGGTCCCAATATGCAGCGAGCTGACGAGCCAAAACGATCTTCAGAGTTTTATCGCTCCCTGCCCAAGGTGGATCTTCATCGCCACCTGGAAGGGTCATTACGCTTCAGCACCCTGCGCGAGCTTGCCAGGAGCCAGGCGCTGGATTTGCCGCCAACCGCGGAGCTACGCTCGATGGTGCAGATCCAGGCAGGTGAGCCCCTGACGTTCGAAAACTTCCTCTCAAAATTTTCTACACTCCGGCTCTTCTATCGCTCCCCAGAAATCATCACGCGTATCACTCGGGAGGCGATCGCCGATGCGGCTGCCGATAACGTGCGTTACCTGGAGCTGCGCTTTACACCGGTCGCTCTGAGCAAAGCTCAGGGCTTCTCCCTGGCTCAGGTAATGGATTGGGTGATTGACGGTACACGCAACACCCAGCAGGAGTACGGCATCACCACGCGCCTGATCGCCAGTGTCAACCGGCACGAAAGCCCTGCGCTGGCAGCACAGGTATCCTATCTCGCCGCTGAGAGAATTCAGGCGGGTATCGTCGGCCTTGACCTGGCTGGCAATGAGGCCGATTTCCCGGCTGACCCCTTTGTGGAAATCTTCAAGCACGCCAGGCAAAACGGCCTGCACATTACGATCCATGCCGGCGAGTGGGGCAGAGGAGAGAATATCTCTCAGGCAATTTGCTTGTTCGGGGCAGACCGTATCGGGCACGGCATTCGCATCCTGGAATCGCCGCCTGCGGTCGAATTGGCGCTGCGCGAGAACACGCCGCTGGAAGTTTGTATAACCAGCAACTACCAGTCCGGCGTGATTGCCCCAACGGAAAGCCACCCCATCACGCGCATGGCGAGCTTGGGCTTGAATGTGACCATCAATTCAGATGACCCGGGAATCTCTCAAATCACCCTGGGGGATGAATACAGATTTGCCTGCGAGGCATTGAACTGGTCGATGAGCGCTGTGCGAGATCGAGTGATCGCTGCGGCAAAATCTTCTTTTCTACTGAAAGCAGAGAGACAAGAGCTGGTGCGCGACCTGGACGCCAGGTTCTCAGAGCACCTGATTTAAGCACATCGAGCCATGCTGGTCAGAACGGGTGCAGTCCGCTGTGACCAGCATGGCTCGGGATTCTCTCTTGAGAGACCTTATTGTGATACCCGGCGCTCCCACTCGGCTACAGCCGTCTTGATCGCACCCCGGATTTCATCATCCGGAACCTCGTCAACACCCGCGTACTGGTCCAGCCCTACCATGACAACCATGCCCTTATTGGGCAGCTCTATCAGGCGGACAGCACGCTGCTCTATGGGGGAACCCTTAATATTTTCCTGAAGGATCTCATCGATCTGGGCGGCAATGCTCTTATCAGAAACCGGCGGGATACTGACATCGGATTGGATGGCGCGCGTCAGGACATTGATCGGATTCATGCTGGGGCGCTGTAATTGAGTTTGGTTGTACCCGGCTGGTGCAGCCTCCAATACTGCCGCCCCGGCAACTCTTTCAACCGCTGCGGGCTGTATTGCTACCGGTGCGGTTTTGCTGGCAGGCAGGCTAAACCAGGATGCCAGCACTTCAAAATATGGCAATAATCTTGTCCGCTGCTCCCGGCTGAGATCATTGGCCGACCGGATCACTTTTCCTTCTACCTGCAAAAATACAGCCTTCCCTCCGCGGTCGGTCATAACTCCTGCAATCTGCACCAGGTTTGACACCGGCGAGGGCTTCGATTTCTCCGCTGGAACCCGTTCACCACGCGACCCGGTCACCAGGCTGCCTAATGCAAAACCGATACCGATTGCCACCAACGCGATCAAAATCAACAAAGAGAAATCACTCATGGCGCGAGCTCCTGCTTGTGAAATGAACCCCTAGCCTACTGGTTCAACCATCATTGGAATGGACACTCTATGCTCAATTCTATTTCAGAAAATTCAGGAGGGCAACTATCAAACTTGTTATTAAACGCTACTATCAGGAGATAATTGGCAGGAAGGGCAGAAGTGCGTGCCGCGCTGGCCTACTACGATGCGCTGAATGGGGGTTCCACAACGAAAGCAGGCTTCTCCGGTGCGCTGGTATACCCGGAAATAGTTCTGAAAATCGCCTCCCCGGTAGACCCAATCAATGCTTGCCCCATTTCTCAGTATGCCCTCTTGTAATACCTGGCGGATGCCCGTTAATAGCACATCTGCCTGTTGCAGAGAAAGCATGTCCGAAGGCATCAAAGGGTGAAGATACGCCAGGTGCAATGCTTCGTCTGCATAAATATTCCCAATGCCTGCCAGGAATTTCTGATCTAAGAGGAGCGGCTTCAACTGGCGGTGTTTTTGATGAAGGCGCTGAAAGAAATCGGCTGCCGTAAACTGTTCATCCAGCGGCTCAGGACCCAGCTCTCCCAGAACCATCTCAGGATTGGGTGTAAGCCAGACTCGCCCAAATTTCCTGGGGTCATTAAAGGCTAATCTCAAGCCTGACTCAAGGTTAAGGAGGAGCCTGTGATGGGTCGCAATTCTCTCTCCTGCTTGTTCCACCACAAGATCCCCGCTCATGCGCAGGTGAAACAGGAGCGTTGCATCTCCCATCAAAATCACCAGGTACTTGCCGCGGCGAGTAATATCCTCAATATGCTGACCCGTGATATTTACGGAGAACTCAGGAATACTCGGGTAAGCCAACGTTTTCTCCCACAAAACCATCCCCGAGCTGATGGTTTCTCCAAGCAGGGTAGGCTGTTCACTTGTTCCCAGGCGCAGGTTCCTGGCAATCGTCTCTACCTCAGGAAGCTCTGGCATGGATCATTCATCGAATAGCTCACCTACACTCCGACCTTCGTGACCGCGCAGGATTACCTCAGCCAGCAGCGGGGCGACTGACAGCACCGTCAGCCTGTCATCGATCAAGCTGCGTTTCTCCGGTGGGATGGGTATGGTATCTGTGGTGATGATCTGCTTCAATGGCAATGCAGACAGACGCTCCACTGCAGGGTGGGAAAGCACGGCGTGAACGAAGATCATGTACACATCTCGTGCGCCGCTGGCTTTCACCAGCTTGACTGCTTCTGAAACCGAGCCAGCTGTATCTACCTCATCATCGATCACAATCACATCGTGATTTGTCACATCTCCGATGATCGTCAACGCTGCGGCCGTGTCATCATCTCCGGAGCGGCGCTTTTCAATAAAGGCAATCGGCGCATTGATCTCGGCAGCAAAATTGCGGCCTTTTTTGGCAAACCCCAGATCAGCCGCAACCACTACTGGATCCTTCATCTGAGGCAACAATTTTATGACGTGCTCTGAAAGGATATGAAAGGATGTCAACACATCTCCAGGGATAGAGAAAAAGCCCTGGATCTGACCCGCATGCAGGTCGAGGGTGATGTAACGATCTGCGCCCGCTACCTCGATCATATCGGCAACCAGGCGGGCGGTGATGGGCACGCGCGGCTTATCTTTCTTATCCGAACGAGCATAGCACACATACGGGATGACTGCCGTCACCCGAGCAGCCGAGTCCAGGCGCAGCGTCTGGAGCAAAATGAGCAATTCCATAAGGTTGCGGTGCACCGGGTAAGATGTTGTCTGGATAACGTAGACATCCTGCCCGCGCACAGATTTATGCAAGCGAACAAAGAGGTTGTCATTGGGGAACAGGTGAACATCCCGCCCGCTAAGCGGCAATCCTAAATAGCGGGCAATATCACCTGCCAGCTCAGGACAGCCTGTACCGGCGAACAGCTTAATCTCACCATATAGATTCTGATCGCGCGTAAGTGAATGCGTCATAGCTTCTCCTGCCAAAACGTTATTGATTTTTTCCCACCCACTCAGACCGGAGCACACTCATTACCAGCACATCCCAATATTCGCCATCCTGATAATGAGCCTGGCGAAAACGCCCCTCCTGCACAAAACCAGCTTTCTCATAGCAACGGATAGCCCGGACATTATTCGAGAACACCCGTAAGTATATCCGGTTCAGGTTGAGGGTGTCAAACCCGTGTTTAAGCAACAGGCGCATGGCATCTGTCCCGAATCCCTGGCTCCAGCAGGTTTTATCCCCGATTACGATGCCGGCTTCCGCGCTACGCGAGCGCCAATCAATACCGTGAAAACCGCAGTCGCCAATGGAGATCCAGGTATCCTGGTCTTTGACTTCGATTACCAGAGGGTGCTCTTCTGCTGGCGTCTCCAACATCCGCTCATACCAATGCTCTTCCTCAACCATTGAGAGAGGTAAGAATCGATCCAGACCGGCGACCACATCGGAGTCATTTAGCCATTGTACAAATTGCACCAAATCATCGCACTCCAGCGCCCGCAGACGGATACGCTCTCCTTCGATCAAGTTCCACCCCCATTCAATAGCAGCTCTACCGCCTTCCAAGGCGAAAGATCTCGCTTCATAAGTCGTTCAATCACCGCTTGCACGTGCGCATCTGAGATCGACATCTGCCATCGGGCGACAAGCTCGGCTTTGAGCAAGTGATCCAGCTGCGATACCAGCCTGAGGCGCTCCCGCATTGCCCACTCTCCGCTTTCTTGCAGGTACTCCCTGTGACGGTCGATCTCTGCGACCAGTGTGGATACGCCGGTGCCCTCCGTTGCCACGGTGCGCAAGACGGGTGGCTCCCAATATTGACCCTCATTATGAGAAGGTGGCTCATCTTGAGCAGGGGCATGAGAAAAGACGCCATGCATCAGATGGGTTACAGGATGAGCCAGCTGCAACAGGCCGCGCAGGGCGCGCTCTGTGTTTTCTACCCCCGCCATATCTGCTTTATTGATCACCAGGATATCAGCAATTTCCAGTATTCCGGCTTTGATCGCCTGGATATCATCCCCCAGGCCTGGGGCTTCGACAACAAGCGTTGTATGCGCCAGGCTGGCGACATCTACCTCACCTTGACCTGCCCCCACCGTCTCTACCAGGATTAAATCAAATCCGGCTGCATCCATCGCATCCACCAAGGCAGAGGTCGTTGCAGCCAGCCCGCCGAGAGAACCGCGCGACGCCATCGAGCGAATAAAAACACCCGGGTCGCCAGCCAGGTCACGCATGCGCACCCGGTCCCCCAGGATTGCACCTCCGGTGAACGGACTGGACGGATCTACGGCAATGATGCCAACGCGGCGAGCAAGAGCCCCATCAGCAGGATGGCGGTAATGATATGCCAGCCGGTTGACTAGCGAAGATTTTCCCGTACCGGGCGCTCCGGTCACACCGATAAGGTGAGCGCCGCCCGTGTAATGGAAAAGATCAACCAGAGCCTGGCGGCCTTCTTCTGAGTCGTTCTCGACCTGGGTCAACAGCCTGCCAAGCGCAAGACGGTTACCTTGCCTGACCGCATCGACCAGCACCTTAACATCCTTCAAAAGCCTACCCCCTGCCCAAGTGCCTTACGGATATCCTGGACGATCTGATCCGTCAGCGTTCCGGGACCATAGACGCCAACCACCCCCATCTCCATTAAGCGGGGTACATCTTCATCCGGAATGATCCCCCCTACGAACACCTTTACATTATCCTGACCGTTTGCCTTGAGCAGCTCGAATATGCGCGGCAGTAGGGCCATATGCGCCCCCGAAAGGATTGAAAGCCCGACTGCATCCACATCCTCCTGCAACGCCGCTTCTGTAATCATCTCCGGGGTTTGCCGCAAACCGGTGTAGATCACTTCCATGCCTGCATCGCGCAAAGAGCGCGCCACGACCTTTGCTCCTCGGTCATGTCCATCCAGACCCGGCTTGGCTACAAGTACGCGAATCTTCCGTTCGCCCATAAATTCACTCCACGTATTGGAATGGGGAGAATCCCGAAAAATGGGGTGTAGGGCGGGCTGCGCCCGCCCTACACCCCATTTTTCGGTGCACCCTT
>Ga0209254_10006710_pt1 | contig 10616 bp, 9 predicted proteins | sample FrelakmetDIP11DI_FD_187148 | JGI IMG/M metagenome (GOLD analysis project Ga0209254, IMG submission 187148) | Freshwater lake sediment microbial communities from the University of Notre Dame, USA, for methane emissions studies - DIP11 DI (SPAdes)... | ecosystem: Environmental > Aquatic >... | reverse complement strand
ACCTGCCCGGCGAGGCCTCGTCGGTGGTCACCTGCCTCGACGGCTACCAGATGGCGCGCCGCGGCCGCGCCGGGGCGGCGCTGGGCATCGCCGCGATCGGCTCGTTCTTCGCCGGCAGCGTCGCCACGCTGCTGATCGCCGCCTTTGCCCTGCCGCTGGTGGAACTGGCCTTCAAGTTCGGCCCGGCCGAGTACTTCTCGCTGATGGTGCTCGGCCTGATCGGCGCGGTGGTGCTGGCCTCGGGCTCGCTGATCAAGGCGATCGCGATGATCGTGCTCGGCCTGCTGCTCGGGCTGGTCGGCACCGACGTCAATTCGGGCGTTGCCCGGTTTGCGTTCGACATTCCCGAACTCACCGATGGCATCGGCTTCGTCGCGGTGGCGATGGGCGTGTTCGCCTTCGCCGAGATCGTCGCCAACGTCGAGAAGCACGAGCACCGCGAGGTCTTCACCGACAAGGTGAAGGACCTGCTGCCGACCCGGGCCGACGTGAAGGACGCCGCGCCGGCGATCGCCCGCGGCACGGCGCTGGGCTCGTTGCTCGGCATCCTGCCCGGCGGCGGCGCGCTGCTGGCGGCCTTCGCCTCCTACAGCCTGGAGAAGAAGATCGCCGGCGCGAAGGCGACGCCGCCCTTCGGCCAGGGCAACATCCGCGGCGTGGCCGGGCCGGAATCGGCCAACAACGCCGGCGCGCAGACCTCGTTCATCCCGATGCTCACCCTGGGCATCCCGCCCAATGCGGTGATGGCGCTGATGATCGGCGCGATGACGATCCACAACATCCAGCCCGGCCCGCAGGTGATGTCGAGCAACCCGGCGCTGTTCTGGGGTCTGATCGCCTCGATGTGGGTCGGCAACCTGATGCTGGTGGTGCTGAACCTGCCGCTGATCGGCATCTGGGTGCAGTTGCTGAAGGTGCCGTACAAGTGGCTCTATCCGGCGATCCTCTCCTTCTGCTGCATCGGCGCCTATTCGATCAACAACAACCCGTTCGACGTCTACGTCACCGCCATCTTCGGCGCGATCGGCTACCTGTTCTACAAGCTCGATTGCGAGCCGGCGCCGCTGATCCTGGGCTTCATCTTGGGGCCGATGATGGAAGAGAACCTGCGCCGGGCGATGCTGCTGTCGCGCGGCGACCCGAGCGTGTTCTTCACCCGGCCGCTGTCGCTGACGCTGCTGCTGATGGCAGCGGCGCTGGTGGTGCTGGTCGCCCTGCCCGCCATCAAGTCGCGGCGCGAGGAGGCCTTCCAGGAAGGCGACTAGTGGCCTGCAACAGCCAATTCGGAAGTGCTTTGCGCGCCGGCGCGGCACTGCCGAGGCGGACGGTCCTGCACGCTGCGTACATGGCGGACTTCGGCTTGTCTCGTTGATCGCCTGTGTTGCTTGCCGATGAGTCGCACGGTAGGCAGCCGCTGCCTGCGCCGCGAGCGGATTGCGACGGCGCGCGCAAATCGCGGCCTGAGTTGCAAAGCCCGCTTTCGTCGGCAACTGGCACAATTTGCCGCTCACTCCCCGATCAAGGCGTTTCGTCATGCCCTGCCACCGTCCATCGCCGTTTTCCCTCGTGCTGGCCACGCTGGCCGGCCTGTTCGTCGCGGCGCCGGGCTGCGGGTTCTTCGGCACCGGTGAGCAGCAATGAGCTTCGACTGGCAGAACCCCTACCCCACCACGCGCCGGCCGGTCTTCGCGCGCAACATCGTCGCCACCAGCCAGCCGCTGGCCGCACAGGCGGGCCTCGCCATGCTGGCGCGCGGCGGCAACGCGGTCGATGCGGCAATCGCCGCCGCGGCAGTGATTGCGCTCACCGAGCCGTGCAGCAACGGGCTGGGCTCGGACAACTTCGCGATCGTCTGGGACGGACACCAGTTGCACGGCCTGAACGCCAGCGGCACGGCGCCGGCGGCGTGGACGGTCGACTACTTCCGCCGCAAGTACGGCGACGACCTGGCGGGCAACGCGCCGAAGCGCGGCTGGGACTCGGTGACCGTGCCGGGTGCCGTGGCCGGCTGGGCGCTGCTGCACGGCAGGCTCGGCAGGCTGCCCTTCGCCGACGTGCTGGCGCCGGCGATCGACTACGCCGAGCGCGGCTTCGCGGTGAGCAACGTGGTCAACGAGAAGTGGCAGCTGGCCGAGCCGCTGCTGCGCGACGAGCCCGGCTTCGCCGAGCACTTCCTGCCGCACGGCCGAGCGCCGAAGATCGGCGAGCACTTCGTTCTGCAAGGTGCGGCGCGCACGCTGAAGCTCGTCGCCGACAGCCGCGGCGAGGCGTTCTATCGGGGCGAGATTGCCGAGGCGATCGGCCGCCACGCCCGCGAACACGGCGGTGCGATGACGGCGGCGGACCTCGCCGCCTATTGGGACTTCGTCCGCGACAACGGCTGGGTCGGCACGATCAGCCAGGAGCTCGCCGGCAAGGACGGGCGCAACTACAGCCTGCACGAGATCCCGCCCAACGGCCAGGGCATTGCCGCACTCGCCTGCCTCGGCATCCTGAAACACACCGACCTCGCCGACTACGCGGTCGATTCACCCGACTGGCATCACGTGATGATCGAGGCGATGAAGCTCGCCTTCGCGGACACCTACGCCTACGTGGCCGACGCGCGGGCGATGCGGGTGACGACGGCGCAGATGCTCGACGACGCGTACCTGAAGACGCGCGCTGCGTTGATCGACATGGCGCAGGCGCAGTCCTTCGCCGCCGGCTCGCCGCCCAAGGGCGGCACCATCTACCTCTCCGCTGCCGATGCCAGCGGCATGATGGTGAGCTTCATCCAGAGCAACTACATGGGCTTCGGCTCGGGGGTGGTGATCCCCGGCTACGGCATCTCGCTGCAGAACCGCGGCGCCGGCTTCTCGTTCGACCCGGCGAGTGCCAACTGCGTCGCCCCCGGCAAGCGGCCGTTCCACACGATCATCCCCGCCTTCCTGATGCAGGAGGGCCAGCCGCGGATGAGCTTTGGCGTGATGGGCGGCAATATGCAGCCGCAGGGCCACGTGCAGACGCTCGCGCGCATGCTGCTCGCGCAGCAGCAGCCGCAGGCGGCCTGCGACGCGCCGCGCTGGAAATGGGACTCCGGCCTGAAGATCGACCTCGAACCGACCATGCCCACCGCCGTGCGCGACGAACTCGAGCGGCGCGGCCATTCTGTGGCCAGGATCGACGACACCTACATGGACTACGGCAGCGGCCAGTTCATCTGGCGGCTCGGCGATCCGGCCGTCGACGGCTTTGTCGCCGCCAGCGATTCGCGGCGCGACGGGCTGGCGGCGGGCTACTGACCAAACGGGCTGCCGGTCCGCTGCCGGCACAGTTCGTTGACGCGCGGCAAGCAAACGCTTCGGCGTGCAGCCGCGCGCGCGCATTCTGGGAAAATGCGCGCCACACCAGCCGGCACGACCGAACCGGCGGGAACAATCTGGGAGTCCGATGACCTACGCCGCCATCACCGGCTGGGGCAAGTGCATGCCGCCGGCCGTGCTCTCCAATCAGGACCTCTCCACCTTTCTTGACACCAACGACGAGTGGATCGTCTCGCGCACCGGCATGAAGGAACGGCGCATCTCGCACGTCGGCGGGATCGACCTGGCGACGGTGGCGGGCAAGCGGGCGCTGGCCTGCGCCGGGCTGGCGCCCGAGGACCTCGACCTGATCGTCTACGGCAGCTGCACCTATGACGAGCAGGTGCCCAACAGCGCCTCCGGCGTGCAGGTGAAGCTCGGCGCCGTCAACGCGGCGTCGATGGATGTGAACACCGCCTGCACCAGCTTCCTGTACGGGCTGTCGAGCGCCACCGCAATGGTCCGCACCGGCGCCGTGCGCAACGCGCTGGTGATCGGCGTCGAGGTGATCTCGCCTTACATGGATTGGAACAACCGCAACGTCGCGGTGCTGTTCGGCGACGGCTGCGCGGCGGTCGTGCTGCAGGCAAGCGAAAAGCAGGAAGGCCTGCTCGGCGAGCAGCTCGGCTGCTACGCCGACGCACGGCAGATCCTGCGCGTGCGCGGTGCCGGCGGTGTCTACACCAACCGCGGTGCGCGCCTGGGCAACACGCTGTGGGACTTCGACGGCGGCGAGATATTCAAGAAGGCGGTCAAGGGCATGGCATTGGCATCGCAGAAGGTGATCGCCAAGTGCGGGCTGACACCGGAGAGCATCGACCTCGTGGTGCCGCACCAGGCCAATCTGCGCATCATCGAATCGGTTGCCAAGCACTCGGGCCTGCCGATGGAAAAGGTGTTCCTGACCGTGCAGAAGTACGGCAACATGTCCGCCGCCACGGTGCCGGTGGCGCTGGTCGACGCGATCGAGGCCGGCCGCGTGAAACCCGGTTCGACGGTGCTGATGCCGGGCTTCGGCGGCGGACTCACGCTGTGCTCGCATCTGGTCAGATGGGGCGATCGCGCCACGCCGCTCGCCGCGAGCGACGCCGAACTGCCGCCATGCGAGAGCACCGCGCTCGAACTGGTCAACGACATCCGCGGGCGCAAAGGCGCCTACGATGCGTCGGAAGCGGGCCTGATGTGGCCTCGCTTCGCCGAAGTCGACGCCGCCGGCGTCTGACGCAATACAACCTTCCGAGGTCGCCATGACCCTTTGCCCGATCGCAATCGTTGCCGGCTGCAAGAAGTGCCCGGCGTTTTCCGTCTGCCCGCTGAAGACCGTGCTCGGCGACCAGGGCAAGGTGGACCAGGAGGCCGCAAAGGACAAGCCGGCGGCCAGGAAGACCGCGCACGGCAAGAAGTAGAACTCAGCCGGCATCACGCCGGCGCGGCGCGCCCCACTTGCAGGGGCGCCTGCACCGGAGGCAACCGCCTTCGGCAGTTCAGTGCGTTCCCGCGTGGTCACAGGCCGACGCCGGCGGCTCGGCCGCGCGCGCCTTCGGCGCGACGGCTGCCCCGTAAAATCCGCCGACCCAATCGCAGGCGAACGAGAACCATGACCACGCAGAAGACCTACGAACCCGCCACGCCGCACAAGGTCGCCTTCCTCGGCCTCGGCGTGATGGGCTTTCCGATGGCCGGCCATCTTGCCCGCGCCGGACACCACGTCGCCGTCTACAACCGCACCATCAAGAAGGCCGAGCGCTGGGCCGACGAGTACGGCGGCCGCATCGCCACCACGCCGCGCCAGGCGGCCGAGGGTGCGCAGATCGTGTTCGCCTGCGTCGGCAACGACGACGACCTGCGCAGCGTGGTGCTGGGCAAGGACGGCGCGCTTGCCGGCATGGCGAAGGACGCGATCTTCTTCGACAACACCACCGCCTCGGCCGAAGTGGCGCGCGAACTGCACGCCGCCGCCCGGCAGCAGGGCCTGCACTTCATCGATGCGCCCGTCTCCGGCGGCCAGGCCGGCGCAGTCAACGGCATGCTGACCGTGATGTGCGGCGGCGACGCAGAACCATTTGCGCGTGCGCAGCCGGTGGCGATGGCATTCGGCCGCGCGGTGACGCTGATCGGGCCGAGCGGCGCCGGGCAGCTGGCCAAGATGGTCAACCAGATCGCCATCGTCGGCCTGGTGCAGGGACTGTCGGAGGGCATCAACTTCGGCCTAGCCGCGGGCCTGGACATGAAACTGGTGCTGCAAGTGATCGGCAAGGGCGCGGCGCAGAGCTGGCAGATGGACAACCGCGGCACGACGATGATCGAGGACAAGTTCGACTTCGGCTTCGCCGTGGACTGGATGCGCAAGGATCTCGGCCTGTGCCTCGACGAGGCGCGCCGCAACGGCGCCGTGCTGCCGGTGGCGGCGCTGGTGGACCAGTTCTATGCCGACATCCAGGCCATGGGCGGCAACCGCTGGGACACCTCGAGCCTGATCCGCCGGCTCAGGCATCGCAAGGCGTGATTCGCGCCGGCCATGGACGCCGAGGCGCTGCATTCGACCCTGGAAGCACTGCGGCCGACACTGCTGAAGATCGCGCGGCTGCAGCTTCGCAACGACGCCTGGGCCGAGGATGCGGTGTCGGAGACGCTGCTCGCCGCGCTCGAAGGCGCGGCCGGCTTCGCCGGCCAGTCTCAGGTGAAGACCTGGGTCGTCGGCATCCTGAAGCACAAGATCATCGACCAGTTTCGCCGCGGGGCGCGCGAGGTGTCGGTCGAGGCGCAGATGCAGGCCGCAGGCGCCGAGTCGTTCGACGAGCTGTACCGGCCGGACGGCCACCGCGTGCACCCTCCGCTGGACTGGGGCGACCCCGAGGCGACTTTGTCCCGCGTGCAGTTCTTTGACGTGCTGCAGGCCTGCGTCGAGCGCCTGCCGGCGGGCATGGGGCGAGCCTTCATGATGCGCGAGTGGCTCGAACTGGACACCGACCAGATCTGTAAGGAACTGGCCATCACCCCGACCAACTGCTTCGTGATGCTGCATCGCGCCCGGATGCGGCTGCGCGAGTGCCTGGAAATGAACTGGTTTGCGACGGAGCGTGGCGGATGAAGCAAGGGTGGCTGCTGATCCCGTGCCGCCACGCGCACGAGCTGCTGTCGGAGCGCATGGACAAGCCGCTCGCCCCGGGCGACCGGTTCCGTCTATGGCTGCACCTGAAGGTCTGCGACATGTGCGCGCGCGTCGAGCGGCAGATGGACTTCATGCGCCGGGCCATGCGGCGGCTGGGCGACTGACCGCCGGATCCCGCGCCAATCCCCACGGAGTTTCCGAGTGCACGCCACCCTTCCCCTGCTCAAGGCCACCGATTTCCCTGCGCTGCGCCGCCGCGCGGTCGAGACGCTGCAGGTCAACCTCGGCTACACCTGCAACCAGAGCTGCGTGCACTGCCACGTCAACGCCGGCCCGAACCGCAAGGAGCAGATGGACCGGGCGACGATCGACCTCGTGCTCGACGTGCTGGTGGCCAAGGACATTCGCACGCTGGACCTCACCGGCGGCGCGCCGGAACTGAACCCGCACTTCCGCGACCTGGTGCGTAGCGCACGCGGTCGCGGCGTGCACGTGATCGACCGCTGCAACCTGACCATCCTGTTCGAACCCGGGCAGGAGGACCTCGCCGAGTTCCTGGCCGAGCAGCAGGTCGCGGTGGTCGCGTCACTGCCCTGCTACCTGGAAGACAACGTCGACCGCCAGCGCGGCGCCGGCGTGTTCGACAGGAGCATCCGCGCGCTGCAGAAGCTGAACTCGCTCGGCTACGGCCGCGAAGCAGGACTGCCGCTGTCGCTCGTCTACAACCCGCAGGGCGCGGTGCTGCCGCCCAGCCAGGTCGCACTCGAATCCGACTACCGCCGGTTCCTCAGCGAACGCTTCGGCATCGAATTCACGCGCCTTTACGCGCTGGCCAACATGCCGATCGCCCGCTTCGGCTCCACCCTGGTGAGCAAAGGCCAGTTCCGCGACTACATGGCCAGGCTGCGCGCCGCGCACCGGCCGGGCAACGTCGAGCACGTGATGTGCCGAACGCTGGTGTCGGTCGACTGGCAGGGCTTCCTGTACGACTGCGACTTCAACCAGATGCTCGGCCTGCGTCTGCACGAGTCAGGGCAGCGACATGGCCGCCTCCACCTCGAGGACTGGCTGGAAATGGACCTCGACGGCAACCCGATCATCGTCGCCGACCACTGCTACGGCTGCACGGCGGGACAGGGTTCCTCGTGCGGAGGCGCACTGGCGTGAAGGGTCCTGGCCGTGCCTGCCCGCCGCACTACGGCTACTCGCCGCGCGCATTCGCGCGCGCGCCGGACTTCAACGCCGAGACGCTCTACGTGATCGGCGGGCTGTACGGCAATCCGCTGGCGCTCGACGAGATCGACCGCATGGCGGCGCTCGAATTGCAGCCGCCGCGGCGCGTGTTCAACGGCGACTTCCACTGGTTCGACGCCGAGCCCGCTCTGTTCGCCACGGTCCAGCGGCGTGTGCTGGCGCACACCGCCCTGCGCGGCAACGTCGAGACCGAGCTGGCCGGCAACGACGCGGCCGCCGGCTGCGGCTGCGCCTATCCGGAATCGGTGCCCGACGAGGACGTCGAACGCAGCAACCTCATCCTCTCGCGGCTGCGCGAGGTCGCCATGGAAGTGCCGGGCGCGCGCGGGCCACTGGCCGCGCTGCCGATGCACGCGCTGGCGCAGGTGGGCGCGCTGCGCATCGGCATCGTGCACGGCGATGCGTGGTCGCTGGCCGGCTGGCGCTTCGCCCACGACCAGTTGCACGACCCCGAGCACGAGGCGCGGTTGCAGGCTGCCTTCGAACTCGGCGCGGTCGACGGCTACGCCTGCAGCCACACCTGCGCGCCGGCGCTGAAGGTGGTTGGCGAGCGGTTCGTGGTCAACAACGGCGCCGCCGGCATGGCCAACTTCAGCGGTGACGCCGGCGGAGTGCTGACGCGCATCTCGACCCGCCCGCTGCCGCAAGCGCTGGAGAGCCTGCGCGCCTTCGGCATGCACGAGCGCGGCCTGTGGATCGACGCGCTGCGCATCTGCTTCGATCTTGCCCGCTGGATCGAGCGCTTCGATTCGATCTGGCCGGCCGGCTCGCCCGCCGCGGCGTCCTACCGCAACCGCATCGTCGCCGGCCCGGCCTTCACCGTCGACCAGGCGCTCGGCCGCGAGCTCCTCGCCTGCGGCGCGTGACGGCGCCGGCGGGCCGACCCCTGCCCGGTTCTGATCGAATGAATGCAACGCGCGCCTTCGTCGCGCCTGGATGAGCCATGGACAGAAAGAAGCTTTTGCTGCTGGCGCTGATCCTGGCGGCGATCGCCGCCTTCTTCGTCTTCGACCTGAAGCAGTACCTGAGCCTCGAGTTCTTCCAGGCCAGCCGCTCGAAGATCGACGCCTTCCACGCCGCGCATCCGTGGCAGACGGCCGCCGCCTTCTTCGCCATCTACGTCGCCGTCACCGCGCTGTCGCTGCCCGGCGCGACGATCATGACGCTGATCGCCGGCGCGATCTTCGGCGTGCTCGTCGGCACCGTGCTGGTGTCCTTCGCCTCGTCGATCGGCGCCACGCTGGCCTTCCTCGTTTCCCGCTTCCTCCTGCGCGACTGGGTGCAGTCGCGCATCGGCGAGAAGATGAAGGCGATCAACGACGGCGTGGCGAAGGAAGGCGCCTTCTACCTCTTCGCGCTGCGGCTGGTGCCGATCTTCCCGTTCTGGCTGATCAACCTGGCGATGGGCCTGACGGTGATCCGCACCCGGACCTTCTACTGGGTGAGCCAGCTCGGCATGCTGGCCGGCACCGTGGTCTACGTCTACGCCGGCACGCAGCTCGGCCAGTTCCGCATCTCGGCCGGGCTGATCTTCGCCTTCGTGCTGCTCGGCCTGTTCCCCCTCATCGCCAAGAAAGTGCTCGACGCCGTCAAGGCGCGCAAGGTCTACGCGAAGTGGGCCGACCGGCGTCCGTCGAAGTACGACTACAACATGGTGGTGATCGGCGCCGGCTCGGCCGGGCTGGTGTCCGCCTACATCGCCGCCGCCACCAAGGCCAAGGTGGCGCTCATCGAGAAGCACCGGATGGGCGGCGACTGCCTGAACACCGGCTGCGTGCCGTCGAAGGCTCTGATCCGCTCGGCCAGGCTGCTCAGTCACATCGCGCGTTCGAAGGAGTTCGGCATCGACAAGGCGAGCGCGAGCTTCGATTTCGCCGAGGTGATGCAGCGCGTGCAGCGGGTGGTTAAGACCGTCGAGCCGCACGACTCGATCGAGCGTTACACCGGGCTGGGCGTCGAGTGCATCGCCGGTTCGGCGAAGATCACCTCGCCTTGGACGGTCGAAGTGACGGACACACCCCTCTCCCCCGCCCCTCTCCCGCAGGGGGGAGAGGGGAGAAACCCGCCCGGCGGCAAGTCGAGAGTTCTGACGACGAAGAACATCGTCATCGCCGCCGGCGCGCGCCCCTTCGTGCCGCCGATCCCGGGGCTGGCCGAGGTCGGCTACCTGACCTCGGACACCGTGTGGAACCTGCGCGTGCAGCCGAAGCGGCTGGTGGTGCTCGGTGGCGGGCCGATCGGCTCGGAGCTGACGCAGGCCTTCGCCCGGCTCGGTTCGCAGGTCACGCAGGTCGAGATGCTGCCGCGCATCCTGATCCGCGAGGATCCGGAGGTATCGGTGCTGGTGCGCAAGCGCTTCGAAGCCGAAGGCATTCGCGTGCTGGTCGGCCACAAGGCGAAGCAGTTCCTGGTGGAAAACGGCGAGAAGCTCATGGTCGTGGAACACGACGGCCGCGACATCCGCATCCCGTTCGACGAGGTGCTGGTCGCCGTCGGCCGCATCGCCAACACCACCGGCTACGGGCTGGAGGAACTCGGCATCGGCACCACCCAGGCGCGCACGGTCGAGACCGACGAGTACCTGCAGACGATCTACCCGAACATCTTCGCCTGCGGCGACGTCGCCGGCCCGTTCCAGTTCACGCACACCGCCGCGCACCAGGCGTGGTACGCGGCGGTCAACGCGCTGTTCGGCGGATTCCGCCGCTTCAAGGCCGACTACCGTGTGATCCCGTGGACCACCTTCACCGAGCCGGAGGTGGCCCGCGTCGGGCTGAACGAGCAGGAAGCAAGAGAGAAAGCCATCGCGCACACGGTGACCGTCTACGGCATCGACGATCTCGACCGGGCGATTGCCGACGAGGAAGCGCACGGCTTCGTCAAGGTGCTGACCGCGCCCGGCACCG